>Ga0102832_1001421_pt1 | contig 18687 bp, 18 predicted proteins | sample EBPBio282013_DNA_FD_88942 | JGI IMG/M metagenome (GOLD analysis project Ga0102832, IMG submission 88942) | Wastewater treatment Type I Accumulibacter community from EBPR Bioreactor in Madison, WI, USA - Reactor 2_5/28/2013_ DNA (Illumina Assembly) | ecosystem: Engineered > Bioreactor > EBPR >...
CATGGCCTCTTCGAAGCCCATGGCCGCGATATCGGCCGGAACGGTGCCCTTCGCCATTAGAGTCTTTCCTTTTTGGGCGTGTTCTTATCGGAGAACCCCGCCGGCCACGGCCGGCACTTAGATATGCGCGCCTTCGCGCGCGTCACACTTTTCCAGAACACGCCCTAGTGATCCTTCAACGTTTGGACATGTGCCGTAACACTGTCCGCCAATGCGTCCAGGTTGTAGCCTCCTTCGAGCACCGACACCACCCGTCCGCCGCAGACTTTGCGGGCCACATCCATCAGATTGGCCGTCGCCCAGGCAAAATCGGTCTCGGTGAGGCGCAGTTCGGCCAGGGGATCGTCCTTATGGGCGTCAAAACCCGCCGAAATGATGAGAAGGCCCGGCTTGAAGGCCTCCAGCGCCGGCAGGATTTCATCGGCGAACCGGCTCCGGAAGATGTCCGAACCGGACCCCGCCGCCAACGGCACGTTCACGATATTTCCGTGCGCGCCCCGCTCCTTGACGCCGCCGGTCCCGGGATAAAACGGGTACTGATGGCTGGAGGCGTAAAAGGCGTCGGCGTCGTCCCAGAACATTTCCTGGGTGCCGTTGCCGTGGTGCACATCGAAATCGACCACCGCCACTCTTTTATGGCCGTGCGCGGCGCGGGCGTGCATGGCGCCGACCACGGCGTTGTTCACCAGGCAAAATCCCATGGCCCGCGTGGACTCGGCGTGATGACCCGGCGGGCGCACCGCGCAAAAAGCGTTGTCCGCTTCGCCCTTGGCCACGGCGTCCACCGCGCGCACCACGGCCCCCGCCGCGCGCTGCATCGCCTCGCCCGAGCCCGGGGAGATCACCGTGTCGGCGTCGATCTGCCGCAAGGCGTGATCGGGGATCGCGGCGAGGATTTGCCTGACGAAATCGCCCGGATGGGCGCGCGCCATGGCGTCAAGGCTCGCGCGCGGCGCCTCTTCGCGGATCAGCCCCCGGAAATCATCCTGCTCCATCGCCTTCAACACCGCGCGCAGCCGGTCGGGGCGCTCCGGGTGATAAGCCCCGGTGTCGTGCGCGAGGCAATCGCCATGGGTGATGAGCAGTGTCGTCATGGGCTCTTTCTTATCACGGCGTCTGTCGGGCAGACTACCGCACATGTCCCATAGAATCGGCATAGACCTCGGCGGCACCAAGATCGAAGCCATCGCACTGGATCGCGACGGCGCCGAGCGGTTCCGCCAAAGAGTGGTCACACCGTCCGGCAACTATGAAGCGACCGTGCGCGCGATCGCCGATCTCGTACATGCGGCGGATACGGCGCTGGGCGAACGCGGCAGCGTCGGCGTCGGCATTCCCGGCGCGATCTCGCCCACCACCGGCCTTATCAAGAACGCCAACTCCACCTGCCTCATCGGTCACGCGCTGGACAAGGATATCGCAGCGGCGGTGGGCCGCCCGGTTCGTCTCGCCAACGACGCCGACTGCTTCACACTCTCCGAAGCGGTGGACGGCGCTGCCGCGGACGCACGCATCGTGTTCGGCGTGATCCTCGGCACCGGTGTCGGCGGCGGCCTCGTCATCGACAAGCGCCCGGTGAGCGGCCCCAACGCGATCACCGGCGAGTGGGGTCATAATCCCCTGCCCTGGCCCACGGACACGGAACGCCCCGGTCCACAATGCTATTGCGGCCGCCGCGGCTGCATCGAAACGTTTCTGTCAGGGCCCGGCCTCGCGCGCGACCATGGGCAAGGCTGGACCGCTGAACAGATCGCCGGCGCCGACGATCCCAGCGCGCGCGCCGCCATGGACAAATACGTAGACCGTCTCGCGCGCGGCCTCGCCCATGTCGTCAACATCATCGACCCGCATGTGATCGTGTTGGGCGGAGGCCTCTCACGCGTGCGGCGGCTTTATGAGGACGTGCCGCGCCTCTGGTCGGCGGGCGTGTTCTCCGATGCCGTCGCGACGAAACTGACCCCGCCCTACTATGGCGATTCCTCGGGCGTGCGCGGCGCGGCGTGGCTGTGGAGCTAGCTCAACACTCGGGCTTAACGGCCTCGAGGTCGATCAGCTTGAAGCCGATGGTGAAGGCGCCGAAGTCCTGGGTCATCGAACGGCTGATGCCCGACGGCAGGATCTGCATGCCGAGTTCATACTCCGGCATCGGCGCCGTGGACGCCGCAGGGAAATACGCAAGGCTCATCGGGAAATAGCTTCCCCCGCTCGCGGCGGAGGGGTCTTCCTTCTTCAGGATGGCGCGGCCATTGCGCGCGCCCGCGATCGCAGCCGTCACCATGAACGGTCCCTGATCGAACGAGCCGTCGATCACGGCGCTGCTGAAGAATTTCTTCCCGGCGGCTGCACTTTCCAGAAGCGCGATGGTGTGGGCCGTGGACAACAACGTGCCCGGCGCAAGGTCAAAGCTGGTGGCCTTGTCGGATTCATACGTCGCGGTACCCGAGCCGTCCTCCTTGAGCGTGATGGTGCCGCGGTAGGTCTTCGCCGGTTTGCCGTCTTCGAGTGTGTGCATCGTGAAGCTTGAAAAACGGCCGTTCTTGGCTTCCCACGACGCGTACCGTTGATCGACCTTCTGGACATTTCCGCCAGTGAACGACAGCTCCATCGCGATATTGCTTTCGATGGTGTAACCGTCGCACCGGTCGGCGAGCGTGTAGATCATGCTGCCGCGCGCGGCGCGAACGCCATCCCCGGGCTTCGTTCGCAGCAACGTGAGTTCGTAGACCGCCTTGTGTGATGCAAGGGGCTGGTGCGGCTTCGCAACGCTGGGCGCCGCGGCCGCGGCCACCGCCGCGCGTTCGGAATACGGCGCCGCGCTCAATGCAAGACCGGCAAACGCACCCACACACAAAATTCGCACCAGCTTCACACCCAACCTCACTCCGTTGCCGTACACTGACCGTCATATCCGCGCGGCGCGCGATTCGCCCGATTCGTATTTGACTCAAAACAGGATTCGCGCCGGCTTCGCGACTCCTCAGCCTACCCCGCCCGCAGGGCCTCTGAATTGTTATATTGTTAAATCAGGCACTATAGCCCTGAAAACGCATCGGTCTGTCATACCTAAACGCGCTTTCTTCTCCTTTATCATCATCACAGGTTGAAGGTTCGCCCTCATCACCAACTTAGTTTGTTGACGGCACGGTCAGCCATTCCGAAAATGCCGCCAAACCAGGGGTACGGGAGTTTGGGGATGTCCGGCGCGCCGGAGCCGAAGCGTAAAGCCGCTGCGGATTCCGATCCATCTTCGAAGTCGATTGTCACGAAGCTCACGCAGCTTGTCCGTTTCACGGAGCAGGCTTCGCCGGCGCGTGAGCCTGAAGGCGCGGGCGCGATCATGGAGATCGCTAAGCTCGCGCACGCTCTCGTCGCTGAAATCACCGATCACCTGAAGAGCCAGGAACGCCGGATTGGCGAGCTCGAAAACCTCGCCACCACCGACGGCCTCACGCGCGTGCTCAACCGCCGCGGCTTTGAAGAAGCGCTCACCCATGAACTTTCGGTCGCGCGCCGCCACGGTGTCGGCGGCGTCCTGATCTTCGTCGATCTCGACGAATTCAAACCGGTCAACGATACCTACGGCCACGCGGCCGGCGACGAGGTTCTGCTGACGGTCGCCAATCTTCTGCGCGGCCATATCCGCGATACCGACTATATCGGCCGTCTTGGCGGCGATGAATTCGCGATCCTTCTGCCGCGCTCCAACAAGCGCAACGGTGTGCGCCGCGCCGAGGATCTCGACCGTAAGCTGAATAACGCCTACGCGGCCTGGGACAATAATCAGATCGCGATCAAGGCCAGTTGCGGCGTGCATATGTACGCCGCCAAGGCCGACGTGAAACCCCTGCTCGAAGCCGCCGACGCGGCCATGTACAAGATCAAGCAGGAACGCCGCGCCCGCCTGAACCTGAAGGTTCGCTAGGTTCTCTTTCCTTTCGCGTTACACTGTTTCGCCGAGGTTCGCCCAATCGTGATCCGTGGGTTGAAATGGCGCGCATAAACTTAACGTCTGGACCAAGCCTGGGGGGCACATGAAATTTCATCCGGCATATCTTTCTCTGATCGCGCTTTTCATCCCGGTGGAAGCGAGTTCGCATTTCTATTTGATGGAGCCGACACCGATCCTGACCCAGGATGAGCGCGGCAATCCCCAGAAGGCGGAACCCTGCGGCGGCACGAAGAGCGGCTCTACCCCGGTAACGGGCGTGATCACGCCGGTCAAAGGCGGCTCGCAGTTCCACATCAAGATCAAGGAAACCGTCTATCACCCCGGGCACTACCGCATCGCGCTGGCGGGCCAGCCCATCGATCTCCCGCCCGATCCGGAGACTGTGACGCGCGAAACGGAAAAAGGCCCGCGTTCGGTTTCCGCCAAGATCGACCCGAACCCGAAGCCGCCCGTCCTCGTGGACGGCCTGTTCGTGCATACGGAGCGATTTGACCCGGGTCATATCTGGGAAACCGATATTCGCATCCCGAATATCGACTGCGAGAATTGTACGTTGCAGGTCATCCAATGGATGGCCGACCACAGTTTCAATCCGGAAGGCGGTTACACCTACCACCATTGCGCGGAGCTGAAGATCACCGCGGACCCGGCGATGCCGCGCGATCAGGGGTGGTTGAAGAAGTAGGCGCGCAGACCCAACAAAAAAGGCCAGTCCTTCGGGACCGGCCTTTTCTATTTCATACGCAGCATCGTCCTAGGGCCATGGCCGCAAGGATGACAACAAAGCCTATTTCCCCGCTTCTTTCGCGTCCGCCTTCACCGCTTCCTTCGGCAGGTCGAGCTTGATGTGCAGCTCTTTCAGCTGACGCGGCGTGACCGTGTTCGGGGCTTGCATGAGCAAGTCTTCGGCGCGGCCGGTCATCGGGAACAGGATGACTTCGCGGATGTTCGGTTCGTCGGCCAGCAGCATCACAATGCGATCGATGCCCGGCGCCGACCCGCCGTGCGGCGGGGCGCCGTGTTTGAACGCGTTGAGCATGCCGCCGAAACGGCTTTCGACGTCGGCTTGCGTGTAGCCGGCGATTTCGAACGCCTTGTACATGATGTCCGGGCGGTGGTTACGGATCGCGCCCGAGGACAGTTCGATGCCGTTGCAGACAATATCATACTGGAACGCCTTGATCTCCAAGGGGTCCTTGTTCATCAGCGCGTCCATCTCGCCCTGCGGCATCGAGAACGGGTTGTGGCTGAACTCGATCTGGCCCGTGTCGGCGTTGCGCTCGTACATCGGGAAATCGACGATCCAGCAGAAGGCGAATTGTTCGGCGTCGAGCAGGTTCAGCTCGTTGCACACTTTCGTACGGACCAGGCCCGCGAACTTCGCGGCCACGGCCGGCTGGTCGCAAACGAAGAAGACGCTATCGCCGTCCTGCGCGCCGGTCGCCGCCTTGATCTGCGCGACGCGGTCGGCGTCGAGGTTCTTGGCGATCGGGCCCGCGGGGCCGTCGGCCTTGAACTGGATGTAGCCGAGGCCGCCGGCGCCGTTTTCACGGGCCCACTCGTTCAGCTTATCGAACCAGCTGCGCGGCTGGTCGGAGGACTTCGGACCGACGACGGCGCGCACGATGCCGCCTTTCTCGATGTTCTTGGCAAACAGACCGAAGCCCGAGCCTTTGAAGGCTTGCGTGACATCGGTGATGAGGAGCGGGTTGCGAAGGTCCGGCTTGTCGCTGCCGTATTTGGCCATCGCGTCGTCGAAGGTGATGCGCGGGAACGGCGTCTTGGTGACGCGCCGGCCCTTGCCGAACTCCTCGAATACGCCCGCGAGCACGGGAGCGATGGTGTCGAACACATCGTCCTGGGTCGCGAAGGCCATTTCGAAATCGAGCTGATAGAACTCACCGGGCGAACGGTCGGCACGGCTGTCTTCGTCGCGGAAGCAGGGCGCGATCTGGAAGTAACGATCGAAGCCCGACGTCATCAGCAGCTGTTTGAATTGCTGCGGCGCCTGCGGCAGCGCATAGAACTTGCCCGGATGGATACGCGACGGCACCAGGAAGTCGCGCGCGCCTTCCGGCGAGGACGCCGTGAGGATCGGAGTCTGGAATTCATAGAAGCCCGCGTCCCACATGCGCTTACGGATCGAGGCGATGACCTTCGAGCGCAAGAGCATGTTGTCGCGCATCTTCTCGCGGCGCAGGTCCAGGAAGCGGTAGCTGAGACGCATCTCTTCCGAGTATTCCTGCTCGCCCGCCACCTGCATGGGAAGCACCGCGGCTTCGGACAGGATTGTGACTTCTTTCACGACGAGCTCGATATGGCCCGTCGGCAGTTTGTCGTTCACGGTCTCGGCCGACCGGGGAACAACCTTGCCGAGCACGCTGATGACGCTTTCGGGACGGACCGCTTCCAGGATCTTGAACACCGGGGCCGAGATATCGGCCACGCACTGGGTGATACCGAACTGGTCGCGCAGGTCCACGAACAGCAAATTCCCGTGATCGCGCTTGCGATGCACCCAACCCGCGATCTTCACTTCCTTACCTGCATCCTCCTGGCGAAGGGCGCCACAGGTATGTGAACGGTAGCGGTGCATCGGCTCTAATCCTTACGAAAGGGGCGGAAATGGGGGTCTCACTGAGGGGCCCGGAACCCCTTTTAAGCGGGCGTGAAAGCACACTGAACCCCGCCTTTTGTCAAGCGCCGAGGCTTTTCCGTGGGTTGCGGTACGCCCCCTCAGGGGCTAAGACACTGCCCCATGACGTTGATTACAGACACGGACGCGCTCAGCGCATTATGTGACCGGCTGAGCCAGACCGAGTTCGTAACGGTCGATACCGAATTCATGCGCGAAACCACCTACTGGGCAAAGCTTTGTCTGGTCCAGGTGGCCGGCCCCGACGAGGCCCACTGCATCGACCCCCTGGCGCCGGGGATCAACCTCAAGCCGCTCTATGACCTTCTGGCCAACCCTAAGGTCCTCAAAGTGTTCCACGCCGGACGCCAGGACCTGGAAATCTTTTATACGGCCACGACCCAGGTCCCGACCCCGATCTTCGACACCCAGATCGCCGCCATGGTTTGCGGCTTCGGCGACCAGGTCGGCTACGAGACCCTGGTGTCCAAGCTGGCCGGCGCGCATCTCGACAAGTCCCAGCGTTTCACGGACTGGTCGCAGCGCCCTCTCACCGACCGCCAGATCAAGTATGCGCTCGGCGACGTCACCCACCTGCGCAAGGTTTACCAGCAGCTTGCCAAGAAGCTGGAGAAGTCCGGCCGCCTGCCCTGGCTGCAGGAAGAAACCGACACCCTCACCGATCCGGCGACCTACCGCGTCGAACCGCGCGAAGCCTGGCGCCGCATCCGCGCGCGCACCCGCGCGCCGCGCCTCCTGTGCGTGCTGCGCGAACTCGCCGCCTGGCGCGAACTCACCGCGCAGTCCGTCGACATGCCGCGCCAGCGCGTGGCGAAGGACGATGCACTCCTCGAACTCGCCGCCAGCATGCCCGTGACGGCCGACGACATCAAACGCTCGCGCCTCGCCAAACCGCTTGCCAGCGGCAAGTATGTGGACGGCGTGCTTGCCGCGATCGCGAAGGGCCGCGCCGTTCCTGAAAGCGATTGCCCGAAGCCCGACCGCCAGGACAACGGCGACAATCCGGCGCCGCGCGCCATCGTCGAGCTTTTGAAGCTTCTTCTGAAAACCAAGTCGGACCGCCATCATGTGGCGCAGCGTCTCATCGCCACCAGCGACGACGTGGAAGCCATCGCGCTCACCGATACCGCCGACGTCCCGGCCCTGCACGGCTGGCGCCGCGACCTGTTCGGCGAAGACGCCCTCAAACTCAAACACGGCAAACTCGCCATCGGCCTGTCGGCCAACGGCAAGGATGTCGAGGTGTTTGAACGCTAAGGGCTAGATGATCCGGATCTGGGCGATGAGGCCCAGGTGATCCGCAAGACGCTTCAGGCGCCGTTCGTAGGAGCCCGTGCGGAACAAGGGCTCGCCGCCGGGCACGCGCAGGACCAACTTCTCACCATCGATTTTCAACGACGTTTTACTCACCCAGCCGGGCGCGCCGGCGGACAGCGCGTAGGCCAAGCGCATCGCGAGACCGACGGTCTGGATGCGTTCGATGCGCGATTCCGCCAACAGCGCGTGCGCCTGTTCGATAATCGGCGCCGTCGCTTCCGACTGGTAGCGGTAGTACATCACGAGCGCGAGCGCGGCGCGGTCCTCGTGACCCAAGCCTAGGAAAGGCAGTCGGAGAACGCGCAGGAACGCTTGCTCGGCGCGGTAGTCGGGATGTTCCGTCCACCACACATCGCGCAGCAGGCACGCCGCAAGGCGCAATTTGCGCTGCCGCGCGCTTTCGTCCTTGAACAGGCCGCTCATCCACTTGAAGGACTCATAGCCCGCTTCCACCGAGCGTCCGGCGGCGCGCGCCATTTCCTCGGCGAGGCTGATGATCGGGTCCTGCTTACGGACGCTCGCCGGAAGGTCCTTGAAGAACTGCCCTTCGCGCATCCCGTAGATCGAGAACACCAGCGAGCGCGGTTTGACGACCTCCAGAAGGCGCTCCAGCACCGCCGCACCCAAAGGCAGCGTGGTGAGACGGGATTTAGACACGCCCTTGATCTGTTCCAGACTGCGCTGCGACAGGCGCGAGATCACATCAAACAGCGAAATCGCCTGCTGCCGTTCCAGGGTGAAGTTGTCGAGCACATGCAGCGGATAGTTCATCTGCGCGATGCAGACGCGCGCGAGGGAGCGCCATGCGCCGCCCACGGCATAGAGCGTCTGGTCGCGCTGTTTCATGACCCACTTATGCTTGTCGAGCGCCTTGTCGATGATCGACAGCGCCTTGTCGCGGTCGCCTTCGGCGGCTTCCGTAAGACGCAACAATCCCAGCGGCATGGTCGTGTGCTCGCTCATGCGGCGATTGCCGACCTTCACCAGTTCCAGGCTGCCGCCGCCGAGATCCGCGACAATCCCTTCGGCGTCAGGAATGCCGCACAGGACACCGAGCGCCGAGCGCTCCGCCTCCTGCTTTCCACTGAGGATCTGTACATTGATCTTGGTCTTGCGGCCCAAAGCCTTCGCGAAGGCTTTCCCGTCGGCGGCATCGCGCACGGCGGCCGTGGCGAGCGCGTCGATGCTACCCGCGCCAAGCGCGCGCGAGATCTTTACGAACCGGCCCACGCTGTCGAAGGCCATCTTCACACCGTCGGGGTTCAGCTTGCCCGTTTTTTCCAGCCCCTTGCCGAGCGCGCAGATCGCTTTCTCGTTGTGCAGGGGAATGGGCGTGCGCGTCTGACCGTCATAGACGACGAGGCGCACGGAGTTCGAACCGATGTCGATGACGGCCACCGGTTTGCGGGGCCGCTTGCTCTCAACGCGCCGGGGTTTAGATGTGACTTTCCGGGCCATCAACGAACGAAAATAGATTGGAACGGGGCGGCCGGACGGCCACCCATGTTGCCCGTTTGATATCAGAGTTACCGGCGGCTGGGAACCAGCTTGGGAAGGCGCTTCTTGGCGCGTTCCAGTGCGCTGCCCTGGCCCGAAAGACTGGGGTTGGTCATGAAATACTCATGCGCCGAGAACGGACGTTCGCCGGCCTGCTCGCGGATATAGCGCCCATCCGGCTGCAGCACCCAGCTTTGCTCGTTGTCGTTCATGTTCGCCACCATGATCTGATCCAGCACCTGCTGCTGTACGGTGGGATTCTCGATCGGCACAAAGCTTTCCACGCGCGCGATCAGGTTGCGCGGCATCCAGTCCGCCGAGGAGATGAACACCTTGGCGTGGGGTGACGGCATCTCATGGCCATTCCCGACGCACATGATGCGCGAATGTTCGAGGAACCGGCCGATGATGCTCTTCACGCGGATATTTTCGGAAAGGCCCCGCACCCCGGGCCGTAACCCGCAAATACCACGAATGACGAGATCGATCTTCACGCCGGCTTGCGACGCCCGGTACAGCGCGTCGATGATATCGGGGTCGACCAGCGAATTCATTTTCGCCCAGATCGTACCGGGGCGACCTTGTTTTACGTGCTCGATCTCGTCCGCGATCAATTTCAGAATGCGGTCTTTCAGGCCCAAGGGCGCGATCGAAAGCTTTTCCAGCGCGTCCGGCTGCGCATAGCCGGTCATGTAGTTGAACACGCGGCCCGCGTCGCGGCACAGCGCCGGGTCCGACGTGAAATAGGAAAGGTCCGTGTAGATCTTCGCGGTGACCGGGTGATAATTGCCGGTGCCGAAGTGCACATAGGAGCGCGTCTCGGCGCCCTCGCGGCGCACGACCAGTGAAATCTTGGCGTGGGTCTTCAGGTTCACGAAGCCGAAAACCACGTTGGCGCCCGCGCGCTCAAGATCGCGCGCCCAGCGAATGTTGGCTTCCTCGTCGAAACGCGCTTTCAGCTCCACCATCGCGGTGACCGACTTCCCGGCTTCGGCGGCTTCCACCAGCGCCTTCACGATCGGGCTGTCCTTGCTGGTGCGATACAGCGTCTGCTTGATCGAGAGCACATTCGGGTCGCGGGCGGCCTGACGCAGGAACTGCACCACCACGTCGAAGGATTCGAACGGATGGTGGACCACGATGTCCTTCTGGCGAATGGCGGCGAAACAATCGCCGTCGAAATCGCGAATGCGTTCCGGAAAGCGCGCGTTGTACGGCGGGAACAGAAGGTCGGGGCGCTCGTCGATAATGAGCTGTTTGAGATCGGTTTGTCCGATCATGCCCTCGATCTTGAAACTATCGCCCGGCGAGACCTCGAGTTCGTCGCAGATCAGTTTCACCTGGTCCCGCGGCATGTCGCCGGCCAGCGCCAGACGGATGCAGGTCCCGCGGCGGCGGCGTTTCAGCGCACTTTCGAAACTCGTCACCAAGTCTTGTGCTTCTTCGTCGACTTCCATTTCAGAGTCGCGGATCACGCGGAAGTGGCCCGTCTGCAGCACGCGGAAGCCGGGGAACAGCGCGTCGAGGAACATCGTGACCAGGTCCTCGACCAGGATGAAACGCACCGCGCCCCCCCTGAGGCGCACGAAGCGCTGCACCTGTGTCGGGATCGGCACCAGCGCGCGCATCACCTCGCCGTCGCTGATCCTGGCGAGCTGCAGCACCAGCGCGTGACCAAGGTTCGGGATGAATGGAAAGGGGTGCGCCGGATCGACCGCCAGCGGTGTGAACACGGGGAAGATATGTTCAAGGAACCGCGCCTCCAGTTCCCGGCGGTCGTCTTCAGACAAATCGTCTGGGCTCACCACGAAAATCTGGTTCTCGGCGAGAAGCGCCTTCAACTCGATCCACGCTTCGTCCTGCTGCTTGAACAGATGGCGCACTTCGTCGTTGATCACATCGAGTTGCTCGCGCGGCGTGAGGCCGTCCGCCGACGGCAACGCGATGCCCGCGTTCACCTGACCTTTGAGGCCCGCGACGCGCACCATGTAGAATTCATCGAGGTTTGAGGCCGAGATCGACAGGAACCGGACCCGCTCCAGCACGGGGTGACGCGGATTGCGCGCTTCCTCGAGCACGCGTGTATTGAACGCCAGCCACGACAGCTCGCGATTGATGAAACGTTCCCGCGGACTGAACGAGTCCACCGCCGGCGGCTTGGCGCGTGCGCTGCGGGATCGGCTGATCTCTGTTGCGGGTTCCGTGGGGTTCATAAAAGTGCAATGATTTAAGGCTATTAAGGCTATCATGCGCCCATCGCCCTATCAAATGAAACGCCTTAAATGAAAACCGTTCATCTGTTGCGCCATGCCAAATCCGACTGGGGCGACATTTCACTGCCGGACCACGAACGGCCGCTGAATAAGCGCGGCATCGCGGCGGCCAAGGCCATGGGCCGGCGCCTCGCCACCGAGGGCTTTCAGGTCGACGCGGTGTTCTGTTCCACCGCGCGGCGCGCGCGTGAAACCCTGGCGTTGCTTGGCCGCGCCTTACGCAAAGTCCCCACCGTCTTCACCGACACGCTCTACATGGTGCCGGAGCAGGATCTTTTCGATTTCATCAAGCGCGCGCCCGAAACGGCGCAATCGATCCTGGTGGTCGGTCACAACCCCACGACTCAGGATGCCGCGCTAGCCCTCATCGCGCGCGCCGCGCCCGGGCAGCGCCAAGCGCTCGCGGACTTGAAAGAAAAGTATCCGACCTGCGCGCTCACCACGATCCGCTTCAACACGCCGCGCTGGCGCAGCGTCGCGCCGGGAACCGGCACGTTGGCGGGATTTTTACGGCCGCGCGATCTCGCGCACACGGCGCCAACGAAGAAAAAAACGCTTAAGCGCTCTCCTCGCCGATAAGCCTTTTCACCAGGGGGATGGTGATCGGCCGTTTACCCGCAAGCGATTCCTTGTCGGCGATCGCGACAAGGTGACGCGCGGCGGCGAAGCTGCGGTCTATGCGGCGCAGCACGTAAGCAATCACGTCCGGCGCGACGCCAAGCTGGCGGTCGCTAAACAGCTTCACCAGCACGGCTTCCATCATCGCGTCGTCGGGCGGCGCGATGGGCACCGCCGGAATGGACGACAGGCGCGACTTCAGGTCGGGGAGTTCGGTGGGCCAACGCGCCGGCGGCTCGCGCCCTGTCAGGAGCAATGTGCCTTTGCTCTCGCGCACGCCATTGAACAGATGAAACAGCGCGCGCTCGTCGCAGGCGTCGCCCTCTTCCACCAGGAACGCCTTGTATCTGCCGAGCAGCGCCCCCACGGAATCAGTCGTCAGATCCGGAGCGGCGATAGCGACCGCCTGCGCGCGCAAGGCGAAGACTTGGGCGAGGTGCGACTTCCCGCAGCCCGCCGGTCCGAACAGTGCCAGCACATGTCCCGGCCAATCGGGCCAGCGGTCGATCCATTCCACGGCGTCCTGATTTCCGGGCGCGACCAGAAAATCCTCGCGCCCGAACGCCGGCCGGTGGCCGAGATCGAGCGCAAGCTGAATCGCGGTCCGCGCTTCACTCATGCGGAGCACGGGGATTTCACGGAGGCGTGCCTTCCGCCGCGGCGGCGCCCGGCTGGTTTAAGGTACGGCGCACGGCGTCCGCGTTCTCCAGCACCCACACCCCGTTCTGCTGCGTGAAGGCCAGGTTGTGCTGACCCATGGCGAGACGCAGCTGATTCTCTTCGCCCGCGTAATGGATCGTGATCTGCACGCGGTCGCGCGTCATCGCCTGCACGTCGACCTGATCGACCAGCGCGACGTTGGACAAGCGATTGCGGATGCTCAACCATTCTTTCAGGTCGGTCACCGGCACCAGCGCGGTCATCTGGTTCTTCACGCCGAACGACACACGATTACGCCGCAGCCAACTATCGGCGGCGGCCGCAGCGGCCGTCGCCACCGCGCCCGCGATGACTTCGGGCGCGGCCTGGCCCGGCGCGCCCGAATGCGTGACGGCGGTTTCCACCGGCGCCATATCGGGACGGATTTCGGTGATCTCCATACTGATGGGTCCGTTGCCGTCGATGGTCGCGGCCACCATCAGCACGCCGCCCGCCTGATAACGTTCGGCGAGTTGCAGCAGCGGACCGGTGGCCTTCGCCGCCGCGACAGCGGCCGTCACTTGCGCGTTGTCCTGCGCGTCGCCCGTCGGAACGATCAGCGGCAACAAACCGCCGTCCGGTTCGCTGCGCAGCCATGTATCGTGCCACACGCTGCCCCACAGGCTCGCGTTACCGCCGGTCACCATCACCGGCACGACGACCAGAGGACGGCTCAAGGTCTCAGTGAAGGGAACACCCGCATTGCGAAGAAGCTGACGGATAGCGTTCGGATTGAAGCGCACCGTCAACTCGGCGAGGTAACGCACCGCCGAGCTGCGCTCATTGGCGATAGAGAATTCGCGGACCATCTCGATGATCTGTTCGGCGCTTTGCTGCGGCACGCGCGGCAAATCGTCGCGCGCCACGATGCGCTCCAGAATGCGGCGGAAACCGAGAACACGGCCCTGCGTCAGGCCCCGGTCGCGGGCTTCACCGACACTGCCGGCGGTCACGTCCACGGGCACCGATTCGGCCACGAAAACGTCCGTCACCCCGCGCAGCGGGGCCGGCGCGGCCTGGGCAAAAGCGCGTCCGGACAGCAAAGAAACGCCGATCGGAAGGGCCGAAACGGCCCCTGCTACGGCCATTGCAAAGCGGCGTCGATTAAGTATGTTGGCCCTCACAACGGCACCTGCCATAACCAGTTTCAAATAAAGATAATTCGCCCGCAGCATGAACGCGCGCGGGCGTCCTTAGGGTCGAATTTAGCATTCATGAAGAACGGTTTAACCTACAAAGACGCCGGGGTCGATATCGACGCCGGTAACGCTCTCGTGGAAGCCATCAAGCCATTGGCCAAGGCGACGTCGCGCACGGGTTCGGACGCCTCCCTCGGCGGCTTCGGCGCCTTCTTCGATCTCAAGGCCGCCGGCTTCAAGGATCCCGTTCTGGTCGCCACCACCGACGGCGTCGGCACCAAACTCCTCGTCGCCCAGGCCGTGAACAAACACCGGACCATCGGCATCGATCTCGTCGCCATGTCGGTCAACGATCTTGTGGTGCAGGGCGCCGAACCGCTCCTGTTCCTGGATTACTTCGCGACCGGAAAGCTCGACGTCGCCGCGGCGCGTGAAGTCATCGCCGGCATCGCGGAAGGCTGCAAGATCGCCGGCTGTGCGCTCGTCGGTGGTGAAACCGCCGAAATGCCCGGCATGTATGCGCCCGGTCACTACGACCTCGCCGGCTTCGCGATCGGCGCCGTGGAACGCGAACAGGCCCTCACCGGCGCATCCGTCAATCCGGGCGACATCATCCTTGGCCTCGCGTCCTCGGGCTTCCATTCCAACGGCTATTCGCTCGTGCGCCGCGTGGTCGAGAAAAGCGGCCACGGCTTTGACAGCCCGGCGCCGTTCGCGCGCATCGGCACGCTGGCGGACTCCCTGCTTACCCCGACGCGCATCTATGTGAAGAGCTGCCTGGCCGCGATCCGCGCCGGGCACATCAAGGCCCTCGCGCACATCACAGGCGGCGGTTTTGTCGACAATGTGCCGCGCGTGCTGCCGGACGGCGTCGGCGCCGACATCGACGCGGGCGCCATTGCGCTGCCGCCGATGATGAAGTGGATCGCCAAGATGGGCGGCATCGAAAGCGCCGAGCTCGCGCGCACCTTCAACTGCGGCGTCGGCATGGTCGCCGTCGTTTCGCCGGAAAAGGCCGATGACGCCACGAAGCTTCTCACCGATCACGGCGAAACGGTCATGCGCATCGGCATGGTCGTCAGCCGCGGTTCGGAGCCGCGCGTGAAGATGCTGAACCTCGATCGCTGGCTGGACTAGGTCAGCCGGTCCAGATCGATCTCGCCTGAGATAATCTTCTTCAAGACTTCGGGATAAAGCGTCTGCTCGCGCGCCTGCACGCGTGCAGCCAGGGTTTGCGCCGTATCGCCCGGTTCCACGGGCACCTGCGCCTGCATCACCACCGGACCATGGTCGTATTCGCCATCGACAATATGGATGGTCGCGCCGGTTTCGCGCGCGCCGGCTTTCAGCACAGCTTCATGCACAAAAGCGCCGTACATGCCCTGCCCACCGAACTTCGGCAAAAGCGCGGGGTGTACGTTGAGGATGCGCCGGTGATACGCCTTGAGGGTCGCGGGGCCCAATTTCCGCATGTAGCCCGCCAGCACGACGAGATCCGCACCGTGGCTTTTCAGCGATTCGGCAATGGCGGCGTCCGTCGCTTCATCGGATCCGGTGACTTTGGCGCTGAGGTGCGCCCAGGGCACGTTGTTTTCGCCGGCCCAGGCAATGGCGGTGCTGTCGCGATTGTTGCTGATGAGCACCGCGGGGTCGGCGCTCAAGGCGCCGGCGCGCATCGCCGCGACGATGACACGCATATTCGTCCCGTTGTGGGACGCGAGGAAGCCGATACGAGGACGGGCGGGCATCACGGTCATGAGGCCCGCCCGCGCTTCGTTCGTTAGCCGACGATTTCGATGCCGGAGAAGAAGAACGCGATTTCGATGGCCGCGTTTTCCGGCGAGTCAGAACCGTGCACCGAGTTGGCTTCGATCGATTCCGCGTGGACCTTGCGGATCGTGCCTTCGGCGGCATTCGCCGGGTTGGTCGCGCCCATGATCTCACGGTTACGCGCCACGGCGTTCTCGCCTTCGAGGACCTGAGCGACGATCGGGCCCGAGATCATGAAGTTGCACAGGTCGTTGAAGAACGGACGCTCCTTGTGGACGCCGTAGAAGGCTTCCGCCTGAGCGCGGGAAAGCTGGAGACGCTTTTGCGCGACGATGCGCAGACCGCCCTTTTCCAGCATCGCGTTGATGGCGCCGGTCAGATTGCGGCGGGTGGCGTCGGGCTTAATGATCGAGAAGGTGCGTTGAATAGCCATGACTTACGTCTCGCTCCGGAGTGAGGTGGTAAAGGAAATAGACCCAAATTTGCGCGGTTTATAGACAAGTGCGCCTGACGGCGCAATCCACGGGGCTCAAATGCGGGCCAAAGCCTAGTTCAAGGCCGGTTTTTGCGGGTTTTGGACCAATCTGGGGTCCACCTCGGCCGGGCCGGCATGGTGATGAACCATGGTCCAGATCGCCCCGGTCTTCACGAAGATGTTGGTCGCGACGAGGAACTGGGGCCCGGACGCGATCACGACCTGCTCGACGCAGGTCACGATGGCGATATCGCCCTGCACATGGACTTTCTCGGCATGCGGCGTGATCCGCACGACTTCAGGATTTCCGAGGATCGCCTGCCAGCTCCGCATCACCGCCTCGCGCCCGGTGATCGCCGTGCGTCCCGGGTGGATGCAGCTGACCAGTTTGTCGGCCGCCCACACGTTCTCCATCGCACGGGCATCATGCGTCGAGAAGGCGGCGTAAAACGCAGCGTTGGCAAACAGGATGGCGTCATGTTCCGACATCGGCTACAGCATAAGACTGTTTCGCAGTGCAAGGTAGCATGAGGTCGTAATGGCGAATATCGATGCACTTCAAGGTCCTATGCGCGCGCCCGCGTCAGGCAAGGCGCCGACATCGGCCGTCGTATTCGCCCACGGCTACGGCTCCAACGGCGACGATCTGATTTCGCTCGCGCCGTTTTTCGCCCATGCCCTTCCGGACGCGATCTTCTATTCGCCGAACGCACCGGACCCCTGGGAAGGCGGCATGATGGGCGGACGCCAATGGTACAGCCTCGCAGGTTTCGATCCAGACGCGATCCAGCGCGACCCGTTGCGCATGGGGGAGACCTTCCGCGCCATGAATGAACGCGTCGTGAAAGCCGCAGTGCGCCTCGACCTTTTCCTCGATCAAATCTTGGCGGCGCACAGCCTCGCGCCCGAGCGCCTCGCCCTCATCGGCTTCTCGCAGGGCACGATCATGAGCCTGCATGTTGGCCTGCGCCGCGCGCAGAAGATCGGCGCCATCCTCGGTTTCTCGGGCGCTTTGAGCGCCGCCGATAAACTCCCCGGTGAAATCAAGACCAAGCCGCCGGTCGCGCTCGTGCACGGCGCCGAAGACCCCGTCATTCCGGTGCGCGCCACCGTCGAAACGGAAAAAGTCCTCAAGGACCTCGGCGTGCCGGTGCAAAGCATGATCATCCCGGGGTTACAGCACGGCATCGACAACGCCGGCGCCAACTTCGGCGCCGCGTTCCTGCGCGAGCACGTCGGCTAACTCATTCGGCAACCGTCATTGCCCCCACGGCGAACGAAGCTGCGCCAATTTATGAACCGCGCGTGCGCGCGCGACGCGGGCAATCCATTTCTCCCAAGGCATCGGCATCTGTTATGCGATGGATCATCCGCACAAAACGAGCGATGACAGGTAGGATTAGGCGGTAGCCAATCCTAATACGCCGGACGGTCCGCTTCCTCGTCGCCGTCGCCGCCGCCGCCGCCGCGCCGCTCCTGCTTGTCCTTGTCCAATTGTTTGAATGCACCGGGCGTGTGATGCATGCGCGCGAGCTTCTTTTGCCGCTCGCGCTTTTTCTCCTGACCGCGCAGCCAGAACAACACGCCGATGATCGCGATCCCAAGGCCGGCCCACGGCACGATCACGGTGATGGATTCCTCGATGGCCATCTGCGCGCGCACGGATGAGCGGCACTCCGGCAGATTGCGACGACAGGCGTCGCGCTGCGCCTTTTCGGCTTTGGAGGTGAACCAGGGAATATCGATCCCCTGGCTCGGCATGATCTGCGCGCGCGCCGGCGCGAACGCCGCCGGCCCCAGCAGGACGAGCCCAACCAGAAGCGCAAACCCAACTTTAAGAGCAACCATCGCGAGGATCGTGCGCGTACGGATCATGATCCCACCTTAACATTCGTCGCAAACATCCGAACAATGTACAGGAATCAAAGACTTCTGCACAGACTTGGCGCGGACGCGCTTGTTACACGCGCGCCATTGTGCGTAGCAACATTACCATCTGCATCCTTTAGCTCTGTGTCTGAGCTTTGCTAAACTTCGCGCATAAGACCTAGGCAGGAAAGATGATGCACACATCACTGTCTAAACGCCGCAACAGGAAGGAGACGAGCTCCGCTCGCCACATCGCCGCACACACGCACGCGCGCGCATAAACAGGGACCCACACGGGTCCCTGTTTGTTTTCTATCCGAGCGTCGCAATTTCAAAGTTCGCGAGTATTTGCCGCAAACGCCGGGCGAGTTTTGGAATTAAGAGCGACACTCGAAAATAAAAATTGGCGTGGCGGAATCGGATTT
>Ga0102832_1001422_pt1 | contig 18649 bp, 18 predicted proteins | sample EBPBio282013_DNA_FD_88942 | JGI IMG/M metagenome (GOLD analysis project Ga0102832, IMG submission 88942) | Wastewater treatment Type I Accumulibacter community from EBPR Bioreactor in Madison, WI, USA - Reactor 2_5/28/2013_ DNA (Illumina Assembly) | ecosystem: Engineered > Bioreactor > EBPR >...
AAGATGAAGCCCTCCTCCTTGTACCAGTTCAGGATCGAGTCCATCGAGTCGTCGACGCTGAGGATGAAGCAGGCGCTCACCTGCTGCGGGCTCGGCGTGCCGACGTTGAACCAGACCGGGGAGTTGAAGCTGAAGTACTGGTGGAGCAGCATCCAGGTGATCTCGTGCTCGAAGATCTCCGCGTCGTCGGCGGTCGCGAAGTAGCCGTACTGCTCTCCGGCCGCGCGGTAGGCGCGCACGACGCGGTCGATCAGCGTCTTGAGGCTGGCCTCCCGCTGCGGCGTGCCCAGGGCCCCGCGGAAGTACTTGGTGGTGACGATGGTGGAGGCGTTCAGGCTCCAGAACGTCGGGAACTCCACCCCCCGCTGCTCGAAGACGTGCTCGCCGGTCTTCCAGTTCGTCTGCACCACGTCGCGCAGTTCCCAGGTGACCTCGTCGTAGGGGTGGACGCCCGCGGTGGTGAACACGCGGTCGATCTTCAGGCCCTGTGACTTCCGGCCACCCCTGGGGGTCGCCTTGGCGGTTTCGGTCATGGTCGGGCTGCCTTTCGCTATCGGTGGAGGGGGGTGTGTCAGTTGGTGACGAGCGCCACGCGGCGCAGGTTCTCGATCTCGGCCTCGAAGTCGTCGACCGAGTCGTAGTGCTTGTAGACCGACGCGAACCGCAGGTACGCGACGGGGTCGAGCTCGCTGAGCGGCCCGAGGATGGCCAGTCCGACCTCGTCGGCCGGGATCTCGGCCTGGCCGCTGGCCCGGAGGGTCTCCTCCACGCGCTGCCCCAGCCGGGCGAGGTCGGCCTCGGAGACCGGACGGCCCTTGCAGGCCTTGGCGACGCCGGTGACGACCTTCTCGCGGGAGAACGGCTCGACGACCCCGGAACGCTTCAGGACGACCAGCTGCATCTGCTCGAGCGTCGTGAACCGGCGCTCGCACATCGGGCACTGGCGGCGACGCCGGATGCTCGTGCCGTCTTCGGCGACACGGCTGTCGAGGACCCGGGTGTCGGTGTGGCGGCAGAACGGGCAGTGCACTTCTCCGGCTCCTTCCTGGGGATGCGTCGGGGGATCACGCTGTGGATAACTTGTGGGCGGTGACCACAATCTGTGGACTAACCACATCCGTGTAACTACTAGATGTAGAGGTTATGTCTCCAGAGTGCCACTGGCAAGACAGCCCCGCTGGCGTGTCGCGCGGAGATGGTCCCAATTGCGGACGCCGGCCGGCCACAGGGGCCGTCCGGCGTCGTCGATGGCGGGAGAGGACGCCGGCGTCACCCCTGCGCGGCAGCGGCCACCACCGGCGGCGCGACGGGCAGCGGGGCGTCGCTCACGGCCAGGAAGCCGCTGACGAGCACCACGGCCGCGAGCGCGACCACGGCGAGGAAGAACACCACCACGACAGCGATCCCCCGATCGGTGAGCTCCCAGGTGCGGGCGGGGGTGGACGCGGCCACGCGAGCCGGGACCCGTGGCGCGGCCGGTGCGGCGACACCGCCCGGCCGGCCGCCCGGCAGCGACACCAGGTGCGGGCGGGCCTGCGGGCCGCGCTCGACATGGCGCCAGCGGCGCGGCTCGGCGCCGGTGCCCGGCAGGCTCACCGGGATGGTCGTGGACAGGTCCTCGATCAGCAGCGCGCTCATGGCATCTCCTTCGCTCGAACAGGTGTTCGATACCTTTTCTATCCCAGCCCGCCGCACGGATCAAGCAATTCGAACAATTGTTCGCTCCGCGTGTCGGACGTGGAACAGCCTCGCACCCGCCACTGACAGTTCCCCCAGGCCTCCCGAGTGCGTAAGATATGTCTTGTATCCAAGACGCGAGGAGCACGGATGGCCCACACCCACCCCACCAATCCCGACCGCCGCTTCTACGGCACCGTGACGGTCAGTGACCGCGGCCAGATCGTCATTCCGGCGGAAGCGCGCCGCGACCTCGGGATCGAGGTCGGCGACAAGCTGCTGGTGTTCGGCGACGTCGGGTTCGGCCTCGCGTTCGGCAAGGCAGACCAGGTGCTCGCCCGCGTCCCGGGCCTCGACCGGATCCTGGGCGGTGCCACCGGAGACGCCGGCGATGACTGACCCCCGCACCCGGAGGGCACGCCTCGTCGGTGCCAACCTCTGCGCGCTGGCGGCGGGCTCAGCGGTCGCCGTCCTCGCCCCTGTGCCCGTCCTGGCCCGCATCCCGCTCGCCGCGCTGGCCGGGACCCTCGGCTACCTGGCGGGCACCTGGCTCGCCGGACGGGCCGTCGTCCTCGTGCGGCGCGTACGCACCGCGCCCACGGGCCGACTGGTGCACGACCTCGCCCGGCTGGCCCCGGGCACACCAGCGGCCGGGGGCAAGGCCTCCGCGCTCGCGCGCCTGGTGCAGGCGGGCTTCCGCGTGCCGGCCGGGGTCGTCGTCCTCCCGGACGCCTTCGACGCCGGCGGGCTCTCCCCCGCCGGCGCCCGAGAGCTGGCACGCGCCCTGCGCCGCCTCGGCGCCGGCCCCTTCGCCGTGCGCTCCTCCGCGGCGGCGGAGGACTCCGCGTCCGCGTCGTTCGCCGGCGCGCTCGCCACCGAGCTCGACGTGCCTGCCACCGCGGTGGCGGACGCCGCGGTCCGCGTCCACCGCTCCGGGGCCGCGCCCCGCGTGCGGGCCTACGCCGAGGCGCAGGGGGTCGAGGCCCACCAGCCGGTCGCGGTCGTGGTGCAGCGCATGGTGGCTGCGCAGCGGGCGGGCGTCCTGTTCACCGCTGACCCGCTCACCGGCGACCTCGACACCATGGTGGGCGACGTGGTCGAGGGCCTGGGCGAGGCGCTGGTCTCCGGCTCCGCCGACGCGACCCCGTTCCGCTTCCACCGCCCCGACGGCGCGTACACCGGCCCTGCCGCCCTCGCGCCGGTGGCCGCCCGGCTGCACGCCGCGGCGCACGACATCGAGGCCTGCTTCGGCGGCGTGGCCCAGGACATCGAGTGGGCGGTCGCCGCAGACCGCGTCTGGATCCTCCAGGCCCGGCCGGTGACCAGCATGCGCGGCTGGGACCCGGTCACCGCGGAGCGCAACGACACCCTCACCGGCACCTGCCTGTGGTCGGCGACGAACCTGTCGGAGGCCAACCCGGAGCCGCAGACCCCGCTCACCGTCTCCGTGGTCCGCCACCAGCAGGACAACGGCGGCCCGTCGATGAAGGTGAGGGGTCGCGAGATGGCCGGCTACGTCGGCGGGCGGCCCTACGCGAACCTGAGCGTGCAGGTGAGCGCACGCGGGCCGAAGGCAGCTGCGGACCCGCGGGCGGCCTACCGCCAGGTCGCCGGGCTGTGGGGCGACCTGCCCGACGACGTCCCGCTGCCCGTGCTGCCCCTGACGAAGGCCGACTGGCAGGACGAAGGGCTGCCGTTGCTGGCCACGCTGGTCCGCCTGCAGTGGCACCGGCTGCGCCTCCCCCGCTTCCTCGCCACCAGCCGGGAGGAGAGCGCGCGGCTCGCCGCCCGCGTCGCGGCCGCGTCCACCGGCGCGGAGCTCGCGGCGCTGTGGCGGGACGCGGTGTTCCCCGCCTCCCTGCGCGCGTTCTGGGCGGTGATCGCGGCCACCGACGACCGCCTCGACCCGCTCGAGGAGGAACTCCGCCGGCTCGTCGGCGCCGACGATGCCGCCGCGCTGCTGGCGAACGTCGCCGGGCTCTGCGGAGGCCTGGAGAGCCTCGGCCCCGCCGCCGGGCTCCAGGAGGTGCTCGCCGGACGCCTCTCCCGCGAGGACTACCTCGCGGCCTTCGGCCATCGCGGCCACAACGAGGTCGAGCTCGCCTGGCCGCGTCCGGCGGAGGACCCCGCCTGGCTCGACCGCGCCCTCGCCTCCGCCGCGACCGGCGCGGACGTGGGACGGCTCCGGGCCGGCCGCGCCGCGGCCTTCGAGGCGGCCAGGGACCGCCTCAGGACGGGCCATCCCGAAAAGGCGCGCGACGTCGAGCGCCGGCTGGGGCGCAGGGCGCGCCGGGCCGCGCTGCGGGAGCGCGTCCGGTCGGAGTCCGTCCGCTGGACGGGGGTCGGGCGAGGGTTCGCCCTCCGTGCCGGGGTCCTGCTCGGCATCGGCGACGACGTGTTCTTCCACACCCTCCCCGAACTGCTGGACGCCCTGGACGGGACCGGCCGGGCGCCGGACGTGGCCGCGCGCCGCGCCGTGGTGCAACGGCAGCGGGACCTCCCCCAGCTCCCGCTGTTCATCGTCGGGCGCTTCGACCCGTACGCGTGGGCGGCCGATCCCTGCCGGCGCGGCGACGCCTTCGTCGCGGGCCGTCCCCTGCCGCCCCCACCGGAGGGCGACGAGCGGCTCGTGACCGGGGCCGCCGGCTCGGTCGGGGTGGCGCAGGGACGGGTGCGCCGGCTGGACAGCATCGAGGACGCCGACCAGCTGCTGCCGGGCGAGGTGCTGGTCACCCCCCTGACCAACATCGGCTGGACCCCGGTGTTCCCCCGGGCGGGGGCGATCGTCACCGACCTCGGCGCGCCGCTCAGCCACGCCGCCATCGTGGCCCGCGAGCTCGGCATCCCCGCCGTGGTCGGCTGCGGTGATGCCACCGCGCGGCTGGCGACCGGCGACCTCGTGCGCGTGGACGGCGGCCGCGGCACCGTCGAGGTGCTGTGACGTTCGATTCCCCGACACGCTCGAACATGTGTTTGATTCCGTCGCGACGTCGGGTTAGCGTGCTGCCATGGCTAGCAAGGCAGAACCCCCGGCCCGCAAGCGGGGCCGTCCGCGCAAGGAAGACATCGCCGCCCAGCTCGGCACGAAGGTCAGCCACCTGCCCGACGGCCCGGCGGACGCGGAGGGCCTCACCGCGCGCCAGCGGCGGATCCTCGAGGTGATCCGCGACGACCTGCTGGCCCGCGGCTACCCGCCGAGCATCCGCGAGATCGCCGACCGCGCGGGCCTGGCGTCCTCGTCCTCGGCCGCGCACCAGCTCAAGGTGCTCCAGGCCAAGGGCTTCCTCTTCCGTGACCCGCACCGCCCACGTGCGCTCGAAGTGCGGCTGCCCGATTCGATGGCGGCGGGGGAGGAGGTCGCCGTGCCGACCCGCATCGTCGAGCCGGACCTCCCCGCCCCGACCGCGCCGTCGGTGACCGTCCCGGTACTGGGTCGCATCGCCGCTGGTGGCCCGATCCTCGCCGAGCAGGCCGTCGAGGACGTGTTCGCGCTCCCCCGGCAGCTCGTCGGTGAGGGGACGCTGTTCCTGCTGGAGGTCAGGGGCGACTCGATGATCGACGCCGCGATCTGCGACGGTGATTACGTGGTCGTGCGGCAGCAGCCCGACGCCGTCAACGGCGACATCGTGGCGGCGCTGATCGGTGACGAGGCCACCGTGAAGACCTTCAAGCGCACGCCGGGCCAGGTGTGGCTGCTGCCCCACAACCCCGCCTACGAGCCGATCGACGGCAACAACGCGTCCATCCTCGGCAAGGTGGTCGCCGTCCTGCGGAGGGTGTAGCCATCCGCATCCCGATCCGGGTCAAGCCGGGGGCGGGGAGGACCCGCGTGGGCGGCCGCTACGGCGAGGACGCCCTGGTGGTGGCCGTCCGGGCACCAGCGGTGGACGGACGGGCCACGGAGGCGGCGCTCGCCGCTCTCGCGAAGGCCCTCGGATGCCCGGCCCGGGACGTGGCCCTCGTCAGCGGCGCCACGAGCAGGACCAAGCTGATCGAGGTGCCCGACGACCGCGCCGGGCGCCTCGCCGAGCTCCTCGGGTCCTGACCGCCCTCCCCGCTCAACCGGGTCCTGCACGGACCTCCCGTGCGCTACCGGGACCGGCCCGGCACGTCGCCGAAGCGCTGGCCGGCGATCGGGCCGCCGAGGGCGGGGTAGGCCTCGAAGTTCACCGAGACCAGCCCTTCGTCCACGATCACCAGCCCTGCGCCGGCCACCGAGCCGATCGCCTCCCCGGGCGCCCCGATCACGACACCGTCGATGGAGTCCTCCTCGCCGTCGTCGAGGAAGATCGCCAGCCGGGCCCCGACCTGGTCGCCCTTCTCGGCCTTGCCGCCGAGTTCGTCGCCCTGCTCCAGCCCTCGCCCGGTGACGGTGGTGGAGCCGGTCAGGTAGGTCACCGCGCCCGCGTCGGCCGCGGAGCCGATGTTCTCCCCGGGAGCGCCGACGAAGAGCATCGGCTTCTCGTCCCACCAGTTGTAGCCCGTGGCGACGGCCGCGCCCCAGTGGTCGCCGTCCTCGCCCTGTCCCGGCACGCCGGCGCTGTCCTGGTGCAGCCGCAGGAGCCAGGTCGGGGTGCCGGTGTCGCTCATCGTGAAGCGCTGCACCGCCCCGGTGTTGGTGTCGGAGCCGATGTCCTCGTACGGGATGCCGACCACGAACATGCTCTGCGGACCCAGGTCGATGGCCGCGCCGAACCGGTCGCCGGCCTTCGTGCTCCCGGGGGCGCCCGGGCTGTCCTGGTTGAGGTAGCGCGACCAGCCGGGCGACCAGTTCGCGCCGTGCACCATGCGGATCACCGTCACCTGGCCGGCATCGGTCTTCGACCCGATGTTCTCCAGCGGCGTGCCGACCATCACGGTGGTGCCGCGCACCGCCAGGGGGGCGCCGAAGGCGTCCCCGGTCTCGGCCTCGGCGCCCTGGTTGAACTGCGACCAGACGCCGAGCGAGCCGGCCTCCCCGAGGTTGGCCCAGAACACCGCTCCGGCATCGGTCTTCGCCCCGTCCCAGCCGGGCGCACCGACCACGATGGCCTGCCCCGTGGTGTCCTGGAGCAGCCCCATCGCCTCGCCGAAGCGCGGCGCCGTGGTGAGAGCCTCCGCCGGCGGGAGGATCCGGCCGCCGACCCCGGTCCTGATGCCGGTGGGCGAGCCGTAGGCGACGTAGACCGCGCCCGCTCCCTGGTAGCCCGGGGCGCCGATCAGCAGGTCGGCGTAGTTGTCCCCGGTCACGTCGGTGATCAGCACCGAGGCACCGAACCGGTCGCCGGCCGCGCTGGCGGCGAAGCCGAGCGACGCGGCCGTCACGGTGCCGAAGCCGGGATCGGCCTCGTTGCCGAGCCGCCACTCCACGAGCCCCCGTCCCGACGAGGCGTTGGGGATCCCGACCGCCCAGTCGGAGAGGAAGTCGCAGTTGATGTCCGTCGGCGTCATCGTCTCGCAGTCCGTCGCGGCGCGCGCCGGGCCCGATAGGGCGACCGCGCCGAACACCCCCAGGAACGCACAGATCAGGATCCTCGCCAACGCGCGCCGCGTTCCGGACATGCCGACCCCCCTTGGTCCTCAGCCCGGTCATCACGCTACGCCGCGACGGCGGCGCCCACGTCCGAATGGCCGAAGTCCACTCGGGACTCGGTCAGGGCGCGCCCGTGCCCATTCCGCTGCCGAGCCTCCGCAGCGCCCCGATGGCCGTCTCGCGATCGGTGGTGGTCCAGAAGTCGGGCATCGACGCGGTGAGGAAGCTGCCATAGCGGGCGGTGACCAGCCGGGGGTCCAGGACGGCGACGACCCCGCGGTCGGTCAGGGTGCGGATCAGGCGTCCCGACCCCTGGGCCAGCAGGAGCCCCGCGTGCGTGGCCGCCACCGCCATGAAGCCGTTCCCCCCGCCCTCGGTGACCGCCTGCTGGCGGGCCTGCATCAGCGGGTCGTCCGGACGCGGGAACGGGATCTTGTCGATGAGCACCAGCCGGCAGGTGTCGCCCGGCACGTCGATGCCCTGCCACAGCGACAGCGTGCCGAAGAGCGAGGCCTCCGGGTCTTCCACGAACTCCGCGGTCAGCCGGGGCAGGTGCGCGTCGCCCTGGCAGAGCACCAGCCGTTCGGGGACGTGCTCGCGGCAGTAGCGCGCGGCGGCCTCCGCCGAACGCTGGGACGCGAACAGGCCGAGGGTCCTGCCGTCCGCGGCCCACAGGAGTTCGGCAACCTCGGCGAGCGCCTCCGGCCCGATGCCGTCCCGCCCCGGCGGGGGCAGGTGCCGCGCGACGTAGAGGATCCCCTGGCTGCGGTAGTCGAACGGGGAGCCGACGTCGATCCCGCGCCAGTCCGCCGCGTCCTCCCCGGCCAGCCCCAGGGACGCGGCGATCGCGCGGAAGTCACCCCCGATCTTCAGCGTGGCCGAGGTGAGCACCACCGGGTGGTTGTCGAACACCCGGCTGCGCAGCAGCCCGGCCACCGACAGCGGGGCGCAGTTCGCCTGCCGGCCGAACCGCTCGGACTCCGACACCCACACCACGTCGTAGGGGTCGAGCTTCGCCATGCGCTCGGCGACGTCGAAGACCTCCTGGGCTGCGGCCTGCGCCTGCCGGCGGTCCGTCTCCTCGTCCTTGCCGCCGGCCAGCCCCGTGATCGCCGCGCGGGCGGCTGTGCGGACGCTGCGCAGCGCCGCCACCACTTCGGCCTCCGGCTCGGTGACCCGGCCGGGATCGGTCCCGTCCAGCGCACCCTGCAGGGCGTCCGCTGCGTCCAGGAAGGCCAGCCCGACGTCGTCGGTGAGCCAGGCGAGGCACCGCTTCGCGACCCGCTCCACCTGCGACGGGCTGAGTTCGACGGACGCGGCACCGGTCACGCGGCTGACGAGCTCGTGGGCCTCGTCGATCACCAGCCCCTCGTACTCGGGCAGCGCGGTACCCCCGTGCAGCGCGTCGACCGCCAGCAGGGCGTGGTTGGTCACCACCAGCTGGCTGGCCCGCGCCCGCTCGCGCGACTTCTCCACCAGGCACTCGGCGCCGTAGGGGCATCGCTGCGCACCCAGGCACTCCCGGACCGGGACCGACACCTGCATCCAGGCGGCCGGAGTGTGCGCCGGAGCGTCGTCCCGGTCGGCCAGCCGACCAGAGCCGGCCTCCTCCTCCGCCCAGCGGCGCAGCGCGACCACCTCCGCGCCGACCCCCGTCGCCTCGCCGGGCTCGGGCAGCAGGGCCTCCTGCTCCGAGCCCTGGCCGTCGCGCACCCGCAGCAGGCAGGCGTAGTTGCTCCGTCCCTTCAGCACGGCGTGGGTGACCCCCTGGCCGCACACCTGCTCGCAGGCCGCGACGGCGGCCGGGATGTCCTTCCCGGCGAGCTGGGCCTGCAGCGCGAGGGTCGCGGTCGCGATCACCACCCGCGACGCCGGGTCCTCGACCAGGCTGGCGAGGGCGGGGGCGAGGTAGCCCAGCGACTTGCCGGTCCCGGTCCCGGCCTGCACCAGCAGGTGCTCACCGTTGTCGAGCGTCCGGCCGACCTCGGCAGCCATCTGCTGCTGGCCCGGACGGGGGTGACCGCCGATCCCGGCGACGGCGGCCGCCAGGATGCGGTCGGCCAGGCCTTCGCCGGCCGTCGCACCCCTCGGGGCGACCGGCTCAGGCATCACTGGCGTAGCGCGCGAGCTCGCCGGCGAGGTCGGCGTTCACCCGGGCGACCACCAGCGTGCCGTGCTCGGTGTGCTCGCTGCTGACGAACTCCCCGCTGAGGTGGATGCGGTTGATCAGGTCGCCGCGGTCGTAGGGCACGAGGGCGCGCACCTCCACCTCGGGACGCGGCAGCCGCTGCTCGACCCGGGCCCGCAGCTCGTCCATGCCCGCACCGGTCCGGGCGGAGACGAACACCGCGTCGGGGTAGCGCCCCCGCAGGGCCAGCAGCGCGTCGGGATCCGCGGCGTCGGTCTTGTTCACCACGAGCTGCTCGGCGACACCGGCGGCGCCGATGTCGGCGAGCACCGTGCGCACCGCGGCGATCTGGCCGAACGGGTCGGGGTCGGAACCGTCCACCACGTGCACCAGCAGGTCAGCAGCGACCGACTCCTCCAGCGTGGAGCGGAACGCCTCGACGAGGTCGTGCGGCAGGTGGCGGATGAAGCCGACCGTGTCGGTGAGCGTGAACACGCGGCCGTCGGCGGTCTCGGTGCGGCGCGTCGTGGGGTCGAGCGTCGCGAACAGCGCGTCCTCCACCAGGACGCCGGCACCGGTGAGCCGGTTCAGCAGCGAGCTCTTGCCGGCGTTGGTGTAGCCGACGATGGCGACGCTCGGCACCTGGTTGCGCGTGCGCTGGGAGCGCTTGGTGTCCCGCACCGCGTCGAGCTCGCGCAGGCGCCGGCGCAGGATCGCGATCCGGGTCTTGATGCGGCGCCGGTCGGTCTCGATCTTGGTCTCGCCCGGGCCACGGCCGCCGATGCCGGCCCCGGCCGCGGCCCGTCCGCCCGCCTGCCGGGACAGGTTGCCGCCCCAGCCGCGGAGCCGCTGGCGCAGGTACTGGAGCTGGGCGAGCTCGACCTGCGCCTTGCCCTCGGCGCTCTTGGCGTGCTGGGCGAAGATGTCCAGGATCAGCGCGGTCCGGTCGATCACCTTCACCCCGACCCGGTCCTCGAGGTTGCGCAGCTGCGCCGGTTCCAGTTCGCCGTCGCAGATCACGGTGTCGGCCCCGGTGGCGATCACCACCTGGCGCACCTCGTCCACCTTGCCGCGACCGATGAACGTGGCCGGGTCGGGCGAGCTGCGCCGCTGCACGAGCCCCTCGAGCACCTGGGAGCCCGCGGTCTCTGCCAGGAGCTTCAGCTCGGCCATCGCGTTGTCGGCGTCCACCTCGCTCCCGGTCGTCCACACGCTCACCAGCACCACGCGCTCGAGCTGCAGTTCGCGGTACTCGACCTCCGTGATGTCGGCGAGCTGTGTCGACATGCCGGCCACGCGGCGCAGCGACAACCGGTCGGCCAGGTCCTGCTGGTCGCCGTCGTAGTCGAGGTCTTCCGGGTCTGCTTCCCAGGGTTCGTACGTCATCGCTCTCAATCCGGAAGGGTGCACTGGCCACGGGCGACGACGACGGCCGGCCCGGTCAGCACGGCCTCCTCCCCGCCCAGGTCCACCTGGAGCGTGCCGCCCGGCACGCCCACGGTGTAGGTGTCGTCATCGCGCATGGCGGCGGCCGCGGCGACGACGCCGGTGCCGCAGGACTCGGTCTCGCCCACCCCGCGCTCGTGGACGCGCAGCCGCAACCGCCCCCGCGCCTCGCGCACGACGAACTCGACGTTGGCGCCGTGCGGGAAGGCGCCGGCGGGCTCCCAGGACGGTGCGTCGTGGGTGAGGTCGAGCGCGTCGAGCCGGTCCGCCTCGACGATGCACACCGCGTGCGGGTTGCCCACGTCGACCGCCGTGGCCGGCCAGGTGTGCGCGCCGAGGCGGACCTGGACCTGGGCGCCGATCCGCGCCCGTCCCATGGTGACCGCGACGCGTCCGTCGGGCAGGAAGCGCCCCGTCCGCAGTCCCGCCCTGGTCGCCACGGTCACCTCCGTGCCGACGACCAGTCCCTCCTCCTCGAGGTAACGGAGGAAGACCCGCAGCCCGTTGCCGCACATCTCGGCGATCGAGCCGTCGGCGTTGCGGTAGTCCATGAACCAGCGCTCGCCCTCGGCCTCCCAGCCCGGCACGAGGGCACAGCGGACGGCGCGCAGCACGCCGTCGGCACCGATGCCCCCGCGACGGTCGCACAGGTGGGACACCTGGCCGGCGGTGAGGTCGTAGAGGTTGTCGGGGTCGGCGAACAGCACGAAGTCGTTGCGGGTGCCGTGACCCTTGGCGAATTCGATGTGCATCCAGCCCTCCCTATCCGATGAGCACCCTACCCCGCACCACCGACGCCATCTCCCCCGCGCTGCCCTCCCCGGCCGGGAGCCAGCGGATCCGCGGGTCGCGCCGGAACCACGACAGCTGCTTGCGGGAGAAGCGGCGGGTGCCGGTGATCGTGGCCTCGCGCGCCTGCTCCTCGGAGAGCTCCCCGTCCAGGAACTGGAGCACCTGCCGATAGCCGAGCGCTCGGGACGCCGTCCGGCCCTCCCGCAGGCCGGCGCCGACCAGGCCCGTCACCTCCTCGACCAGCCCGTCGGCCCACATGCGATGGACGCGGTGCTCGATCCGGGCGTCCAGTACGTCGCGGGCGACCTCGAGCCCGAACTGCACGACGTCGTCGAGGGCGTACTCCCAGCCGGGGAGCGTGGAGGTGAAGCTGCCGGTGAGCTCGATCACCTCGAGCGCCCGGACGATCCGTCGCCCGTTGCCCGGCAGGATGCCGGCGGCGGTCCCGGGCGCGACCGCGGCCAGCCGCCGGTGCAGCTCGGCGGCGCCGAGGTCGGCGAGTTCCGCCTCCAGCCGCCCGCGCACCTGCGGGTCGGTGCCGGGGAAGGCGAACGCGTCGAGGATCGCGTGCACGTAGAGCGCGGAGCCGCCGGCCAGCAGCGGCACCACCCCGCGCGACCGGCAGTCGGCGATCGCCGCCCTGGCCAGGGCCTGGAAGTCGGCCACGCTCGCCGAGCGGGTCACGTCCATGATGTCGATCAGGTGGTGCGGCACGCCCCCGCGTTCGGCGACCGACGGCTTGGCTGTGCCGATGTCCATCCCCCGGTAGACGAGCATGGAGTCGGCGTTGACCACCTCGGCAGCGATCCCGGAGGCCGCGAGCAGGTGCGCGAGCTCGACGGCCACCGCGGTCTTGCCGCTGGCCGTCGGGCCGTTGAGGGCCACCACCGGGAGGGTCACGCCGGCCATTGTCTCAAGTCCCCCGGAATGGTGCTTGGCACCGGCCGTCGGGGAGCACACAATGGAGGTCGCAGCCGCAGAGAGTCTCGGCGCCGGGAGCAGAAAGGAGGTCGGATGGACATCGTCGAACAGATCAAGGGTGCCGTGGCCGGCCACGAAGCTGAAGTCGCGGAAGGCATCGAGAAGGTGGGTGACTTCGTCGACGACAAGACCGGCGGTCAGTACGCGGCACAGGTGGATCAGGCCCAGGAGTTCCTGAAGGACCAGCTGGGGGGCACTGCCCGGTAATCCGGATCCCGCCGATCTGGCGCGGGAGAACCCGCAAGACGACGAACCCGAGGGGTCGGTCAGTGATGACCGGCCCCTCGGCCCTTGTTCACGCCCGGGCGAGCCTGGGCAGGCCGAGCAGGGTGCCGGCCGGGGCCGTGGACGCCTGCCGCGCGGCCCAGGCGTCGCCGCCGCGGGTGCGGCGCAGCGACAGCAGGCCGTCGTCGGCGTTGAGGTGGTGCGGCGCCGCGTAGCTCACCAGGACCTCAGCGAGGTCGCCGGGACGGGGCCGGAGGTCGGGCTGGTCGGGCACGCGGACGTGCACCAGCCGGTTGTCGCGGGCACGGCCGGACATCCGGTGGGTGGCGGCGTCCTTGCGTCCCTCGCCGTCGGCGAACAGCACCTCGACGCGCTCGCCCACCAGGCGGAGGTTCTCGGCCCACGCGCTCTCGCCGACCACCTCGACCAGGCGCTCGTAGCGCTCCTGGACGACCTCGCGCGGTACCTGGTCGGGCATCGTGGCCGCCGGGGTGCCGGGACGGATCGAGTACTGGAAGGTGAACGCCGCGGCGAAGCGGGAGGCGCGGACGACGTCGAGCGTCGCCTGGAAGTCTTCCTCCGTCTCGCCGGGGAAGCCGACGATGATGTCGGTGGTGATGGCCGCGTCCGGGATCGCCGCCCGGACCCGGTCGAGGATCCCCAGGAACCTCTCGCTGCGGTAGGACCTCCGCATCGCCTTGAGCACCCGGTCCGAGCCGGACTGCAGGGGCATGTGCAGCGAGGGCATGACGTTGGGGGTCTCCGCCATCGCGGCGATCACGTCGTCGGTGAAGGCCGCCGGGTGCGGGGAGGTGAAGCGGACGCGCTCCAGCCCGTCGATGCCGCCGCAGGCCCGCAGCAGCTTGGCGAAGGCGCCGCGGTCGCCGAACTCGACGCCGTAGGTGTTCACGTTCTGGCCGAGCAGCGTCACCTCCTGCACGCCCTCCGCCACCAGCGTCTGGATCTCGGCGAGCACGTCGCCGGGCCGCCGGTCGGTCTCCTTGCCCCGCAGCGCGGGGACGATGCAGAAGGTGCAGGTGTTGTTGCAGCCCACGCTGATCGACACCCAGGCGGCGTACGCCGAGTCACGGCGGGTCGGCAGCGTGGACGGGAACCGCTCGAGCGACTCCAGGATCTCGACCTGCGCCTCCTGCTGCACGCGGGCCCGCTCCAGCAGTACGGGGAGCGAGCCGAGGTTGTTGGTACCGAAGACCACGTCGACCCAGGGCGCCTTGTCGACCACGACCTGGCGATCCTTCTGCGCCATGCACCCGCCGACCGCGATCTGCAGCCCCGGGTGGGCCTGCTTCACCGGGGCGAGGTGGCCCAGGTTGCCGTAGAGGCGGTTGTCCGCGTTCTCCCGGACCGCGCAGGTGTTGAACACCACCACGTCGGCCTGCGAGCCCGGTTCGGCCTGGGCGTAGCCGGCCTCCAGCAGCACTCCGGCGATCCGCTCGGAGTCGTGGACGTTCATCTGGCAGCCGTACGTGACCACCTCGAAGGTGCGCATGACGGCGTACTTTACCTGCCGGCGGTGGGGCGGCGAGCCGCTCACTTGGCCAGGGCGACCGCCCGCGACTCCCGCACGACGGTCACCTTGATGCTGCCCGGGTAGGTGAGCTCCTCCTCCACCCGCTTGGCGATGTCGCGCGCGATCACCTGGGACTGCACGTCGTTGACGAGTTCGGGGGTCACCATCACCCGGATCTCGCGGCCCGCCTGCATGGCGAACACCTTGTCGACGCCGGCGTGCTCCTTGGCGATGTCCTCCAGCCGCTGGAGGCGCTTGACGTACATCTCCAGGCTCTCGCGCCGCGCGCCCGGACGGCTCCCGCTGATCGCGTCCGCGGCCTGGGTGAGGACCGCCTCGACGGTGCGCGGCTCGACCTCGTTGTGGTGCGCCTCGATGGCGTGGACGATGTCGGGGTGCTCGCCGTGCCGGCGCGCCAGGTCGGCGCCGACCTTCGCGTGGGAGCCCTCCGCCTCGTGGGTGAGCGCCTTGCCGATGTCGTGCAGGAACGCGGCACGGCGGCAGGTCTCGACGTCGAGGCCGAGCTCCGCGGCGAGCATCGCGGCGATGTGGCCGCACTCGATCAGGTGTCGCAGCACGTTCTGGCCGTACGACGTGCGGTACTGCAGGGCGCCGAGGATGGGGAGCAGGCCCGGAGCCAGGTCGGTGATGCCCATCTCGATCAGGGCGTCCTCCGCCGCCCGGATGCACAGCTCGTCGACGCGACGCTTGCTGCGCTCGTGCACCTCCTCGATCCGGGCGGGGTGGATCCGGCCGTCGGCCACCAGTTCGGTGAGGGTGAGGCGGGCGGTCTCGCGGCGGACCGGGTCGAAGCACGACAACAGGACCGTCTCCGGGGTGTCGTCGATCAGGACGTTCACGCCGGTGATCTGCTCGAAGGCGCGGATGTTCCGTCCCTCGCGCCCGATGATGCGCCCCTTCATCTCGTCGCCCGGCAGCGGGACGGTGGCCACGACGGACTCCGTGGTCTGCTCGGCGGCCAGTCGCTGCATGCTGGTGACGATGATCCGCCGGGCGGTGGCGTCCGCCGTCCGCCGGGCCTCCGACTCGATCTCCCGCATCAGCTGGGCGGCGTGCAGGCGCGCGTCCTTCTCCACGTGCGCCATCAGCTCGGCACGGGCATCCTCCACCGACAGCCCGGCGACGGCGGCAAGGGCGTCCGCCTGACGAGCCTCCGCCTCCTCGAGCCGGGCCTCGCGCTCGTCCAGTCCGGCAGCGATCTGGTCGAGGTGGGATTCCCGGTTGTGCACCTCTTCGAGGTAGCGGTTGAGCCGGTCCTCGCGCTCGGCGAGCAGCTCCTCGCGCCGGTCGACGGCCTGCCTGCGCGAGCGCAGCTCCTCCTCGTGGGCCGCACTCACCGGCGTGGCCGTGGGCGGGGCGGCCGCCGGCACGGGACGCCGCTGGTCGCGGCCGGCCGCGCGGGCCGGGTTTCCGGGACGACGCCGGCCCGCCGGGGACGCTACGCCGCCGCGCAGGAACACCACCAGCAGGACGGCGACGACGGCGAGGACCAGGACCAGGACTGCGACCAGCACGGCCAGTACGAGCGTCGTATCCATGGCGTCCTCCTTGAGCATGTGCGGGACGCCACGGGTCCACTCCTGGTGCGAGCACGGTGTGGCCGGGGTGACGGCAAGGCAGGCCCGGCAGGGCCGGACCGGAGTATCGCGGGGTTCAGTCCCCAGTGGTGGTCAGTCAGTCGCTCAGGAATGGGTTCGCGTACGTACCCATGGGCAGGCTAGGGCTGCCCGGGTCATTCCGCAAGCTCCGGCAGGTCAGCCAGGACCTCCCTGGTGACCTGCGCGACCACGCCGGCGGAGAAGCCGCGTCGAGCCAGCGCCCCGGCCAACCGGCGGTACTGCGCCTGCGGGTCGAGCCCGGCCAGCGAACGGGCCTTGCGCTCGGCGAAACCCCGGGCCACCACGTAGTCGCGATCGCCGTCGAGCTCTGCAACCGCCTCCTCGACCACGTCCCGGTCGACCCCCTTCTCGGCCAGTTCGGCCAGCAGGGCCCGCCGGCTCTTCTGCCGACGGTCACCCGCCGCGAGCCAGTCGCGGGCGAAGGTCGCGTCGTCGACCAGACCGACCTCCTCGAGCCGGTCCAGCACCGCACCAGTCACCTCGGCCGGCACACGCTTGCGCGCGAGCGCGCGTTCCAGCTCGGCCCGGCTCCGGGCGCGCACCGTGAGCTGCCGAAGCGCGATCTCCCTGGCCACCGAGGCCGGGTCGGCGTCGGGGGCGTCCTCCGGCGCGCCGGCGACGTCCCCGAACGGCTCCTGGCCCATCAGCTCAGAACTCCACCTCGCCGGTCACCGGGTCGATGCCCTCCGGCACGTCCGAGCCCGCCCCCACGCCGAGGTGGCTGAGGATCCGCCGCTCGATCTCCGCGGCGACCTCGGGGTTCGCCTTGAGGAAGTTGCGGGCGTTCTCCTTGCCCTGGCCCAGCTGGTCGGCCTCGTAGGTGAACCAGGCGCCGGCCTTGCGGATGATGCCGCAGTCGACACCCAGGTCGATGAGGCTGCCCTCGCGGCTGATGCCCTGGCCGTAGAGGATGTCGAACTCCGCCTGCTTGAACGGCGGGGCCACCTTGTTCTTGACCACCTTCACCCTGGTGCGGTTGCCGACCATCTCCTGGCCGTCCTTCAGGGTCTCGATGCGACGCACGTCCAATCGGACCGAGGAGTAGAACTTCAGCGCACGACCGCCCGTGGTGGTCTCGGGCGAGCCGAACATCACGCCGATCTTCTCGCGCAACTGGTTGATGAAGATCGCGGTGGTGTTCGCCCCGGACAGCGCACCGGTCATCTTCCGCAGCGCCTGGCTCATCAGACGGGCCTGCAGGCCGACGTGGCTGTCGCCCATCTCTCCTTCGATCTCCGCGCGCGGGGTGAGCGCGGCGACCGAGTCGATCACGATCAGCGCGAGGGCGCCGGAGCGCACGAGGGTGTCGGCGATCTCCAGGGCCTGCTCGCCGTTGTCGGGCTGGCTCACGAGCAGCGCGTCGGTGTCGACGCCCAGCTTGCCCGCGTAGTCCGGATCCAGGGCGTGCTCAGCGTCGATGAAGGCGCAGATCCCCCCTGCGGCCTGTGCGTTGGCGATCGCGTGGAGCGCGACGGTGGTCTTGCCGCTCGACTCGGGACCGTAGATCTCGACGACCCGGCCACGGGGCAGTCCGCCGATGCCGAGCGCGACGTCCAGGGCGATCGACCCGGTGGGGATCACCTCGATGGGCTGCCTCGTCTCCTCGCCCAGACGCATCACCGACCCCTTGCCGTGCTGCTTCTCGATCTGGGCCAGCGCCGCCGCGAGCGCCTTCTCCCGGTCCGCTACCGCCATCTGTCGTGTCCTTTCCCTGGACCTCGGTCATTCCGTCGCCATCACCCTAGGCACCGCCCCTGACAATCACGTCAGGCACTCGGCGAGGGTGTGGACAGCGTCCGCCCAGCCGGGCAACTGTCCACAGGCTACCCGAACAGGTGTTCGAAATCACCGCGACACGCGGCCGGCCTCAGCGTTCGCGCAGGGGCAGTTCGAGGGCCTCCCACGCGGCCCTCCAGATCTCCTTGCAGGGGACGCCGCCGGCGAGCGCCTGGGTCACCGTCCGGTGCCCCAGCGGGGCGAGCACGACGGTGTCGGACCACATCAGGGAGTAGGCGGGGCCGAGGTGTGCCTCCAGCCGCGCGCGCAGGTCCGCTTCACGCACGACGGTCAGGCTGCGGCGACGTGCTGGCTGCGGACCGGCAGCTGGGTGACGCCGGAGTGGACGTCGATCTTGTCCGAGACCTGCCGCAGCACGCGCGAGAGCGGCACGTCGAGCGCGCCGCAGATCGCGTTCAGCAGCTCGGAGGAGGCCTCCTTCTGCCCGCGCTCGATCTCGGACAGGTAGCCCAGGCTCACCCGCGCCCTGCCCGACACCTCGCGCAGGGTGAGGTTCGAGGAGGTGCGCAGCTCACGCAGCGACTCGCCGAGCAGTTCCCGCATCAGCAGCGGGCGCTCGCGCACGTCCTGGATCATGTCTCGACTCTACCTGCCTGTCGTGGGATTGATCGACGGTGACTCAACGCCACGCTGGTCAGCGTTGTTCCCTCGACCCCGCCTCGAGGTCGAGCGCCCCGGCCAGCAGCGAAAGCGCCGCGGCCACCGCGGCGGCCCGCACCTCGTCCCGGCCGCCGTCGAACCGGTACCGGCGCGCCCAGCCGCCGGAGGGCCCGGCCACCCCGAGCCACACCTCGCCGGGCTCGTGGCCGTCCTGGGGGTCCGGTCCGGCGACGCCCGTCGCCGACACCGCCCAGTCCGCGCCGGCGGTGTCACGGACGCCCGTCGCGAGGGCGACCGCCGTCTGCTCCGAGACCGGGCCG
>Ga0102832_1001424_pt1 | contig 18583 bp, 17 predicted proteins | sample EBPBio282013_DNA_FD_88942 | JGI IMG/M metagenome (GOLD analysis project Ga0102832, IMG submission 88942) | Wastewater treatment Type I Accumulibacter community from EBPR Bioreactor in Madison, WI, USA - Reactor 2_5/28/2013_ DNA (Illumina Assembly) | ecosystem: Engineered > Bioreactor > EBPR >...
CCTGCGCGGTGAAACCCGCGACCGGCCCGCCGCTGCCGCTGCCCTGCAGGCGCACGAGGCGCGCGCGCGGCAGCCCGCCCACGGTAGCGAACGAACCACCGGCGAACACCGTGGAACCGTCGTTCGCCAGCGCGTACACGGCGCCGTCCATCGACGGGTTCCAGCCTGAAGTGGCCGCGCTCGAATCGTCCGTGAGGCGCGCGATGCGGTGGCGCGCGAGCCCGCCGACCGCTGGAACTCGGCGAAGGAGCTGTCGAAGGCCATCAGCGCGCGCTGCCCCGAGCTGCTCTTCGACGCCGAGGAGCGCTCGCAGTTCATGCGTGAGCTCTTCTCGGACCGCATCGACCAGACCCGAAAGCTCTTCGAGCTCTCGAAGGCGAAGTACCTCATCGCCTACGAGAAGTTCATGGCGCACCCGGCTGACGACGTCGGCTACTACAACCCGCTGCGCCTGCTGCCGACGCTCAAGTTCAAGCCGTGGCAGACGCTCTACGCGCACCTCGACGAGCACTTTCACGACGACCGCGTCTCGTACGCGTTCAGCTACCCCTCGAAGTACCTCGGCCTGCACCCGACGACCTGCTCGAGCGTGTTCGGCGTCATTCCCTTCCTCGAGCTGGCCTTCGGCGTCTGGCACGTGATGGGCGGCTTCCGTGCGCTCGCGGCCGGCATGATGAAGTGCGCGCAAGACCTCGGAGCCACCTTCCGCATGTCTTCCCCCGTCGACGAGGTGCTCGTCGAGAACGGCGAAGCGAAGGGCGTGCGCCTGGCGTCGGGTGAGGTGCTGAAGGCCGACCTCGTCGTGGTGAACGCCGACCTGCCGTACGCGGCGCAGCGGCTCATTCCCGAGAAGTGGCGTGAAGGCTCGCGGCTCTCGAACGCCTGTGCGTTAGGAGATCGCTGACCGAACCGCGGGAGCTCGACGAGCGGGCTCTTGCCTGGGCAGAAGCCTATCGTACGACACCGCATGGCCAGCCGGTGGAGTTGAAGCAAGGTTAGATGTGGACGGCGGGCAGCGTTCGGTCGGTGCTGGCACACGCCGCGGCCGAGGAGGAACACGATGAGTAGCGAATTGTGGCGTTTGAGTGCGGTCGAAGCCGTGAATCGACTCAAGAAGAAGGAGATCACGCCGCTCGAGCTGATCGACGCCTCGGCGCAGCGCATTTCCGAGGTCGAGCCGGCGCTGAATGCGCTGCCGACGCTCTGCCTCGATCGCGCCCGCGATCATGCCAAACGGATCATGGCCGGCAAGGCCAACGAGGCCGACGGCGAAGCGGGATGGCTGGCCGGCCTGCCGGTGTCGATCAAGGACCTGACCGATGTCGCCGGTGTGCGCACCACCTACGGCTCGCCGATCTTCGCCAATCATGTGCCGGCCAAGTCCCATCCGCTGGTCGAACGGATCGAGCGCAAAGGCGGCATCGTCGTCGCCAAGTCGAATACGCCGGAGTTCGGCGCCGGCGGCAGCACCTTCAACGAAGTGTTCGGCCGCACGCGCAATCCCTGGAACACGTCGCTGACGTGCGGCGGTTCGACGGGCGGCGGGTCGGTTTCGGTCGCGGCCGGCGAGGTCTGGCTGGCGCACGGTTCCGACCATGGCGGATCGCTGCGGCGTCCCGGAACCTACTGCTCGACGGTGGGGCTGCGGCCATCGGCCGGCCGTGTGACGCGCGGTACGTCGAACAATCTCTATTCGCCGCAGTCGGTGCAGGGGCCGATGGCCCGCAACGTACCTGACCTCGCTCTGTTTCTCGACACAATGGCCGGCTTCTGTCCGCACGATGCCATGACTTTCGATGCGCCGGCCGTTTCGTTCAGCGCCGCGGTCGCCAAACCCGTGATGCCGAAGCGGGTCGCCTTCAGCGCCGACTTCGGTGGCCGGTTCGAGCTCGATCGCGAGATTCGCGAAATCTGCACCAAAATGGCGCGTCGCTTCGAGGAGCTGGGCTGTATCGTCGAGGAAGCATCGCCGGACTTCGGGCCGGTCGACGACGTGTTCATGGCACTGCGCAGCCAGCAGTTCGTCGTCGATCGCGAGCAGCAGATCGAGCAGCATCGCGATCTGATCAAGCCGGACATCATCTGGAACACCGAACTTGGCCTGAAGCAGACCGCGAGCCGGCTGGCCTGGGCGGAGCGCGAACGTGCAGCCCTGTATCGGCGCATGAATGCGTTCTTCCAGACATACGACCTGTTCGTGACCCCCGGGGCACCGACTGCGGCTTTCGACGTCAATCTGCGGGCGCCCGAAACCATCGCCGGCAAGAAGCTCGAGAACTACATGGCGGGCTCGACGTTGAACTCGGCCATCACCGTGACCGGCAGCCCGGCTTTGGCCGTGCCGTGCGGCTTCGATCAGTTCGGCCGGCCGGTCGGGCTGCAGCTCGTCGGCAAGCCGCGCGGCGAGGCGGCGTTGCTGCAGGCTGGAGCTCTCTACGAAAAGCTCCTGGGGCTCGACCGTCTCCTGCCCATCGATCCGAAGCCCGGCACGGTGCCGTCTCCTCAAAGTTGAGGTAGGCTCGCGTCGGACGCCGCCTCTTCCCTGCAGCTTCGAGGATTGCCATGGGTCTGTTGAGCGACGAGGAACGCAGCCGACTCGTTCCTGCCAGTGTGGCCGGTGGGACGACGCCGGTGCCGACCCAGGTCGTGTCGAGCGACGAATTTCTGCCGATCGCCCGGACGGACCGACAGAAGCAGGTCGAAGCGCGCATGAACGAGCTGGGCGACGACTATGGCCGTCGCAACGGCCTGTCGCGGCGCCGTTTCTTCCAGACTGCCGCCGGCATGACGACGGCCTTCGTCGCCATGAACGAGGTCTACGGTCCACTCTATGGCGCGTCGCCGGCCGAGGCGAAAAGCGTCGATCTCGCCCAGGCGCGCGCCGACAGCCTCAAGGATCAGTTCGTCATGGACGTGCACACGCACTTCTTGCGCGACGATACGCGGCTCGAAGGATTCGTGCGCGGGCGCGAGGCGGTTGGTAAGGCCGGCTGGAATCCGGGACTGGTCGGCAGGCCGCAGACCATCGACGACCTCAAATATCCCAACTGGTTCAAGGAGATCTATCTCGACAGCGACACCAAGGTCGCGCTGATCAGCGGCTCGGCGTCGGAAGACCCGCGCGACTGGTTCCTGACCAACGAGATGAAGGCCGACGCCCGCGAGAAGGTGAATCGCGAAGCCGGCTCCAGGCGTCTCCTGTCGCATGCTATCTTCACGCCGGGGTACGACGGCTGGATGGATGAGGTCGACAAGTGCATTGCCACGCTCAAGCCGGACTCCTGGAAGGGCTATACGGTCGGCGACAACACCAACAAGGATCTGGCGCGTCATCCCTGGCGCATGGACGACGAAAAGCTCGTCTATCCCTTCTACGAGAAGATCGTGAAGGCAGGTTACGACATCGTCTGCGTGCACAAAGGCCTCTATCCGCCTTCGGTCGCGCAACGCTGGCCGCATCTGACGCCCTATGCGACTGTCGACGATGTCGGCAAGGCGGCCAAGGACTGGCCGCAGATCCGCTTCGTCGTCTACCACGCGGCCTTTCGCTGGACGGGTGCACCCGGCGCCGCGGCGGGCGGCTACGACCAGTTCGAGAAGACCGGCCGGGTCGAATGGACCAGCGACCTTGCCGAGATTCCGGCGAAGTACGGCGTCAGCAACGTCTATGCCGATCTCGGCCAGATCTTCGCCCAGACGACGGTGACGGAGCCGCGCCTCTGTGCAGCGCTGATGGGCATGCTGGTGAAAGGCATGGGGGCCGACCATGTCGTCTGGGGAACTGATGCGGTCTGGACAGGCGCGCCACAGTGGCAGATCGAGGCCCTGCGCCGGCTCGAGATCCCCGAGGATATGCAAAAGAAGTTCGGCTATGCGCCGCTCGGACCGGCCGACGGGCCGGTGAAACGGGCCATCTTTGGCGAGAATTCGGCGAAGATGTATCGCTATGACATCAAGAAGGCGGCATGGCGCGACGATCGTTTCGCGGCCATCAGATCGCACTATGAGCGCGCGGGGCGCGATCCTTCGAACCTGAGGTACGGGTTCGTCGTTCCAGGCTGATTGTACTGCGGAGCCGTGCCTAGACCCGGCGCGCGCCGCAGTCCAAGATTGGCCGAGAACAAGGGAGCCGTCATGAAACGCTGGGTCGGACCGCTAATTGCGGTCTTTGCAGTCGTTTGCCTGGGATTATTGGCGCCTGCACAGGCGCAGACCCGGGCCACGATCAAGCCCGCTATCGTCTTCAGCACCGGAGGGAAATTCGACAAGTCTTTCAATGAAGGGGTCTGGCAGGGTGCCGAGCGTTTCAAGAAGGATACCGGCATCGCCGTCGCCGAGTTCGAGCCCAGCAACGAAACGCAATTCGAGCAGGCGCTGCGCCGCTTCGCCCAGCGGGGCCAGGACCCGATCATCGCCGTCGGGTTTGCCCAGGCCGTAGCGCTGCAGAAGGTCGCCAAGGAGTTTCCCAACATCCACTTCACGATCATCGACAGCGTGGTGAACCTGCCCAACGTGCAGTCCGTCGTGTTTCGCGAACAGGAAGGCTCGTTTCTGGTCGGCGTGCTGGCGGCGCTCGCCTCCAAGACCGGCAAGATCGGCTTTGTCGGCGGCATGGACATTCCGCTGGTGCGGCGTTTCCAGTGCGGCTTCGAGCAGGGCATCAAATATGCCAATCCCAACGCCGAACTGATCACGAACATGACGGGCACGACGCCCGCCGCGTGGAACGATCCCGGCCGTGGCGCCGAACTCGCCCGCGGCCAGATCGACCGCGGCGTCGACGTCGTCTATGCCGCGGCCGGCAGCACCGGGCTCGGCATCCTCCAGGCGACCAAGGATCGCGGCAAGCTCGGCATCGGCGTCGATTCCAACCAGAACCATCTGCATCCCGGCAACATGCTGACCTCGATGCTGAAGCGCGTCGATGTGGCAACCTATGAGAGCTTCAAGGCGGCCCAGGACCATCAATGGAAGGGCGGTACGCAGGTGTTGGGCCTCAAGGAAGGCGGGGTCGATTGGGCGCTCGACAAGGACAACGAGAGCCTCGTGACACCGGAAATGAAGGCCAAGGTCGAAGCCGCCAAGGCCGATATCATCTCGGGCAAGATCGTCGTGCACGATTATATGAGCAACAATTCGTGCAATCGCTGACGGCTGCCGCTGCAGCCATCGAACTCAGAGGCATAGACAAGTCGTTCGGCGCCGTGCACGCCGTGCGCAGTGTTTCGCTTGCCGTCCCACAGGGCAGCATCACCGGGATTGTCGGCGAAAACGGCGCCGGCAAGTCGACCCTGATGAGCATTCTCTATGGGCTCTATCGCGCCGATGCCGGTCAGATTCTGATCGATGGCCACCCCGTCGACATGGCCAGCCCGCGCGATGCCATCGCCCATGGCATCGGCATGGTTCACCAGCACTTCATGCTGGTCGACACCTTCACCGTGCTGGAGAACCTGGTCCTGGGCGCCGAAGGCGGCCCTCTGCTGGCCGGGGGCTTCGCGGCAGCGCGTGCCGAGCTGGCGCGGCTGGGTCGGGAATATGGCCTCACCGTCAATCCCGATGCGCGCGTGGCCGATCTTTCGGTGGGCGAGCAACAGCGGGTCGAGATCCTGAAGGTCCTCTTCCGCGGCGCCCGCATGCTGATCCTGGACGAGCCCAGCGCCGTGCTGACGCCACAGGAGACCGACCGGCTGTTCGAGATCCTGAAGAGCCTGCGTGCCCGCGGTGTCACGGTGCTTCTGATCACCCACAAGCTGCGCGAGATCATGGCCGTGGCCGACCGGGTGATCGTCATGCGCCAGGGCGAGGTCGTGGCCGAGCGGCGGACGGGCGAAACCAGTACCGGCGAACTCGCGGAGCTGATGGTCGGCCGCAAGATCCGGCTGGATCTCGACAAGGCGCCGGCCGTGCGTGGGCAGACGATGCTGGCGGCGCGCGACCTCTCGCTGGTCGACCGTCGCGGTGTGCGCCTGCTCGATGGCATCGACCTCGATCTGCGCGCCGGCGAGATCGTCGGCATCGCCGGTGTCTCGGGAAATGGCCAGACGGAGCTGCTGCAGGTCCTGTCCGGCATCCGGCCACCGACGGCGGGCCATCTCGAAGTCTGCGGTCGGGTAATCGATCCGGCGCATCCCATCGATCCGGCAGAGATGCGCGCGCTCGGCCTCGCCCATGTTCCGGAGGATCGCCTGCGGCAGGGGCTGGTCGCTGCATTCGAGGCATCGGAGAGCGCGATCCTGGGGTATCAGGACCAGCCACCCTATTGTCATAACCATTTGCTCGACGTGCCGGCCGTGGACAAGCACTGCGTCGAGTTGATGCGGCGCTTCGACGTGCGGCCGCAGACGCCGGGGTTGCGTTCGTCGCACTTCTCCGGTGGCAATCAGCAGAAGCTGATCCTGGCGCGCGAGATGTCGCGAATGCCCAAGGTGCTGCTGGTGGGCCAGCCGACGCGCGGCGTCGATATCGGCGCCATCGAGTTCATCCATCGCGAATTGGTGAAAAGCCGCGACGCAGGCTGCGCGATCCTGGTCGTGTCGGTCGAACTCGAAGAAATCCTGTCGCTGGCCGATCGCATCCTGGTGATGTCGGGAGGCCGAATCGTCGGCGAGGTCGCGGCGGATCAGGCCGATGAACGGGCGCTCGGCCGCATGATGGCCGACGCATGAGCCTCGTTGTCCCGAGATCCGCTCGTCGACCGTTGCCGCGCTGGGTCGAAATCGCCGTATTGCCGCTGGTCAATGTCGCGCTGGCCTTTTTTGTCGTCGGCATCATCGCGCGTATCATCGGCGTCGAACCCTTCGATGCGCTGAAGCTCTTGCTGGTTGGTGCCTTCGGCTCGTCGGAGTCGATCGGCTACACGCTCTACTACGCCACCAATTTCATCTTCACCGGCCTTGCCGTGGCGGTCGCCTTCCACGCCGGCTTGTTCAACATCGGCGGCGAGGGCCAAGCCTACATCGGAGGTCTGGGCTGCGGTCTTGCCGTGCTGGCGCTCGACAGCTACCTGCCGGGCCCGCTGTTGGTCCTCCTCGCCATCCTGGCTGCAGCGGCCTTCGGCGCAGCCTGGGCGGCGGTGCCGGCCTGGATGCAGGCCTGGCGTGGCAGCCACATCGTCATTACCACCATCATGTTCAACTTCGTCGCGTCGGCGCTGATGGTCTACCTGCTGGTAAACGTCTTGATCGCGCCGGGCTCGATGACCGCGCAGAGTCGCGGCTTCGCCGACTCGGCATCGTTGCCGTCGATGCAGGCGGTTCTGAATTCGATTGGCATCGCGGTGGCGCCGTCGGCACTCAATCTCGCCTTCGTCCTGGCCCTGCTCAGCTGTATTGCCGTCTGGGTTTTTCTGTGGCGCACGAGCTGGGGCTACGCCCTGCGAACCATGGGCCACAATGCCGAGGCGGCGATCTATGCCGGCACCAGCATTCGGCGCATGACCATGCTGGCCATGTGCCTGTCCGGCGCCCTGGCAGGCGGTGTCGCGGTCAACGAGCTGCTGGGCGTGCACCATCGCATCGTGCTCGACTTTCCGGCGGGCTACGGCTTCGCTGGCATCGCTGTGGCGTTGATGGGGCGCAGCCATCCCTTGGGTATCGTGCTGGCCGCCCTCCTGTTCGGCGCCCTGCAACAGGGCGGCGCGGAGCTTTCCTTCGAGATTCCCGCCATGACCCGCGAGATGGTCGTGGTGATCCAGGGACTGGTCATCCTGTTCTGCGGGGCCCTGGTCCATCTGCCGCGGCCCTGGCTGCAGGCGCTGTTCGGGCGCCGGGGCTGAGCGATGGAGGAAATACTCACCTTCGTCACCCTGACCCTCGCGGCGACCTTGCGCGTGGCGACGCCCCTGGTGCTTTGCGCCATGGGTGGTTTGTTCTCGGAGAAGAGCGGCGTCATCGATGTCGGGCTCGAAGGCAAGATGCTGATGGCGGCTTTCTTCGCAGCCGCGACGGCATCGCTCACCGGCTCGGCCTGGGCGGGCGTCGCCGCCGCCATCGTTGCGGCGGAGGCGCTGGCGCTACTGCATGGCTTTGCCTGCATCACCCATCGCGGCAACCAGGTCGTGAGCGGTATCGCTCTCAACATACTGGCGGCAGGCCTGACCGTGGTGCTGGGAACGGCCTGGTTCGCGCGTGGCGGCCAGACGCCGCCGTTGAACGACGGCGAGCGTCTAAAGCCGATCTTCTTCCCCGTGGCTGGCGACAATGTACTGGTCTACGCGGCGCTGCTGGCGGTGCCGTTCACCTGGTGGTTGATCGCGCGCACGCGGTTTGGACTTCGGCTTCGGGCCGTCGGCGAGATGCCCCTGGCCGTCGATGCGGCCGGCGTTTCGGTCACCTGGCTGCGGTATCGCGCCGTCCTCCTGTGTGGCCTGTTTGCGGGTCTTGCCGGGGCCTATCTCTCGATTGCACAGAATGCCGGTTTCAGCCGCGACATGACGGCAGGGCAGGGGTTCATCGCGCTGGCCGCCATCATCTTCGGCAAATGGCGGCCGTTCCCGGCCTTCGGCGCCTGTCTGGTCTTTGGCCTGCTCGATGCCGTCGCCATCCGCTTGCAGGGCGTGGAGGTGCCTGGCATCGGCGAAGTTCCAGTGCAACTGATCCAGGCCTTGCCCTATCTTCTCACTCTGTTTCTGCTGGCCGGCTTCATCGGCAATGCAGTGGCGCCCAAGGCGGCCGGCGTGCCCTACAAGAAGGAGCATTGAGGTGGACGATCTGCTCCATGTCGCACAACGCATGATGCTTCACGCCCATGCGCCCTACTCGAAGTTCCACGTCGGGGCTGCGCTGCGTGCCGAGGACGGCTCGATACACGGCGGCTGCAATGTCGAGAACGCCGCCTACCCACAAGGTATCTGCGCCGAGGCCGGCGCCATCGCCGCCCTCGTCGCGGCAGGCCACAAGCACATCCTGGAATGTGTCGTGGTGGGCCCGGGCCCCGAGACCATCACGCCCTGTGGGGGCTGCCGCCAGAAGCTGCGCGAGTTTGCAGCCGACGACACGCCGATCCACCTCTGTGGTCCCGACGGGCTGCATCGCACGGTAACCTTGGGACAGCTCTTGCCGATGTCGTTCGGTCCGCATCACGTCGGTCGGCCATGATCGACGCCATTACGCGGGTTGCGCCCGGCTTCAAACCGAAAGTCGCTGTGATCCTGGGTTCCGGCCTGGGCAGCTTCGTCGAGGACGTGAAGCAGGTCGCAGCCCTTCCTTATGCCGATCTGCCGGGATTTCCGCTGACCACGGTCGGCAGCCATGCCGGCCGTCTGGTCCTGGGACATGTCGGGCCGACCCCGATCGCCGTTTTGCAGGGGCGCGCGCATTATTACGAGCGTGGCAGAGCCGACGAAATGCGGGGGGCGATCCGGGCCATTGCCGATCTCGGCTGCGAAACGCTGTTGCAGACCAATGCCGCGGGCAGCCTGCGGCTCGACATGCCCCCCGGATCGGTAATGGCGATCAGCGATCACATCAACTTCGCCGGCGTCAATCCGCTGTTCGGCATCGGGCCGGGCGACAGCCGCTTCGTCGATATGGTCGACGCTTACGATCCGGCCCTGCTCAAAAAACTGCTGGCAGCGGCTCGCGAAGCCAACGTGACCTGCCACGACGGCGTGTACATCTTCTTCAGCGGGCCGAGCTTCGAGACGCCCGCCGAGATTCGCGCTGCCCGCGTGCTGGGCGCCGACGCGGTCGGCATGTCGACGGCGCCCGAGACGATCCTGGCGCGCCATGCCGGCCTCAAGGTCGTGGCTCTGTCGCTGATGACCAACTATGCCGCCGGCCTCGTGCCCGGCGTGCTGGGTCACGAGCAGACGCTTGCCGTGGCGGGGGCGGCGTCCGGTAATGTGCGCCGGCTGTTGCGTACCTTTCTGGAGCATTACGGCTAGGCGCCATGCTTCCCCAGGAGATCATTCGTCGCAAGCGCGACGGCCACGAACTCTCCGCCGAGGAAATCGGTTTCATCGTGCGTGGAATCCATGACGGCAGTCTGAGCGAAGGCCAGGTGGCGGCCTTTGCGATGACCGTTTTCTTTCGTGGCATGACGACACCGGAGCGGGTCGCACTCACCTTGGGGTTGGCGCGGTCCGGACTCATGCTCGATTGGGCAGATCTCGACTTGCCGGGGCCGGTGCTCGACAAACACTCCAGCGGCGGTGTCGGCGACAAGGTGAGCCTGATGCTGGCGCCCATCGTGGCAGCCTGCGGTGCCTTCATGCCCATGATCTCCGGGCGCGGTCTCGGCCATACCGGCGGCACCCTGGACAAGCTCGCCTCGATTTCCGGCTACGACGTGCAGCCCGACATTGCCACCTTCCGCAAGGTCGTGCGCGAGGTTGGCTGCGCCGTGATCGGCCAGACCGACGATCTGGCGCCGGCCGACCGGCGGCTCTACGCCACGCGCGATGTCACGGGCAGCGTCGAGTCGATTCCCTTGCTGGTGAGTTCGATCCTGTCGAAGAAGATCGCCGAAGGGCTCGACGGGCTGGTGATGGATGTGAAGTGCGGCTCCGGCGCCTTCTGCGACACCGAGGAGATGGCGCGCGACCTCGCCGAAAGCCTCGTCGCGGTGGCCAACCAGGCGGGGTTGCCCACGGTGGCGCTGATCACCGACATGGACCGCGTGCTGGGCCGTGATGTCGGCAATGCCCTCGAAGTCGCCGAAACGGTGGCCTATCTCACGGGCAATGGCGCACGCGAGCCACGGCTGCACGAGGTGACGATGGCGCTGGCGGCCGAGATGCTGGTGCTCGGCAAGTTGGTGCCCAATGCCGCCGCCGGCCGAGCCCAAGCGGAAGCGGTCCTCGCCGATGGGCGTGCCGCCGAGACGTTCGGCCGGATGGTCGCGGCGTTGGGCGGGCCGACCGATTTTCTCGAGCACCCTGGGCGATACCTGTCATCCGCGCCGGTCGTTCGGCCCTGCTCGGCCGAGCACACGGGCTATGTCACCGGCATGAATGCCCGCGATGTCGGTATTGCCGTCGTAAGCCTGGGTGGCGGCCGTACCCATGCCGACGACGCCATCGATCCATCGGTCGGCCTGACCGAGGTGGTGGACGTCGGTACGCACGTCCAGGCAGGCAGTCCGCTGTGCCTTGTCCACGCCGCGACCGACGCAGACGCCGATCAGGCGATTGCCGAGGTGCGACGGGCGATCCGGATCGGCGAGGCGGCGCCCGCGTCCAAGCCTGTCCTGATGGAGCGGGTGGCGTGACTGCGGTCGATCTCGACGCCTATGCGCGGGATGGCTTTCTCGTGCTTGAGGATTTCGTCTCCCGGACAGACTGCGATGCCTTGCAGGCGCGCGCGGCGGAGTTGGTGGCGGAATTCGATCCGGGACCCGTGCGGACCGTCTTCTCGACGCGCGACCAGGGGCATGCGCGAGACCGTTACTTCCGGGAGTCCGGGCAGGCCATCCATTTCTTCTTCGAGGAGGGGGCGACCGGTCAGCCGGTATCGCTGGCCCTGAACAAGATCGGCCATGCTCTGCACGACCTCGATCCGGTGTTCGATCGCATCTCCCGCCGGCCGCAATTTGCTACCCTGGCCAAGACCCTGGGTTTCGAGGAGCCGTTGCTGTTGCAGTCGACGTACCTCTTCAAGCAGCCCCGGATCGGCGCCGAGGTCGGCTGGCACCAGGACGCGACCTATCTCTGCACGCAGCCGTCGACCGTCACCGGCTTCTGGATCGCGCTCGACGATGCCGACGAGGAGAATGGCTGCCTGATGGCCCTGCCGGGCGCCCATCGTGGTCCGCTGCGGGAGCGCTTCAGGCAAGTCGGGAACGAAATGGCGACAGAAATCCTCGACACGACGCCGTGGCCCGATATCGAACCCGTAGCCCTGGACGCAAAGCGCGGCACGCTGGTCGTGCTGCATGGGTTGCTGCCACATGCCAGCGCCCCTAACCGTTCGCCGCGGCAACGCCACGCCTACGCCTTGCACCTGATCGATGCTCGTGCCGATTATCTGCCCGACAACTGGCTGCAACGGCCTGGACTGCCGCTTCGAGGCTTCGCGTGACGCTCAAGACTCCAATCCCCAAGGCCGAAATCCACTGCCATCTCGAAGGGTCGATCCCGCCGGCGCTGGCGCGTGAACTGGCCGAACGCAACGGGCTTTCGCTGCCGGCCAAGCTGTTCGACGCCAGGGGGCACTACGCCTGGAAGGACTTCCTGAGCTTTCTCGACTCTTACGATCGCGTCTGTACGGCGCTCAAGACTCCCCGCGATTTCGGCGACGTAATCTACTCGTACCTTGCCTCGGCGGCCCGTGATGGCGCGATCTATGTCGAGATGTTCTGCTCGCCGGAGCGGCCGGCGGCGCTGGGTATCTCCTATACCGCCTGGCTCGAGGCGCTTGCCGACGGGATCGACCGGGCTGGCCGCGAGTTCGGCATCGTCGGTCGCATCATCATCATCTGCATTCGCCACCTTGGACCGGATCGCGCTCTGGCCATGGCAAGGGCGATGGTCGCCGAGCCGCATCCCTATGTCGTCGGTTTCGGCATGGGAGGAGACGAGGCGCGCTTCAGCCCGATCGACTTCGCGCCGGCCTATCGGCTGGCCCACGAGAAGGGTTATGGCTGCACTGTCCATGCCGGCGAGGTCGTAGGGCCGGAGAGCGTCTGGGCGGCGATCCGCGATCTGCCCGTGACGCGCATCGGCCACGGCGTGCGCTCGGCCGAGGACCCGACCCTGATGGCGGAACTGGTGCAGCGCGGCATCGTCCTCGAAGTCTGCCCGGGCAGCAATGTGGCGCTGGGACTCTATCCCAGTCGGGAGGCGCATCCGTTACATCGGTTGATCGACGCCGGCGTTCCGGTCACGCTGAATTCCGACGATCCGCCATTCTTTCACACGACGCTCGGAACTGAATACGCCGAGGCCGGGCTCAGCGAGAAGGACTTGCGCGGGATTGCACGCCGGACCGTCGAGGCATCCTTCGTCGATGCCGATACCAAGCGCCGGCTATTGGAGAAGGTGCCGCTATGATTGCAAGAACGAGTCTGGCGCTCGGCGCCGTCCTTGTGGCCTTGTCCGGTATCGCCGCGCGTGCCCAGGACGCTAGCGATCTGCTGTTGGCGACGCTCTGGACGCAACGGTCAGTGGAATACAAGGCCAATGCATTGACGGTCTTCGCCTTGGCGCGCATCCGTCTCGATGAGGCGCTGGTCGACAGAAGCTGGACGGCAGCGCCGGCGGAACAGACCGGCGACTATCAAACGCTGCCGCCGGCGGTCATTCTGGATATCGACGAGACGCTGCTCGACAACTCGAAGTACCAAGTCTGGATGATGAAGAACGACAAGACGTTCAGCACCAAGACCTGGAACGAATTCTGCGCCGCCCAGATATCGACCGCGGTCCCGGGCGCGCTGGAGTTCGTGAAGTATGCCGACTCCAAGAACGTAAAGATATTCTACATCACCAATCGCGCTGCGGAGACCGAGAAGGACACGCGCGAGAACATGCAGAAACTCGGCTTTCCGCTGGGTGGCAATGTCGACACGTTCCTGATGCAGAACGAGAAACCGGAATGGGGGAGTGCCAAGAGCACGCGCCGAGCCGTGGTGACCAAGCACTATCGCGTGTTGCTGAACATCGGCGACAATTTCGGCGATTTCGACGACCGTTACCGCACGAGCGAGGCCGACCGTCTGAAGGCTTTCGACAGCGACATGGCCTACTGGGGCAAGCAATGGCTGATGATCGCCAATCCGACCTACGGCTCGTTCGACACGGCACCCTATGGCCACGACTTCAAGAAGTCGCGCGAGGAGCAGCGCAAGGCCAAGCGGGATGTCCTGGAAAGCTGGGGCGGGCCGGCAAAATAGTTTAGATCGCGGCCTCCGACCCTGCATCGAACAAATGAAGGCGGGCCGGGTTCATGGCGAGCTTCAGCCGGTCGTGCACCTTCATGCGCAAGGTCGGATCGACGCTCGCCACGCATGCCGAGCTGCAGACCCTCGTATCGAGGACGCTCTCCGAGCCGAGCTGTTCGATCACCTCGACCTCGGCCTCGAAGCAGAGTTCGGCAGGATCGGCCGGCCCTGCAAGATGGATGTCTTCGGGCCGGATGCCCAAAGTGGCGTGGGCGCCGTTACGGCCGTTGGCGCGACGGGCGATCTCCCCAGGGATGCCTATCCTGAGGCCCTGGGCCTCCGCCCATAGCTTGCCGCCGCTCTCCATCAGGGTGACGTCGGCGAAGTTCATCGCCGGCGATCCGATGAAGCCCGCCACGAACTTGTTGGCCGGCGTGTTGTAGAGTTCGAGCGGTTCGCCGACCTGTTGCACCACGCCATCCTTCATGACGACCACGCGATCGCCCAGCGTCATCGCCTCGACCTGGTCGTGGGTGACGTAGATGGCGGTGGTGCCCAGCCGCTCGTGCAGCTTCTTGAGTTCCACCCGCATCTGCACGCGCAGCTTGGCATCGAGATTGGAAAGCGGCTCGTCGAACAGGAAGACCTGCGGATGTCGCACGATGGCGCGGCCCAGCGCCACTCGCTGGCGTTGACCGCCCGACAGTTGGCGCGGTTTGCGGTCGAGCAGGTTCTCGATGCCGAGAATGGCGGCGGCGTCGCGCACGCGCTTGTCGATCTCGGGCTTCTCGAACTTCCGCATCTTCAGGCCGAAGGCCATGTTGTGGAACACGCTCATGTGTGGGTAGAGCGCATAGTTCTGGAACACCATCGCGATGTCGCGGTCCATCGGCGGCAACTGATTCACCACGGTATCGCCGATCAGGATGTCGCCGGAAGTGATCGATTCGAGCCCGGCCACCATGCGCAGGGTGGTGGTCTTGCCACAGCCCGAGGGGCCGACGAAGACCATGAACTCCTTGTCGCGAATCTCGAGGCTGACATCCTTCACGGCATGGACGTTGCCGTCATAGACCTTGTTGACGCCGCGGATGCTGACCAGTGCCATGATTCTAACCCTTCACGGAGCCGGTGAGGCCCGAAACGTAGTGTTCGACGAAGAAGGAATAGACGATCGCCACCGGGATCGAGCCCAGCAGTGCGCCGGCCATCAGTGGTCCCCAGAAGAAGACGTCGCCGCGGATCAGCTCCGACGTGACGCCGACCGGCACGGTCTTCTGATCGGGTGAAGACAGGAAGACGAGGGCGTAGATGAATTCGTTCCAGGAAAGCGTGAAGGCGAAGATGCCGGCCGACAGGATGCCCGGCACCGCCACGGGCAGGATGATGTAGACCATCGCCTTCCAGCGCGAGGCGCCGTCGATGCGGGCGCATTCCTCCAGCTCCTTCGGGATGGCCTTGAAGTAGCCCATCATCAACCACGTACAGAAGGGGATCAGGAAGGTTGGATAGGTGAGGATCAGCGACCACGGCGTGTCGCCGAGCTGGAAGTTGCGAATGATCTCGGCGAGCGGGATGAAGAGCAGCGTCTGGGGCACCAGGTAGGTGACGAAGATCACTGTGCCGAGGCCGCCGGCGAAGGGAAAGTTGAGGCGGGCCAGCGCGTAGCCCGCGAGCACGCCGCAGAACAGCGAGATCACCGTCGATACCGCGGCGATGAACATGGTGTTCAGCATCCAGCGCCCGAACGACGTCTCCTCGAACAGATAGAGGATGTGATCAAAGGTCGGATTGTTGGTCCAGAACGGCTGGTAGTTCGCCGCATTCCACGGCCGGTAGAGCTCGCCGTCCGGCCGGAAGGTCGTGATGATCATCCAGTAGAAGGGGAAGAGCAGGACGAACACGAAGAGGATGAGCGGGATGTTGTAGAAGACCCACTTACGCCAGGCTGCACCTTCGATCATCACCGGGTCTCCCAGCTCATCGGGTTTCAACGCGACGGATGTAGAGGAGCTGCACCACCACGATCAGGAACAGGAAGGGGAACATGGCGAGCGATACCGCTGCCCCCTCCGAGAGCAGGCCGGTGCCAATACCGAGTTGGTAGGCGTATGTGGCGAAGAGATGGGTGGCATTGGCCGGGCCGCCGCCGGTCATGACATAGACGAGCTGGAAGTCGGCGAAGGTCTGGATCACCGAGAACAGCACCACCACCATGGTGACGGGCAGCAGCAGGGGCCAGGTGACGTGCCAGAAACGCTGCCACGGCCGGGCGCCGTCGATGGCGGCGGCTTCCTGCAGTTCGGGGCTGATTGTCTGCAGGCCGGCCAGCAGACTGATGGCAAAGAACGGTACGCCGCGCCAGACATTGACGATGATGATCGACGTCATCGCGAGATCGGGATCGCCCAGCCAGTTGATGCGCTGGGTGATGAAGCCGAGTTGGAACAGCGTCCAGTTGATGACGCTGAAAGTGGGGTCGAACATCCACTTCCAGGCGAAGGTCGACAGCACTGTGGGAATGATGAAGGGCAGCAGGATGAAGGCGCGGACCAGCGCCTTGCCCCTGAAGTGGCGGTTGAGCAGGATCGCCAACCACAGGCCCAGCGCCAGCTTGAAGACGGTCGTGACACCCGTGTACCAGAAGGTGTTCCAGACAGCGGTCCGGAAGATGCTGTCGTTCCAGACCTTGTCGAAGTTCTTGAGGCCGACGAACTCACCCTTGATGCCGACGCGCGTGCTGTTGAGCGACAGCAGCACGCCCTCGACGAAGGGATAGGCGATGAACAGGCCGAGCAGCACGGCTGTCGGCACGAGCAGCGCGAAGGCGAGCCAGCGCTCGTCCTCCATGCGCCGCAGTCGCGGGGTTGGTCGGGCCACCGAGCCCGAAACTGCGGTCACCGCCATGATCCACTCACAGGTTGGACTACGCGAACGTCGTTACGAACCTCACTTGGGGCCTCACGCCGAGTAGATCTTCTTGAGTTCGGCTTCGGCCCACTTCACGGCCTCCTCGGCCGGCATGCCCTGCACCGCCTTGGCGTACATGTCGGTGATGATGTACTTCGACAGGCCTTCCGCCGCCTTGGCATTGGGTGGGCCGCTGAAGCCCGGGGCCTGGCCGAGACGGGCCGCCACCTTGTAGGGCGTCATCACGGGATCTACATCCCACAGCTTGTCGGATTCCCACTTCACCGTACACGGCGTGGCGAAGCCCTTCTGCGAATTGAAGAACTTCGCATAGTTGGCTTCGGTATGAAGCCACTTCAGAAACTCTTTCGCCGCATCCTGGTTCTTCGAGTACTTCATCAGCATGTTCGACTGCAGAAGATGGAAGCCGAACTGGCCTGCCGGTCCCTTGGGCAGAGGCGCGTGCAGGATGTCCTTGTTCATCGGCGTGCCCTTCTCGGTCTTGTACTGGTCGGGCTTGCGCAGCGTCTCGATGTAGATCGACGCGCCGTTCAGGGTCGCGGAGATCGTCTGTGACAGGAAGGCACGGTTGTTGTTGGTGTCGTCCCAGGCGAGTCCGCCCTCGTCATGCGCGTCCTTCCAGAAGGCCTGCATGAACTTGACCGATTCCAGCGTCTCCTTGCTGTTCATGATCACCTTGCCGGCGGGATCGACCTCCATGCCGCCCCACGACCACAGGTAGGGATAGGTGAAGCCCGGCGCGTCGCCGAACGTGTGGCCGAGCGTCTGGCCCATCGGCCGTCCCTTAGCCTTCAGCTTCTTCGCGGCTTCGCGATAAGTTTCCCAAGTGTCGGGGAACTTGGTGTAACCCGCCTCTTCGAGCCACGACTTGCGATAGGCGATCATGCCGCCGATCACCGCCCAGGGCATGCCCATGAACATCTTGCCGTCGCTGCACACGGCGCGGGCGTACTTGTACATGCCGCCTTGCGCCTTGCCGACGGCTTCGGCGATCTCGGTCAGATCGACGACGCTGTTGGCGTAGAGATAGGTCTGGTTGTTGAAGGCCATGATCAGGTCGGGACCGGCGCCCGACTGGATGCCCGCGGTCACCCGAGGCTGCAGATCGTTGCCGTTCACGGTTTCCAGGTTGATCTTGATGCCCAGCGCCTTCTCGGCTTCCGGCAGCATCTCTTTGCGGAGCAATGCGTCCGACGCTGGCACGAAGTCGACCCACTTCAACCAGTGGACGGTTCTCTGCTGGGCAAAGGCCGGCATGCGGCCCGTTGCCAGGATGGCGGCCATTCCGCCCATGGAGGCAGCGGCAGCGCCGCCAGCAAGCTTGAGCACGCTACGACGCTTCGTCTTGTCCATGTTGTCCTCCCAAGGACTGCCGCCTCGTTGGACGGCTTTGTATTGCCATCATCGTAGGCATCTGCAGGGATGCTGCGCAAGCCGGGATCCGGAATTTTTATGGGCGAGACTTGTTCTCGCGGCGCGAACCCTATTCCAGCAGCGAGCGCAGCATCCAGGCCGACTGTTCGTGGACCGTCAGTCGCTGGGTGAGCAGGTCGGCCGTGGGCTCGTCGCCGGCCTTGTCGGCGATCGGGAAGATGCCGCGCGCGGTGCGCGCCACCGCCTCATGGCCAGTGACCAGGATGGCCACCATCTCCAGTGCCTTGGGCGGCCTGGCCGGCGCATCGGCCAGGGAGCTCAACTTGCCGAACTGGCCATAGGATCCGGGAGCTGGATAGCCCAGAGAGCGGATGCGCTCGGCGATCGGATCGACCGCGTTCCAGAGTTCCGTGTACTGGGTCATGAACATCGTGTGGAGCGACGTGAACATCGGTCC
>Ga0102832_1001425_pt1 | contig 18567 bp, 10 predicted proteins | sample EBPBio282013_DNA_FD_88942 | JGI IMG/M metagenome (GOLD analysis project Ga0102832, IMG submission 88942) | Wastewater treatment Type I Accumulibacter community from EBPR Bioreactor in Madison, WI, USA - Reactor 2_5/28/2013_ DNA (Illumina Assembly) | ecosystem: Engineered > Bioreactor > EBPR >...
CGATATTGTGCAGGGGATTAACCGGCGGAACACGCTTCTTCGACGCTTGCTCGAAATCATAGCCAAATCCGACCAGTGCCGCCTCGGACCACGCGGGGCCGACGAACGACAGGCCGACAGGCAGGCCGCTCACGAGGCCCATCGGCACGGTCAGATTCGGATACCCCGCCAACGCGGCGTTACCGCTCATATGCGGCGGCGCAGCGCCCTTGGCGCGCACGCCGGCAACATGCTCACCGCCCTTCCCATCCGGCGGGATGACTTCAGCCGGACCTCGGGAGAGACCGATCACCGCATCGACGCCGAACTCCTTGAAGGCACGGCCGAAGCCTTCGACGCCGGCGCGGCGCTGGGCGTATGCCTTCGCTTTCACATATACATCATCCTGGCGGCCGTTCGTGGCTTGCGCTTCTTCGAACATGTCCTGTCCATGCATGCTCTCGCGCGCGTCCGTCTTGTTGAATTCGATCAGGTCCGCGAGCGTGCGCGGTTTCACGCTGGGCGGCGCGTCGGCCAGGTACGCGGCCATGTCTTCCTTGATCTCGTGAATCATGATGACACGTTGCTCCTGGCTCGTGTCTTCCAAGAGATCGGCCGGAAGTTCCACCACTTCCGCGCCTTCCGCTTGAAGGACCTTGATGGCCTCGTCAAGAACAGCCGCGGTCGTTTCGTTATATCCGCGCGTACCGCGGAACACACCGAGCTTCTTACCTTTGAGCGCTTCCGTAGAAAGCGCTTTCACGTAGTCGGCCTTGTGAGAATCGGCATCCGCACTTTCGGGATCGGCGGGATCGCTGCCCGCCACCACATTCAGCATCATGGCGAAATCGGTGACCGTTCGCGTCATCGGACCCGACGTATCTTGTGTATGGCTGATGGGGACGATGCCACGCCGTGAGATCAACGCAATCGTCGGGCGCATTCCGACCAGGCCCATATAGGAAGACGGACTAATGATCGAGCCGGTGGTGTCGGTGCCCATCGTTCCGGCCGCGAGGCTGGCCGCGGCGGCGATCCCCGACCCGTTGCTGGACCCGGCGGCCGAGCGCGTGAGGTCGTACGGATTATGTGTGCCGCCGCCGACAGTGCTGCCGTTAAAAGACTCTTCGGTCCGCAGCCCGGCCCACTGCGAGGTATTCGTCTTTCCGAGGATAACCGCGCCCGCTTCGCGCAAGCGCCGGGTCACTTCGGAATCCTTGACGGGTAGATTGTCGATCAGAGCGAACGATCCCGCCGTGGTCGCCAAGCCAACCGCATCGATATTGTCCTTCAGGAGAATGGGAATCCCATCCATAGGCCCAAAGGATTTGCCGTCTTTCCGGCGTTGGTCGGAGGCCGCTGCCTGCTCCAGCGCGTCGGGCATCACGCCGATCACGGCATTCAAGGCGCCGTCATATTTGTTGATGCGGTCGATGTAGGCCTGCGTGACCGCTACAGAAGTGACCTTGCCTGCGGCAAGGTCAGCCGAAATCTGCGAAAGCGCCACTTCCTCCACATTATACGGTGCAGCGGCCTCTTTCTTCTCACAGGCCGTCAGCGAAAGGGAAAGGACCAACGCGAGTGCGGTCAGAGGGCGACACCTGTGCATGTTCGATCTCCTCACACGTAATCAGTTCGCGGCGGGCTGTTTGTAGGCCGTCGGCGGCACGCGCTTTTTCGAAGCTTGTTCGTACGCGTAACCGAGGGACAAGAGCAGATCTTCCTGCCAGGCCGTGCTGATGAAAGAAAGACCCACCGGGAGCCCCTTGTAGAGCCCCATCGGTACCGAAAGGTGCGGATACCCAGCGATCATGGTCGAGGATGTCGCGGAGACCACCGCGCCAGCAGGCACTTTGATCGCGTGGCTGGTCGCCGTTCCGTCCGGTTGGATCGCTTCGGCCGGGCCGCTGGTGGGATTCACGAGCGCCACAACATTGTACTCACGCAGCACCTTGTCGAAGCCGTCGGCTTGAGTCTTCTGCTTCGCGCTATTATGAGCGGCGATGTACTCGGGGGCTTGACGTCCGCCCATCGTTTTGTCCGCGTCCTCGAAAATGTCGGACGTGTGCATGCTTTCGCGCGGGTCGGCGTTATTGAAAGCGATGAGATCGGTCAGCGTACGGCTCTTCACCGCCACCGGCGTTCCGGCGAGATAGTTGTTGATATCTTCCTTGAAACTATAGAGCAGGATGACACGCATCTCATCGGAGGCATCCGGAATACTGCCCGGTGGAATTTCGACGAGTTCTGCGCCTTGTCCCTTAAGAACACCGAGGGCCTCTTCAAAAAGACCCATCGTTTCCTCGCCGTACCCGCGCATACCGCGCAGGACGCCGATCCGCTTGCCCTTGAGGGCGTCGGGACTTAGGGCCGCAACATAGTCTTTCTTATGTGCATCGGCGTCCGCGCTCCACGGATCGGCCGGGTCGCTGCCCGCCATGACGTTCAGAAGCATCGCCACATCGCGCACTGTGCGGCCCATTGGACCGGCGGAATCCTGATCCATGCTGATCGGGACGATACCGACGCGCGGCACAAGCGAGATCGTCGGCTTCAGGCCTACGATGCCGTTGTTATTCGAAGGTCCAATGATGGACCCGCCTGTATCGGTGCCGACTGTCGCAGCCGCGAAACTCACCGCAGCTGCGATGCCAGAGCCTGAACTGGAACCGGCCGGCGAGCGCGAAAGATCATAGGGATTGTGCGGCCCCTTCCCGACGGTCGAACCGTTGAGGCCCTTCGTCGTGCGGAACCCCGCCCACTGCGATGTATTCACCTTGCCGAGGATCACCGCACCCGCGCCGCGCAAACGCGCGACAACGGTGGAATCTTTTTCAGGCACATTGAATTCGAGCGCATAGGAGCCCGCGGTCGTGCGCAAACCCTTCGTGTCGATGTTGTCCTTGAAGAGAATGGGAATGCCGTCGAGCGGGCCCAAAGACTTGCCGTCCTTCCGCCGCGCATCGGCAGCGGCGGCTTGTTCGAGGGCATCGGGCGCAATCAAGATCACAGCGTTCAGACCTGCATCCATAGTGTTCATGCGGTTGATATACGCCTGCGTCGCGGTCACAGATGTGGTTTTCCCCGCCGCGAGATCGGCCGACAATTGGGAGAGTGCGGTCTCTTCCACCTCATAAGGCGCCGTCGCCGCTTCCTGCTTTTTTTCGCAGGCGCCGAGCGTCATTGCCGCGATCAAGGCAAGTGTAATCAGGGGGCGGTCATGCATTTTCGCATCCTTATGAAATTGCAGCGCGCGCAGACGGCGCAAAACGACAAGTTCGAGGCGGATTTATTATTGGCAACGCTCCGCTGCGTTTGGATGAGCCTACACCTCGCCGGAAGCGGCGGCCAAGCCGGCGAGGCCTCGTTATTTTGCCGCAATCGCCTGCTTGTATGCCGTCGGCGGCATGCGTTTGTGTGAAGCCTGCTCATAAGCATAGGCCATCGACAAAAGCGCGGCTTCCGACCACTTCGGGCCGATGAAAGAGAGCCCCACCGGCAGGCCTTCCACCTGTCCCATCGGAACGGTGAGATTGGGATAACCGGCCAGCGCCGCGTACATGCTGGGCGATGGCGGCGAGCTGCCTTTAGGCCGCTCTGAAATCGTGTGGCCAGGGGTACCCGGCGGCGGAATAAGTCCGGCCGGCTGTCCAGTAGGGGTCACAACGGCAACCACTCCATAGGCGAACGCCCTATCGTAGCCTTCAGGGCCCGCTTTCTTCTTGGCGTAAGCCAGCGCATTCACATATTCAGGGTTGTCGCGGCCGGTCGTCGCCTCGGCGGCTTCAACCAGATCCTGGCTCCACATATTTTCGCGCGGATCAGCTTTATTGAAAGCAACCAAATCGGTCATCGTGCGCACCTGCTGCGCAGGCGCGGAGGCGGCAAGATAGGCGTTCAGGTCTTGCTTGAAGTCGTAGACCAGAATCACGCGCTGTTCCTGACTCAAGTCCTCAAAAATATCAGCGGGGATATCGACAAGCTCGGCGCCTTGCGCGGCCAAAACCGCTACAGCCTCTTCGAACAACGGCTTGGTGACCTCGGAATATCCCGACATGCCGCGAATGACGCCGATCTTTTGACCTTTGAGCCCTTCGATCGAAAGCGCCTTCACGTAGTCGGTCTTGTGCGCATCGGCTTCAGCGGAGGCCGGATCGCGCGCTTCGGTCCCCGCCATGATGTTCATCATCATCGCTGCGTCCGTAACATTACGCGCCATCGGTCCCGCGGTGTCCTGGCCCAAACTGATCGGCACAATGCCGCCGCGCGAAATCAACGCGATGGTCGGCCGCATACTGACCAGCCCCATCAACGACGCCGGTCCAATGACCGATCCTGTCGTACAGGTTCCGACCGTGGCGGCGGAAAAACTGACCGCGGCCGCAATGCCTGACCCGTTGCTGGAGCCGGCTGGCGTACGCGCCAAGTCATAGGGGTTGTGCGGCATGCCGCCCACGGTGCTGCCGAGCAACCCCTGAGTCGTACGCAGTCCGGCGAATTGATTGGTATTCACTTTGCCGAGGATCACGGCGCCCGCTTCACGCAACCGGCGCGTCAAGTCGGCATCCTGTGTGGGGATGTTATGTTCGAGCGCGTAGGACCCGGCCGTCGTCGGCATGCCTTTGGCGTCGATATTATCCTTGAGAAGAATCGGGATGCCATCCATCGGGCCGATGGCCTTGCCGTCCTTGCGGCGCCGGTCGGAAGCCGCGGCCTGCTGAAGTGCGTCCGGAGCTATCATGATGACGGCCTTGAGCGGCGCATCATACGTCTTGATACGTTCGATGTAGGATTCCGTGATCTCGACCGCGGTTGTCTTGCCGGCGGCCAAGTCAGCCGAAATCTGGGAGAGCGGCACATCCTCGACCGCGTAGGACTTCGCGGGCTCCTCGCGAGAACAGGCCCCCAGCGCCAGAAGTGCCATCATCGCCGCAGCCGTGAACCGCCGTCTCGCCATAACAAATCTCCCTGAAAGCAACGAAGGGGAGGCATAACTGCCTCCCCTCGCCTTAACCGTACTCTAGAACTTGAAACGCGTGCCGAGGCGGAAGCTACGGCCCACGAGATCGTACTGCTTGTTGCCCAAGCCCGTGTAGAAGGCGTTGCCCGGAGGCGCCGCGATGATCGGCGGCTGTTTATTGAATACGTTCTCCGTGACCAGGAACGTTTCGATCGCACCGTCCATGATCTTGTAGTTGAGCGCGAGATCGAAGTAGACCGCGCCCGGAACATGGTTCTTAAAGCCGATCGTCGGCACCGCCGTGCTCGAAGCCGGGCACCCAGTCGTACATTCGACGACGGAGTTGTTGTAAACGCCCGCATTCCAACCGCGCGCCGTGAGGGTCGTGGAGAACACTTCGCCGGAGTAAGACGCCGATACGAGGTACTTCAGGTCGGGGGCGAACATGCCGCCCGTTGTCGCGAAACCACCAGCGCCGTCGGCCATCACGCCCGCGCCGTCGACGACAAATGCGCCATCGACGGTTTGAAGCTTGAGGTACTTCGTGGCGAGGGCACGCAAGGTGATGCCGCCGCTCATGTCCTCGCTGATATCCGAGAGATCGAAGCGGTAGCTGGTTTCAAAATCGATACCGCGCGCCGTCTGCGATAGAACGTTCGCCGGCAACACCCGAACACCAACAATAGAGCCCGCCGCGTCCCGCTCGATATACCCGCAGAGCGCCGTTTCGCCGGCGAAGCAGCGATCGACGTAGTTCTGCGCACCGAGCGTGATGATCGCGTCCTGGATATCAATATTAAAGAAGTCGACCGACGCGCCAAAGCCCGGCAGGAAGGACGGTTGAACGACGACGCCGACACCGGTCGTGTCCGCTTTCTCCGGCGTCAGGAAGCAGCCCGCCGCCGGGTCGCAGCCCGCCGCGCGGGTGACGATGACGGTCGAGCGGTCCGCATTGAATCGGTCAAGCACGGTCCCCGTCCCCGAACGGCCTGCGAGGAACAAATCCCCAAGGTTCGGCGCGCGGATGTCGCGGGACCGCGTTGCACGAACCGTAAGGTCGTCCACCGGTTTCCAGGTGGCGCCGACCTTCCAGGTCGCGACGAAACCAGACGTCGAGTAGTCCGTCGCGCGCACGGCGGCGTTCAGGTCGAGCTGTTTCGCGAAAGACTGTTCGCTCGCCAGCGGAATAACGGTTTCGAGGAAACCTTCCGTAACGTTGAACTTGCCGGTCGACGCCGTGAAGTTGCCGGCGAAGAAGTGACGATTGATGTCCTTGAAGCTCGCGACACCACCGACCTGCTCGACACGATGTTCGAGACCGAAGGCAACGGACACCGGGCCGGCCCAGGACGAGAACGGCTCGCCCGAAACGCTCGCGGCGGCAACATCCTGCTGCAGATAGATCAACGCATAACCGGTATCCGTGACGTAATCGACCGCGGCGGACGAATTCACATTCGTCCCCATGACGTTAAACGGCACGCAGCCGGGCAAATCGTTGGCCGGATTGCTATCGATGTTCACCCGGCAGACAATCTGTCCGTTCGCGGGGTTGACCACGGCATCGACCGCGCTGCGGAAGACGGTAGAGCCCACGCCGCTTTGCAGATCGTCCGGCGTACGGACCGAGGCATGCGTGGTGCTGCGTTGATAGTAGGCATCCCACGTCCAATCGGACTCAAACGCATCGAAGCTTCCTTCAACACCCGCGACATAGCGGCGCTGCACACGCTCGTTTTTGTTACCGAAGCCCGGGACTTGGCCGACAAGGGTCGTGCCGAGAGTGAAGTTGGTGATGCCGAGTGCGACCATCTGGTTGCGCACGGACGACGGAATAAAAGCGTTGTCCTGCTGGATGGTGAGGCTGGCGTTCTGGAATTGCGGCACGCTATCGGCCGAGCGGTTCAACGTGTAGGCCCAGCCGAATTCGGCGAAGGCATTGACGTTGTCCGCCACGTCGTAGCTGACACGGAAATAAGTATTGGCGCGCATCAGCTTCGTGACGATGGCGGAGATGCGGTCGATACGATTGCTTGTATCGCCGCCAACATGCACCTGCCCGGCGATCGTCCCGAAACGGTACGGCGCGGGCGTGCCATTCTCGAGGAACTGTGTGCCACGCAACGGGCAAGTCGTACCGGCAAAACCGGCGCAACCGGTGATCAAGCCGCCATAAGTGCTCGAGGTCGGCGCGAAGTTCGCCATCGTCACCCACTGAGGCTGGCCGTTCGTCGCGGTCCAAGCGGGGTTTTGCACGATCGCGAGATTGTCCTCCGACCAATCGCGATTTTCGCGGCGGGCGCCGTTCTCAAATCCGTTTTCGCCGTAGGCCAGGAAATGACCGCGACCGCCGGCGAAGGGAATACCGATCGTCAATTCGGCCTTGTAGTTCTCGTTGTCGCCGTACGTGGAGATCCCACCTTGAATATCGCCTTTGATGCCCGTGTATTCTTTATCGAATACGAAGTTCACGACACCGGCCAGCGCGTCGGAGCCGTAAGCGGCCGACGCACCACCCGTCACGATATCGACGCGCGAAACAAGACCCGTGGGAACAGTGTTGATGTCGACGGCGCCGCCGTTGTTGTTGAACCCGGCGAGCGTCGAACCGACGATGCGCTTACCGTCAACGAGCACCAGCGTGCGGGTCGGATTGATGCCGCGCAGATTGAGGTTGTTGATCCCGCCGGTCATGTCTGCGGTGGACGAACCGCCGCGCGTGGATAAACTACTTGCGAGTGCCGGCAGGCGATTGATTGAATCGGCGATGTTGGCGGTCGCCATATTATTGAGTTCGCTGACGCCAAGCACGGAGACCGGCGTCGGAGCCTCGTACCCGTCGCGTACGACACGCGAACCGGTCACGACGATTTCATCCAGAGAAGCGGCGGACGTAGGCTGCGCCTGTGCAAGCTGCTCTGGGGCCGGGGCGCTTTCCTGCGCAAACGCCGTGGCCGACAGTGTCACCGCCAGCGCCCCCGCGCTGACAGAACTCAATACACAACGTCTCACATACTGACTTTTTGAGAGGTGAGTCATGGTCTTTTCCCCTATTGATTCGATGACGCCAGTTTTGACCTCATCGTTAGTCCGCAACACGATGTGGTGTTACGCCACCCTCCCAGACAAGATATTCGCCGACGTCGCCGGCACTTTCCTCCCAGTAGTTCTAAACAATGATTGAGTTCGTCACGAACGCCCGAAAGCGGCGAAGGGAGGCATCGCTGCCTCCCTTCGTTTTAGTTTCCGCGTCTAGAAGTGGAACCGCGTTCCCAGGCGGAACGACCGGCCTACCTGATCATAGTTTGAGTTCGCGAGACCTTGATAGAAACCGTTGTTGAAGGTCGCGGCAATCAGAGCCGGGTCGGAATTGAATACGTTATCAACCGCGAAAAATACTTCGATCGCGTCATTCATTAGCTTTTGGTTGAGCGCGATATCCACGTCGAAATCACCCGGCGTCTTGTTCTCGAAGCCGACCGTCGGGCTATTGGCGGTCGAGGTCGGACAGCCGGTCGTGCAATACACGAAATTATTGTTGTAAACGCCACTCGTGAACCCGCGCGCGGAGATCGTGGTCGAGAAACCGCTCTCGCTGGCATAGCTCATCGAGAGCAGGTACTTGATGTCGGGCGCGAAGATGCCGTTGGTCGCCGCAAGACCGCCTGCGCCGCCGGCGTTCACACCTTCACCGCGCAGGATGTTGGCCCCGTCAACGGTTTCCAACTTGGTGTATAGCGTCGCAAGGGCGCGGAAGGTCACGCTGCCGCCCCAATCCTCGTCGATATCCGCCAGCGGCATTCTATAGCTGGCTTCCATGTCGAAGCCGCGCGCGGTTTGCGAGGCGACGTTTGCCGGAAGCGTGCTAACGCCGGTGATCAGACCTGTCGTCGGGTTACGTTCGATCAAGCTGCAGAGCTGAGTGACGTTCTCCAACTGACAACGGTCGACGATGGTCTGCTGAGCGACGGTTACGATGGCGCCCGAAATATCGATGTTGAAGAAGTCCACCGACGCTCCGAATCCGGGCAGGAATGACGGCTGCAAAACGACACCAAACCCGGTCGTATTCGCTTTTTCGGGAAGCAGGTTCGGGTTGCCGCCCTGGCGCGTTACGATCGAGGTCTGCTGACCATTGGTGCGATCAATGACGACACCAGTGCCCGAACGTCCGGCGAGATAAAGGTCGCCAAGGTTCGGAGCACGGATGTCTCGCGAGCGCGTCGCCCGGAAGGTAATGTCGTCGACTGGAGTCCAAGTCGCCCCGACCTTCCACGTCGTAACGTAGCCCGACGTCGAATAGTCGGTCGCACGCACGGCACCGTTCAAGTCGAGCTTCTTGGCCCAGCTTTCATCGGCCGCGAGCGGAATGACGGTTTCAACGAAACCTTCCGTCACGTTGTATTTGCCGGCCGAGGCCGTGAAGTTACCCGCGAACCACCAACGATTGATATCGCGGTCGGACGCCAGCCCCCCGACCTTCTCGGTGCGGTGTTCGGCGCCGAACGCCAGCGAGACCGGTCCGGCCCAAGAGGAAAAGGGCTCGCCGGCGGCGCTGGCGGCCATCACATCCTGCTGAAGGTAAATGAGTGCGTAACCGGTCCCGGTCACGTAGTCGATCGCAGCTTGAGAGTTGACGCCCACTCCCATGACGTTGAACGGCACGCAGCCTGGCATATCGTTGGCCGGATTGGTGTCGATGTTCACACGGCAGACAATCTGTCCGTTGGCCGGATTGACCACAGCATCGATGGCGGAGCGGAAAACCGTAGAACCCGGGCCGCTGAGAACGTTGTCAGGCGTACGCACCGACGCGTGCGTCGTCGACTTCTGATAATACGCGTCCCACTTCCAATTCGTGTCCATGGCATCGAAGTCGCCTTCGAGACCCGCGACATAACGACGCTGGACACGCTCGTTCTTGTTGCCGAAGCCATGCATACCGGTATTGCCGGGCGTGCCGAACGCTGTGGTTCCGAGCGAGAAGCTCGTAATTCCCAGCGCGACCATCTGATTGCGGACGGACGTCGGAACAAAAGCGTTGTCCTGGGCGATGGTCAAACCGAACTGGAATTGCGGCACGGAAGTTTCCGAGCGGTTGAGCGTGTAAGCCCAACCCCATTCAGCAAAAACATTGACGTTGTCCGCAAGATCGTAGCTGGCGCGCACATAGGCGTTGGCGCGCGTCAATTGCGTCACGATCGACGAGATACGATCGATACGGTTCGTCTGGTCGCCGCCGATCATGAGCTGTCCGGCCGCCGTTTGCGTGGCATTCAAGCCGGTCAAGGTGCCGAAGCGATATGGCGCCGGGGTGCCGCCCTCAAGGAATTGCGTTCCACGCAGAGGGCATTGACGGTCTGTGAGATTATAAGCTTGAGCGCCGGCCGGCGTCGCGCAGTTCACGATCAAACCGCCGTAAGTGGCGTTCGCCATCGATACGTTGGTGGCAGTGATAAACTGCGGCACCGTCAGACTCTGCCCGGCAAGCGTACCCCACGCCGGATTTTGCACGATCGCAAGTGTGCGATCCGAGTGCGGACGATTTTCGCGGCGTGCGCCGTTTTCGAAACCATTTTCGCCATATAGCAAGAGGTGACCGCGGCCACCCGCGAACGGAACGCCCGCCGTCAGCGAGACCTTATAGTTTTCGTTGTCGCCGTAGGTGGTGATGCCGCCCTGGACGTCGCCCTTGATACCGGTGAATTCCTTGTCGAACACGAAGTTCACGATACCGGCGAGGGCATCCGAGCCATAGGCGGCGGAGGCGCCACCCGTGACGATATCGACACGGGAAACCAGGCCGGTCGGAACAGTATTCACGTCCACCGCGCCGTTGTTGTTGTTGAAGCCGGCAAGGGTCGAACCGACGACGCGCTTGCCGTCGATCAGCACAAGAGTGCGGGTCGGGTTGATGCCGCGCAGGTTCAGGTTGTTGATGCCCCCGGTCATGTCGGCGGTCGAGGACGTGCCGCGCGTGGACAAGCTATTGGCGAGGGCCGGCAGGCGGTTCACCGCGTCGGCGATATTGGCGGTCGCCATGCTTTCGAGTTCGGCCGCGCCAAGCACCGAAACCGGTGTCGGAGCTTCGTAACCGTCGCGGACAACGCGCGAACCGGTCACAACGATTTCATCGAGAGAGGCTGCAGCCGCTGGCTGAGCCTGCGCGAGTTGTTCTTGCGCAAAGGCCGCGCTGGAAACCGCCGCCACCAGAGCGACCGTACTGACCGAAGTCAATACGCGGCGCTTTGTCTTCAGACCGTATGAAAGCTTCATCATAGGACTTTTCCCCTGTTGATTTTGTAGTGCCTGCTGACACCACACCCTTTTAGTCACGCAACACGCGGCGGTGTGCACCACCCCTCCGGACGAAAAACTATTTCTGCACGGCGTCGGCCTTGTAGGCCGCCGGCGGTAGACGCTTATGCGAGGCTTGTTCGTAGGCGTAGCCAAGAGACATCAAGAGCGGTTCGGTCCACGCCGTCCCCACGAACGACAGTCCAACCGGAAGTCCACTCACTTGTCCCATCGGAACGGTGAGATGCGGGTATCCCGCCACCGCGGCATAAGTCGTGATCGAAGGCGTGGTCTGGCCTTTGGCCACGAGCGCGACAGGATGACCGCTGGCGGCGCCATCGGGCGCAATGGGTTGCGCTGTGTTTCCCGTAATTGTGACTAGCGCAACGAGGTTATTGGACTGCAGCATTTTGTCGATGCCGTCGGCTTGCGTCGTACGCTTCGCGTACTCGAGATTCTTGATGTATTCCGGGTCCCGGCGGCCGCCGCTGGTTGCATCGGCGTCTTCGAACAGATCCATCGCGTGCATGCTTTCGCGCGGATCGGTTTTGCTGAAAGCGATGAGATCGGTCAGCGTACGTACTTTCACCGTGTCCGGGGTACCCGCAAGATACGCGTTCAAGTCTTCCTTGAAATCGTGAAGGAGGATCACGCGCATTTCCGGACTCACATCGACGAAGGCATCGTTCGAGATTTCAACGAGCTCGGCGCCTTGGGCGGTCAAGATGCCCAGTGCCTCGTCGAGCACCGGTTGCGTGCGTTCATTGTAACCACGAAGGCCGCGCACGACGCCCAGGCGCTTGCCGCGCAAAGCCTCCGCGTCGAGCACGCTGACATAGTCGACTTTGTGCGCATCGGCATCGGCGGTCCAAGGATCGGCAGGGTCGCTCCCGGCGATCACGGTCAGCAGCATCGCCGCGTCGCGGACGGTGCGCGTCATCGGACCGGCCGTATCCTGTGTCAGGCTGATAGGAACGATGCCGCGACGCGAGACAAGCGCGATCGTCGGCTTAAGTCCAACGACGCCGTTCAACGATGAGGGGCTCGTAATCGACCCGCTGGTTTCGGTTCCGATGGCGCCGGCGGCGAAACTGACCGAAGCGGCGATCCCAGAGCCGCTACTCGAGCCACCGGCGGTCCGCGTCAAATCGTATGGATTGTGGGGGCCCTTCCCGACGGTCGAGCCGTTGAACGCCTTGGTATTGCGGAAGCCGGCGAACTGCGACGTGTTGACCTTACCGAGGATCACGACGCCAGCGCCGCGCAAGCGTTTCACGACTTCGGAATCCCGCGCCGGAAGATTTGCTTCCAATGCATAGGACCCGGCAGTCGTAGGCATGCCGGCGGCGTCAATGTTATCTTTGAAAAGAACGGGAACGCCATCGAGCGGGCCGAGGGACTTGCCCGACTTGCGCCGCACGTCGGACGCCGCCGCCTGCTTAAGCGCGTCCGGCGCGATCAAAATAACCGCGTTCAGGCCACCATCGTATTCCTTCATACGGGCGATATAGGCCTCGGTCGCGGCCACCGACGTCGTCGCCCCGCTGGCAAGGTCGGCCGAAACTTGGCTGAGCGGCACTTCTTCGACCGCGTACGGCTTCGGCGCCTCCTCCTGTTTCGAACAGGCGAGAAGCGACGTCGACAGCAGTAGCGCTAAACAAGCCGAAGAACGATTCATCATCGGTCCTTATCGCAGTGATCCCGCAGTCTGCCTTAAATGTCGCGCGGCCGCCCCTCTTCGGGATCACTCATACGCAAACGAAAGTTGATGCAATGCAAAACGACGCAACGCGCCTGCGCGAACGCACAGACGGAGAGCACGAAGAGACTTGGTGTGACGATAAGGTCGTGAATACGCGCAACATCGACGTCCCCCAATAACGGCGCCCCCCATTTGACGCCGGCGTCGGATAGCAAGAAGGCGAGTCAGCAATAGTTACACGGTGCTGCCGGCGCCCGAGCGGGTGCGGTGCAGCGATAGATCATCTGTCTTAATAGGTAGCGTTTTCAATAAGAAAAGTTCATGCAAACTTAATCGAATCAGTGGGTTTCATGCATGATTTTATTCGAAGTGACATTTTTGCAGTCGTTTTAGCCGCCCTACTGCATAAACCAGCGGAGCTATCAAAATCGCTATTTAGAATCGTCCAAAGAAAAAGGGCGAGAACTCGCGTTCCCGCCCTTCATCCTCGAAGTCACGTCTTTATTTCTTCGGTGGGATGAAGCTCTGGATTTGCTTCACTGCGTAGCCGACTTTGTGTTCCAGCTCTTCTTTGCCGAGTTCAGCTGTCGAACGACGCGGATCGCCGGTGATGCCGTTGTTGAGCTTGCGGACCGGCTTCTCACCTTCCTTCGGCACCGGATCGCCGTTGGTCACCGGAACGAGTTCACGGCGGACATATTCGTTGTTCTTGTCGAGATACATCATCAGCGACGTGTCGGTGATGCCGCCGTGCGCCGTGGGCGGATAACCGCGGTCGGCCAGGATCTTATCGAAATCCGCGCCGGCTTTGATGTAGACGTCGTCGCAATAGAAGACGTGGATGCCTTGCGGCGCGTACTTCGCTTCGAGCTTCGCCGCGACATCCTGGTAAACCTTCGGCTGACCTCCGCCATGGTCTCCCATGATCACGACGTTCTTGAAGCCGCTTTGAATAGCCTGTTCAGAGATCCGCTCCAGGACCGCGCCCAGGAGGTCCGGCGTCAGGCCGATGGTGCCCGGCAGATCGGCGCTGGCGTTGTTCGGGGTGTACGGCAGCACGGGCATCGCGATCGCGTTGCCCAGGCGTTCGGCGATCATTTTCACGGTCGCTTGGGCCATGAGGTTATGACCGCCATTGCCATTTTGCGGACCACGCTGTTCGGTGCCGCCGGTGTAGAAAAGCGCCGTCGTCTTACCGGCCGCCAGCGCTGCCTTAACTTCCGGCCAGGTCATCTTCTCGAATTCGATCGACTGGCTCGGCGTCGCGGCGGCGAAGGCCGCATGGCTCATGGAAATCGCGGGCGACAATGCCAGCGCGACAGCGGCAACTTTAAGAATACGCATCAAGGCTCCTCCCAAGGGTAAATGCCAATGTAACAGCCATATCACGACCGCGCGCCCGGCGGCAAAGCGCCTGGAGGACCGGTCACAGACATGTGTTGACGCACGACTTCGGCCACATGCTTGCGCCCGGGTTGCATCACCAGAATCGTCAAGATGACCGTCACGAAAGATACGAGGTAAATGGACGCGCCGACCATATTGTCGTCCTTGAAAATGTAATCGGTCGCGAGCGCCACGGTGGTCGCGCCGAGCCCCAAGGAAATGGCGTTGGCAACGAAGAGATAAATGGCGGACACCTGGCCGCGCATGCGGTTTGGCGTGACGATCTGCAAAACGGCGGCGTTCACCCCGATCCAGGTAAAGGCGAACAGCGCGTTCAAGGAGATCAGTGTCAGCGAAAGCCATTTGATCGGGATAATAGGGCCGAGGCCACTGCACACCAGTACGCCAAGACTGAAAAGCATCCCAACCCGGCAGTGCCCGTCCGCGTACCCGCGCGCGAGAAACCTGTCGGCGATCAATCCACCCGACACCGTGCCGATGATGCCGAAGACAAGCGCGGAGAATCCGAGGAACAATCCCGCCTCCGACACGGAAAAACCATGTACGCGCTGGAGATAAGCGGGATACCACGCCGCCGCCCCGTACCAGATCAGCGCAACCAGCGTCAGGCCGAAGAAGATCGGCACATAAATCCGCGCGTTCGCGAAGATATAACCTACGACCGCGGCGAAACCGGGCGTATCTTCGCCGGGAACCGCATGGCGCGGCGGCTCGCGCACGACCAGAACACTCAAGAGCGTCAAAAGAAAGCCGGGGGCGCCCACAGCGAGAAACACCGCCTGCCACGGACGCACCTCACCGATGAACGGAATCTGGACCGATCCCATCGCGCTGATGGCTTCGACAAGCGGACCACCGATCAAAAGCGCCAAGCCCGAACCAAGCGGAACGCCTAGCGTATAAACCGAAAGCGCCCGCGCCAACCGCTGCGGCGGGAATAGGTCGCTGACGAGCGAATAACTGGCGGGGGACAACACGGCCTCGCCAATGCCGACGCCGACGCGCGCAGCAAAAAGACGCCAGTAGGTATTCACGAGGCCGCAGGCAAACGTCATCAGCGACCAGAAGAAAACGCCGATGGCGATAAGCTTGCTTCTGCTCCACCGGTCGACCGCATAGCCGACGGGCACCCCGGCGATGCTGTAGAGCAACGCAAAGGAAAAGCCGGACAAGAGACTAAACGCGGTATCGGAAATCTGCAGATCCTCACGGATCGGCTTGACCATCAGGCCGACAATCTGCCGATCGATGAAACTGGACGTATAGAGAAGAATGAGAACGCCGATAACGACCCACGCGTAGAACGGACTGAATCCCCGTTCACCGGCTGCAGTTTCCCCCTCCGCCGTCATCGCGTCTCCCTCACCTCTCCCGCGCAAAGTGTCGGCGAAGTTTAAGAGAGGCACTAGGGCCTATTTGTCCAAATGGATCGCGAATTCATTTCCGGCGCGAATCAACCTGCCGGCAACCAAGGCTTTTGAGGTGGAATTCCGCCGGGAAGCCGCCGCATCCCCTTGCCATGACGGCACCGACGAGTAATGTACGCTTGGGATCTGGGGGGATACTTTATATATGCACGACAATACTTTACGTGCGGGCCTGCTCGTCGCCGGCCTCGCGCTCGTTTCGACGACTCAGGCACAAGCGCAAGACGCAAGCCCGCTTCCCGGGACATTCACCGGCAACATCGCGATCGTCAGCGACTACATCGTCCGTGGAATTTCGCTCAGCAATCAGAACCCGGCCATCCAGGGCGGCTTCGACTGGGACAGCGGCACGGGCATCTACGCCGGAATCTGGGGCTCAAGCGTCGAGTTCGGGAACGACGCGAGCATGGAGATCGATTTCTTCGCCGGTTACCGTGGACATATCGATGCTTTCACCTACGAAATAGGCGCGACCTACTATTGGTATCCAGAGACGATCGAGGCCGGGCAAAGCTTTTGGGACGTCCATGTCGACGCCGGATATGATTTCGGTCCCGCCGCAGTGACTCTCGGCGCCGCATATACCACCGACGACTATGGTCCGCTTCTCAACGACCAGACACTCTATTATAGCGCCGATATCACAGTGCCCCTGGCCGAGATGATGAGCATCAGCGGCGGTGTCGGCTATTCGACGATGGAAGACCGCGCGAATTACAGCGACTGGAACGCCGGCGCGACCTTCAAAGTGTACGACTGGTTCAATCTTGACGCCCGCTACTACGATACCGATAGCGAAGCGGTCTGTGGAACCCACTGCGATTCGCGCTTTGTCGTAAAGATCTCACGTACCTTCTAAACGGCCTTGCGGATTGATCGCCACCGCAAAGCGGTATAGCTCTGGCTGATCGAGAACAGATAACCGAGGGCTACTATGGCTGGGCTTTATTTCGAGGAATTCACCGTCGGCATGAAGTTCCAGCATGCCATCCGCCGGACCATCACGGAGGCGGACAACGTATTCCTGACGGCCCTGACACATAATCCCGCGGCGCTTCACCTCGACGAAGAAGCGATGAAGAAAAGCGAATACGGTCAGCGGCTCGTCAACAGCTGCCTGACGCTATCGTTCATGGTGGGCATTTCCGTCGGGGATACGACGCTCGGCACCGCCGTCGCCAATCTGGGTTGGGACGAGGTCCGTTTTCCGAAACCACTGTTCCACGGCGACACCATCCGCATCGAAAGCGAAGTCCTGGAAATTCGCGAAAGCAAGTCACGCCCCGATAACGGGATCGTCGTTTTTGCGCACCGCGCCTACAATCAGCGCGAAGAGTTGGTCGGATCGTGCAAGCGCTCCGCTCTCATGCTCCGCAAGCCGAAGTAGACGGCGCCCCATGCTTCTCCGCTCGATGCTATTCATCCCCGGCGATAGCGAGAAAAAACTCGCGAAGGCCGACGAGATCACCGCCGATGCCCTCATCCTCGACCTTGAGGATTCCGTGGCCGCCGCGCGAAAAGACGCCGGGCGCGCCCTGACCGCAGAGTTTCTGAAATCGCACGCGCCATCGGCGCGGAAGAGCAAACTGTTCGTGCGCATCAATCCGCTTGAGTCGGATGCGCCGATGCGTGACCTGGCGGCCATCATGGCCGGAGCGCCGGATGGGATCGTACTTCCGAAAGCGACCGGCCCAGCGGCCGTTCAGTCTATTGCGCAGCAACTTGAAGAACACGAACACCGCGTGGGCCTCAAGCCGGCGACCGTGATCGTGGCAATTTCAGGTGAAACCGCGACGGGCGTGCTGTCGGCCGCCGCATACGCGAAGGGCGTCTCATCACGCCTCGCCGGCCTGTCCTGGGGGCCCTGGGATCTGGCCGCCGACCTCGGCGCGGCGGGGAATACGGACGAAACCGGCGCGTTCGACTTCACCTATAAGCTGGCGCAGTCGCTGACCTTGCTGGCCGCAAAGGCCGCCGGCGTGCAGGCGATCGACACACCGCATACGGACTTCAAGGATGAGAAGAAATTGCTGGCAGCGTGCAAAGATATCCGCCGGCAAGGCTGGAACGGCAAACTCGCCATTCACCCCGCACAAATCGCGGTCATCCACGAGGGCTTCAAACCCTCGGCGGAAGAAGTCGCGCATGCGCAGCAGGTGATCAAAGCCTTTGAGACCCCTGAGTCGGGCGTGGCGTCGCTAAATGGAATCATGTTGGACCTGCCTCATCTGAAGCAGGCGCAGCGGACCATGGACCTGCACAAGGCCGGCCAATAGTCCGCCGCAGCCTCACCGTCTACTTCGGCAACTTGCCGTCCATTTCCATATATACGCGAGCAAGCGCGCGCGGCGCCTGCTGCGGATAAAGGGTCCAGGTCGCGTAAGAACCCCAGTCGGCTTTCTCATGCGCGGGACAGTTTTTTTCAGTCTCGCACGCCAGGCCCGCGGCGCGGAGACGCTTGGCTCCCGAAATAACATGTTCGGTCGCCTTCAGGTACTCGCCCAAATCCGCTTTCAGCGTCGCCGCATCGCCGTCGGTGAAACCGTGACCCGGGATGTACCAGGTCACGTCCATCGCCTGTGCCTTTTTGATCGTTGCGGCCCACTCACTGGGGAACCCAGTGATCATCGGGGGGAACACATAGCGGTCATAGAGTTCGGACATGAACATGACCTTGCTTTGGGGCAGGTAAACCACAAGATCGCCGCCGGTATGGCCGCGGCCGAGATTCAGGATTTGAATATCCGTGCCGCCGACTTTCAGGTCGCGTTTATCGGTGACGAGTTCGCTGGCCA
>Ga0102832_1001428_pt1 | contig 18512 bp, 11 predicted proteins | sample EBPBio282013_DNA_FD_88942 | JGI IMG/M metagenome (GOLD analysis project Ga0102832, IMG submission 88942) | Wastewater treatment Type I Accumulibacter community from EBPR Bioreactor in Madison, WI, USA - Reactor 2_5/28/2013_ DNA (Illumina Assembly) | ecosystem: Engineered > Bioreactor > EBPR >...
AATCTTTAATTACCAGCGTACGTTCGCAGTGTGCATCTTTCCATACGTAGCATGTCTTATAAGCTAAAATTGCTAAAAATAACACAAAGGAAAATGAGCATGCAATAAAATCTTTATAAGAAAAGTTCCTCTAATATCAGGACCTGCAAAGACTTTTTTATAATTTTTGCTCATTGATGAACCATCTCTCAATTCAGGATGAAATTGACAAGCAAAACATTTCATTGTTAGGGACCAAATAGACGGCTATGGATGAGAATGGCCAACAAATCAAATAACAGAGAAATAGTGTTGTTGCTTTAGATGGTAAGTGCTTTTCATGTAATGGGTATCCAGCTACAACATTAACCGCGTTTAAGATGGCTTGTTTGGCTTATCATCCTTCAGTGATAAGAATTGATGCTAAATAATACAAAAGGGAAGAATTGCTTGAGTTTACGACCAATATGTTGCAATCGATAAAAAAATATATTCAGATCAATAACAGCCAAAATGAGCAAAAAACAAAAAATGATGAGGAACATAACCATTATCAAAATAACTCAACTTCACAACATCATTCTCGCTAAGTCTCTCCAGGTCATCGTATCAAGAGTTTAAGTGTCAATCCTTACGATCCTCAATAAAAAGGTTCATTCAAAAATTCTTTTATTTCAAAACATTTGTAGACTTAAATGTCTGCCAACTAACCGTCTAATGACCTAACGGGAATAAAGTATCGTAAAAAAACACTCAATACGACTTTTTCTTCAAGCCACACAAAAAGAAAACATAGTTTAAAAAAAGCTATGATCCATTAAGAAATGTTGAAAACAAATGTAATTTTTAACAGCCTTAAAAAGAAAAATCATTCTTTCCTCAATTGATTGGAAAGTTTCTTAAAGATTTTTTTATATTCTTAATTTTTCTTTCTCACTTTCTCTAAAATTTTACGCTTAATGTTCTTCACTGATTTTTCTCAACCTCCTTCAATTTTTATGAAAATTTATTATCTTATTGAAAGTTTTTTTAGTTTAAAAATTAAAGAATAACAATCCTTTCTAAAAATATAATAAGGAAATGATGTGTTTCTTTAATTTAAATATTTATCTTTAAGGAAAAAAAATAATTTTGTTGATTTTTAAATGTTATAATTGTCCTTTATATAAATTTAAGGTTAAAATTTATGACTATAAAATAATTAGGATTATTATTAAAAATTAATGAGTTGATTTGAAATATGAAAATTCAAATTTAAATTTTTAAGAAATTTTAGTTTAGATTAAATGGGTCTTTAATGTCGAATCAATTTAAATTTAAACGCTATGGGAGCGTTATATTTGACTTTGATTTACGCGCACACATTCTTTGATATAAATTTTTGATTTTGAATTTTCAATGGGTAAAAAATTGGTCAATGAAATGAATGTCATCAGTCCTAAAAAGGACTTACATTCAAGAGAAGTCAAGTTTGAAGCTTCTGACAATATGGACATGTAAAATGATGCAAGAGTAAAATTGTTTTAATCTGTAGAGAGGAAACATGAATGAACCCAAATCCCATGACAACAAAAAGTCATCTGATCAAGAGAACAAGGCCAGTACAAGTTAAGCCCAAGAGAATCCTCAAGTAGAGTAAGAAAGAAAACAAACAATCATCCAAGAATTTGATATGGGACTTGATTAACTTATGATCAATGATGAAATTAAATTGGATGAAAAGGTTGAGGATGATAACTGTAGCAGAGCATCAAAGAAAGAATCTGAGTATGTCAAGTTCTATAAACACTACTATGACAAGTATCACGCTGAACATCCAAGCTGGACACCAGGACAAATCACTATAATTGTCTCACTTCTTTGGAAAAAGAAAAAAAGCCATGAGAAATCAACCCCACTTTCAAAGAGTGGAATGACTTCTAGAAGATCAAATAGACCTCTTACTGCAAAAGAAGCCTTTAAAGTTCAACATAAAGATCTTACTAAAGAAGAAATCGATCAAATATGGACTAAATTACCACAAGAGTCAAAAAATTTCTGGAAAAGATAAGGAGACAGTTATGGTGCAGGAGCTAAGTTATCAGAAGTCAGTTCTGTTGATAACTGTAGAGTTCCATTAATCGTCCATAATGCTGCCAAGTCCTTACTTAATATGTTCTGATTTAATTTGTTGCAAGTCATTCTATTTTTTGAGATTTTTATCAACACATTTTTAACGATATTTATAGACAAAAAAATTACCCAATTTTTTAGACTTTAAAATGATTTAAAATTAAGACAATCAAAACTTCTACTTGTAAAAAATATTCATAAAATCTAAGCTATCTGATCAATTTTTCATCTGTAGAATCTTAGAAGGGTTTCAAAAGTAGTCTTGAGATGCATGTCTTGTTGATCTCCTTCAAAAGCTTCAATTTTGACAGCGAAAGGATAGTTATATCTGATTGAATCAGAGTTATCGTCAACGAGAATCATATCTTTTTTTTATCTGAGAACTTTTTTCAAGTATCTGAGATCCTTGATCACGTTTCCGTTGACTTTTTTGCAGCTGTCACGATAAAATCTCTTTTAAATGACTCCATGAATATCGATTTGGTCGAGTACTTGATCAGCGTATTTTTTCTTTCCTGCAGTGTACACATAAATTGTGAAAATTTCACTACATGAGAGAAGGAAATCATGAGCAAAGGGTCTTGGTTAGACGTACATTGTTTCGTTATCACACTAAAAAACATAAATTGAAATATTTACTGTCGCTGAAATGTAGTTTGAATGATTAGGCTTTGTAGGTCTACGTGTATAAACGAGAGTTTCGTCCATGTCGAGAACAAGGATAAACTTTTTCTTTTATGCTTTTTTTCTAACATCTAGTGGTACGAAAAAGAAATTTTCTTATGGTGCAGTTGCTTTAGCCAAATAATTTTTAATCTAGATATGAAAATAGCAATTACTGTAGTTAGGAAGACTAATTGAACAAGAAGTTCATTGGCCATTCGGGCAAAGTTCTTTTATCCAACGATCATTTTACCAGCTGAAACGACGGCGTTTTTTATGAACATCTTTTCGATTAAGTTTAGTTTATATTATATTGGGCACCAATAAAAAGTATGATATTTTTGGAAGCGTGGATTGATCTGATATTTTGTATCGTTTATTTTTTGTTAACTTTACAGAACATTTAATCAAAATACGTAATATGTGAGTCTTTTTGACATTTATGGCCGCTAAATTGTCAATCCAAAGGTCAAAATCTGTTATTTCTATTTTTAAAAGCATAAAATTTAAACTTATTTGTTCTCTCTTATACTTCAATTAAAAACAGTTTTTATTGTCAAACAATAAAATTCTTATTTTATGCTAGGGAATGTAAGAATATCTAATGAAGGAAAGATCTTACTAAAAAATTACCTTTATATCAATAGAGTCAGCGGATGCTCAAAACTTCATATTTTTTGATAAATAGAATGATAAATTAAATTTTAATACATACTTAGCTTTCCAACAAACAAAAATTTCCGTCCAAATCTATGCATGCAGATTCTTTCAGTTTTTTACGTTTAATTTACTGCTAATGAATTCTTATACTTATTTTGGGAGTTTTTTTGTCTGACAAATCCTTATTTTCCTTTTTTTTGCGTCATCGATTTTTTCTATTTATCCAATTATTCAAAAGTTGTAAGTTTTTTTTGTAAAAACCTTCTCAATTTAATGGAATGGGTTTTAGCACTTTAAAAAATAAAGGATTTTATTCATCATTAAGATTTTTTATTTGACATGTTTCCTTTGATTCGAAAATTCTATCAATAAATCTTTTTTTAAAAAGCGAAATTTCAAAGCAGGAAAACCTCGAGTGAAACATAAAATAAATTAAAGTTAATCAAAAACTAAGAAGGTCTCTATTTCTTAATTCAGAAGTTGTTCTCAAATTTTCTCTAAAATTTTGATAAAGTGGGGTTTTTAATAGAATTCAGCAGATAAAAGATATCACAATTTTTTACCATAAATTAATAGCAAGTAATACTATTAACATGATTTGACAAAAATCTCCCTAAACTTTTGGAACCTCAAATTTTTTAAGTTCAATAGGTAAAAAAATCATCTAAAAAAATTATTCAAGCTGATAATAGATGGGATAAAGTCCTAAAAAATATAGGAATTAGTTGAAAAAAAAGAAAATTGAATTGATGGTTAATAGATTTCTCTGAAATTCCTTATTTTTTATTGTTTGTTATTATAAAAAATCAATTATAAAAAAATAAAATCGTGTTTAATTCACTGTTAAGAAGAAATCCCAATATCTAGAGACTTGACGTGACAGTAGATTGATGAAGGATATTTATTTTTATACATATACTTTTTTTCTTTGACTTTTAAAGATGTTTGGCTTTATACCAATACTCTGAAAATTTATGGACATCCATCTAAGAAGGGAATAATGTTTCAGTTTCTATCAGTAGGGATATGAACGATTCTCAAATAGGTGGGAACATGATAGAAAGAACTTAAAAATTGGAATCGGCTTTAAGTGAAAATAAGGCAAAGTATAGGTAAGAATATAATGTGGAAAAAATCAGTCATCCAAAGAGGAAAAATCAAAATCAAAGATGCTGTGTGAGGATTTTGAAAGGTCATCGTCTTAGATTTCCTGTTCGACGAATTTTGATCTGGTCGAAGTTATAGAAAATGAGGCGCTTCTTTATCTGGTTATGGGGACTTATAGAAGCTTTAATTTTTATTCAGCTGTTTTCATCTCAACAAGATATTGACCTAAAATGATCTATTCTTTGGTTGATTCACTGAATTTTCTTCGTCTTAGTTGAATTGGCATTGAGTCTTTTTTTTTCTCTGTGTTTTAGAATAAATAATTTAATCAAACTAATTTTTTAAAAAATTTGTTATAGTTCGGATCGCTACTATCAGAAAAATCTTAAATCTAAATTTTGATCCTCTTTAAAGGTTAAAACTTCTTTTGACTTCTAAAGACAAATAAAAATCATTATAACAAGCCCAAGTTTAATATTCTAAAGTATTCGAGTGAATGTGAATTTTTCTTTCTATTTGATTAAGTTTATTTATTTAGAAAAATGAAAAATCTTTTCAAAAAAGATCAAGGAAAAATATTATAAACTAAAGTTCTAAGAAAATCATTTGTATTTGTTCATAACAAACCATCCCAAACTAATGGTTGTGAGAAGAGATGAAATTGGACCAAAATAATTATGTTTAACTCAAACCAAACTTTTATAAAAGATGTGACTATTAAAACATTAAATCCGTGAGTTTTACAATATTTGATGTGCTTTAGAGGGAGGGATGAGCATTGTGTTAATGAAAAAATAGAAATGGAACACAATGGAATGGTGGGATTTTGACAACAAGAGGGAACATATCTTTTCATGATAAATTAGAATGCAAATTAATTAAAAGATTTTTAATCGATAGTAATTAAAAAAATCCAATATCGTAGTTCTTGTTTTTATTGATAAAATAATTTACATTATGAACAAAATCTCACCCCATCTCAAGTTATAGGAACCTTTCAATAAGTAGAATTAACTTTCAAAAACTCTATCAATTATTGGGTAGTTACACAAAATAAGTAGTAATTTTTTTTGTTAAAATTATTGGTTGTAATTAATTATTTCAAAGTAATTTTCTAAAAATATTCAGTTTCTTTAATTTCTATGGTTATTGAATAATGCCAAATTAATTAATGACAATTTAAATAATGTGGGATTTTACTTATTTCTTTAATGATATTCTTGAAAAATTTTATTATTATTTTTTTGTTAGGAGTAATAAATTTTTGTTTGTATTTTACTTACTTATTAAAAAATAATAATTTTTTGCAAAATGTGTATTTATTTATTTGTCATTTAGTTTTAATATTTTGATATATCGATTTATTTTAACATATCAAATTAGCAAAAAAAAGCATGAGAATTTTATAAAATGTTCAAAACTAAAAAACATATAAATATAAAAAAGTCAATAATAATAATTGACCGTAATAAAAAAAAAGTAGTGAAAAGTAGTCAATTCAAAAGATCTTATTTTTTACATATAAACTTAAAGTAAAGACATGCACAAATAAGGGCAATTACAATAGCAACAGTAGTTCCAAATGGTAGGGCAATAACGAGAGTATTTTATGGAGGCAATTCAGGGTAAAGAAAATTTGATATCAAAATTAGCTGATGATCTTGATAAAGTGACTGAAACAAATGAAGAGTTGAAGAGGTAATTGGAGCGGGTTATTAGTGAGCGTGATAGGCTTGAGAAGAAGCTGAAATCTGACCCATTGTACAACATATTCGTTGGCTAACTGTACCACCCATCAAATGACACAACCCGCGCATTTAACACTTACCAACAGATGGAGGATAAATTAGCACTTTATCATAACAGGCTATAGTAAAAATAGAGAAAGATATCTTTACTTTAAAATAAGCTTAATGAAAGAAATTTTATAGTTGCTGCTCAATAAAGGCAAATAATATCATTGAAATAAAAATAATCTATTTTAATGAGATAGGCTCAATTTTTACAACAATAATATGCAATGAAATTCAATTAAGTTTAAAGGTTGAATAAAGCACTTGAGACTGCTTAATCGAGATGGAAGTCTGTTATGGATTCGTTAGCCGAGATTAGGGAGGATGCCTATAGAAAGATGCAGGGTGATATGTGGGTTACTAATCAGTTGATGGGTAAGGTTGATAAATTGATGAAGGATTGGATTGAAAAATCTACAAAATTATTGCAATCAAACTTGCCAATTGTCACTTCATAAGTTTTTAGAGGTCTCGATTCAACGAATAAAATGCAAAAACAAATCATGGAAGACCTTTATCGTGAGTATGATTTGAGGAATTAATAAATTTCTAGATTGAGAAAGGATCTTATTTATTTCAATAATAGGCCTATCTAACAACTTTCTATTGAACATTCTGTAAGGGAGATTAATGGTATAAGCTAAATTTGGAAAAAAAAGTATGAATAGTTGCTTTAAAAACTTAAATAAATGGTAGAATCCATGTAAAAGTCCAATCAAGAGAATGAAATCTTAAGGAAAGATTTGACCTAAGCCAAGTCTGAGATGGAAAAGTTATTGAAATAAAAGAATGAAATCAATTAATTCAAGAAATAAATCTAAAGGCTACAAACATAAAATGAAAAGGTAAAAAAATAAAATAACCAACTTTTAAACTATGAATTGAATTTACTTTTGGAAAATCAAGTTTTTCATAACTTCATGAGTGATGTTCATGGACAAAGAACCTATTTGAATAAAATTTAATAAGAAACAAAAAAATATCTCGAACGATTACAAAAGAGGTAACACTAGTATAAGTGGGCAAATCTACAAGAGTTGATCAATATGAATAGGAAATTGATGGAACGTGTTAAAACAAAAACTTTTTGAGGAATTAGTTTTGATTCGATGATGATGACTATCATTATATCTTTTGTTTATTTGTTTATTTGTTTGTTTCTTTTTTATCAATATGAATTGTTGGCAATAAGATTTAAATTTATATAAAAAAAGTTGATAAAGATAACTTGTTTAAATCATATTTAAAAAACTTGACACATAAATAAAAAATCACTGCCAAACTCTAAATGTGCAATCAGCTCCACAAGAGTATATAACTTTCTGTTTTTTATCAAATACTACATCTAAAACTGCATCCTAATGTCCTTTTAAAGTTGTCTATAATTTTTCTAATGTTTCATTAAAAAGCTTGATTTATTTATTAGCTGTTGCAATGGCTAAAACTGTTCCTGAGGGATCAAAATCGATAGAGTTTACACTATACTATCCAGAATCATAGGTAGCTTTTTCTTTTACCATACGAACATCCCAAATTTTTATAATACCATCAGCATCACAACTTGCCAATTTGTCTCCCATCATATTAAAACATACATCATTTAATGCGTTGTTATGGCCATAAAATGTTTGAACACATAAACTTGTTTTCATGTCCCATAAAGATACGGTTTTATCAGCGCTTGCTGTTGCTACGATGTTAGAAAATGGCTGAAATTGGACAGCATTGACAGAGTCAACATGACCACGTAATGAGCTACGACATTTGCCAACGTTCACATCAAATATTTTTGACAAATGGTCCATTGAAGCGCTGGCGAAAAAGTCTCCCGTATCATGAAAAGCTACATCCCAGACAGGTTGCGAATGGTCCTTAAAGGTGTAAGTACAGGCTGTACTTAAGAAATCCCAAATTTTTATTGTTGAGTCACCACTACAAGTAATCAAATGCTTCGCTTGAGGATGAAACTGAATTCCACTGACCCAATCTTTATGTCCTTAACCACACATAATCAACTATCCTTGAGGTACAGTCATTATCTTCCATGATAGATCATCACTGACTGTTGCTACTATAGGCTTTTTCGGATGCAAAGCCAAGGCAGTGACAGACATATTATGTGGCCTGAAAGTCTTATACAATACGCTCGATTTATAATCAAAAGAAATTGGTTCATCCTATGACAATGGATTAGGTCGTTAGTCTGCGGGCCATGGAGTCCATTTTATTTTTTACTTTGTTTTTGTGTTTGACATTGTCTTTTGTTGAGTGTTTTAAGTTTAACTCATTTTTCCCTAAATATTTTAGCCGTTTGCATTTGTAGCATTCATTTACCTTTGAATTTGGGCTCTTGTTTTTAACCTGTCTCTTTACAGTTTTATCAACATTTTTTATTTCATCAACAGACTGAACTTGTCAGCCATTTCATCATATTTTTTTTCAAACACGATATGGTTGTTTCTTAATTTTTACAAATCAGCATTAAGCTTCTTTTTTTCTTGCTGTACACGTTGGTGATGCATTTTGTAAAAGTTTCTTTATTTTAATAATTTGTCATATGTGCGACGTGCTTTTTCTGCTACAATTACGGCTTTATCAAGATCTTATTTTACTCGCTTTATTTCATCTTTTAATTCTTAGCTTTTGACATATTATTGAGGCACTGTACGGCCTGAAATTTTTTAACCTTTTTGTGTCAATTCATTCCATTATTGCTGAAAGTTATGAAGCGATTATGTCATTTTATGACGAATAAAAAAGTTCCTCAAAAACATATCAACTTGAGTCGTTTATTAAGATGGTTGATGTGTTTGTACGGTGCCTATTTTTACATATGAAAGTACGAATTTGTTGTTTAGTCGTAGCAAGGAGATTATCGAATGCTTAAAGATCTGTTTAATCGACTTGAATTTCTCCAATTTAATCCAAATCAATATCTTCAGGATCAGATTAACTACTCATCTCAACGGGATCTTAATATTCTTATCTTGTTGGCATCTTTTATTTCTTTGTTATGGAAAATTTTAAGAGAAGTTATAAATATATTTTAATGTCTTAAACTTACTTTTGAAAAGAACTTATAAATAAAAATACAAACTTATTAAAAACTAAGTAAATTAATAATAACGTTTGACACAAAGTTAAAATATTTTCATTCTCTTTGAAAAAAATGAAAAAAGCCAATTATACGACATTTTAAGAAGATAACGAAGAAATTCTCAAAGAGCTTTAGAAAAATTATTTGGAAGTTTTATGTACATTGGGTTATGGAACTTTTGGCCGTGTGAAGCTTGTAAAGTTCAAGAACAAACAAGAAGTTTATGCACTAAAAATTATGCGCAAACAATAAATTATTGAGCAGAATCAAATTGAACATTTATTGTCATAAAAGTAAGTTCTTGTCGAAGTTTCACATCCAAATATTGTCTCTTTGTAATTTCTCTTTTTATTGAAGAAAATCTACTTTTCAGGATCTAAAACACATTTACATGTTATTTGAATACATTCAAGGTGGAGAGCTCTTCTCAAGACTGACAAAGAATGGAAGATTTTGTAATGATGCGGCTATTTTTTACGTCTCAGGAATCATTGATGCTATATGTCATTTACACTCAAGATCGATAGTATTTAGAGATCTAAAACCTGAAAATATTATGATAGATAGTGAAGGCTTTCCTAAATTAATTGATCTTGGATTTGCTAAAAAACTTACAGGTCTCTGTCGTACATTTACTATTTGTGGGACACCGTAATATTTGGCTCCAGAAATGCTTGATAAAAATAATAAACAAGGATATGGAAAGGCTGTTGATTATTGGGGTATTGGAGTGTTGATTTATGAACTTTTAGCTGGTTATCCACCATTTTATGACAATGATGAACCAAATAATATTTACAAAAAAATTGTTAAGGGAGTGATTGAGTTTCCTCCATTTTTCAGTCTTAGAGCTAAGCATCTCATTTTATAACTTTTGAATCCAAATCCTGAGACAAGGCTTGGTGTAAAAGACAATGGCTAAGAAATTAAAAGACATCCATGGTTTAAAAAAGTCGATTGGAAAAATTTAAGAAAAGCAAAAGTTCCATGGAGACCTCCTATTAAGGATCATATCGATGCAAGTCATTTTGAAGAAGTGGCTGCATCAAGAGGTACAACGATGTCGATTCCTGACATTGATCAAAGCCTTTTCGAAGGTTTTTGAAGATTTTAAATTAATTTTTTGTCTCAATTTCTTTTTAACTATTTTCTTTTTAAAAATAAATCTTTTTCATAAAATTGTAAAGCAAATTATTTATAAAAAATTTAACTAAAAGTAAAGATATCTAATTTTTGTCAAAACCATGACTTCAATGCATTGCCCAACACATATTAAAAAGCTCTAACTAATCCTTAATCCAAAGGTCTAACGTTGTGAAATTTGCAACAGGCCAGCAACCCTTTATTGTAAGCAATGTCCTTACGTACAATGTTCATAATGTCGTATTTGCAATCAGCGACATCACTTAGTAAAAATCATTGAGCTTTCAGTAACTTTTATACTAAAATCATAGAAAGTAAAGCCAGAATATTATAGCAATTCATACGCTTGTAATTTATGTTCAAAAAGTAAAAATGTCGATGATGACGGTATATGGCATTGTAACAGTTGTAATTACGATGTCTGTCCTTAATGCCTAGAATGATCAATTTATACAATTTTTTGTTATAAAATTGTCTTCGTCAAGCAATTGTTTATGAAACTAAAAACAAAAGATCTTTACAAAAACAAAAATAAATAAAAATAATCTAAAAATCTTTACTTAAAAAGTCAACAACAATTTTTTTATTTGATTCTTCTATCGTTTTGACTTTTTGGGTTGATAAGTTTTGAGCTTCTCATTTATAATTATTGTTTTTGTTTATCTTTTTTAGTACCGACATTTCTTTAACCTTCTACAGTCATTCCCATTGAAATAAGTTTACTTTTTTGCATTTATAAACTAAGATTTTCTGAAGGTTTGTCATTTATATTTAACAGATCAGCGCAAACTTATTTAAACAATTTTTCAAGATTAGTACCATTTTTAGCACTGACTTAAAAGTATTTGCAACCCCATTGCTTACTTCTTTCAGCTGCTTGTTATGCATTTACAGCTCGTGATTATTATAAATCTGCCTTGTTTCCGATTATATAAATGAGCGAATCATCGCCACGAGATTATTTTACAAAGTCTATCCATCTATGAACTGATTAGTATGTTTCAATATGTGTAAGGTCGAATACAATAAAGGCTGCTTGACAATCGCGTAAATATCCTGGAATCAATGAGCGAAAACGTTATTGGCCGGCTGTGTCCCAAAGTTGAAGCCTTACTGCTGTACCGCTGATGTTTAAATTTTTAGAAACGAAATCAATACCGACAGTTGGATTGTGTGTGGGATCAAATTCGTTCTTAATGAAGCGAGTGATAATTGAGCTTTTTCCTACAGCCTGATCGCCGACAAATACAAGTTTGAATTTAAGCATATTTTTTTTACTTGTAGCAAAACTTATCTCTTCATCTTATTTCTTGTTTGCTTTCTTACTCATTTTCTCTTAAGATTGTTATTAATTTTTAAACGACTTTTATATCAATAAGTGAAATAGAAATTAGATTCAAAATTATCAAGTGAGTAAACTTTACTAATGAATAAAAGCCTTAAACTAAAAATAAATGTAAACTAAATTTGATAAAAAAAGATTATAATAAATTTTTTGTATAGGAAAATTGTTGATGTCACAAGAATAATAACCCCAGCAAAAGGAAATCACTTCATTCAAGGAACTTAACTTATGTGAATAAATGCTTTTAGCATGTGAAGGACTTGGGTATAAGAAGCCAACTAAAATTCAAGCCTAATCGCTGCCATATACATTAGAAGGAAGGGATATCATTGCCTTAGCCGAAACTGGTAGTGGTAAAACATTATCTTTTGCGCTTCCAATTTTACAAAGCTTGCTTGACAAGTAATTACATAATTTATTTTAGACCAACATCATTTTATGCATTGGTTCTTGCTCCAGCAAGAGAACTTGTTGTACAAATTGCTGATCATTTCCGTGCTCTTGGTGCTAAAATTGGTCTTAAGGTTGCAGTTATTATTGGTAACATGGATTTGAAAGAGCAAGTAAAACTTCTCAATTCAAGCCCACATATTGTTGTAGGAACACCAGGTAAATTACTTTACCATATGTAAAATACTAAATCGTTTAATTATGCAAATACAAGATATTTAGTTATGGACGAAGCCGATAAATTGCTCGGCGATGACTTCGCTGGACAAGTTGATAAAATTGTTTAAGCATTACCAAGCAATAGAAGAACATTTTTGTTTTCAGCCACAATGACAAACAAGGTTGAAAAACTTTAAAGAGCTGCACTTAAAAATCCAGTCAAAGTATCCGTCAGTAGTAAATATCAAACTGTTGATACTTTAAAACAAGAATATCTCTTTTTCCCTGCAAAATTTAAAGACGTTTATCTTGCTTACATTATGGAGCAAAAATTAGAAAATGATATTATCATTTTCACATTGACTTGCTTGAATGCACTTAAAGTTTGTCTATTTTTGAGAAAGCTTGGTTACAGGGCAGTAACTGTTAATGGGCAAATGTCACAAAATAAAAGATTAGGATCATTGGCAAGATTTAAACAAAAAGACGCTAATGTTTTGGTAGCTACTGATGTCGCATCAAGAGGTTTGGATATTCCTTCTGTTGATCTTGTTATTAATTATGACCTTCCTATGAACCCTAAGGATTATATTCATAGAGTCGGACGTACAGCCAGAGCTGGTAAAGCTGGTAGAGCCATATCATTTATTACTCAATATGATGTTGAATAAATCCAAAAAATTTAACATTTGATTGGCAAAAAGCTTGATTAATATCAACCAAGAACTGGTGAAAAACAAAATATTGAGGCAAGAATTTTATCTATGCAAGAATAAGTTGATTAAAAAATGAGAATCGCACAATAGGAGCTTAAATCGAAACTTGAAAAGAAATAAATTACTGAATAACAAATGTAAGAAAAATATTCAAAATATGGTAAAAAAATTCAAAAGAAAAAGTTCAAAAATAAAAAGAAAAGAACTGTGATTGATATATGATTTTTTTTGTAGTATTTTTCATTTTAAATAAACCTATTTAAAATTGTTTGCTTGATTAAAAAGTTCTTATCTTATGCATGCATAAACGTAAATGAAAAAATATAAAAAAGTTCCGCATCCGGGGATCGAACCCGGCCCGCCAGGGTGAAAACCTGGTATCCTAACCGTATAGACTAATGCGGATTATCTATACTTTACTCTTTTGAATATCATAAAAATCCCATTATTTTTTATCTATTGAAAGATTTACACAAATAATTCATAAATTTTTCTAAAATTTACTTTTCAAAGAAATTGAATTGAGAAAAAGTTAAAATGATTGACTAAAATTAAATATATCTATTAAATGAAGAACTTTAAAAAGATTAAATATATTTTAGTTGTTGAATTTTTTGAAATTCATTTGATTTTTGTTTATTGAATTTGTACTTTGCTTAAAATTTTTTTCAAAGTGCTTCATGGGGATAGATATTATTAATATGTAAGATCTCAAAATGATGGGTTGTTCAATTGGTGTAGTGGCTATCACGTCTGCCTAACACGCAGACGGTCCCAGGTTCGATCCCTGGATTGAACATATTTTTTTCATATAATTTTTTTTACAATTTAAGAGGTCAAAGAACGAATCCTAGAATCAGAACTCCATATGCCTTGAAATTTCTTAAAAATTTACTTTTTATCGATTTTCTATCTTTTCTATGCTTCAATTATACTTTTTTACTATGATTTTGAAAAGATTAAATAAAATCTATGATAATATGTTAAAAAAATACAGTAAACAATAAAAATAAGCAAAAATTATAAAGAAAAATATCGAAATTTGATGAATTTCTATCCATCGTAAGTTAAAGCGTTTCTAACAAAACTAAAAGGCCTTATAAAAAAGATCACACGAAGCTCAAATACATAAATTTAATCACATACATTAACTTGTCATCATTTGATTGTACAATTAATAAAAGATGATGAGACATTGACAGCAATGAATGGACAAAAATTAAGATTATTGGCTTATGAAGCTATTTTATATGTTGTTTAGTTGTTACAATTGAGAAATGATCCTTCTAAAAGTCTTTAAAAATTAGATTAAAGAAGTAAAATAACCACATATCTTGGTGATATTAATTTGACATTGTTAGAAGTTAAAGAGTTGTTAAAAAAATGCTAACGTGACTCTGTTAACAATGGTAGAAAAAGTTTTTTACCCAGCAATTAAATGCTCTCAAAATTGGATAAAAATCTAAATCAGTACTCGTCTAAATTAGGCGTTATAATGACAGAATTATAACGATAGAAAAATCATACATTACAATCACAGACCTCGCTTACTTCCTTATCAAATTTGAAGTAAGCTGAAAAGTAGGATGATAGCGACACGATAATAGAATAAATGCAGCGTATCATATAAAAAAAGGATAAAAAGATTTTGTAATTGACCCATTTATTAAAACAGTCACAAAACTAAAAAATACAGGTTTAATTAGAATTTTCTAAGTATCAAAATTAATTTAATTCCAAAAATGACGATTTGCTTAAACAATTGTTCTAAATCACTACGAGAAATAAATAGCTTGAGTTGGAATTGTAGCATAAGGTTCAAGTCAGCTTAAGGGATACAAAAAGGTAGTCGAAAAGAAAATTGAGAATATAAAAGTCAATTTTTAACTTAAAACTGTAGTTATAAAATTCAGTAAGAAAAAGTTATGGTTCAAGCAACAAAAATATCGAAGGCATGACAGAATAAACGATACCTTCCATATGTGTACTACATCCAAAGTAATCCTCCCAGCGAAAGATCAGTTTAGATAAGGTCAGCTCGGTAAAATCCTTCAAGAGGTATGGAAATTAATAGTAGAAACAAAGTACTTACTCCTTTGATAAGAAATTCAGGTAGCTGAATGATAGGAATGACTAATTGTACTTGATGATGCTTTGTCAAGCTTCAACGATTGAAGAGATTATTTGATATTTTTTTAAAGTTATTTTTTTTATATAATTTTCAGGATTTTATAAATTATGGATAATAAAAAATTTATAGAAAGAAATCAAGAAACGCTATTTCTATTAGACAACAATTCAATAGAGCTTAAAGTTTTTTTATGATAAAAATGATCACATGCTTTTAAAATATAAAATAAAAAAGCTTAGATTTCTTGAAGATTTGAATTTTTAATAAATATTTTTAAATTGTTGTTGATAAATTTTTAAACGTTTCAATTCTCTTCTTTTTTTTTTTTAAATAAAAGGCTACTTTTTTTTACAGATTAAGATTAAATTTTACAAAGTTCTCTGAAAAGAGAGGAATACAATATTGAATACAAAAACGATCCCTATCCAATTTGAACTTAAGAATTAATAATTTTTGGTGAAAAGTAAATTTTAATTCGACCAAGATTATTGATAGTTTAGAATTTTATAAAAAGAATTTAAAAAAAATAATCAATTTTAAGCTGAATGGCTATAAGGAATGCTTGATTATGAATGATTTTTTGATTTCTTATGCTTAGCCCTCATATGTGAGTTAAGGGCTATTTTTGAAGAATATTTATTATGACATGTTTAATATGGACAAATAATGTTCTTTTTGAAAATTTTCTTATCTTTCTTTTCTATTTGGTCATTATCTCTCTTTTATCTTTAAAGTTTTTAGATGATCTCTTTGTATTGAAGGTTTTAACACTTGATTTCTTTTAATTAATCCTTGATATCTTTGATTTATTTGAGAATTTGTTGATGGGAGTTCATAGTTGTCATTAGACTTTGTAGGATAAAATCGTCATTATAGGTTTTTGCGTTAGGAGAGTTGATAGGTTAGCATGAGAGATTGTTAGCGATCTAATTTTGGTTGTTATGATAGAAAAAGTAGGGATTAAACATATTTTATTAAAAAACTTTTATATTATGAGAAAATTTATTAATTATTTATGTTTATTGATTATAAGGAAGTATTCAATAGAATATTTATTTCCTATCCTTGTTTAGGTCTATCGGGAAAAGTTGTAGATTTTCAACAAAATTATTTTCTTATTTAAATTCTATTATTTTTTTGATTTTAAAGACCCATTAAAATATTAAGAATTTCTTAAGACATAATATTTATCTATCTAATTAATAATCACTTTTTCAGATATTTAGGATTATTTTATTCATACTGGTTTACTAATGCTAAATTGGTTTAAAAAACAACATTTTTAGGCTATAAAGACATAAGAAATGTAAAATTTTTAATTCTTTAAATAAAAAATTTTGGTATTTTATTTCTTTTAGTTTATTTCTATATTTCATAATTTTTAGAATATTTATAACTATTTCACATTTATTTATTTCGATATTTTTATTTAAATGTTTAAATTAAGAATTCATAAAGAAATTTCTGTTTTATTAAAATTTTTGTATAAATTTTAACTTTTTAAAAAAATTATCATATAAAGACATAATTTTTTTTTGCTTTATCAATAGCTTAATGCAATTAAAAAATCTCATGTCTTTTTTTAAAATTCATTAAAATACATCCTTCAAATCTTTCAAAGCATTAATTTGATATGAAAAATAAGATCTTTAAAGAATTAAAGAAAATATGAGAGCAATTTATAAATTTCTATGAAGAAATGTTTATGTGATATTGAGATCAAATTTGCCATTCGATAAGACCATCTTTTCTTTTCCAGCTTGTTGTGAAAGTTTCAGTAATTCCGACAGTAAGATAAGCATATAAATAGGTCCAGATAAGATGAGTGTAGAATCCAGCCCATAATGATCTTGGATTTGGTTCATGGACGAATTGTTTAACGAAAACATCAACATAACTTCTGTAGTTAAGTCTGTTTCTTTCAGGTTGAATTTGTTGGTTCATAACTCTGGTTCTAACAGTGTCGAATGGTAAAGTGATAACAGTGCTGACGAAAGCGGCCAAGAAAAGAGCAGTTGGTTTAACAAAATCGAAATCTCCGAATCTGATGTAAAGAGCTTCGTGGTAATAATCGAATGGACCGGTCAATGAAGCGTTAAGGGCGACATGTCTAACGATATTAGCGAATGATCCTTTATAAGTGGCATTTTCAGCTTTCAAAGCAGCCAATCCACTTGAAACGCTACTGTAGTTTCTTCTCCATTCTTTATGAATTTGAGTATCGAGGATTTGTCTGATTGAAACCAAAGTGAGTGGGGTAGTAATATAAGCGGCAATACCACCTGCAATACCTCCGATAACGGCTTTTTCTCGTGAAGTAAGATCGTTGGTTGGTTTGACTGGTTTGAAAGTGTCATAGATGGCTTTATACAAGGTATTTCTTATAGCGAGATATCCGAGTCTGGCAATGAGATTAGCTTAGAATCCTTGATAGAATCCCATCATGCCTCCACCCAAAGAGTGCATTTGTCTGAATACTTTGTTTGGGTTGTAGCCTTGATACAAAGCTAAAAATTATTATGATAAAGCGTACATTTGTATCCTCTCATACCGACGGCTTCACTTCTGAATTGGATGATAGTTTTGACGAATTCGATAGGGTGAGTAAGAGCGGTAGCAACTGAACCGGCGAATAATGATAAACCAATAGCTTGGAAGTATGAGGGTTACCAGAATCTTTTGAATTGTCCTGTCGATGGATCCATTTAATTATTGTTAACTAATTATTATCATTCATCATTATACAAATTATCTTATTTTTTCATTTTTTAATTATATTCCATCAAAAGATTTTATTAAAATGTATAAAATTTTGATTTTATAAAAACTCAACTAACATTCAAAAAAGTTTTCATTATAACAAAAAAATACAGAAAGCTTTAATTTTTTTACTGAAAAAAGTTTTTTCTCATAATGGGTCAATAGCAATGCTGTGAAAATGTCAACGATAAAAACACTTAACTTGCTTATAAATTTTAGGTATTTTGTTCATGATTAAGAATTTTTATAAGGTAGAGCCTATGGAGTCATCATAAGGAAAGTTGGCTGAATCAACGGCATCATCTTAGATGACTGAAACTAATGGACCTTCCAGCAGGGATGGATAGTTTATGTAAAAAGCGCCTTAATTAAATTCATAAGTTGCTTAAAAGATTTA
>Ga0102832_1001430_pt1 | contig 18497 bp, 11 predicted proteins | sample EBPBio282013_DNA_FD_88942 | JGI IMG/M metagenome (GOLD analysis project Ga0102832, IMG submission 88942) | Wastewater treatment Type I Accumulibacter community from EBPR Bioreactor in Madison, WI, USA - Reactor 2_5/28/2013_ DNA (Illumina Assembly) | ecosystem: Engineered > Bioreactor > EBPR >...
AACTTTCAAAATTCAAAATTCAAAAAAATCAAAAGTCTTAAAATTCAATTTAACTTGAAAATTTGTCTTATCTCAAGCTTGAAACTATAGAAAAATGTAAAATCTAGCAAATAAAATGTCTTATCTTCAAATTATAAGGTTACTGCTTTCGGGTCGAATAACATAAATTTTAATTAACTCATAATCGGAATTAAGAAAGTTTATAATATATTTTAAATCAAATTTTCTTTTACTAAACTATAGCTTTACTTACTTAGTTTTAATTAGCTTTTATTTAAAGGTTTCAATAAAAATTAAGGAAAATATTATCATTATGATTTTTTTTATGTCAATTAGCCATTTAAATTTCTTTTTCCTGAGATTTTAGCTTTCTAAATTTATGCAGATAAAATGACGAATGTAATATTCTGTTATTCCTTTTATGTGGCTCTTAATATTGCTAAGTTCGACTGTGATCAATACTTTAATTAACTTTTGAACCCATAGTAGGTTTTTGTGTAATCCTAAATCCTGATTGTGGTTTAAATCCCATTGCTTTTGAAAAATATCTGAGATTGTCAGTATCTTTGTTTATCAAACTTTTTAGTGGGACCGATCTCAACCCATTGTTACTTTATGAAAAGATTTTTTGTCTTTCAACTTTGTGAGAAATGGTCAGATTCAATTCTTAAGGCTTTGTGTAAATAGATTGAGATGATCTTTTTAGACTTAGAGGGTTTTTTGTTTGAGTTTTCATTCTAAACTGCATGGAATTTTTAGATTTTGAAGACGCATCAGAAACTTTTGAAGGGTTCCTTATAAGTTGTTTATAAGATTTTTTTATGATTAAAATTTTATTTTACTCATTTTCTGAGTCTAGAATGCTGGCAGGCTATTCATATTCGATTTATACGATTTCATTGTTCTAGAACTTTCCTACTCTTAAGCCTTAGCCAACGACGAATAATTAGCCTGAATTAAACAAAAATTATACCTTTTCCATTTTGAATGCCATCTTTCCATTAGCCTTTATAGTAGTTACCGTCCTTCCAGTACATTTATCCATAACCGTTTCTCAAATCTGCTTCGTAGTTTCCTTTAAAAATATTTCCGTTTGCCCATGTAAAAACCCCGTAGCCCCACTTTTTGTCGTTTTGATACTGACCTTCATATTGATCACAGTTTCCTGCACCCTTTTTCCAGAAACCCTGACCTTATCGAAGACCATTAGAAAAGTTTCCTTTAAAATAACTTTTATTTTTCCAATAATACTCTCCATATCCATGCGGTTGATCGTTTTAAAAAAACCCTTTGTAAATATCTCCATTAATAAATCTTTCAACCCCTTCGCCATGCTTCAATGCATTCTTGAATTCCCCTTCGTATCTGTTACCATTTTGGTGAACAAATACTCCATAACCATTAGGTTTTCCATTGACCCATTAACCCATATAATTCTAACCTCTTAAACCTTGCCAGAATCCTTTTCCTTACTTGGTTCCATCTTTCCATTATCCTTCATAAACTTATCCTTGATTATTTGTAAACTTTCCTCTACCATTAGGTTTGTTATCCCTGTAATGCCCATGATATACAGATCCATCTAAAAATCTTTAAAAACCCAGCCCATTTTTCTTATCGTTCAACCATTATCCTTCATAAATTCGTTTATTTTCTTCATGCTTGTTAAACAAGTTGTATACGAAAATTCCTTTTCCATGCTTCATCTTTTGGTTATGTCCTCCATTATTACTAACTTATATTACTTAACCGAAATAAAACCCTTCTTTATACTTTTTAATATATACTCCTTTTTTGAATTTAAAACTGAGTTCTTTGATGATAATTTTGTTAAAGTACAACGGTTAATATTTACGAAAATACTTAAAGACTTTTTAAAGCTACTATTTTTTTATTGGTGCATATGATCTTTTTGTTGTTGAATGGATTTATTAATTTTAATGATTTTTTTGATAGTCTTCATATTACTAATCTAATGATCCTAAATTGAGAAAAAACTAATCATCATAAATTATGTCTTTGCTAATATTTTATTCCATGTTGCTATGTTCTTATTGTGATCGATTTGATTGAAATGTAAAATGTGATGGATGCTTTTAATGTGTCTGCTTCATGAAATTGGTTATAATTTTATTTCGAATAATTTTTTAAATCAATTTATATATTTTTTGTGTTTTTGTCTGATAAAATTTAAAAAAATTGAGAAAGTAAAATTGATGTGACTCTAAAAATGGACATGAATTTTTTAAATGAAAATAAAAAGAAAATTGATAAATAAAAAATGGAAAACTTTTTATGAATTCAATGATTACCATCTCCTTTAAATTGCTGCAAATACGCAATATATTGAAGTTTAGTCCGATAAGTAGATGACGTTGTCTTCGGTCGCATTGACTTTGACTCTTTCAAATGGTACATATACCTCTTATGACTGTCATAAAACTTCCTACCTTAGGGACTAGTTATTTCTGCCTATTCACGAAGGATGTTTTATAAATTTAATACCTTCCATACTCTTTTTAGTTACCAGTTAACTTATGGTTTGTACTTTTATTGTGGTTTTATGTTGTATTTTCTGAATTTATCGACTGTTTTCTCGTACATGTCAGGGTTTACTTTTAACATTGAAAATTATACTGTCTAACTCATTTTTGATTTTTGTTATTGGGAAAATTGGCGAATTACATTCCCATGCATTACTTTGAATTTATTGTCAATACTTTTCTTTGGTGAGCCAAATAAAGGCATTGTTTGACGATCCATAGGTCTGTGAGTTGTAGCCATGAATTATTCACTTTTGTCTTAATTCGTTTAAGTCAGAGCAAACTTTGTTCTTATTTACTGGTTTTTTTCTAACTTTGAAAGTCTTTGCAAAAACTTTGTTTATGCTGCTTTTTTAATGCATTAATAAAAATCACTGTATTCAAGCATTTTTTCAAACCTTTATTTGGAAATTTATAAAATTTGACACTTTGAACTTTTGCACTTTGCTGTTAACAGTCTTTATTGCTTTTGGAAAATTATTTATTCTTATCCAAAATAACTTCCAGAACTTACAGTTTATGTTTTTATAGTCATTTGCATATGTAAACTATTTCTACGACTACCTTTGGGCGATGTAACAGCAGTTTGGATGGGATTCGTCTTACTATGTTCAAAAACAATCTAACCTTTTAACAATAAATAAAACTTTTCAATCCCATCCCCAAAACCATAAATTTACTGATTTCGAAAATACTCTTTAAACTAAAAAAACTGAACAAAGTTTCGTATCTTCCTACCTAACGATTTGAATATAGGAAAGTTTTATATGATTCCAGTCATTTTTTCGTACTACATTCCTGTATGGTTGATGAAATCATCACCTGGCTATGGGCTTTAAATTTCGACAAAAATAGCATCCTCGGCAATAATAAGTTGTGGATTTTTATTGACTTGTTGATGAGAATGTGGATGTAAAAAGTTTGACTCTTTAAATGAAGAATGGTCAACTTTATTCTCGTTATTTTCATCATTTGATGGTTTGGACATAAAAGCATTACCAAAACCTGAGAACTGACTGTAAGTATTAGATTTTTTGAAGTTTTGATACTACAATTCAAACTGTTTCCAATTAAAAAATCTCATCTAATGGCTGGGTTACTATTAATCGTAACTCTTCTTTCTTAAAGTTTATTGCTACTTTTCATAGATATGTATTGACCCACTTAATAAAAAATAGCTCAATCTTTTTGGATTGAGCATGCCTTTACTTGATCTACGAATAAGACTGTCTAATTTTTTAGATTATGACATTTATGAGTGATTCTTAATGTTTAGTTTTTAGATAATCTCAATGTTCTAAATTTTCTTTATTTTTATTTTAGTAAGCATTTTATTCACATTAGCTTTAAGTTCATCTTTTTTGACATTAACTCAACAATATTCGTTTTGATTTCATTAGAAAAGTTTGTTACAATACTTTTCCTAGCTGCTTTAAACTCTTACATTACATTAACCAAAAGCTAATTCTAATTTATCTCAACATCTTCCTATTGTGTAGAATTTCTTTTATTATTTTTACTGCCATTATCATTTTGTTTATTAAACGATCTTATTGTACGTTTATGTAGTATATCATCAAACGTGAAAAAGTTAATTTTCTTCATGTATTTGGTTTAGGGCATTTCTATATAAAATTAATTGTTTCTTTCATAATAAAATCAAAAAGTTATACATTACTTTTTTTATATTAATCTTTACTAAATATAAATTTCATAGAAAATGTTTGTTTATTGAAATTTTATTGATTCAATAAATCTAATCTTTCGAGGTTCATTCAGATTAGTTTGATACAGTAAAAATAGGTAAAATCTTAACTTGTTTTTCTTCATAATTTATACTTTGACTGATAAAAATAGTTTGAATACTGATTTTTTTTACAATACTAAAGGGTGAAAGAGTACGATATAAAAGTTAATATGTGACATCATTTCTTCTTTGGGGCTTTTTACTTTTTAGCAGCATCCTTGGCTTCAGCAGCTGGCTTTTCAGCGAGAGCAACAGCTGGGTAGAAGAGGGCTTGTCTGCTGTGGGCTTCGGTTCTCTTGAGAGATCCGTTTTCTTATAATCTTCTCAACAAGATTCTGGCGATAGAGTTTTGAATTTTGAACTTATCAACGACGATAGAGAGGGAAATGTGCTTTCCGAGCTTGGGGATGGCAGTCATAATTTTATCATAGGTGGCTTGATCAAGGAAGCATGCATTATCGACTTTTTCTTTAGCTTTACCTTTAGTCCATTTTTTATGTCCACCCTTCTTTTGAGAGGCGGCTTTAGCGATAGAATCCTTGCTCTTCTTTTGGCCTGTGGTTGGTTGTTTTCCCATTTGTGGCTATGTAATAATTAATATTATTTTATAAACAATAAACAAATTTAATATAATATCACTTTTCTTTACTATTCTACTAATTAAAGACAAATCTTTATGTTTATTTTTATCTCACTATATACTAAGTGAATTTCATTTCATTCCTTTAAGGTTAAGCTTTTTGATTTTCTTTTTTTTGGGATCAGGTCTTGCCTTGTATCCTGGTTGCTTGTTTCTTTCCTCATTCCATTGGTGATAGTCAAAGTAGTATCCCATCTGTCTTACAGCTTTCGCTGCTGGAGCTTGGTCTTTAACAGGAACTTTCGCCAATCCCGTACTGACATCAAACTTAACATGATCTCCTTTTAAAATGTTTTGATTCTTATCATCAATCTTTACATTTTTATATCCTTTGATTCCTAGATAGTAGTCACTTTTTATTGGTCCTTGGGTGATTTTACTCAGTTCATTTTGTACCCAGTCAATTCCTTATGTTTGGTTGGGATCGTATGCTTGATTGTCATTGTTATCTTATGGGGCTGGTTCGGAAGGTGGTGGTGGAGGCTTAGGTTTTGTTACTGTTTGCACATAATTTGATGGGAAAAATCCTTTAACTTAAGGCTACTTTAACGTATTACCATACCACCAACCATTTTCATAGGCTTCCTAAACAAGAATCTTATCCCCTTTTTAAAAAGTTAAATATGAAATTCCTGAAGCTTACTATTACTTTTCTTTCTTTTATTAGTTGCCACCTTGCCTTTCTTAATTTTAACTTATATCCTATTTTTACTCTTGCGATCTTTATTTTTACGACTTTTAAGACTAATGGTTTTATTGATTCTCAACCTCTTATAAATTTTTCTCTTGCTTTTATTATTGTTGCTAATTTTATGTGTTTTGCTGTTGTAATAAAATGACTGCTGAGAACGGGAATAGCGCTTATACGACAAACATTGTTTTTAGTTATACAAAGCTTTTTATTGAATCGAATTGTTCTTCGCTACTTCTTTTTCTTTATAAAAAAAGTTTTTAATTTCAGATTATAATAAAGTTCTGAAATTCTCTTTTAATTTTTTTAAAGTGTTAATATTTTTAGTCCAAATTTTTAAGAATTACAGTTTTTGCAAGTATCTTTTTAAAGAGAAAAATCCTTTTATTGAATAAAAAGCAAATCAGTCAAAGACATATAAATAAAGAAGACTTTGAAATATTTAATGTTTTGAAGAACTAAATGAGGTCGATAAATAAAAAAGACATTTTATCGAAGTAATTTTATTGCCTTAATTTTTTCTTTCCATATATCTTAGTTTTAAAATATTATAACCTTATAAATAAAGCATTAGAACAAAAAAGTCTTTGCAAAAATTCTTAAATTTCAAGTTTCTAACATAAACTGATTGAAATTGTCATAAATCCTAATAGGTGAAATTTTACTGAACTAAAAGAAAGTCAAAACTTAAGATTTCTCAAAGAATAAAATAATTAAAGCCAATATTTTGAAAGAATCCTGAACCAGATAGTTTTGACTTTTATTTGGATCACAGTTGTTTTTAACTCTGATAGTTAATCACCCATTTTATTCATATTTTATAGTTTAGAATAAAATTCTGGGAATCAATTAATTTAGAGAAATTGTGAAAATCTTTTAATAAGGATACTTGTTATGATAAGGATTAAAACCAAGACAAGTCTTGATTAAAAGTATGAAATAGGTTATTTGGGGTATAAAAAAGTGTGATGAATAAAAAAATGATTTTTCATAATTTAGGTTTAAGTCCCAAATGTAATGTATGTTGTTTGATTTATATATAAAACTTTAGAATGGCAAGAAACTAAACAGTCAGTAGAGCAGTATCAAATTTATTCGCTTTGAATCGTTTGAGAAAGGATTGTTACTACTAGCCAATAAGGGTGGATTTTAGTCCAATAGAGAAGTATTTTTTACAATAAATATAGACCTAATCACCAATTATAAGCAATTATTCCACAGTATAATAATGATGGTCATTACTTTACTTCATCATTCATCCTACCCAAAGAAAAGGTACTTTTTTAGTTGATGTAGATTACGATGGAATAAAATCTCAATAATGAAAAAAATAAGTTTGAGACTAGAATTTCACATTATGAAAGATAAATCTAGGAAAAGGTAACATATTTTTTATCAATTTAGACGCCTGAATACAAACCAACAGATAACGACTATTGTCAATTGTGTCAATAATAATTTTCTTGCTATTGGTAACATATCAATGGTAAATATCATAAACGAATGATTAATTCCAGTAAGTTCAATAAGGATATCATTGCCTTATGTCATAGTTTGGAAAAGGCCAACAAAACAATAATCCAGCCCAAAACTAAAACTATTGAGAAAAAGAAAACTATTACTAAGACTAACAGTAAGACTAAAAATCAACGTGATTTACCAGCCAAACAACCATGCCAAACTAAGGCCAAATAAAGCCTACAAACGATGGATGACAACTTATCAGTGAACTCAATTCCAAACAACCTTTCCCCTGAAGAACAAAAGAAATTGTAATAAAGTTTGAAAATTACATTACAATTGGGAAATCACAGTACAAATTTGTTGAGTAGTAACACATTCAAATAAATTTTCAAACAATCATGAACAATCTACCCCTCAATCACTTACTACTCACTAATATTTATTCTTTACTATTTATTTGTTTCTTTTTCATGTAATTTTGCCAATTTTTAAGAGAAAATAATGGATTAAAAATAATGAAATAAATGTTCGAATCTTTTTTTTGTTAAATAAGCTTTATTTTCCTAAGTAAAAAATGTGAAAATTCAAGCGAAAAAATATCAGATAAAAAAGAAAGAACATGCTTTTAGTTGATTTCTATCTACTCATAAATCACCTCAACAAATAAGCTCGTGTTTGAGTGACTTTGAATAATAGTTGATCGATATTTGTTTATACTTTTTTCAGTTTTTATATTGCACATTGATCAATAGACTATTTTTATGCATGAATATTCGTATGATTGAAGAGTTTTTATTAAATCTTTTAGAATGGCTCGTTAAAAAGGTTTTCATTCTTTTTGTTGCTTGTTTACAAACTTTAGAAAGGATTAATTCGTTCATTTTTTTTCTCTTTTTGATTATTTTGTGAGATATTTTTCATCTCTGTGTTTTTTATCGGAATAAAATCGTAACTTTATTGCTTTTCTACATTAGAATTGACATTTTGAAAGTAATTGATATTTGATGTCAAATTGATCACTTTTGATTATCTTAACACTTTTCTATCTGAAAATTGTGGAATTTTTGTATTTGTCATTATACTATGTTACATAGTAAAGTTGCTATTCACACCAAAAAGATTATTTCTTGGTTGTAAAAGTGAATTTCGTGAAATAGCTGATGACTTTTTGTTACCTCCTAGCTTTATATCTTCATCACTGTTTTTAAAAAATCTCCCTTTTTCATACTTAGAAATACTTTAATTCTTTTGGTAGCTTTCGACAAATTTTATTCGATTTTTTCGATTCGATGAATGTGGGCTTTGATGGTATGAAAGAAATATTGACTATTTTTCCTATGTGATATCTTTTATGCTTTATATTTTTTGTTAAGGTTTTTTCTTTTCAAGTGATAGACTTAGCCCACGTTTTGTCTTGCCAGAAAAGGATTTGGATGTAAGGTTAAAATGGGACATATGAGATTAAATTTATAACAGTTCGTTTTATATTAATAAATTTTATAAAATCCATTAATTGAATAATATTTCAATTATTTTTATCCACAATGGCCAAAAGAACAAAGAAGGTTGGTATCGTCGGAAAATACGGAACAAGATATGGTTCAGCAATCAGAAAGATCGTTAAAAAATTCGAGCTTCAACAACACGCCAGATATGTCTGCCCACCATGTGGAAAGGTATAATTTTTAATGATGATGATAGACTGCCGTCAAGAGAGTTTCTTGCGGAATTTGGAAGTGTAAAGGTTGTAAAATCACCTTCGCTGGAGGAGCCTTTGAATTCGCCACCAGTGTCGCCACAACTGCCAAAGTCACCATGAATAGATTGAAAAAATTGAAAGAATAAGCTCAAGCTCCAAAATAATAATAACAAGTCAAGACCCAAAAAACCCAAAAAAGAACTAAACAACAAAAGGAGTGAGCTGCTATGATTTCTCTATATTTAAACATGTTTCACTCATTTTCTTATTTTTATCTCTTTAAATAAATATTTTCCTTCTATTCAACTTTACCATCACTTTTTATTTACTGAAGAAATCATTTTATATGTCTTTAAAAAATATGAATAGACCTTAAAGTATACTCAAAGACAAAAATATGAATAAAACACTTTATTTCGCTTGGAATTTCCTTTAGGAGCCTTAAAAAAAAGCAAATAATTTCCTATTCATCAATTGTGATGATATTCATAGACATCTAAAGGATTTACATAAGTTTCTGTAGAATCTGGAGTCCATCTTACTGTAGGTTGTGTTGTTGGGTTGGCATAATTTAGTGAAGGTTATTATTTTGTTACTGGAGTCTATGGAATCGTTGGGGCTGTTGTATACACGTATCTTTATTAAACATTTGTCGTGGATACATATCCGCTTACGGTAGGTACTTGAATTGTGCTGTAAGGTACAGGGCTGACGTAGATGGGGCTGATCCCAGTGTAGCCTGTAGAAGTGGATACGTCAGGGTAGCGGTATGATCTAAGATTTTTATCGTCACCACCTTTTGTGAGAGCTTTTATTAAAAATATCAAGCCGACTATAAGCCCAGCTATGGCCAACGCTATCAACGCCCACATGAGTATTTTTTTCCAATCAAAATCTGAAAAAAATCCTTTCCTTGATTCTGTATCATTATTGTGATTTAAAGGAGCTTCATCATAGTTGATGGATCTGCTCTTATTTTTTCTGTACATTTATACACTAGTGACTGGATTTTTGCCAAATTCTGGACGATAGGATCCTTGATAGGTTGGTATTATGGGTGTGTAATATTATGCGTTTCTTACATTTGGGTTATTATCAATTCTTGCGAATTTGTCACTCATTTGGTACGAGATATTTGGAGGTGGGTTAACCTTCTCAGGTGATAACTACATTTGCATTTTTATCTTCTCAAAATAAAGAGCGAATGTTTTAAAAATCTTTTTTACTGTAAGTTTATAAATTATAAAGCACCAAATTATAAAATAAATTTGATTATTTTTTTTTTTCAATTAAAAAAAAATAATCTTTCTATTGATTTTATTAATTTATTTAATTCACCAATTGATGTCCTCTTAAATTGAAACGATTAACATTAAAACAGTATAAAATCTATAAAGACAAATTAAAATCAGATTAAAATAAAACAATATAGAATTTTATAAAAAAACTAATAGATAGAAAAATGTCTAATTAACCTGGTTCACAAACATCAATCTAATCAATTTCATTAAAATTTACATAAAGCAACTTACCGTCATCAAGTTTTATCAAGCTAAGTCAAGATCATATTTCCCTAACCTATACGGTATCTTTATAGAACGTTTCTTTCGAAAAGTTGGAGTTTCCTTAAATACATGGAATGGATGATTTATCGACGTCGATTTAAAGAGATACCATATGTGTGAGGAATAATCAAAATGTGAGGAAAAACTTTGCTAAAGAAAAAGATCATCAACAAGAGTAGAATAAGGATGTTTTAAAAAAAAAACCATTACTGAAAATCAGTAATCTCGATATTTCATTGTTACTTGAAGATTCTAAATTAGACCATAAAAATTAAACGCCTCGACCCAGAAAAAGTTTTATTCGAAGCAATAATTCAGGATTGTTCTTAAGAAATAAAAATATTCATGATGTTTATCACCCCAAAACAGTTACTAAAATTAAAGATATTTTTAGCAGTTAACCTTCGGATAATATGGAAACAAGTTCATTGTTAAGAACTTCGAGATTTTACTCAATAAAAAATGATTCCCAAACAGCCAGAAAAGTAAACTTTTCAGTAAAAAAATAACTTTATAAAAGAATTATGACATGCGACACTTAAAGAAAACATAACAGATTTCCTTTAATTAAAGGATCAAATTTCCATTCTAGCGCTCCAGCTTCTTTAAACAAAAATAAGAAAATCCATTCTACAAATGAAAATGCTTAGGCCTGTGATAAATTTATTTTTGGAAAAACTTGTGTACTTAGATAAAACGATGAAAAAGCAAAGAAATATTTACAAAAAGTTATTTAAACCAGAAACAATACAATTCATTTCAGTGACAATAGAAAAAACAGAATATTCAAAGACTACAACGAAACTTTGTAAGATTGGTGAAAAGAATGAAACATTTCCAAATTCAAAACTGATATTTAATTAAATTTTTCGATTTCTTTTAAACTTTTTTTTCTTTTTGGAAAAATAAATTATTTATTGTAAAAAAATTATTATTAATCAATTCGAAATTCATAAACTTAAAAAGAAATAATAATACCGGTTTAATTTTCAAATAGTTGCTGAAAAATATTGTTAAGTTTTACGGATAAAAATGAGAATTAATAGAGCAAGTAAAAAAACTAAACACTATCATACGGCTTGGCTTGATTCTCCACTGGATTGTTTTCCGTGGTGAACTGGTCCACTGATGTTGGGGAGGACACCTCCTTCAGCAATAGTGGTGTTAGCCAAAAGTTTGTTGAGTTCTTCGTCGTTTCTGATGGCCAAAAGAATGTGTCTTGGGACGATTCTGGTCTTTTTGTTGTCCTTAGCGGCGTTACCGGCAAGTTCCAAAACTTCAGCAGCCAAATATTCAAGAACGGCGGCGAGATAAACTGGGGCACCAGCACCAACTCTTTCAGTGTAGTGAGCGTGTCTCAAAAGTCTTCCGACTCTACCGACTGGGAATTGAAGTCCGGCTCTTGATGATTTAGAGACGGCCTTTGATGAAGTAGTTTTAGCTTTTCCTGATTTTCCACCTTTTCCTGCCATTTTTATTGTTTGAAAGAAAGTTAATTATTATGAAAGTTTTGAAAAAGTTCCAAATAAAAAATGAAATTTTATCCTAACCCAATAATTATAGCCAATCAAATTAATTTCTGTAAAAATCTAAAAAATCAACAAATTAAATACTTTTTTAATAAAATCTTTTCAATAAATTCTCTTAAAATTTTAAAAAATAGAAAAGAATAAATAATCTTAAAATATCAATTTTAATTCATTGAGATGCTTTCAGGCCTATCATTGAAAGATTGTTCATTTTCAGATCCTGAAAGAAACATGTAAAGAACTATTATACTAAAAATCACAAAGCAAATCGAAAGGCTAATATTTTTTATTCTTTACTCCTTAAGCCTTATTTACTAATCATTTGCATAGGTTAGGTATAAAAATCCATCTTAATCCTTGTATTTTTTGTAAATATCGCTCATAATTTAGTTTCCGGTTATTAAATGATTTTTGGCATAAATTTTCAAATTGAGATTGAGATTTGGGGTTTCTTGATTTGAATTTTTTAAGATTACCTTCTTAATCAAAATTTGACTTAACCATAGAAGATTGTATTTTTTTTAAATTAAAAATTTTGGATTCCCTAAAGAAAGTAGCTTTGATTATGGATGTGGCATAATAATCATTGGAATGCTGCTAGGATTATTTTTGTATTGTTATTCGAATTTTCTCTTTCTTTATTCCAGTGTGAACTTTTGTTTGAAACTTGTCATCAAAATTTAATTAATATGAAGTACAAAATTTTATTTTTTTTATATTCTGTTTATTAGGTACTTTTTTTATCAATAAAACTGATGAATTATGTTTGATTATTTTATAAAACTCAGAATATACAAATACTTTCTTTAGAAATTTATAACATGTTGATAATATTGATAAATTTTTTAATCAATCAAAATCAAAATTAAATTGTATCATTTACTTTGTATAAAAAATTATAAAAATCAATACAAAATTTAAAAGCAAAAACTAACAACCAGTAAAGTTACATCACATAATCAACAGCTTTTAAAAAAATGTCATCATCTCAAAATAAGAAGACAGTAAAGTTTCTTTTTACAGCTGAAATTCATCGTTTATCAATAAAAAAGAACATAAAATTCCTCACAAAGATTATTTGGAAACGACGTATAAATTTTAAAACTAACAAAAGACACTAACAAGACATAAACACAATTACAACAGCATGAACATGGATTTTCAACATTTAATTAAAAAATTCAATTAGAAATAAACTTAGTATGGGATGAGGATAAACAAATTTATGAGGACAAAAATGTAATGTATTCTTTTATCTAAAACACAGACTGAGATCGTGGCTGTAATTGAATTCGAGGGCAAAGTAAAAAGCGGTGGTTATGTCAAGTACAATATCGCACAGGTCGTCAATAACAATCTTAAAAGTACTCTTTTATTTAATATAAAAAAGATAAACTACAAGCGATTCCATTAAGCCAATGTCCTGATCCTAACGCATTTGTGGAGATAACTTTTGATTACACAGCGACGGGGTAGAATCTTGACACTTCCATGAGGTAATCTCTTTGTTATAATTCTGTAGTGTATTGAACGTGTCATCTCGCGACTTGAACATGTCCAGGATTGACTTTAATGATGATAAGTTATCATTGGAAATAAACAGAATAAACTCAACAGTAAACAAACTCAATGATTTGACATCAAAAGTCAAGAACAAGTAAAACCAAATTCAAGGCAATTTACCAAAATTAAAAATGACAATAGAAATGCTTGAGGGATAAAAATCAACATTAAAGAAACAATTATAAACATTATAAAAATCAACAAAAAAACTTGAGCAATAACATCACGAGTAAAAGATGTCAATGTTGAAACAAATATCATAACTTGAGAAACAGTTATAAAAGAAAAATAAGTAAATGAAGTCACAACATCATATTTAGTTGTAAGGGTAAAAAAATATTGATAAAAATAATAACAAGTACAAGAAAATGTATGAATAGGCACTTGAGGAGATTTAGTAATTGAAGTCTATAAACATGAAATAGAGGATGAACTTTAAGGCGGATTTTGATGATGTTCAGGAGATGGCGCATTTTGATAATATTGATGATGAGTAAAGGGGAGATGGCAAAAATAAAGGGAAAAAGGTGGGCCAGAATAATAATAACAACAAAGGTAGGGATAATAAGCAGTTGGGGTCACAAATATCTGCATAGGAATAATTGACTGTGGATTAGTTAAAGAAAAAGAATGAGTAATTGCAATAAAACCTGGCTACTATGAGTTATAAACTGGCAGCACTTTTCAATGCGTCATTTTAGTTTGGTGGTGCAAAACTCCTTGATTTTCTGCAGACGTCAATAGGATTGACTGAGAAAAATTGATCATTTTTTATTTTATTTTATTGCATTAAAAATATATTTAGGTTCGTTATTGTTATAAACAATGACTGAGTAAAACTGATGAGTTTAATATTTTTAAATTCATAAGTAACTAAGATTATTGATTACTTACAAAAAACTAATAATTTTTTCACTATTTTTTATAATAAATATCGTTCTTCAAACTGATAATAAAAAAGGTCAATTTTTGGCATATCAAACAAAGTAAAGAATTTCTTTCAATCGATCAGTAAAATTTTATAAATTGCATATTTTATTCAAAAAAAGGCAAATTAATATATATCAGTAAGTGAGAAAGTAAATAATATGGGATCATCGTCAAGTCATCAGGCAGCATCCAATACGGACCCGCACAAGGTATTAGAGTCCGATCGGTTACGATTCGAGAACCTCATCTACGAAAACGACCAATTATCATAACGTACGTCATCTGTATACGGCACATCAAAGGGTACCCGAAAACACATCCCCACCCCCAACAATCCACAAATTTAGCTCAACTAGCACAACAGCTCCTCCTCGCACAATAACAACTCAAACAAGAAGCTCATTCGGTAATAATCCGCCCTCTCAAACTTTGACAAACTTACAATGAAAAGTCAACGTATTTAATAACTGAACGAAATGTTGAATGACTAAATTTAAGTCTATCATAAAGAAAAGAAGCAATAACTAAAGTAAAAAAGAATCACAAAAAGTCATCTTCATCATTTGTTGCCCAATACTAATGGCCAACATCTACAATAAGCCAATAACAAGAACAAGAGGCCGAGAAGAAAGCGCACACAGACATAATCGCTCATTTTGGGTATATGGATTGGCATATCAGTATCTATATTTGTCGTTCTCGTCGTAATCGTCCAAATCAACAACCTTTCAATCGCCAACCAATCAAACTTTTCCCGCGATTTTCCAACCTGGCGTGGAATCGCCATATGGATATTTTATGTATGGATGTTAGGGTTTGATATATCGATGTATAATAAATTCAGGATCAGGTATAGAGAGATATTTAAGATCAAACCTGATCACTACCCCCAGGAGGTTAATATTTATAGGATTGCAGGTTTTCATTCGGGCATTTTTATCATTTTGTTCTTGTTCTATGTGCTTAGTGTGGCGAAAATTTATAGTATACCTGGGTTTAGTTAATAGTATTTTGCGCTTATTAGTTGGGGTTTGTTTGCTGCCTTTTTGTTCCTGCCCTTGCCTATACTCTCTAACAAAGGCAGATACTTTGTCTTTGGACTCATTCTGGACTCTATTCTATCGCCATTCAAAGGCGTCACCTTCCCAGTCACATGGCTCACAGATCAGGCAGTATCAATGGCTGTCCCACTCAAAGACCTTTAATACACAATTTGCTATTACACCCAAATGGACTTCAATTCACCATAAAACGTCTGTCAAGATAGTAACAGAGTCTCCACAGTCATGATCGTCGCTGTCTCTGTCTGTTCGATACGTATCATACAATGCATTCGACAAGGTTATGACAAAGGGGAATATTTCATGACACCATTTTTCTTCAATACACTTAAATATTTGGCTACTTTATTGACAGCGATATTCGCTTTTTACTATAAATTAGGGGCGAGTGATATTCAAGCTGCTTGGTTATTATTTGCGATTATATCTTCATTTTATTCATTTTTTTGGGATTTGATGATGGATTGGGATTTGTTACAAAAGAATGACCTTCATCCATTGTTGAGAGAAAAGTTGATATTTGGGTCACCGAGAATTTATTATCTGATTATTGTTGGTAATTTTATTATGAGATTGGCATGGATTATGACAATTTCACCAAAATTGGCAGCATTTTTAGGCAATAACAATCTGGTCTTTTTAGTTACAGGAATGATAGAGATCTTTCGTCGAGGGATATGGAATTTATTACGTGTATAAAAATAGCACATCGCCCTCATCACCAAACCAATTAAGAGCGACATCCTCAACGACAAGGCACTTTAATTATAGAAAAAATTGGCCACAGTTTAGCACTCATTAAACCTCCAAATAAAGATGTTAAAGTTTTTTAAGAAATTTGAGCAAAATAGATAAGTATTACAGAAGGAAATAGTTTACAAATAATTAAACGAGTAGAATTTATAAAATCATCATGAAGCAGTAGAAAATTACAATAGAAAGTTTGAGTAATAAGAGTTTAAGGAGATATCGACGTTGATGAGGGAGATATTGAAGTCCGATTAGTTTTTGAAGAAAAGGGTTGAAGAGGAGGGGTCGGAGATGGGTGAAAATCAAAATAATTTTGAGAAGGTAGCAATAAAGTAGTAAGGTTTATAGAAAGACAACAACAATAGCCAATTCAATTAACAATAGAGATAATAATCCAAAAATAATAATAAGTAAAAAATAATTGAGGATGAAAAGTCACTCTTTAACAATAATTAAAATAACCAATAATAGTAGTAGTAATAGTAAGAGACATAAATTATGGACCAGGATTAATAACTCAAAAAAGAAACAAAATCAAACACACTTCTTCATCAACATCAAGGTGAATAACAAAAGCAGGAAATATTATAACAAGATAAATAATTTTAGGGAGGTATTTGATGATATGATATTAATAATTTGCCCTTTTGTCATTTACAACTTAAACATTTACAATTTAAAATCAATCTATCGAAATCAATCAATGAATCAATCATCCTACCTATCTTTCACAACCATCATCTCCCACACCAACCAACAATCAAATCCTCATTTAATCAAGGGTCAACCTTAACACAGAGCCAGTCTCTGATGACTATACCTCTGACTAGTTGTTGCAACAATACAAGGCGTCGTCCAATACCATCATCATCGAGGATTGATAATAATGTTGTTTTGTCTCCAAAGTGGGTGGTGACAATAATAACATTGGTGAATGTTAATTATTGTTCTTGTTTACACTAATCAACACGTTATTCTCGTCCTTTTACTATTACTGATCCTGTTGCTGATCCTCTTAATAATGCAGCAACTAAATTTATTACTAATGATCTTTTAGTAAATAGTTATCATTGTTTTAGTGATGGAATGGGGTAGTGTACGGGTGGAATAGTAGCTGTTGGTATTAGAGGTCTAAGTATGACTCTATCTTGTTTATGATGTTGGTATTATGATGTTACTCTTATTAATTGTGGCTGTTTTGTTACTTGTTGTTTTTGTTACTTGGAGTGATTATTGGAGGCAACAAAGTGTTATTGGCTTTCTTCTTTTGTGACCTTTTCTACTTCTTAATAACCTTTATCTCCTTATCATTCGACTCATCAACTGCAACAACATCCCCCTTCTACACCTAAACCCCATAGTCATCCAACTCCTCCCCCGCCCTCTTATACGCCTCCTCAACATCCCTATCACACCATGGTATCTTACACTTACTAGATTGTAAAAATCTTATCAACTTTGTCCTGTCTTGCTTACTTTTCTACATTACACTAAATAAACTGTTCGTAAATGTAGATATCTTCTTGTTTCTTTCTTGTCTGCAATCCTACTTGAATTTTGCATGGTATTCGATGCAAATCTTTCTGAATGATAATGATTTCAGGATCATTTTTATGTATGATGAGTTGAATGACTTCTGTCCTGTGGTAAGGCCGGGTTTGGTCTTCTTGTCTGGATGGTAAAAGTTTGTTAATGGGATGTTCAATGCTTTTATGACAGGGTCAAAGTGATGATGATAAAATTGGCTCATTCTCCGACTGCGATTTTTCTTATTCTTTTTGAAAAAAGCATTCTATGCATATTTGAATGCTTTTTTAAAGAAGAGCTTTTGGTACTAATCAGGCCTTTTAGTTTTCGTCTAAGTCTTTTTCTTAACCTCCTATAGGATAACTTTCTAATACTAATTCAATTGCTGCAACTAAATATCAGTAAGTTCGCCATTATTGAAGAACTTGTTTAATAAGATATCAAGATTTTCGTTTCTGGAGTGTTTATAGGCAATCGGTTTCATTTAGTCGGGAACGTTGTCAAGTCCCATTGGGGTGTCGCTCTAATCATAATGTTAGTACTAGTTGTAGGGTTACATCGTTTGTTTGTTTGATGGTTTGTTTGTTTGTATAAAGGTTTTGACTTTTTGTAATGTATAAAATTAATATTTTTTGTGTGTGTGAGAGAGAATTTGATAATATCTATTATCTTAGATTAGTTAATTAGTTCGATCTTACTCATTTTTATTTATTGATTGATTGTAATCATTTAATAATGTATTTTTTTTTCCCTTTTTTAAACGATAATAATAATAAGAAAAGTTTTAA
>Ga0102832_1001432_pt1 | contig 18483 bp, 20 predicted proteins | sample EBPBio282013_DNA_FD_88942 | JGI IMG/M metagenome (GOLD analysis project Ga0102832, IMG submission 88942) | Wastewater treatment Type I Accumulibacter community from EBPR Bioreactor in Madison, WI, USA - Reactor 2_5/28/2013_ DNA (Illumina Assembly) | ecosystem: Engineered > Bioreactor > EBPR >...
AATCGAATCAGCGATTATCGAATTTAAAAATCGATCTAAAGAGTCATATAAAGCATTCAAAAAACAAAAAAAATAAATAAAATGAAAAAGTATAAACTTGGCTAAACACTTGGTGACGGTAGTTTCGGCTCAGTCATCAAGGCCATCAATTAGAAATCTAAACAAATAGTTGCCATTAAGAAAATTAAACAAAAATATCCCAACTGGTAAGACTGCATCAGCCTCAATTAAATTAAAGTTCTTAAAAAGCTTCACCATCCGAACATAATTAAACTTCATTAAGTTATCAAAGATAATAACCTGCTTTATTTCGTATTTTAGTACATGGAAAAGAATGTGTTTGAGTTAATGATGCAAAGAAGGCTATAACATGTAGAAATTAGGAACATTATTTTTCAAACTTTACAGGCATTAAATTATATGCATCGACATGGGTTTTTTCATCGTGATCTTAAACCATAAAATTTACTTTAAATGCATGGTACTGTCAAAATTGCAGATTTTGGCCTTGCCAGAGATATTAGAGCCAAACCGCCATTTACTTAATATGTGTCCACAAGATGGTACAGGGCTCCTTAAGTATTACTGAGATCAAGAAATTATAACTCACCAATGGATATTTTTGCTATCGGTGCGATTTTAGCTTAACTTTATCGAAACTCACCATTATTTCCAGGATCAAGCTAAAAGGATCAGATAAATAAAATTTTAACAGTAATGGGTACACCAAGTAAGTAATAATGGTCAAATGGATATCAATTAGCAGCCAATATCAGTTTAGTACTACCTCAATACGAAAAGAAAGATTTACGATAATTGATTCCTACTGCTCCAGCCGAAGCAATAAATTTGATATAATGGATGTTACAAATAAATCCTCAAAAGAGACCTACTGCCATGCAATGTCTTCAACATAATTATTTTAAAATTGAATAAACTGGAAAATAAAAGATTAATGAAATTTTTAGCAAATATTAATAAGGTTTTGATCAAAATAATAAAAGTAAAATCCTTTAGTAAGATTCTGATGATGACGATGATTGGCTTAATAATGCAAAGTATAAGCCTGGGTATGTTTGCTCATCTAATTATTGAGGTGCCATAAAAATTATCGAATTAATAAAAGAAAAGTTTCATTTTTTCCTTTTTTTCTATCAAGAAAGTTAAGAAATTTAAAAAATGGAAAGTTTCATAATTTCAATAATTTTTAAAAAAAGTTGAAAGTAATAATAAAAAAGGAATAGATTGATAGTCATTAAAAAAATATTATTTTTAATTTATTTATCCACAACTTTATAATCTTCAATTTAATCATAAAAATCTAATGGGTAAAGGAGTCAAGGGAAAAAGAGCTGTTAAGAGAGTTGAAAAGAAAGCCAATCCTCTTTTCGAAAAAAGACCAAGAAACTTCAGACTTGGTAACGATATTCAGCCAAGAAGAAACTTAACCAGATTTGTTAAATGGCCAAAATACATCACTTTCCAAAGACAAAAAAGAATCCTTCTTACCAGACTTAAAGTCCCAGCCACCATTGCTCAGTTCTCAAGAGCCTTGGAAAGAAACCAAACTAAAGTCTTATTCAAACTTTTGCAAAAGTATTCACCAGAAGACAACAAGCAAAAGAAAGAAAGACTCACCCAAGAAGCTAAGCTTAAGGCTGAGAGTAATTTTTTAATTAATGTCAGAAAAAACAGTCGAAAAGACCAGACCATTCCACTTGAAATTCGGTTTGAATCACGTCACCAAACTCATATAATAAAGAAAAGCCAAATTGGTCGTCATTGCTGCCAATGTTGATCCAATTGAATTAGTCATCTGGCTCCCAGCCCTCTGCAGAAAAATGAACATCCCATATTGTTTCGTTAGAGGAAGAGCTGAACTCGGAACTTTGGTTCACCAAAAGAACGCTGCCGTTGTCGCTTTGACTGAAGTTAGAAAGGAAGACGAAACTTAATTGAACAACCTTACCACAGCTTTCAGAACTCACTTCAACGAAAATAAAGAAATTAGAAGACAAATCGGTGGATTCAAGAAGGGTGCTAAGAGTCAAGTCAAGTTCGACAGAGTCCAAGCCATTAAAGAAAAGGAAGCCATCAAAAAACTCAACCAATGATTTGGTCCTATTTAAATATATTTTATACTGTGATAATTTTCTGACATAACATAATATAAATCATTACGAAAGTCTAAATGGAAATTTTAGAACCTTACATTTAGCAAGCTCCTAGGTAAATGCACAAGCTTGCTATCTTATTGGAAGAAACTTTCCTTGAATGGACTTAAAATATTGACTTCTCCATATTTTGCATCATTTATTCAGTTTTTCTGGTTTTCATTCTCCGTAAGTTGACTAAAAAAGAAAAGTGGAGACCTAGAAACAGATAACTTGTTAGTACATAATTTTTTATACTCAGGCTGGAAAAAGTATTACAAATAAGCATTTATGGGATGGGTGTTTTCATTACCAATTATTTGCAAAATAATTCAAAAGAAAATTGATGGAAATTTTGAAAAACTTGATCAGGCGATTTACTAGGATATAGAAAAAAAAAGAGACCAAAAAAGATCACATAAACTTCCTGCTTCTGGCATGAATGAAGACAATCTTAAGAGAAGAATTTAAGAATGGTATTCAAAAGAAGTAGTAAAAATGCAGACAGGAAAGATTTCAGGAGCTCTCTACATTTTCGATCAGTAATATTACGATGAGCTTAACAAATTTGCTGCAAAATACATGTACCATAATCCTTTACATTTGGATACTTATAAAGAATTGATGAGAATGGAAGCTGAAGTCTTGAGAATGACAGCAAGTTTAGTCTCTAAAAATCCCGATGAAAATGCTCACGGAGTGATCACAAGTGGTGGTTCATAAAGTTTAATAATGGCCTTATACGCTTACAAAAAATATTTCTCTAATAGAACAAAACCTAACATGTAAGTTTTATTTTTTATCATATAGTGTTGTCCCCAACTCAATCCATGCAGCAGTTGATAAGGGCTGTTTTTATTTCAATATTTAAGTAAGAAAAGCAAGATTAGCAGAAAACTTCCAAGTTGATTTGAAACATTTAGAGTCAATGATTGATGGCAATACAATTTGTATTATGGGATCTTATCCAAACTATCCACATGGAATCATTGATCCAATTAAAGAATTGGCAAAATTAGGATTAAAATATGATGTTGGTGTTCATATTGACGGTTGTTTGGGTGGTTTCGTATCTGCTTTTGATAAAGTACATCAATAAACTTTTAACATTGACACAAAAGGAATCACATCAGTCTCTCTTGATCATCATAAATTTGGTCTCGCTCCAAAAGGAATCTCAACTGTATTCTTTAAAACAAGATAACTTAGACATTCAATGTATTATATCAATACTGAATGGTGTGGGGGATTGTATGGAACACCATCATTTTGTGGATCGAGGTCTGGATTTGCTAGTGCAGGGGCTTGGTATGCTTTGACACAAAACACAAAAAATACTTACAAATACAATACAGCTAGAGTTATCGAAGCTACTAAAAAAACTGCTGAAAATCTTAGAAAAATACCTGGTGTTACAGTTTTTGGGAATCCTGAACTTTGTGCTTTAGCCTTCAATACTGAAACAATCTCTTGCTTTGATCTTTGTTCTTATTTAAAGAACCAAAAGGATTATGATATTTCACCAATTCACTTACCAAACGGAATTCATATCAGTATGACTTTGGCTAATTCCTAACAAATTTCTAAAAATTTGGCAAACGATATTGTTGAGGGTATGAAATATTTGAAAGAAAACCCACCAAAATAATCCTCCACAGCAGCCATTTATGGTGCATCAACAGCCCTTCCAACATCCAACATTGGTGACGATTTCCTCAAAGTTATCATTGGAGCTACATTAAAATGATTGGCTTTTCAATCGAAAAATTAACATTCTAAAAAAGAAAAATTATTAACTTAATTGATTAAAGTCTATTCTTTTTATCTTTTTTTTTTTTAGTTTTTATAATTTGTTCATTTTTATTTGATAAAAATAGAAAAGTGAAATAAATTTATCTTTAGACAAATTACTATTTCTCTAAAATTTTATTTATTATAAAGGAACTTTCTTTCTTTGCCAATAAAAAAAGATGAAGTCTAAGAATATTAATGACTCTTAATTTGTAGTGAAACTAACTGATATTATGAAAGTAATTCTATTTTACGATGTAGGAACATAATAATATTGTAGGTTGGAGTGAAGATGGTAGTGAAATATAGTTTAAAGATGTTGACATATTTTGTGAAAAAATCCTTCCATCATATTTCAGGCACAGTAATTTCAATTCGTTCATTCGACAGGTACATTTTTTATCTTATTTAAGCTTAATATTTACAGTTTTTATAAAACAAAAAGTGACGAAAACACCATGTCTTTTAAAAACGAAATCTTTCGAAAGGGAAATGAAAATAATTTCTTTTTAATACAAAGGGGAAGAAAATATAAAGATTTATAAAATTTTCAAAGTCGATTTTAAAAATAATGTGAATAACTAATTTCTTAACTAAATAGTAAAAATCAACTAACATCTCAAACTAAAGAAACAATAATCTCTCTTTTGGAGTATAAGTATACAAGTCATGTCAATTTGAAAAGATTAAAGTGCGAAATTGAAGCATTAACTAAATAACTTAAAGATTCGCGAAATAAAAAAATACAATAATAGTGCAAATTCTTAAAATCTTAACTTTTAACTTCTATAAAAGAGTTAAATTCCGAGTCCAAAAAGATAGATTAATTTATTTAGAGAAATTTTTTGAAATAATCTGAGGAGACAAAAGATAGCCTCTAACCGATTCTCAATTAAAAATAACTAAATCATCCTCTTTCAATCCCGGTTGACTTGAATAAAAAAGAAATTAAAAATAACTTTACAGTAAAACAAGAAAATATTCCTACCGGTCATTATGCGGAATATTAGTTGAAATAAAACTTACAATCATATCAAAGTTTTCAGTATATATTTTAGGAGTTCAAATCAAAAAGATAACCTTATAGCTTTGAACCGAAAATTTATTTGCCTTTTACCTCTCAAAATAGTTGTATGATCTTGCCAAGTTACATCCCTGCGCCAAGTCATATTCATTTTGAAGGTAGATTGAGTTTTTTGCATCCAAGCCAATCTATTTAATTTGAACAAAATCAATAAAAAAATACGAATTTTTATGATTTTGATGAAGATAGTGCGAGCATGAGTTTTGTAAAAATACTACCCGGAGAAGAAGGATACTAGTTTCCTTAAGTGAATTGAAATATCAAAAAATTCACGATTCCTACTAAATCAAACTTTTTTTCATACTTTATTTTTATTTGTACATTTTTTCTTCGATAAATCATTCATGATACTTCTTAATTCTTACATTGCTTGATTTATACATTTGTTAAAGATCATTTGAAAAAGATTAAAAAATAATGATGAAAATATTAAAGTTAAGACTTATGAAGTTGGTATCATGAAAGAACCTTTTTGGCGAAAGTCTTGCTGACCATTTTTCTTGTTTTTGAAATGTACTTTCCTGAAAGATTGTCTGCATCTTTAATGTCTACTTTATCAATTTGGTCGGGTTTGACGTCTTTCTTTTCGACAAGATCGATGAAGTTGATTTCACAAGTGTTATCGCTTTGATATTTAAGAAAGGTACGTATGAACGATCAACCATCCTCCAGTGTGGAAGTATTCGTCAGAGAGACCTTTAGCTTATTGAGTAAGTTTAAGTTTAAGATATCCTGGTGGGAGGATATGAAGAGCTGGTGGTGTTCTGTTTTGAATGACGAGGGTTGATTATTGTGTTTTGGTGATTATTCTGCTGAATCCGGTGAATGCATCAGCATAGGTGTCTTTTTTATTATAAAAAATACGATAAGGAGTTCTGATGGTAAGTTCCATTTGTTTCTTTTTAGTGGAGAACATGTAGGCCATCGAGAGTGGTTGTCTGAAGGCAGAGGTCATTAATCTGTTCATGATCATTTGGGATTTTTGTGATAATATTTTATCAATTATTCAAAATATATATTTGATGAAACTTTCTCTTTCTAATCGGATTGATATCTTATTAAATTTTTTACTAATTTCTTAATCAAGGAAAAATGGTAAATTTTAACTCAAAATTAAATAAAAAAGCGATTTTATCTTTTCAAGAATCTGAGTTGGTAGATTTTTCAAAACTTCGATAATTTCAAGCTTATGTTTTCTTCTTTGAGGCGTTGTTTAAAAGTTACTGAAGCTTATCTTTTTTAGCTAAAGTTTTAAGCATCTGAATTATTAATGGTACATAATTATGCTTTCTTCTAATGTTTTATTCCCTTCTATGAGAGGCCAAGTCATCCTGCTGAACACAGAACATTTACTTTTCTTCAATTTCTAACATTATTTCATTCAATCTATTTTGTAACTCATCGACTGTTTTTTATCCTTCAACCTCAATAGAGTCTGGGAATTCATCAATGAAAGATTGGTTATAAGCACTTCCTAATGACTTAAGCTTTCTGCTGATTTAAGATCTTTCTACTTTAAGTTTTAAGATTTATTTTTATGTCTAAAAATGATATAAAATTGTACCTTAAGCTTTAGATTTTAGCAAACAACTAATAAATTGAATCTAATTTCTTTTTCGCTGTATTTTAAAATTCTGTTTTGAATTTCTTTTTTGGCGATTTCAATCCATTATTTAGGTTGCTCATATTGACCAAGGACGATTGGACCTGGCTGTAAACCATCAAGCTCATATAATCTATTTTTATGAGGTACATAACTGACAAAGTGATAAACATCTCCTTGTTTTGAAGGTTTTTTCTTATCTTCTTTAAAAATGAAAGGTTAAGGTCGACTGAAACTGTTATGCAATTTTCTTATAGCTTCAGAGTTGCTCAATGCAAGGCCTCTATCTTCACTAGGTAATTATTTGGTAAAGTCGTAGAAATCTTTTAGATCGCCTTGGATTTAAATAGGCGCATTAAGTAAAACTGAGATGATTGCTTGAGTAGCACATGCATTATTAACAATTTGTCTAGCAAAGAATAAATCATCATCGTAGATACTAAGATGTTCTCTCGATTAAAGATTTTTTTCCCATTTAAACAAGAAAATAAATCCGTAAATATCAGGTTGTATTTTATTTATCAACTCATCATCTTCCATACTGTAAATTTCTTCTACTTGAACAGTTGGTGCGCCTATCTTTTGTACCAATTATGTAAAAACTCCAGGGTCTGATTCTATCGTACACCACTAGTTGAACATTTTTTATGAGATATTTCTTTTTTATTAAACAAAACTATTATATACAATTCAAAAAATTTTCATATTAAATCCATCAAAGACTATCATTGAGGCTGGATCTTTTTTTTATTTCAATAGGCTTTTTTAGTTAAAAGGTTGTAGAATTCTTCTTCTGAAACTAATCCGTCTTGGTCGAAGTCAGCTCTTTCGATCATTTCTTGTAAAGTGTTGTCGTCAGTGAGTTCTCCCAAATCCTTGGCAACTCTTCTCAAGTCTTTAAGAGCGACAAAGCCTTTTTAATTACTTTATTATTACCTGTTTTTTGATTGTCGAAAGTTACGAAAACTTTATGAACTTCTTATCTTGATTCGTTTGATGATGGTCTGGTGGTCATCATTTTGAAAAATTCGTCGAATTCAATCAATCCACTACCATCTTTATCAAGTTCAGCAATCATTTGATAGACGGCTTGGGCTTTGGCTTCAATACCGAGTGAGTTAATGGCAACTTTCAATTCTGAATTTGAATTTATAAGATACATCTTGGATCAATGGCTCCTCCCAAATCTCTATCGAACAAATCAAAAGCTCTTTTGATTTCGAGGACTTCTTCAATGGTGCAATATTCGGTGGCAAAATCGGCTGGGTTGAAACTCATTTTATAAGATATTTTTCAATTAATAAAATTTGTTAAATTAAATTTTTGCTTTTTAATCACAATTCTTCAGCTTCGGCAGCGGCTTCAACTTTAACTTCATCAGTCATACCATATTTCTTGGCTTCACCGTTGCTCCATTGTTCAACAAAGTTAGTGATGTCTTCAGCAGTAAGATCAGCTGGGTTCTTGACCAAAACGAATTTGCTCTTGATCTTTCCTTCAATCAAAACAATTGGCATATTAGTTGAGTCAATTTTGATGTAATCGGCGAATGGACCAATATGTTCACTGGTTGGCTTTGATAAAAAGAAAAAGTACATCAATGTGAGTGAAGATCAATTGTTTTCCTGATCCCTTGACGGCTTTAGCACTTTCAGTGAAAGCGTCGAGTAAGACGTTGGATCCATCTTTGTTGAATAAACAGATTCCTGGTTTAGCTTTACTGAAAATTTCTCCAATAGTTCTGTCATCGAATGGAACGACAGTTGGTCTTTCATTTTGTCTGATCCATGATTCAAGACCTTGGTCGGCTTGTTCATAAGTGGCAACTTCGTCGAATGGTCTAATGATTTCAACTGATCCTTCAGTTTTTCCGACTTGAGCAACATAATAGGCTAAAATTAGAACTCAATTTTACTGTTAAAGTCATCAGCAACAGCCAATTTGCTAACTAATTGTCCTAATTCACTTGAGGCATCACCGTGGAAAACGATTGAGACTTTGTCTTCAGTTGAGAGTTTTTCATAGGCAGCTTGATCGACTGGAACCAATGGGTCTCTGGTCTTTTTCAACAACCAGTTGAGGAGATATTCTTTAGTTCTTTGTCCATTGAAGTCAAGTTTCTCGCCCTTATGGAAGAAGAAGATAGTTGGATATCCTTGAACTTTATATTGACCAGCCCATTTGCTATCAACAGTGGCATCGACTTTAGCCAACTTGACTGAAAATTAATAAACTCATACCTGGAGATCCTTGTCTTTCCAATTAATCAGCAACTTCGGCATAGATTGGGGTGAGTTTTTTACAATGTCCACACCTTAAATTACATTAGATAATACCATGGGGCATAGAATTCAATCATGATGAAATCGTGTTCTTAGATAACTTTAGGGAAGTCAGCATCGTGTAAGACCAAGACGTTTCCTTCCTTTTCGTAGGCGAAAACTGCTGAAGCGAGAAGAACAATAAGAAGTCCTTTCAAAAACATTTTAACAAAAGATATATAATCAAAAAATCAAAAAATCCACATCGTTATGATTTAATAACGTTTTACATTATGTTAAGAACTATCACTAATTTTTTCTACTTTTTATAATACACATGTTTTAAAATTCTAAGATGAACAAAAATTATAAAATATCATTTTTAAATTGTTTTTTACTTATTTTCAAAGATCGACTTTCAAGTTTTTTATGAATTCCACCGATTTGGAATGAATTTATTTATCGAGAGAACAGAAAATTCCCTCTGGGTTTGATAAGGATTAATTAGGATCATATGATATTTGATTGCCATGAGGAGTCGTGAAGTATCCTCCCATAGCTTTTACTATTGATTCTCCTGCACAGCTGTCCCACTTGCTTGTGGCTGATCCAACATACGCCATCATATCAACTTCTCCTTTTACTAATAAAACAATCTGTTTTCATAATAAAATTTTTACTTTTCGACCACATCCACCTGTAAGGACATTTTTCGAATTGAAATGATTTACATACATGTCAGTAATTTTATTAGTTCTGGAGACACTTGTGGTCACAGTGAGTTCTTAACCTATTCTTGACTTCTTTACTAACTATGTCCAATTATTATTTTGGTAGCTGTAGGCTTTTTTATCTTTTACTGAGCCAACAATTATTTATGGTGAAAATATTCTTTATTATCTGACTTTTTTGAAAGGTATTCCAATGACTCCAAGTGCGGGTTGTTTATTTGTGGACATTCCTATCAAAACAGTGACGTCCTCTAATGTTCCTTCGATGAAGCCTTTTGTACAATCGATAGGATCAATCCATAGGCAGCATTCAGTGATATTTTATTGTGCTTTTATTTATAATTTTGGGTCTAAAAAGTCTTATTTTATTTTAGAGTAATCGAAATCAATTTCACCCTAAAATTATTTAGTTTCCTAACCTATAATCTTCAAACCTGGAAAATGCATGTTTAATCCTTTAATTAACATTGATTGTATTTTATAATCGGCCTTTCATATAAATTTGGTTACTTAAGTGACATGATCATCTTGACCTTTTTAATATTTTTTCATAGCTTTATTTAATGAGTATTGTTTGACGATATTGCATGCTTAGAGACTCAACTGAACAGAGACAGAAAGGAATTTTCTTGCTGATAATGACATTTATTGAGCAGTAAGGTTGAAAGTAGCTGCGTATTTTATAAAATTTCAACTAAAAAAATAAACTAAGTCATAAAATAAAAAAAAGTATGCAATTTCAAAAAAAAATATAAAATGTTTTAAATTGGATAATTTAATAGAAAACGAAAATAAATAAAAATGGAAAGACGATAAGAATTCGATACATAATCAATCTGTAATGAATTAAATTTGCGAATCTAGGATCTTGAAGTTAATGATTTGATGTCGAATGTTATATATCGGAGATTATACAATATAGTAGTCAATGATCCTAATAAGACAGACTATCAATATCGGAAAAATTTGATTAGATAGTTGTATTTTTTGTTAAAGATTACTCCTATTATGAAACCTTAGTTGCAGCAATCTTATTTAGAAAAGTTGTAAATGTGGTATAATAAAAATGATCATAAAAAGACCTAATTAGGGTCTGGAAGGTTGAGAAATATTGTCGATGGCTATGTTACAAACAAGAATAATAATGATACCCATGCTTAATAAGATTTGTTACAAAGGCCACAAAGTGGAGTGACATGGAACAAAAACGTAGTGCCATTTTTACGTCCTTACACAGCCCAGCGCCAACCTAACACTCCATCCCGCCCTTAGTCATACAAATCAAAATACGGTGGTCGCTCTACTACAGCATCGACCCAAATGTAACAATAAAGTTAATTCCACATAAAAGACTGTAAAGATTTTCTTTATTTTTAGTTGCATTGAGCATTCGCTAATAACTTTAAATGAGTGAAGACTTTATTGCAAAAAACAGAACAATTCATCCTCATGAAGACCCCATATATGAACAGTTATGCAATATTATTCGTAAGGTGGGGATTAGTGGTAGTAGGTTTAAAAAAAATGAGGTATAAGATGAAGAGAATGAAATCCTTTTCCAAAGAGACAAAGAATAGTTTTTAAATATACAACAGCATCCAAGTACACAAAGTAGTGCGACAAAAATAAACAAATTTGACTAAAAATAAGATGAAGTGTAAATTTTGTAAGTGTAAGATTTTGGCAAAGTTTCATAGGAAAGTTAAAAGTAAGAGGATGAAGAGCCATAGTAAGAAAGAATGTAATAAAAAAACCCACAATAATAGTAAGAGTCACCATTTAGCAAATAAAAAAAAGTTTATTTAAATGATAGGGACAGAAGAATAGTGTAAAATAAGAATATCAAGCCAGTTGAAGGATTTTTACATCTTACGCAGGAGAATCAGTACGACACTATGTTGCTAAAAAAGCTGAATAACAAGTATACACATATTACGAATAATAAGTTTGTCAATTCCTCGAAAGATGATAATGAAATGGTTAGGAATTATCTCAACTATTCCAGAGTAAAGTCGGCGATGAGAAAATAAATGAGCAGGAAAAGTTAGTCATCTCGATTGCTAAGTGCGAAGGGTAATAGGTCAAGTACCAATTTGACTGGCGGTAAGAATCCTAGGATTTATTCGGCTATACCCAGGAAAGATTTAAATAACGATCAATCAGGATTATTGAATTCTAGTTTTAATGGCAAAAATATCAAAGGACCTAAAATTTATGACTTAACAAGACCTCAATCTGCTAAGACTCTCACTACAACTCAAAATTCACTTACACACTATAATCAACGTCAGTAACTTGATAAAATTTATCGTACACCAATCTAAGATTACAAAAAGTTTAACAAAACAAATTTATTAGTGTCATAAATCAAGTGTAAAGATAAAAATCTATTGACAAAATATGATACTTTTTTGTCAAGATAAAAAATTAACCCTATAGCTGATATACATATTTAGGGCCATAACAAAGAAGCTCTTGAAGAGATATAAAAAATTAAGTAAAAAGTTGCAGGATTGAGTAAAAAATGTGTATCAACTGATTCTCTTATGAAAGCTCTTTATATAGATTCATATGATGATATAGGAAGCTGTTCAGTGAAAGATGACTTTGTTATTCATAATACCATCAACTCAGTAAGAGACAAAAAATCAGATGATCCCTTTGATTGGAGGAATAGAAACATTTATTTTAATTTAATCTCTAATGGGCAGAAAAAACTTAAAAAGAAAAAGAGACTTCTTAAGAAAAAATAAAAATGAACATTCTAAAACTTTAACTGATATTTTTCCATTTATTTTAACAAGTAAAATCGAAAATAAAAATGAATAAAAAAGATAGAAATTAAGTCAAGGAAAATATTGAAAAAATATGAGATTATTGTTTATAATTTTCACCGATTGATCATATGCTTATTGATAGACTTTATCATATTAAGATTCATCTTTGGCCCAGAGGATTTATTTGTAGTTGTGGCTTTAAGTTACTTTTCTTTTCTCAGCTGTTTATATCCACTTTTGCTGGTTCTATTGCCATCTTTTGACTCCGAATGATCAGTTCGCATTTTTAATATGAAAGGATCATCATCAACTTGAGAATTTTATTTGGGATCATAAAATACGCTATGAGCATGTTGTTTACGATCAATTTTTTTCTTAATCTCTGAGTAATATTCCTTGCGCTTTGGTTGTTTCAAGTACATTCTGAGATCATTGAATTTTTTGGATGTCGATGTCAAATTTGCAGCTCCGAGTTCTTTCTTATCTTTTTCAAAGAAGTTATTTGAACGCCGATTTTATAAAAGATAAGGCGATGGTTTGTTTTAATTTTTACAGCTTGGCGGTTTGATTGAAAAATGGCTTCTTTATTTGGTTTTTATCAGTTTAATGTCTTTATTTTCGATATTAATAATGGCTGACTCTTAATTTTTGCCAAAGAAATTGTACTTCTTTTAATTTTACACTCTTCTAAAAGGCTGAACTGAACTGTAATCAAAATCAATGGAGCTGAGATCAGCATTGCTTTTATACCCCGTTTTCAGATGTTTCTTTAATAACAAGTAATAGGCTGTAGTGATATGATTGTGTTTATTGGCCTCAATACATCTCTCAGCATACTCGATATCAAAGTTAAATTCCTTTAACTTTTAAAGTATAAACTTATCAATCGGAATCCTATGAAATCCGACCACAATTCCACTATTTAAAGGAATGCCTTAACTTCTTTTGCACCATTAATGACTGTAGATTTCTTACAAACGGTATCTTTTTGAAGGGTTTACATTGAGGATTTTTTATAAAAGATCTTTGAATTATTAGGAGACAAAGTTTGGAAGAACGTATTCGCCTGACAGGATTTTTTTGTATAATTGCGATGTATTGCTATCTTCAAAGGGCAAGTAGCCGCAAACCATAGCAAAAAGAATGACCCCACATGACCATATATCTACTTAGAGTCCGTTATATTTTTTGCTTGCTATCATTTCAGGGGCTGCGTAACATGGCGAGCCGCATGCTGTTTTGAGCATTTATCCTGGTTTATACGTATTACTAAGGCCAAAATCGACAATTTTAAGCGAATGTTTCCAATCAATCAATAGATTTTCAGGTTTGAGATCTCTATGAACAATATTTAACTGATGCAGATACGCAACTCCACTGACCATTTGTTTAAAATATCGACATGCTTCATCTTCTTAGATTTTAGTCTTTTCGACAATATAATCAAAAAGTTCCCCTTTTTAAATATACTCCATAACAAGAAACAAGTGTCTTGATGTCTCAATAATCTACTTGTTAATAAAAAAGTACCTCATACAACTGAATTATGCTTGGATGACGAATTAATTTAAGGATATGAATTTATCTTGATACTCGTTAGACATCAGCTACATCGATGATCTTCTATTTGACTAAGATTTTTATCGCGACTTTTTATCCTGTCAATGTGTGTGTCGCCAGCTTTACTTTACCGAATGTACCCTCACCAATTGTTTTGCCTTTTTTAGATTAAATAAAATACCCAAGAGGTAATAACCAATTTTTTTGTCTTTATTTTATGTATCTTGAGGTTGAAGTGTTGAGGAGTCGGCCATTTGTTTATAGTCGTTTATCGTTTTAATTTTTTATAATAAACTTATTTCACTCTTGACTGTTTAGCTTTAGTTATTGTTATAATTAATCTTTTTATTAGTTAAAATAAATCATTCGTGATTTGTTAAATTAAAAAAATGTAAAGTTTGTCTTCGATAATATCACAAACAAAAAAATGTTAAAAATCAATTAATCAGCTTACTTCATCTTGGAAACATTCAAAGATAAGTTCACCCTGTTCATTTTAGTATTCTCTTATTCTATCTTATGTATCGTAAACATCCTCTTTGTTGTGGAACATATGATTACACAAATCAATTACTGTTCTTTTGTCCATTTCAGCTGCTTAGTTATCTTTTTTAGTAAAAAATTTACCTTATTTGGAAATTCCCTCGTAAAATTCAACAAATTATTGGATTTTTTTGTGAATATTGACCTGTTACATGCTCTTTTTGAACCTGTCTCTACAAAGGTATGACAGTGTGATTAATAAGTGCATAAGGACAGACACTTCAAGAGGTTCCCTGATATGTCTAAGAATATTTTCCATGATATAGCAGACAGTCTAAGGCTTTTTTTACAAATAAAGTTGACATGATCGTGAATGAATAACATTGGCCAACATAGCAGTTGCAAAATCAAGACAGAACATATGAATTTTAGTATGTGAAGATTTCTTAACCAAAGTAAGTACCCAGTTTATAAGATCATTTTCAATATAAACAGGTATGAGATTGTCCTTGATACTGCATTTTTGTAAAATAGCAAGACAAAATCGTTGCGTGACATTACCATTTTCTTGCTCTTTCAAGATTTTAATAACTTTTTGTATGACGATATCATTGTCACCATAGGTGATATAATCTATACCCCTCAGAGTGGATACAATAACACTGATTAATGAGGTTATAGCATGTTTAAGTGACTTGTTTTTCATGTTTAATATCTCAAGTAAAAATTAAAAGTCTTCAGTTTGGACTATCTTAAAAATGTCTCTTCTGATCAATTATTCGACGAGATTTTTTCTCAACTCAGGGGCGATTTGTAATGCGTTGACCCTTAAGCTTAATAAAATTTATATAATTCCTTCAATATACTTATCTTTGAAATGTTGCTAAAGTTTTTGCTTATGTTCCTTGATAACGCTTTCGCTGATCAATTATGTGCCTTAGACTCTGCCTTCGTTAATGATAATTTTATGATGCTTGCCCAACTGTATCTTATAATTTTCTATGGTATCGTTCAAAGAATCATATTTTTGGTTTCCATCCTTGATATTGTGAATGATTTGTAACAAATTGATAGAAACAGCAAATATTTGTCTGCCCGCTTGAAGGACTTATTGATACTTTTTTACTACAGTTTTATTCTCTTTTTATAATTGTAACTCGATCTTAGTTTTTGTTGGGTTGGTACGTAAAATTTGTTAAAGCCTTGTATTTGTTGATTGTTTGTTTAATTTTGTTGCATTTGTGACCTGAAATTTTATTAATAATGTACTCTTTTCTTTTGCTATTCTTACAAAACTTACAGCGTCTGATTCAAATCCCAATATCGTAGATACTCTCTGATATACTCTTGAATTTATTGTTTATTGACTTCGTTTTACATTTTTATCTTTTTCTATTCTTAGTTTGAAACCTTTTTATTGATTTTTTTTATAGTTTCAAATTTCAAAATTTATTCGCTTTTTTTAACTTTTTATAATTTAGTGATTTGAAAGATCATGAAATATCAATGACTCATAAATTCGAAAGATAGATTAATTTTTATGATTCCATTAATTTATAGAATCTCGAATTAATTTTTGTTAGTTGATTTATAAAATAAAATATCCGAAATTGTAAATGTCATCACCTGCTGCTAAATTATTGAAAGAAGTCCTTTCCAAAGAAATCGCTTTGATGAAAGAGGCTGGAACATACAAAGCTGAAAGAATCATTACTTCTGCACAATATTCAAAAATTAGATCAAACGGAAAGGAAGTTCTCAATTTCTGTGCCAATAATTACCTTGGACTTTCAAACCATCCAAGACTTATTTAAGCAGCTAAAAGAACTCTTGATAGTCACGGATTCGGTATGAGCTCAGTCAGATTCATCTGTGGTACTCAAGATATTCACAAACAACTTGAAAAAGTTATTGCCGATTATTATAACACTTAAGATACTATTTTGTTCCCAAGTGGTTTCGATGCCAATGCAGGCTTTTTTGAATCTATCTACACTCCAGAAGATTTTATTATCAGTGACGCATTGAACCATGCCTCAATTATTGATGGAATGAGATTATGTAAAGCTAGAAAGGCAAGATATCAACATCTTAATGTCAAAGATTTGGAAGAACAACTTAAAGCTAATCAAGATGCGAGACTTAAACTTATCGTGACTGACGGTGTCTTCTCCATGGATGGTGATATTGCTCCATTAGATAAAATTTATGAGATTGCCCAAAAATATCAAGCTCAAGTTTATATTGATGAGTGCCATGCTGCTGGTTTTATGGGTAAAACTGGTAAGGGAACTCCTTAACTTTTTGGATTACAAGGAAAAATTGATTTCGTCAGTTCAACTCTTGGTAAAGCTATGGGTGGAGCTTCAGGAGGTTTTGTTACTGGTTCAAAATAAGCTGTTGATGTCTTGAAAAACAAAGCCAGAACTTATTTGTTCTCAAACTCTATTGCTCCAGCTATTGTTGGTGCCTCATTAGAAGCTTACAAAATGCTTGCTGAAAGCCAAGATTTAATCAATAACTTGAAAAGAAATACAAGAATTTTCAGAACTGAAATGAAAGCTTTAGGATTTAGAATTTCAGGTCATGATGAAAGTCCAATTGCACCAGTCTGGTTGGGTGATGCCAGAATTGCAACTAAAATGTCAGAAATCATGATGCAAAAACACAACATTTTTGTTATTGGTTTCAGTTATCCAGTTGTTCCTAAAGACCAAGCCAGAATTAGAGTTCAACTTAGTGCTGCTCATACATAAGAGCAAGTTCACCAATGTATTAAAGGTTTCAAAGAATCAGCAAAATAATTAGGAGTTCTTTGATTTGTATTTTATTTCTTTGCCAAAAATGTATAAGATTCTTGCAAAATGATTTGATAAATCAATAATTGGATTCAAAAATTTATATCATTAGAAAAAAGAAGAAGAGGGAGTGAATGGGTTTAGATACAAAATCATTTCTTTTTACCGGCCTTTTTGGCGTCTTTTTTACCTTTTCCAGCTGGAGCTTTATCGGCAGCTTCTTTTTCTCTAGCTTTTCTTTCAGCTTCTAAGGCAGCTTTCTTCTTTTTCATGATTTATTCGTTCTTCTTGATTGTTTCAGCATCCATCTTGATGGTGGTGTGGCACAATCCGCAGTAATATCTGTCCCAATGTTGGGCCATGAAGATTCCTGGACCACATGATGGACAAGTTTTTCTGGTTTGAGTGACGTTTCCTTTACCTAAGATTAAATAATTTAATACCATCAACAGAGTAGAGAGAAAGGGTCAAACCTGGGATTTTTTTATGGATGTGTTTATTTTTCTTTTTAGTGGTGTAGACTTTCTTCTTCTTTTTCTTTTTACCACCGTCAAGATCTGAGGTAAGATAGACGTTGGCATTTTCGAAAAGAGTACCGAAGTTTGATTCACTAAGGTTGGAACCTTGAGAAACTAATCTGAATCCTTGGAGATTGTTGTTATTGACGAAAAGTTCGAAAGTTTCGTTTTATTGGATTGAGGCAATAGTTTGCGATCCGTCCAAATTGTGAAGGAAGATTTGCATACTTTTTATGGTATTAAAATATAAAATATTTTATAAATTAATTCATTCTCTTTAGTTTATTGTCAATGAATCTTTAAAAAATATTGATTTTCATTTATATGATTCAAAGAAATAAACAAAATCTAACAAATGATGGCAAGAAATCTAAGTTTTCTAAAGGATTTTTTTAAAGAGGATGACAACGATACTAATGTATTGCAAAAGATTGAAGAAAATTTAGTAAAATGGGTTTTATAAACAATCAGTGAGGGTTCATCTGCTTTTGGTGAATCCGATGATGTTTCCGTATTCTCTGAAGCATTTTCTGCAGAGGAGGAGGTCATACTTTCTGATAAGACCCATTTGGCATTTACAGTTTCTGCATTCTCTGCTGTCTTTTCCGTAGTTTCTGATGTGAGTTCTCCAGAGTAAGTTTGGCATTCTTTATGGTTATTTTTAATTAATATTTATTAATTCTTTATTACATTTTTAACCTTCCTATACCTAAAAATATATAAA
>Ga0102832_1001433_pt1 | contig 18483 bp, 18 predicted proteins | sample EBPBio282013_DNA_FD_88942 | JGI IMG/M metagenome (GOLD analysis project Ga0102832, IMG submission 88942) | Wastewater treatment Type I Accumulibacter community from EBPR Bioreactor in Madison, WI, USA - Reactor 2_5/28/2013_ DNA (Illumina Assembly) | ecosystem: Engineered > Bioreactor > EBPR >...
CCGTTCGCTTCGCTGTTCCTGCTGCCGCTGGCCCTGGCTGCGGTAGCCATGCCCTGGCGCCTGGTGCTCGCAGTGATGCTGGCCTGCGGCAGCGGCTATGCGTTGTCCACCGCACTGGGCCAGCCCCTGCCGCATGTGCACGGCGTATTCGGCGACACCCTGGATCTGCATCTGTGGGGCATGGCGGTCAACTTCGTGATCTCGGGTGTGGTCGTGGCCTGGTTCCTGACCCGGCTGGCGCATGCGTTGCGCGCGCGCGAGCAGGAAGTCGCCGGTCTGCGCGAGCAGTTCGCGCGCAGCCTTCTCCCAGGTGAAATCACGCGCGCGCGCAAGCCCCGCGGCGCGCATGCCCTCGCGCAGCGTCGCGGCGGCCTCGGCATCGCGGCCGACCATGAAGCCCGGCACGTCGACCAGGAACACCAGCGGGATGTGGAAACAGTCGCAGAGCTCGACGAAATGGATCTGCTTGCGCGCCGCCTTCACGTCCATGGCGCCGCCATAGACCATCGGATTGTTGGCGATCACGCCCACGACCTTGCCGTTCATGCGCGCCAGCACGGTGATCAGGCCCTTGCCGTAGGTCGGCTGGATCTCGAACACCGAGCCGCGATCGACGACATGCTCGATCAGCTTGCGCATGTTGTAGGGCCGGCGGCGATCGCGCGGCACGATGCTCAGAAGCTCCTCGTCGCAGCGATCGACCGGATCGGTACAGGCGACCTCCGGAGGCATCTCCCAGACGTTCTGCGGCATGTAAGAGAGGAAGCGCTTCACCTGGGCGAAGCAGGCCTCTTCCGTATCGACCCTATTGTCGATCGTGCCGGCGAGATCGACGGCGTGCCCGGCGCGCAATGGGCGGAACAGACGGTCGGGCGGCTGCGCGAGAAGGGCCATGCGGTGTTGACCGGAACCACAGCCTTCGGCATTTACGACCACCATCTCGTCGGCCTCAACCAGCGCCATCATGACGGCCGGCCCGATACGCTGTGGCGGGTCAGGCCGCGCCACATCGTGCTGGCCACCGGCGCCATCGCCGAGGTGTGCGGGCTCCCGTTCCGGCCGGACGGGTCCCTCGCCGACCCCGAACTGACCGAGCACATCTTCTCGATCTCCGCCGAGCAGCTCCACCGGATCCCCCGGGTGATCGCGATCGCCTCCGACCCGAGCAAGGCCGAGGCGATCCTCGCGCTGTGGCGGGCGGACGTGATCTCCGAGCTCGTGGTGGACGCCGACCTTGCCGAGACGCTGCTCTCCGCTCCCGCCGTCCCCGCTGCCGGGAGCGGCCGATGAGGATCGCCGGCTCGCTGTGGTCGGTGCCGGTCGACGCGCGGGCGCACCGCCTCGCCACGGCGGTGGCCGCCGGGCTGCCCGTCGTGCACTGGGACGCCAGCGACGGCCGGTTCGCCGCGCCCGGGGGGTTCAGCCCGAGCACCGCCGGCCGGCTGCTGGCGTCCGCGCCGCCCGTGGAGTCGGAGGCCCACCTGATGTCGCACGCCCCCGCACCGGAGGTGCCCGCCTGGGCGGAGCTCTGCACCACGATCGTCGTCCCGCTGGAGGTCGACGGCGCCCCGGCAGCGGTCGCGGCCATCGAGGCGCGGGGGGCGCGGCCGGCGCTGGCGGTCTCGCTCGGCACCCCGCTGGAGCAGGTGCCCTCCGGGCTCCCCGTCCTGCTGATGGCGATCACCCCCGGCGAGGCCGGAGCGCCGTTCGACCCGGCCGTGCTCGACCGCGTCCGGCGCCTCAGGGACCGGGGGCGCAACCCCCTGGTCGGGGTGGACGGGGGCGTCGGTCCGGGCCAGTTCGCCGCCCTCGCCGAGGCCGGCACGCAGTGGCTGGTCAGCGGTACCAGCCTGTTCCAGGCGCCGGACCCCGGGGCCTGGCTCGAGGCGTGCCGGCAGTCCGTCCCGGAGGGATAGCCGGCGAGGGGCGCTCAGCTCCAGAGGCGGTGGTAGGCGTTGATCGCCGGCTGCCCGCCGAGGTGGGCGTACAGCACCGTCGCGTCGCGGGGGATCTCCCCGGTGGAGACCAGGTCGATCAGACCGGCGAGCGACTTGCCCTCGTAGACCGGGTCGGTGATCATCGCCTCGAGCTGGGCGCCGAGCCGGATCGCCTCCATCGTCGACTCCACGGGGATGCCGTAGAGCTCGCCGGCCCAGCCCTCGAGCACCTGGATCTCGTCGTCGCGCAGGTCGCGCCCGAGCTCGATGAGCGCCGCGGTGTCGCGGGCGATCCGGGCCACCTGGTCGCGGGTCTTCGCCAGCGTCGCGGACGCGTCGATGCCGAGCACGCGGCGCTTCACCCCGGTCAGGTCCTCGAGGGCGGCGAACCCAGCGATCATCCCGGCGTGGGTGGAGCCGGTCACCGTGCACACCACGATCGTGTCGAAGAAGACCCCCAGCTCCTTCTCCTGGGCGGCGACCTCGAACGCCCAGTTGGCGAAGCCCAGCCCGCCGAGCGGGTGCTCCGAGGCGCCGGCGGGGATCGGGTAGGGCGTTCCGCCGGCCGCCTCCACCTCGGCCAGGGCGTTCTTCCAGGAGTCCCGGATGCCGATGTCGAAGCCGGCGGGGTCGAGGCGGGAGTCCGCGCCGAGGATGCGCGAGAGCAGGATGTTGCCGACCTTGTCGTTCACCGGGTCGTCCCACGGCACCCAGTGCTCCTGCACCAGGCGGCACTTCAGGCCGAGGTGCGCGGCGACCGCAGCCACCTGCCGGGTGTGGTTGGACTGGTAGCCGCCGATCGAGACCAGCGTGTCGGCTCCGGAGGCGAGGACGTCGGGGACGATGTACTCCAGCTTGCGCACCTTGTTGCCGCCGAACGCCAGGCCGCTGCTCACGTCCTCGCGCTTGGCCCACACCTGCGCGCCGCCGAGGTGGCTGCTCAACCTTCGCAGCGGGTGGACGGGGCTCGGCCCGAAGGTGAGGGGGTGGCGGGGGAAGTCGTGGAGCTTCATCAGGACCCTTTCGTGGAGTGCAATATATTGCGCATCGCACGCGTAGGATGTCAACGCCACGATCGAGGAGGACGCATGCCCGTGCCCGCCGAGCGAGGGATCCACCAGCGGCGGCTGCTGCGGGACGAGGTCTACGGCGTGCTCAGGGACGCGATCGTCCAGGGCCGGTTCACGCCGGGCGAGCAGCTGCGGGACGCGGAACTCAGCGCCTGGCTGGGAGTCTCCCGCACGCCGATTCGCGAGGCGCTCCTTCGCCTCGAGCGCTCGGGACTGGTCCGGGCGACCCCGGGACGGTCCACCGTCGTCGCGCCGGAGGACGCCGCGTCCGTGCGGGACGCGCAGCAGGTGGCGGCGGAACTGCACGCGCTCGCCGTCCGACTCGCCACCGGACGCATCGACACCGCCGGCCTCACCGCGATGCGGGAGGCCAACCGTGCCCTGCGCCACGCGCTGTCCGCCGGCGACGTCCCCGGAGCACTCGCTGCCGACGACGCCTTCCACCGGCTTCCCGTCGACGCCTGCGGGAACCGGCTCGTCGCGAACCAGCTGGAGGAGGTCACCGCGACGCTGCGGCGCTCGGAGTACCTGCACTTCGGCTCCCTCACCGGTGCGGACTCCCCCGACCAGCACGACGCGATCGTGGCCGCCATGGAGTCCGGGGACGGCGAGCGCGCCGCCGACCTCACGCGCCGGAACTGGCTCCGCCTCGCGACGTAGACCGGTCACACGGCAGAAGGGCTCGCGGCCACCGGCCTCTCACCGGATCCGTGATCATCTTCGGCAGTACCCCGGCCGGATGCTCGGACGACCTCTACGCCGACATGGTTTCGTTCGCCCGCTCGGCCGGGCTCCCGGTCGTCCTCGACGCCGGCGGCGCCCCGTTCGCCCGCGCGCTCGGCGCGCGTCCCAGCGTGGTGAAGCCCAACGGGGACGAGCTCGCCGCGTGGCGGCCGCTGCGCACCCGCGCACGGGCGTGTTCGACCCGCAGCTCGCCGCCTCGTTCGAGGTTCCCGTAACCACCGTGGAGGAGCCCTGATGACCCGTCGCCCAGCAGAGCCCGGGCACGCCCGGTGAAGGCCTCGCTGCGCGCACTCGCCGCGGCCCGCGTTCGTCGACGCCACGGGCGTCGACCTGCTCGCCGTTGCCGTCGGCTCGTCCCACGCGATGAACACCCGGGACGCCCGGCTCGACGTGGACCTGATCGGGGCGATCGGCGCGCGGGTCCCCGTCCCGCTCGTGCTGCACGGATCGTCGGGAGTGCCGGACGACGGCCTGAGGGCCGCGATCGCGGCCGGGATCAGCAAGGTCAACGTGGCCACCCACCTCAACGGCGTGCTCACCCGGACCGTCCGGGGGACCCTGGCCGACGACCCGGCCCTGGTCGACCCCCGGCGGTGGATGGGGCCGGCCCGGGACGCCGTGGCGGACGAGGCCTACCGGCTGCTGCGGCTGTTCGCCGGCGAGTAGGCCGGCGCGGTCACGCCCGTGGCAGCCGCTCGCGGCCAGGCCCAGGCGGAGCGCAGGATGAGGGCCAGCAGCAGCACCTCGATCCCGATGGAGATGCCGTAGAAGCCGGCCCACCCCCACGTCGCACCTGCTGCGTTGAACACCGAGTAGGGGATCAGCAGCGAGGCGACGACGAGGTTCGTGACGCGGTTCCACCGGGCGGGCAGCGTCACGGAGAGCACCACCATCAGAGCCGGGATCGACACGGACACGAGGAAGATGGTCAACAGCGTCGAGCTGATGTCGAACCTCCAGACGAGACCATCGAGGATGCCGTCGACAACGCCGGGCTTGTAGAAGTTGAGGATGTCGACGTAGACGTAGAGGAACATGAAGCTGGTCCAGGCGGCGGCGAGCCTGGCCTGCACGGGGATTGCCGGGGTGTCGGGCAGGGTCGCGGGTGTGGTTCGGATGGTCATCGGTACTTCCTCCTTCAGGAGCGGCCCCTCCACCACATCGGAGGAGAGGCCGGGCAGGACAGGTCAGGGTGGGGTCGTTCTCGTCGATCCGGTCCTCAGAGGGTGATCACCACCTTCCCCCGGGTGTGGCCGTCCGCGACGTGGCCGAGGGCGTCGGCTGCCTCGCCGAGGACGTAGGTGCGGTCGATGAGGGGCTGGACCTGCTTCGTCGCGAGCAGGTCGGCCAGAGTGAGCAGGTCCGTGCGCCTGCCGCTGGACGTGAAGGGCCTCAGTTGCTGCGGGGTGAAGCCGGACAGCAGCCGGGCCTTCAGTATCCGGGGGATGGGGCCGAGCCAGCGGCCGCCGCGTCCGCTGTTGGGGATGAGGGTGCCGGCGGGCGTCAGCACCCGGCGGACGGCCGCGAGGGGGCTGGCCTCCACGTTGTCGAGGATCACGTCGTAGCGCTCGTGGCCGCTGGTGACGTCGGTCCTCGTGTAGTCGATGACGTGGTCGGCCCCGAGTGATCGGACCAGGTCGAGGTTGCGGGTGCTGCACACCCCCGTGACCTCGGCACCGAACGCCTTGGCGAGCTGGACGGCGAACGAGCCCACGCCGCCCGACGCGCCCGTGACCAGCACCCGCTGGCCCGGTCGGATCCGCGCGATGTCGCGCAGTGCCTGCAGCGCCGTCATGGCCGACGTCGGTACCGCTGCCGCGTCCACGTCAGAGAGGTTTTCGGGCACGGGAACGAGGTTGTCCGCCGGGACGCAGGCGTACTCGGCGAGCGCTCCAGCGGTAACCCAGCCGAACACCCGGTCGCCCGGACGCAGGCCGGTGACGTCCGTCCCGACCGCTGCCACCACGCCGGCGAGGTCCCTGCCGGGGATGCCGAGACGCGGTCGGCGCAGCCCGAACACCAGGCGCACCACGTACGGCTCACCGGTCATGACGAAGTAGTCGCCCGGATGTACCGACGCCGCGCCCACCTGGACGAGCACCTCGCCGCGGCCGGGCGACGGGACGCCGACCTCGGCCAGCCCGAGCACGGAGACCGGACCGTAGCGGTGCTGGACGACGGCCCGCATCGTCGCCGCGCCGGCCGGGTCGGGCCCGCGCCCCAGGCGCGCTCCGAGGTGCGGCTGCTGTTCGGTTCCCATCGGGCCTCCTCACGTCCGGGCCGCGGCTCCCGCGACTCGTACACTGTACGTCGTACGCTGTACTATGCACGTACGCTGTACGATCGTCAAGCCGTACATGCGAGGAGGACTGTGTCTGCCGAGGGACAACACGACGTCACGTCGGGCGCGGGGCTGAGCAGGCGGCGGGTGGTGCTCGAAGCCATCCGACTCGCCGACAACGAGGGGGTCGACGGGCTGAGCATGCGCCGGCTGGCCGGCGCGCTGGGCGCCGGCGCCATGTCGCTCTACCACTACGTGAAGAGCAAGGACGAACTCCTGGACGCCATGATCGATCTCGTGTTCGAGGAGATCGACCTCCCACCGGAAGACGTCGACTGGCAGGCGGCGATGCGGCGACGGTCGGAGTCCGCCCGGCAGGTCCTCGCCCGCCACCGGTGGGCGATCGGCCTGATGGACGCGCGGACGTCGCCGGGCCCCGCCCACCTCCACCACCGCGAAGCGGTCACCGCGTGCCTGCGGAGGGCCGGCTTCCCGGTCCTGATGGCCACCCACGCCAACTGGCTGCTGGACAGCTACGTCTACGGTTTCGCCCTTCAGGAGGCCAGCCTGCCGTTCGACTCCGCCGACCAGCTCGCGGACATAGTCGAGGACGTCTACCTTCCCCAGCTTCCGCCCGACCAGTTCCCCTACCTCAACGAGTCCGCCGCAGCGCTCGTCGCCGCCGGCTACGACCCGGCAGATGAGTTCGGATTCGGCCTCGAACTCATCCTTGCCGCCCTCGACCCCCTGAGGACCCGTCCCGACGAGGCCGCCGCCGGCCGCTGACCGCTGCCGCCCCTCGCCGACGCCCCCGAAGCCACCCGGTCAGGCCGCGAGGTGGGCGCGCAGACTCGCGACGGCGGGGGCGAACACCTCGCTGGCGAAGAAGCCACGCCAGTAGTCCAGCTTGTCGGCCTCGCTCTCGAAGTCGGCCCACCACTCCACGAAGCAGCGGTCGCCGTCCGTGATCGGGGTCAGTTGCAGGGTGGCCACGTAGTCGGTCACCGGGAAGGGCGCCGGCTCGCAGAACTCGTAGACGCAGCGGTGGTTGATGTCGGACAGTTCCAGCTGGTGCTCACGGATCTCGTCGGTTCCGAAGGTGAACCGGCGGATCGCCCCCACGGTGTCGCCGGTCTTCCCGTCCTCGATCCGGCTCGCCGAGACGCTGCCGGACCACCAGGTGGCCAGGCCGTTGAAGTCCCGGGCGACCGCCCAGACCGCCTCGAGCGGGACGTCGATCGTGGTGCTGTAGTACGAACGTGCCATGGCCGGACCTCCTAGGCCTGGGTGACGGGTTGGGGGCTCTCCACCTTCCTGGGGAAGGTGAGCCAGACGTTGAAGACGCCGAGGAGACCGCCGAAGACGGCCATCAGGATCGCCCACACGGCGGCCCACAGCGGCGTGAGCGGACCGCTGACGACCTGCGGGTAGCTGCCGGTGAAGTAGATCGCCAGCACCATCGAGATGCCGTTGAAGAACGGCAGGCTTCCGTCCTGGAAGACCGTGGCCCAGCGCATCGAGTAGACCATGACCGCGACGCCGACGAAGAGGGCCACCATCACGGCGAGGTCGCCGGGGGTCACCAGCGACGGAAGGAAGGCGAGCAGCGGGATGACGGCCAGGGTGAGGCCGGTGAGGACGGCGCTGTAGGCGAAGGCCGGGATGATGGTCTTCAGCGCGGCCGGCTTCGCGCCCAGGGCGAAGTACTCCGCCCAGACGATGAAGGAGCACCAGACGGCGAAGTTCCAGCCGCCCAGCCACAGCGAGAACGGCACCGAGACGACGACGGTGATCGCGACCGCCAGCCAGAGCGGGATGGTCTCCTTGTACTGTGCTTCCTGAGTGTCAGACATGAGGGTCGTTCCTTTCGTGTGTGAAGGCTCGGCGGCGGACCGTGGCGCATGCGACTCGACGCGGTCCGCCGCACTGCCTGCGGTTCAGCGCTTGAAGGTGATGGCCTTGAAGTCCTCGGTCTGCTTGCGGATGCCGACCTCGGTCGGGAACCGCTCGATGGAGGAGGCCCCGTAGAAGCCGACGATGCCCTCGGTGTGGTCGAGCACGTACTGGGCGTCCTCTGGGTTGGCGATCGGCCCGCCGTGGCACAGGCAGAGAATGTCGGGGTTCACCGACTTGGCGGCGTCGGCGAGTTCCTGCACCTTCGCCGCCGCCTGCTCCAGGGTGAGCGCGGTCTGGGCGCCGATGGTGCCGGACGTGGTCAGCCCCATGTGCGGCACCAGGATGTCGGCGCCGGCCGCGGTCATGGCCTTGGCCTGGTCGGTGTCGAACACGTAGGGCGAGGTGAGCAGGTCGAGCTCGTGGGCCAACCGGATCATGTCGATCTCCGGCCCGTAGCCCATGCCGGTCTCCTCCAGGTTGGCCCGGAACACCCCGTCGATCAGGCCGACGGTCGGGAAGTTCTGGACGCCGGCGAAGCCGATCTCCTTGACCTGCTTCAGGAAGTAGGGCATGACCCGGAACGGGTCGGTGCCGTTCACTCCGGCCAGGACCGGGGTGTGCTTCACGACGGGCAGGACCTCGTTGGCCATCTCCATCACGATCGCGTTGGCGTCGCCGTAGGCGAGCAGGCCGGACAGTGAGCCACGGCCGGCCATCCGGAAGCGGCCGGAGTTGTAGATGACCAGCAGGTCGATGCCGCCGGCCTCCGCGGACTTGGCGGTGATGCCGGTGCCTGCACCACCTCCGATGATCGGCTGGCCGGCAGCCACCTGAGCCCGGAAGCGGGCGAGGATCTCTTGGCGTGACATGTCGCGTTTCTCCTTGTGAATCGGTTACTTGCTGGTGATGCGGTGATGCAGGGCCTCGGCCATGGCCCGTCCGAAGCCGGGGTCGTTGATGGCCTGGTCGACCTCGTGGACGACCACCGTCGAGCCGGCCAGTCCTGTGCGCAGCGCGGCGAAGAGCTGCTCGTCGGCCTCGGCGTCGCGGAACGGGGCCCCGTCCACGTCGATGGCGCTGACCCCGCGCAGAGGGATGAACAGCTCGGTGGGTCCGGTGGCGGCGGCGAGCTTGGCCGCGATCCGGCGACCCAGTTCGGCCATCTCCTGCCCCGTGGTACGCATCAGGGTCACGGTCGGGTTGTGGACGTACAGGTTGCGTCCGGCGAACTGGGCCGGGACGGTGTCCATCGGCCCGAAGTTGACCATGTCGAGAGCGCCGAGGCTGACCACCTGGGGCAGCCCGGTCGCGCCGGCGATCTCCAGCCGGTCCGGTCCGGCGGACAGCACCCCGCCGACCAGGTCATCGGCCAGTTCGGTCGTGGTGAGGTCGCAGACTCCGGCCAGCAGGCCCGACTCGACCAGCTTCTCCATCGCCCGTCCGCCGGTTCCGGTGGCATGGAACACCAGCACCTCATAACCCAGGCCGGTCAGCGTCTCGCGCGCCTCGTTGGCCGCCGGGGTGGTGACGCCGAACATGGTCACCCCGATCAGCGGCTTGTGCTCGCCGGCCGGCGCGGCGAGCCGCTTCTCGTGGGCGACGGCCATCCCGGCGATCGCGGCACAGGCGTTGCCGAGCACCATCGCAGAGATCGAGTTGATCCCGGCGACATCAACAACGGAGTACATCAGGGTGGTGTCCACCTCGCCCACGTACGGCTTCACATCGCCGGAGGCCATCGTCGAGACCAGCAGCTTCGGGAAGCCCACCGGCAACGCCTGCATCGCCGGAGCGGCGACCGACGACCCGCCCGAACCGCCGATGGCGAGCAGCGCGTGAATGCGTCCGGCCTCTGCCAGATCGCGGACGACCGCGGCGGCGCCGGTGCCCATCACCGCCATCATCTCGCCGCGATCCCGGCGCGCCCGCACCGCGGCGGCGTCCACCCCGGCCGCGGCGATCACCTGGTCGGAGCTGATGTCGGCACGCTCGCTGGTGGAGAAGGAGCCCGTGTCGATGGCGAGAGTCGCCACCCCGAGCCCGTGCAAGAGATCCAGCAGCCAGGCGTACTCCTCGCCCTTGGTGTCGAGGGTGCCCAGCAGGGCAACAGTGGCCATGTAACACTCCTTCGTGTCGCTATGGGCAACACCGTAGAAGCGCAGCGGAGGCTCGTGCCGATCCAATTCGCACCAATTGGTCCGGTGCGCCCGGGGGCGCCGGCGACATACTGAAGCGGTGCTCGCCACGCGGATGGACACCGCCGAACTCAGCCGGATGCTCGGCGGTTGGGCCGACCCGGCGGTACCCCTGCCCGAGGCTCTGGCGAGTTCACTGATCGAGCTGATCCACGCCGGCTTCATCCCTGCCGGCAGCGCGCTTCCGGCACAACGTGACTGCGCCCTGGCGCTCGGCGTCTCCCGCGCCACCGTCGTGGCCGCGTACGCGGTGCTGGAGGCGCGTGGCTACCTCGTCTCGACCCGAGGCTCCGGGAGCAGGGTCCGGTCCGGTTCCGCCAAGGCCGCCGCGCTGGTCGAAGGCCGGCTGTTCTCCTTCACCCGAACGGACGTGGACGTGATCGACCTCTCCACGGGTGCCCTTCCCGCCTCACCGGTGGTTCGGGAGACCCTGGCCGAGCCGCTGGACGAGGAGCTCCGTCCCTACCTCGACACCGACGGCTACTTCCCGGCCGGACTGCCGGTCCTCCGCCAGGCCATCGCCGAGCAGCTGAGCGGCGACGGGATCCCGACCCAGCCGCAGGAGATCCTGGTCACGTCGGGCTCCCAGCAGGCGACGTTCCTCTCGCTGCGGAGCGTGGTGGCCGCCGGAGACCTCACCCTGGTCGAGGACCCCAGCTATCGGGGCGGCCTCGAGGTACTGAAGACGCTCGGCGCCCGGATCGAAGGTGTCCGCACCACGCCCGAGGGCCTCGACCTGGCGCTGCTCGAGCGGGCGGCGGCCCGCAGGCCCACCGCGCTCTACTGCCAGACCAGCATCCACAATCCCACCGGCCAGACCATGCCCGCACGCGCCAGAGCCGAACTCGCCGGGCTCATCGCGGCGCACGGGATGCTCACCATCGAGGACTGCTGCTCCTACGACCTGACCCTGCACGGCCCTCCCGCGGCGACGCTCGCCGGGCTCGTGGACCCGGAACTGCTGATCAGCGTCGGCACCCTCTCGAAGCTCTTCTGGGGCGGCCTTCGAATCGGCTGGGTCCGCGCCTCGCAGAGCCGGATCAGGCAGCTGCTGGAACTCCGCAAGGTCGAGGACCTCGCCACCTCCGTGGTCGACCAGCTGCACGCGGTCCGGCTGCTGAAGCGGGCTGACCGGGCGCGGCACCAGCGCAGGGACATGCTCACCACCCACCTGAGCGCCACCGAGGAGGCGATCCGCGCGCACTTCCCCGACTGGACCTGGCGGGTGATCAAGGGCGGCTCAGGGCTGTGGATCGACACCCACGGTGACGCGCTGGCTCTCGCCGAGACCGCCAAGAGGGCCCGGGTGAAGCTCGCCCCCGGCCCGGGCTTCTCCGCCTACGACGGCCACCGGTCCATGCTTCGGCTTCCGGTCTGGCACGAGCCCGAGCTCCTCGAACGCGCGCTCCACCTCACGGCCACGGCGCTCAGGCACTGACCGGGAGGGCTGTCGGGTTCGTCCTCCGCGGGGCACGTGAATCAAAGAGGGCGCCGGACGCGCCCACGGCGCCATCTGACCGCCAACGGGGAGCGGGTTGTGATCAGACAAGGAGAATTCCGGAGACAAGCTGTCCAGGCGACGTGCCCCCGGCAACGTGGCGGAGGATACGAGATTCGAACTCGTGAGTACGGGGTCCGCGGCATCTGACTCGATTGAGGCGGTTTGCGGCTCGCTGACTAGGCATTTTAGTGCTCGATCGGGCCGATCCTTGAAGTCGCGAAGTGGGCTGAAGTAGGCTGTTTTCGGACTGCTAAGGGAACGCTAAGGGAACGGAATCCGGGAGGTCAACGTGCCACGGGGAGTGCCGAAGGACCCCGGCAAGAGGTGCCGAATGATCAAGGCCGACGGCTCTCGGTGCGGACTCACTGCAGCGAAGAGCAAGAAGGCGAACGGCTACTGCTACCAGCATATGGGGGAACAGAAGCGTCGGACCTGGGGAGCGATCAAGAAGCTCCGCAGCGGCTACCACGCCAGCTACGTCGGCCCCGACGATCAGCGCCACTACGCCCCGACCGTGTTCATGGCCAAGGTGGACGCCGAGGTGTGGCTCGCCAAGGAGCGGCGCCTCATCGACCTCGACGAGTGGACCTCCCCCTTGGCCCGGGAGGACGCCGCACGCGAAGCGGAGACGCGCGCCAGGGCGGCCGCGCTCACGCTGCGCGAGTATGCCGACCCGTGGGTTCAGAATCGCCACAACCGCAACGGGCAGCCGCTGAAGGCTCGATCCCAGGCCGACTACCGGCGTCTGCTGAAGGCGAAGATCTATCCGACGTTCGGGGACACCGAACTCAAGGACATCACCAAGGAGGACGTCCTGGCCTGGTACCGCACCCTCGCCAAGACCCCCACCGAGCAAGCTTCGGCCTACGCCCTGATGCGGACGATCCTGACCACCGCCGTCGAGGACGAACGCATCCCGGCAAACCCCTGCCGGATCAAGGGCGCCGGCAAGGCGCCGGTGAAGCACCGCGTCGAGATGGTCACCAGCGAGCAGCTCGCGCAACTGCACGAGGCGATGCCAGAGCGCTACCGACTTACTGTCCTGCTCGGTGTGTGGTGCACCCTTCGCATCGGCGAGATCCTCGAGCTTCGGCGCGGCGACGTCAGCATCACGCGCAGCAAGGCCGAGGACGGAACGCCGATCGCCATCGGGGTCCTCCACGTCCGGCGCTCCGTTCAGCACATCGAAGGCGAAGCGGTGATCGACACCCCCAAGACCGCCGCCGGCGCCCGCGAGGTACACGTCCCACCAGCCCTCATCCCCGACCTCGAGACGCATCTAGTCCTCTTCACCCAGCCAGGACGGATGGGACTCCTCTTCCCCTCCGGAACCGGCAACCCGCTCCACCACCGAACCTTCGGCAACTGGTGGAACAAAGCACGGATCGCCGCCGGCCGGCCCAACCTGCGCTTCCACGACCTCCGACACACCGGAGCCACCATGGCCGCTCAGTCCGGCGCCACGCTCAAGGAACTCATGGACCGACTCGGCCACACCACCCCGAAGGCGGCGCTGGTCTACCAACACACAGCCGCCGACCGCGACCAACTCATCGCGGAGCGACTCTCCGCGCGGATGTCGGAAACGGGCAGGTGATGCGCACTGCTCCCGACAGAATCAGTTGGCGCCACCGCCCATGTACGAGTCTTCTAGTGCTCCGGTGAGCCTCGGCGCGTTCCTTCGACACCTGTGGAAGCCTCGGCCCGGAGGAGCGCAACTTGATCAAGAGAGTGACCATCCGGGGATATCGAATCTTCCGAGACTTGACTGTGACGCCAGACCCGGAAGTGAACATCATCGTCGGGGACAACGAGTCCGGAAAGTCAACACTGCTCGAGGCGGTCGCCCTCGGCCTCACCGCTCACGTCGACGGACGCTGGGCGGGTGAGGAACTCAACCCCTACTGGTTCAACCAAGAACTGGTCCGTGACTACTTCGCCGGCTACGCGAACGGCTGCACCGAACCGCCGCCAGAGATCGAGATCGAGTTGTATCTTGACTCGACCGCGTCGGAACTGCAGCGGATGCGGGGTGTGCATAACCGCCTGGGCGAGGACTGTCCTGGCGTGAAGTTCAGGATCTCCCTCGATCCCGACTACTCGGCTGAGTTCGACGACTACATGAGTTCGCCCGGGCGGCCGGACATCCTCCCGACCGAGTACTTCTCGGTCAGTTGGCGCGACTTCGGCGACGCGCCGATGCAGCGTCAGGTGAAAGGGCTCGGCGTCTCATTCATCGATTCACGAACACTTCGCTCGAAGGCGGGTGTGGATTATCACACCCGACAGATCCTCAGTTCCTTCCTTGAGCCCAAACAGAGGGCGGCCATCTCGGTGGCGTACAGGATGTCACGCCACGACATGACGACAAGCGCCCTGACTGATCTGAACGAGAGAATCGCGACCGAGGGGGAGAGTCTCCACGACAGACAGATCGGGCTGACCATGGACCAGTCGGCTCGAGCATCGTGGGAGTCTGACGTGATCCCCCAGGTTGGCGACACACCGTTCGCGATGGCGGGCCAAGGCCAGCAGGCGGCTATCAAAGTGGCGCTCGCAATGCGACGCAGTTCGACGGTGACCAGTTTCGTACTCATCGAGGAGCCCGAGACACACCTGTCCTACTCGAGCCTTCAGAGATTGGTCGGACGCATCAAGAAGCTCGCGGGTGCCCAGCAGCTGTTCATCACCACTCACAGTTCCTTCGTCCTCAACCGCCTCGGCCTCGACAAGCTCCTCCTGCTTCGCGGCAATCAGATCTGTCGCATCACGGATCTCTCACAAGACACCGTGGGCTACTTCAAGCACCTGTCCGGCTACGACAGCCTTCGACTCGTGCTCGCCAACCGTCTGGTGCTGGTTGAGGGCCCGTCAGACGAGATGGTGTTCAGGCGCGGATACTACGACGCTCGTCAGGTCTATCCGGAGGACGCAGGCATCGACGTAGTCTCGATGAACGGCCTGAGCTACCGGCGTGCGCTCGAACTCTGTGCTCTTCTCGACCGCGACGCTGTGGTGATCCGCGACAACGACAACATCGCGCCAGCGGAACTCGTGGACGACGTATCCGACCTCCTGAGCGAACAACGCCACCTGATCGCGGGCGATCCTGCCGCCGGGACGACCCTCGAGCCACAATTGATCCGAGCTAACGGAGTCGCCGCCATGAGCAAAATCCTGAGCCTTCGCGCCCAGGACGACCCAATGACATGGATGCACAACCACAAGTCCGAGGGCGCGTTGCGTGTCCTCATGACTGGTGAAGACGTGAAGATGCCTCAGTACCTGTCGGACGCCATCGCGCTTCTCTCATGAGCACTGTCGTCCTCGCCGTGGCAGGTGGTCACAAGACCCAGTCGATCGTCGACGCTTGTCAGAGTGATGAGTCAAAGAAGGTCCTCGTGGTCGGCTACACGATCTCGAGCCAGGAAGAGCTTGCACGACGCATCCATCAGGGCCGGGTTCGCACGCACGCCGAGGTCACCGGCTGGTTCTCCTTTCTCATGCAGCACCTGATCCGCCCATACCTTCCCCTGCTGTACCCAGGGACTCACCTCACCGGACTCAACTTCGACGGCGATCCAGGAAGGTACGCAACGGGTCTGGCACGGTTCATGGACCACGACGGCCGTGCATACAAACTCCACATCGCGAAGCTCGCCTACGAAGTCATGAAGGCCAGCCAGGGTGCGGCAATGGATCGGCTCGGTCGAATCTACGAAGAGATCTTCATTGACGAGGTTCAGGATCTCGGCGGCTGGGACCTAGAGATCATCGAAGCACTTCTGACGTCACCTATTCAGGTCACCATGGTGGGTGATCTGCGCCAAGCGCTCCTTGACACCGAAGCTCGCGACCCCAAGAACAGCGGGTTTCGAGGAGAGAAGCTCATCAACTGGTTCCTTGCCATGGAGAACAAGAACCTGCTGAAGATCGAGCATCGGCCAACGACCTACCGCTGCAACCAGGCCATCGCGAAGTTCTCCGACACGATCTTCGAGCCGACGCTCGGCTACCAAGCGACCCAGTCCGCCTCGCCGGAGTCACACTCTCACTCGGGCATCTTCACGGTCTCAGAGGAGCTGGCGGCCCAATATCAGGCGACCTTCAATGCTCTCTGCTTACGGCACAGCGTGAGTTCGGGCCGAGCTCTGCAACTCCCGTTTCTGAACTTCGGCGTAGCGAAGGGCAAGACTGCACCGCATGTGCTCATTTATCCGACGCAGACGATCAGGACGTTTCTAGCAACACGGACGCCGCTCGACGGACGCGCGGCATGCGGGCTCTACATCGCAGTCACGCGTGCCCAACATAGCGTGGCGTTTGTCACCAACCAGCCGGTCCAAGGCCTGACGGACTGGCATGATGACGTCCGCGAGTAGGTCCGCACAGTGCGAGGATCATGGCTCCTGCGGGCCCGAGGCGCTCCCCTATCGTCCGCTACAGCCCCGAGACAATCTGTGCGTGCTTGCCGGGTGCCTCGACCATCGCCCCTGCATGCACGTCATCAAGCTCAACGACAAGCAACGGGTCGGCATGCGCAAGGTCAACTGCGGCCGTCGCCGGGTTGCGGACGACCGGGTAGTTCTCGGTGAGGTAGTCATTCAAGGCACGTGAATCGGTCATGCCCATGCGTCGGAGGAGGCTCACGATGTCGCGCCCCGCCAGAAAGACCACGGGGTGCTCGTCCGCGCGGACCTCTTTGTACGCCTGGCTGGCGACGAACGCCGTCGTCACGAAGACCCCGAACTGTCGATGCTTGATACGCGAGATCAGGCGACTCACAGACTTGACTCCGACGCCACCGCCATCCGGGTCGTAGCACTTGGCCTCGAGTGCGAACTCGAGCCGGACGGGATCTTCCTCGGGCCCGATGCGGTATTCGCCGACGGCGTCGCGTCCACCGTCCCGGCTCGGACGAGTGACCTCGATCGACGACACGTGCGGGTCGGACTGCACCCACATCTCGGCGGCGAAGTTCTCGAACTGCACGGGGTCCGATGAGAAGTGCCGGTGCACCGCGCGCACCATCCACATGTCCTCTGGCTTGGGAAGCTGGTCCTCCTTCGTGCGGACGGAGGTGTTTCGCGGCGCTTCGAGCGCTCGATAGATCCGGCCTTTCACCCAGGATCGCCACTCCGGAGGACAGGCAGGGCCCAGCGACCTGCCGGCCAAGATCTCGTCGATCCAGGCTCGCGTGACGCACGGCGTCTTCAGGACAGTGAAGTGCGATCGGTAGTTCTGGAACCGGAGTGCGCGTGACGTGCGCCAGACAGCCACGAGTTCCTCGTCGCTGGTCAGGCGCGGCGAGCCGGGCGCGAGGAGCCCCCGAAACCTGACATCACGGCCCGAGACTCGTTCGAAAAGCAGCACTGGTGGAACCGAGTTGCGCTCCAGCGCACCGCTTCTCGACGCAGCAAAGATCTGGCGAAGCAGCTCATTCCCACCGCGAGGAGTGTCATGGAGCTCCTTGCCAGGCTCGCGATTGTCACCGTAGTAGGTGAAGTCCCCCGTTGTCGGCTCGATGTGATCCGGCCAGTCGACCTCCGCTCCCGAGGTGTACAGCACGACCAGCCGCACCGTGCCCTTGTTGACGCTGCCGTTGAACCTGAAGCCGCCCTGGTTGCCGACAGGGACGAGCTTCGCGATCGCATCGTCACCCGCATGGCCCAGCTTGCCACCCTGGTACACGCGATCCAGCACCAAGTCAGCGCTAGCCAACTCGCCGAACCGGACGGTCTCTTGGGGCACAGGCACATCCTGCCAGGCGTTGCGCTGGCATATCCGGAAACCTGATTCGGCTAGCTACCCAGGATGAACCGCGCGACCTGGTTCGGCTGCTGCACTGGGTTGCCGGCACTAACTGCCAGGGGCAGATCAATGCGGAACCTAACGGAGCCGACATCCACGTGGTGGTGACTGGCTATGTCATCGCGACGAAGAACCTCTATCGCCGGGTCGCGCATGTCGTAGCCACGGAAGAACTTCGTGACGTAGGGGAGAGCAAACATCGGATCGTCGGACATTGAGCGGTGGTCGTAACCGAGGCCAGACCAAGATCCGTACTCAGAGACGTGGGCCAGGAAGGTGGCCGCGAGGTCGGGACGGCCGGCATCTTTGAGCCTGGAACTGATGCGCTCGACGAGTTGAGGGATGGTGAATGAGTCGTCCCCGAACTCTGCAGGCCGCAGCCCGATGCTCACGAGGATCAGGCCAGTCTCAGCGACGCCACCGTCCTCGCCGTCGTCGAGCTCCACCTGATGCACTCCCTGCATCATGTGTGAGGACGTGTCCCTGCGGGTTGTCTTCACCTCTACGCCAACCGCGTTGATCGAGAAGTCCCGCGAGGAACGCTGCCAGCCGTCCCAGGAGTTCACGATCTCGTCCACGCGGTCAGGGTCGGTTCGGCACAAGGCATCGAGCAGCAACAACTCCCCTGCCAGACCAAGGACTGCGTCACTGGACATCTGCAGTTGCTCGATCGACAACTCGATGATCGGTTCCGTTCTGGTGACGGCACGAGCCAAGTCGGCATCAGCTCCATTGCGAAGCAACTCAGTGCAGATGAACGCGACTACCTGGTCGTAGTGGCTGAGTGCGGGTAGCCGTAACCGGTTCGCGTCGAGCGGATCACCCCCACTGCGATGCCAGGTGTGGAACTCGATCGCATCTCTGACTGCAGCAATCGCCGGCGTGAGTTCGGGCCCGCTGAGGAACACCTCCAGTCGACCCTCATGATCCCGCGACACACCCACGACGTCAGCGTCTGTCAACCACTTGATGGCTCTTCGGATCTGCGGTGGGGGTGAGTGGGACACGCCGGTGAGGGCACGGTCGGTGAGGTAGGGGGTCGAGGCCC
>Ga0102832_1001435_pt1 | contig 18471 bp, 16 predicted proteins | sample EBPBio282013_DNA_FD_88942 | JGI IMG/M metagenome (GOLD analysis project Ga0102832, IMG submission 88942) | Wastewater treatment Type I Accumulibacter community from EBPR Bioreactor in Madison, WI, USA - Reactor 2_5/28/2013_ DNA (Illumina Assembly) | ecosystem: Engineered > Bioreactor > EBPR >...
CCCTTCCCACGACCGCATCCAGAGCATTCTCTGGCCCCGCCGCCGACGGGCCCTTAGGCCTCCGAGAGACACTTGAAGCCCACCCTGAGAGGAACCCGGTGCACATCACCCTCACCGCGCTCGCCGCCGCCCTCATCGGTGGCGCCTTAGGGCTATGGCAGAGACACGCCGCGGCGCGACTGACCTACCGCCTCGATACCGAAGCCGATCTCCCCTCCCCTGGCCGGCGGACCTGGATCGCCTGGACGGCCGCGATCGCGTTCGCGGGACTCGGCGCGTGGGCCGCCGCGACGGGCTCGTGGCCACTGCTCCCCGCCATCCTGCCCCTTGCAGCCGTCGGGCCACTGCTCGCCGCCATCGACCTCGACGTCCAACGCCTCCCCAACCGGATCCTCGCCCCCATCGCCGGACTCACCATGGCGGGCGCCGCGTCAACTCTCATCACGCTCGATGGGCCAACGTCAGCGATCAGCGCGGCTGCTGGTGGCCTTGCGGCCGGGACAATCTTCGCCCTGCTCCATCTGATCAGTCACGGTGGCATCGGCTTCGGCGATGTGAAACTCGCGGCCGTGATCGGCACAGCCGTGGGGTCAGTCAGTCTCTCCGGCCTCTTGTGGGCGATCCTGCTGGCCTGTCTCGGTGCTGGGGTCTGGGCGGTCGTGACTCACCAACGCGGGCCCTTCCCATTCGGTCCCTGGCTTCTGTCCGGAGCCTGGCTAGGTGTGCTCACGACCCTCTCGGCCGCTTGGCAGTAGAGGCGCCATCAGCGACCTGAGGAGGGTCTTCATCCGGCGACTTGCTCCACAGCGGACGCCCGATCCCAGGCCTGGTAAGGCCGGCCATTGGCATTGAGCCAGTCGACCAGCACAGCACGATCAGTACATCCAGCCGCTTGCCGACCTAGTCGCCTTGGTGTCAGGCCTCAAGTCATCGATGACTCTGCTCAGCATCAGCGCTTACGGGTTTGGCGGAGACATTCGCGGCCGCGTAGCTGTGACAAGACCGAGTTCGGCTCTTGGCTCTTCCGAGCGTCAGTTGACGACTCAGGCGTCAGTCGAACCGGAACGAGGACCACCCCGGCGTGTCAAGCAGCGCGCGAGCGAACCATCCGGGCGACTCAACGAGTTGGCTCGCCGGGAACAGCAGGATCCAAGAGTCATGACTAATCATGGTCGCCGCCCCGGAGGAGCTGTAGACGACCATCTCGCGGGCGCCAAAGTCGTCGATCAGTGGGTGCGGCTGCTCAAACGCGATCTGGTAGCCGCTGGCAGTGCGTGCGTACTCGACCGGGGCAGTGCCGATTAGCCCAGTGGAGTAGTCGTGCCAGACGGCCTGGAGCGACTCGGGGTAGCGTCCGTTAGCGTTGGCGTAGGCCTCAATATCAGCGATGAGCCCTCCGCTGGCAATGATCGCTGTCTCGCGGGCACCGTCGACGAAATGCACAGCGACCAACTGGCCCGCGAGCGAGGAGCCGGTGATGACAAGTACCACAACCGCGAGCCAGGGCACCGGTCCGGGTGGTCTGCAGAGCATCGCGACGGTCCCGATCAGCGCCATCGCAGCGAGCAATGCCGTCACCACCGAACCCGCCAGAAGCCCACCGGCTCCCACAAGCACAAGGAGTGCAGCGATGCCAACGAGGGTGCCAATGCGTAGATCGCGGCCGCGGGACTTTGCGGCGAGGCCGCGTCGCAGCCGGCGCGAGACGACGACCTCGTGAACCAGCCAGCCGGCCGCAAGTGGCGCCAGCACAACTCCCGCGAGACCCAGGGCCTGAAGCGTAGTTGAGAAGCTCACAGATAGAGGGTCATACGCGCCGGGCAAGAACGGCGCGACCACGCCGACGCCAACCGCCACCGCCACGCCGAGAATGGCAAGCACCCGCGCAATCCAACCGGCGTCGACGAACCGCTCCACGCTTCCTACCCCTGTGGGTCGAAGATGTCGTGAATGGACACGTCCAGCCGGTCCGCCCTGCGGAAGGCCACGAGCAGACTTGTCACTCGCAGAGGTGGGCGCAACGAACCCGTTGACACCAGCCGGTGCGTGGGCGTGGTGGACATACGAAGCGTTGGCACGGTGTTCATCCTACTGACAGCGACATTCACAGCGACAGTGAAACCTCACGGTGCCAGATGCTCCATACGAAGGCACTTGGCCACGAACTGCCGCGCCGCACCAGGCGCGACGCCCGCAAACACGACTCGTCTCAACACGCATCTGAAAGGCACATGGCGTGATCGGCGAGGTTACCGGAGCTCGAGACCCGACGATACTTGGCTAGGTAATCTCGCCCGTTGTCGGGTCGATCGACCCTCCGTCTTCCATGACGAGGGTCAGTCGCGGGGTGTCGCTCGTTGATTGTCGGGGAGATTCCTCAATCGCGCCGAGATCTCGGTTGAAGGCTTCCTGGCGCTCGGTGGTGGCGGTCGTACCGAGGTACCGGACGAAGCGGGTACGGGCGGGCCAGGGCTTGTGTTCTTCGTCGCAGAGGGTACGGGTGCGGCTGCGAAGCCGGTCAACGAAGGCTGGCAGGCTGTAGCGGTGCCATTCCTCCAGGCTGGAGCTAGTGGTGTCAATGCTGGCGCGTCGCCTTTGGTCGGCGAGGACAGCGATCTCGTGGACAAGGTGGGGATGGAGCGGCCAACAAGAAGGGACCATCCCGCCCGTGTTGAGATCCCAGACGTACTCGTGGTTGAGCCATTCGACGACAAGATCGAGCCACTCCCACAGTTCCGCCCGCAGAGGTGCTGACGTGCAAGTTGACGGATCCCAGGGCCTGGGGAGCGTGGCGGGGTTGCCGATGCGTCTGCGGGTGGCTTCGTCGCCATTGGCCGCGAGGTACAGGTCTTGGTAGGCGGCGCGTAGCTCTGGTCCTGAAGGCATAGGAAAGGGTTGGGCGAGCAACTTTCCGTTCATCGGTGCCCCCGGTTGCTGAGTTCGTGCTGGTCGGCGTGTGCGAGTGAGGCGATAGCCCTCGCTCGCGCCGGCACCCGACCGTCGCGCCTGGCGAGGCGATCCCGGATGGCGGCCTGCTGACTGAGGAGTTGTTGACCGGCTTTACCGTCGATGCAGCGGGTGAGTTGAGCGAGGATGGGTTGGAGGTGCTCGGCGATCAGGAGGGCTTGGCGTTCTGGGATGCGGCGGATCTCCTCGGGGCGAAGGATGGGGATGTCTTCGGCGGAGTAGGAGTGTCCACGACCGCCGGTCTGCCAGGTGGTGCGGGCAACGCGCACGGTTCCGATCAAGTCGGAAACGTCACGGTTGAAACCGGGGTCTTTGCTGCCGCCGAACACGGCCAGGACATTCGCCAGACCGATGAGGGTTCGGGCTTCGTCTTCGCCGTACACGCTGACCAGTTGGGCCCGGGTTTGCGAGGCCCATACAAAGCTGAGGCCGAGCGCCCTCTCGTTGGCCACGCGGGTCAGCAGGGTTGGTAGCGGCGCGGTTGAGGGCAGCTCGTCCAGGCAGCTGAGCATCGGCGGGCTCAGACGCCCCCAAGGACTGGCGTTGGCCAAAGCGAGGCCGGTGTCGAGGATGTCCTCGGCTGCGGCGGTCATCAGGGGTGCGGCCGAGGCATAGGGGTCCTGGCGGCCGAGCATGTAGATGGTGCCGTGCCGTCGAAGTAGGTCAGCGATGTCGGTGGCGGGCCGCCCCGCGGTTGGGACGCAACGCTGCCTGATCGCTGGTTGAAAGAACAGGCCCATCGCCTGCTGGACGGTCGTCACGGTGTTGCCGGCGGTACGGTCATCGCCGGTGAGGGCTCCCTGGAGGAGGCCGTGCCAGTGGCTGGCGGCGTCGGGGTGGCTGAGGAGGATCTCGGCGGGTTCGGGTGAGCCGGTTGGGTTGGCGACCCAGCGCAGCACTTCGTCGAGGGTGGCGCCGACGAGTGCTGCGGCGTGCAGGTAGGCACGGAGTACCTTCGAGGACTCCTCGGCGTAAAACCGCGCGGCGGCGTCACCCGTTCCGGCGTGGGATGCGCCTTTGACGGTGCCGGCGCAGAAAGCTCTCGCGCGCCGCTCGGCGAGCCACGGATCGGTGCATCCGGCGATCGGATCCCAGACGAGTTCGGGAAGTCCGTCAACGAGCCCGAAGGGATCCAGCACGGCGACGGGCCGGTCGTCGGCCTGCCTGGCGGCGAGCGTCAGCAGAAGATCGTTCGGCTTGGTCAACGTCACCATCGCGGCACCTGGCGCCTGCAGCAGGGCCGGGATCAGAATGTCCAGGGTCTTGCCGCTGCCTTGGGGTCCGATGACGCCTGTCGTCCGATCCCACGGGCACCATAGCTCCCCGCCGCGCGGTTCCAGAGCGGTGCCGATGCGCCAGCCGATTTGGGTGGCGTCGAGATCGGATCGGGTGCGCATGGTGCCCTAGATCGAGACACTTGGGCTGGACGGGGCGGGTCCGGTCGCTGGCCGGCTAGGGGCGGGTGCCGGTGAGCTGATCGCCTCCCAGCTCGTCGAGTGGGTGCTGGTGAGGTCGGCGACCGCGGCTCGGATCTGTGGGTTGGCTTTCGCCAGCGCGCGGGAACGCCTGCCTTCCCAGGCGCTGGGTGGGATGACATCCTCGATCACCCTGAACAGTGGTCCTGACCTGATCGGACCTGCGTCCGGGGATACCTGCCAGCAGCGGTCGAGCGCGATGGATGCGATCGCCCCTTCGTGGCCGGCCCAGGCTGCCATGCCCAACAGGTAGAGCGGTGTCGCGGCCAGCGGAGCCGGGATGCGGTTGACCACGTTGCGCCATAGGTCGATGTGCTGAGGTGCGTTCTCTGCGGTGATCGAGAGCAGAGCGATGGTGCAGAAGTCGTGGTCGTCAATCAGGCTGCCGAGTTGCGCAGCCTCAGCGGTGGTCATGGGCTGCTTCTGGGTCTGGTCTGGACTGACTAGGTTGGCCCGCATCAGTGCGATGAACCGGCTGTTCAGTTGGGTACGGTCGTGGTCGTCTGGGAGGTCGTTGAGGGCGTCGATGACCTGTCGGGCAAGACTGTCGGTCAGGGGCGGGCTGGCGAGGCTGTTGGTCAGCTCTGCTCGACTCGAGTGGCGTTGCAGGCCGTGGCCGACTGCCTGGGCGGCGATGTGGCCGTCCCGGTTCACTGTCCCGCGGTCGCCATCGCTGGATTGCCAGATGTCACCGTCGACCAGGAGCGCCTGTCGAACCGCCGCGGATGGCAGGTAGGTGCTGAGACGCTGTAGAAGGGTCCAGCCAGCCTGGTGGTCGCTGGTGTAAGCGAGCAGGTAGGCATCGGCGTCGGGGTAGCGTCCCCAGATCTGGCCGACCAGATGCTCGGCTTCGCCGGGCGCGCGGACTTGAGCGAGGTCTGCTCGTGCGGTGAGTTGAAGACGGTTGCCCCGGAAGATCGCCAGTACCAGGGACTCCTCAGGTTCGAAGCCCAGCAGGTACGGCACGAGTTCGGCGACATCATCATTGGTCTGGAGCCACAGTTGGGGCAGCTGAGTTTCGCTCATGGTTCATCCGTTCTGTTGGGGTCCGGTGTCACGGAGTGGGTCCACCAAGTTCGGCGGCCGCTAGACGGCCGGGTTGGGTGTCTGCGGCGCTTGGGCCAGTGCGTTGGACGGCCCGGGAAAGGGCCGCGGGCCGGCTTCATTGGCGTTGACCACCTCCCAGCTGCCCTCGCCAGGTGCGGACTGGGCGGGAACGTCGGCCAACGTGGGCAGTGTCGAGATGGTGATCCGCTGGGGTCGGCTGAGGACGGTTTGGGGAATGCCTCGGTAGTCGTCGTGCTTCTTGACGGTGCCGGTGATGGTGATGTGATCGCCGCGCTCGACGTCGTATGCCCAGCGGGCAGAGGTGGTGGTCTTGACCACCGCGGAGCCGCAGTCGATGACCAGGAGCATCTGGTCTGGTGAGCGGTAGTGGTAGCCGGCGACGGCCATCGCGAGGGTCACGGTGCCAGTGAGGGTGATCTTGTCCCCGATGGTGCCAACGTGGGTGATCGTAGGTCGTTGTTGGTCGCGTAGTTCGGCGTCAGCTTGTCGTTGGGTTAGTCGTTGCCAGGCGCGGATGGCGCTGACGGCGAGGCCGAGCTGCTTGCGTCCTACGATGCCGGCAGCAAGCACGGCGGCGAGATTGGCTTCGTAGCCTGAGGCGCCGGTGAGGCTGGCGAGTAGATCGGTGCGGATCTGCGGAGCCTTCTGGGTAGCGTCCGCCAACTGGTCGGTGATTTCGCTCAACACCTCGCGGCCTTGGCGGCTGCCGCCCATCGCGAGAGCGACCAGTTCGCGGGTCGGGGTCAGGCCGTTGGGGTTGGACGCCGGTGTCCAGCCATAAACAGCGGTCACGGCATAGGCGTAGGTGAGCACAGAGTCGATGTCCCACAGCGTGGGCCCGCCGCCGCGTGACCGCTCGATCTCTGCTGCCAGGTCGTCGGCGGACAGGATCACCGGCCGGACGGTGATACCGAGGAAGTCGGGCAGGCAGCTGCGGCCAATCTGCTTGAGCTCGCCGGTGTCTTCGTGACGCACAAGGTAGGTGGTGAGCCGAGGCCGGACGGTGTGGCAGTGGTCGCACTGGCCAGGCTGGACGCTGGCGTTGTCCACGGTCTCGTCGGAGCCGGGTGGATAGCGCAGCACCGGCGGCGCCGCTTCGCCGGGAAGACGGTCGACAGCGGCCACGAACCGCCAGCCGGCATAGCTCGGCGGCTCGCCGGTCAGGGTCACGTCGAAGCCGTGGACGGTAACCTGCGGTGCACCTGGGGCCGGTGCGTAGCTGCGGGTCGCCGGCACCGCGGCAACGTCCACGCGTCCGGTCAGACCTTTGCGCTCGGCACGGGCGTTCACCTTCGCGATGCGGGCGCGGGTCGCCGCCAGCTCGTCGGAGGTGAGGAACCAGACCCACGAGCCGGCAGAGTCCGCCACACGATGCTCGGGTTCGAGCAGTTCGGATAACGCCGGAGTGCTCATGTGTCACCTCCGGGGCTCCAGGTGATGCGTTCGGGTGCGGACGGCTCCCACCTGGTGACGCGCACCGAGCGTTTCCGGCTGGAAGATGGGTAGAGGTCGGGCCGGATCACGGCGCGGACTCGGCGCAGCCGACTCCTCCCGAGGGTCCTTTCGGCCTCTGCGGCAGTGGCCATCCCCCTGAGCCGGCCCGGGCCCCAGCGGCGCAGCATCCATGCGGCAGCGGACACCAGCGCGGCGAGCAGGAGTCCTTCCACGGCGACGATCCAGCCCATCAGCACGGCCGGACTCGCCGCCTGCCCGGACATGGCAAGCCCGGCGGTGGCGTCGCCGACCAACAGGCGGTCGAGACTGGCGAAGATGTTGCGGGGCCAGGTCCAGCCGGCGCCGCTGGTCCAGTTGGCCAGCGCGCGCCCCAACTGCAGGCCCACCACCGCAACCAAGGCGACCACGACCGTGACCCCTGCGGCCGGTTCCCAGGTCCACGGATAGGGCGTCGACCGGCGATCGGTCTGAAGTGCTGCCATGGCTGTGCCCCTTTCGGTTCAGCGGGAGTAGAAACTGACGTGGACGTGATCGCGATGGGCGAGGGTGGGGTTTCGGTTTCCCAGTGGATGCCGGTAAGGCCGCCAGGAGTCACTGACCTGGGGGTTCCACTTGCGGGCGTCCCACAGCACGTACTTCACCCGCAGTGCCTTGGCGTGGGACTTCACCCAGCGCGCCACCTGCCAGCCGAAGTCGTTGCCAGCGCGGGTGTTCCATCGGGGGATCATGAAGTCGACCGCGAGCCCACGAGGGTGGTCGGAGGTCGAGATGGGCCGTCCGCCTCGTCCGCCCATGTGTTTGATCGCGGGGAAGGCTGCCTTGACACAGCGCAGGCCGTGGCGGGCGGTGGCTTGCAGTCCGCGTTCGGCTGCCGAACCGGAAGGTGGGCAAGCTCCGTCGAAGTCAGGGAGTTCGCCATCTGCTGGCAGGCAGTCCTCGGCTGACAGGGCCGGAGTCGGGCTGCGGTCGCCCGGTGTGGTGGCCGGGGCTGGGACGGGAGTTGTCGCGGTATAGGTGCCACAGGGGTCTAGGGGGATCTGCTCGGACACAGCGGGTGCGGCCACTATGGTGATAGCGGTGACGATGCCCAGCGGTAGGGCTCCAAAGAGGAGAAGCATCGCGGCGATGCCGGCGATCACCCATTTCATCGTTGGTCTCCGTTCCGCGTCATGGTCAGGCGGCTGCTTCGAGGTTGGCGTTTGTCCAGGTGAGGAGCCGCTCTGCCGGGTGGAGCACCGTTTGGACTTTGTGGATCTGCGGCCCGACCAGCCAGAGCGCACGTCCGGGCACCTGTCGGCACCAGTCGGTAACGAGATTCGTCGCGATCGGGGACAGGCCGAGGATGCCGGCCAGTTCGTCGGCGATCTGTTGGGGTTGGCCGTGCAGGATCTTGGTGCTGGTGAGGTGGAGCAGGTCTTTGGCGATCGTCGCCGCCTGGGAGCCCAGGTCGCCTGCTGACAGCAGGTCGGACGGTTTGTGGGCGATGGCCAGCTGGATGTCGCCGTCTCGGCGCGACAGCCTCAGGTCGGCGTCGAAGCTCATCACTGCCTCGATACCGAGGCGAAGTTGCTTCCAGCTTTCGTCGCGGACCACGATCCGCAGATCGCCCGGTTCGGCGACCTCGCGCATGGCCCGGCCCCATGAGTTGAGGCACAACAGGGCCATTCCGACTGCTTCATCGCCGAGGGCTTCAAGCTGCGCGAGGGACAGGGATTGGATCGGTGCCGACCAATCGATGTTGATGCTGGTGTAGTCGTCGAACAGGCCTCGCAGGGCGCCGTGGGTGAGTTGGCCGAGGCTGTCGCGTAGCAGCCGTGTGTCGTCGAGGAAGTGGCGTACGGAGGCGTAGCGGCAGGTCTCCACCAGGTCGTTGGTTGGTTCGTGGAGCAGCCACCACAGTCTCGGGATGGTCGTCTCGGTCAGCTGGGTGTTGCCGGCGGTGTAGCCGGTGAGCAGACGCAGGCTGGCGTCCACCACGGCTTCCTCCGTGGGCCCGACCGGTACCGGCTGGTGGCCGATCTTCTGCGAACCGACGAGGCCACGCAGCACGACCAGCCAGCGGGAGAACACAATGTCCGCTCTCCGTTGAGCCTCGATCGCGTCCAACTGATCCCAGCCCTGCCGCAGGGGTCCGAAGTCCAGCGGGTTGATCCGTGCGGGGAGGCCGGGTCCGATCGTGATGGGTTCAACCCCAAGCGCGTGGCACATCGCCTCGTACTCGGCCTTGACGTCGCCGAGAATCAGGGTTCGGTAGCCGAACCCCATCATGCGCAAACAGAAGGCCTTCGTGGTCGCCGACTTGCCCAGGCCGGGCTCGCCGAAGCAGAAGATGTTGGGGTTAGAGACCCGCTCCTCCAGGACCCAGCCGTGCGGGTCGGCGAAGAAGCTGCCGCGGGAGAAGAAGTCGAACCCCATCTGGGCACCCGTTGCCGGCAACCCGGGACGGGTGACGAACGGCCACAGCGCGCCGGCCTGGTCGCTGGTCATCCGCCAGGTCGCCACCGGGGCGGTTGCCGGGCTCCAGCCCCGGCCCCGCCGGCGCTGCCCCCGCGGTGACGTGGGCTGGAACAGCCGCGGTTCTCGTGGCTCGACGGCCGGCGGCGCGGCCGCCGGGAGCGGATGGCCGAAGTCGGCCAGCAGCCGGTCGACCTTTCTCCCCGATCGCAGGGTTCTCACTGGATCGTCCTGTGGTCGAGAGTGACGCCGAGTGGGATGGTGGCTGCGGTGACAGCGCTGTCCTGGGCGAGGTCCAGCCGCAGCGGGGCGTAACCGGCCCGGCGGATCGAGGTGTCGAGCCGGCGTCCGAACTCGGCGATCCGCATGGTCGAGGGGACGGTGACGCAGGCGACCGCGTACGGCAGTACCAGCGCGTTGCCCCACGCCAGCTTGACGTCGAGTTCGCGAGCCCGGCCAATCGCGGCGCGATCCTTCGCGCGGGTCTTCATCCCTGCTCTGGCCCGTAACGCCTCAGCCAGGTCGGCGGACCACTCCGCACTCTGCGACTGCCGGTCGGCGACGGCCTGTGTCACCACAGGGAAAGTCACCAGTAGGCAACGGCGCTCCTGCGGCTCGGTCGGCACCAAGACCGGCGCCAAGGCGCCAAGTACCGCTCCTCTGGTCGGGAGCGTGATCGTCGCAGCGATCGAGCACCAGGCGTCGTGGACGTAGTGCCGCGCCACAGTCTCGGCGCCCGACGGACCGGCGTGGGCCCAGGGCACGGTCGCGTTCACCGCCGGGTTGGCGCGCTGCTCGGCCGCCGCGTCGACCAGACCAGCGCGATCGGCCGGTGCGAAGCCCGTCCGCACAGCTGCGGCCAACTGCTGGGAGGTCAGCCACTCCACCGACGTCATCCGCATCCCTGTGCGCAGCAGAGCCTCGACCTCCGCCACCAGCGTCGCCATCGCCCGCCCCCGGGACGCCACGCCGTGGCCGTACTCCCTGGCCAGCCGGGCGAGGCGGGACTCGGGCACGACCACGCTGACAAACGCCTCGGTGCGCACCGACGCCTGCGAAAGATTGGCGGCGATCTCGCGGTTCACCTGCTGGGAAAGCTGCGGGGCGTGGGGGTGTTCGTGGCGAGCCAGCCACTGCTCGCGTTCGGCTCCATCGTCGGGAACCGACCGGATCTGGAACTGCACCGCGGAGATCGATCCCGCCCGTGCGCAAGCGTTGAGCAGCTCGGTCAGGCCGGCGGCCTGGGCGTCGCGCTCCTCGGCGTCGGCCAGCGCCAAGCCCGGATGGCTGATCGCCGCTGTCGCCGCCCAGGTCCGTTGCGCGTGGTCCTGGATCAGCGCGAACCGGGTGTTCGACGGGCCTTGGGGTGGGCCGTCGTGGATCTCGATCCCCTGCAGCACCCCCGGCAGATCAGGGGTCTCCAGATCGGCGGCTTGCCCGGTCGCTGCCTTGGCGCGCCAGCGCGTCCAGCCGAACACGGTCCCGGCCGCCAGACTTGCCGATGCCACCAGCCAACCGACGGCCGAACGGCCACGCACCGGCACGGTCACCAGGAGCGCCAATACCAGCCACGCCACGCACAGCACACCCGCAAGGGACCAGCGATCAGCCTGAACAGCCCACAGGATCGGACCCCCGGCTGCGACCAGGAGTACCAGTCGGGCGCCGCTCAGTCCGAAGAACCATCCCTGCCGGTTGCGGGCGTACTCGGCGAACACTGTGGCCATTGGTCTGTCCTCTGGTTCCTCTACAAGGCGACGGCGGCGGCCTCGGCAGCCCCGCTCGCTCCCGCCGCTCCGCTGGACGCGGCCGTGCCCGCCGGCGCTGCGGCGGGCGCCGGCGCAGGTGAGGTGCCCGGCGGGATGTAGGTGTCCGCCGGCTGGGCGTCGCTCGGACCCGGATCGGTATCGCCGTCGTTGTTGGTGCTGGTGGCGTTGGCCTCCCGGTTGGCGCGGGCTGCCCGATCGCTGGGGGCTTGGTAGTCGGGCTGGTAGCTGTTGTGTCCGATCCCGGTTTGGTTGGTGATGTCGCTGAGCGTCGCCGCGCCGAACGCACCTACCTTGGTCACCAGCCCCAGACCAGCACCCACGGCGGCCGCTACGGGGCCTAGCGCGGCACCGGTCGCCTGCACTGCAGCAGCGAATCTGCTGGTGGCAGCGGCGTCTGCCGTTGCCTCACCGGCGGACTGGCTGCCGGAGGTCTGACTCGCGGTGTCATTGGCGGCCTGTGAGGGGCGCCCTTGAAGCAGGCCCTGCAGCCCGCCGACTGCCTGCATCCCGGCGCGGGCTGACGCACCAGAAGCGGTTCCGGGATCGGTGAAAGCCAGCAGTTTGAACAAGGCCACTGGGGAGATCACCGCGATACAGATCAGCACGATGGCGGGCAGCGCGGTACCGATGGATCCCTCGATCGAGCCAGCCTTTCCTGCCGTGACACCCTCGGCGAACTTCATCCCCGTCCCGGTCACCAGCACGACGACGAACGGGGTGAAGGCGGCGGCATGGAACCATCTGAAGGAGCGCCAGAACCAGCTCCGGGTACTCTCGTTGACCAGCCCGGCCGCGGTGATCGGGCCGGTCGCGACCAGCACAATCAGCGCGGCGTCTCGCGCCAGAATCACCACCAGATGCCCGATCGCAGCCACCCACATCAGCAGACCCATCAGACCCAACACCGTCGCCATCCCCGCATCGGCGATCTGCTGAACACCGAAGGGTTTCCACGGCTGCCAGGTGTTCCATGACGTGACGCCCAGCAGCGACCGCATCAGTGCGCGGGTCAGACCACCAGCGGCGGCTGTGATCGCGACGGTGTAGCCGATCCAACCAGCTGTCACGACCAAGAACTGCCCCATGCCCACCGCGGCGCGGCCCAATCCCTTCGGGTCGCGGCGGGCTGCGGCGATGCCGAGCTGGACCATGAACATCACCAGCACCAACACGCCGGCGATCCAGAAGGTCGCGCGATACAGATCCTGACCCGGACCCGCTGCCGCCAGATCAGGCGTCAGCCAGGCGTCCATCCAGTCCAAGATCAACCGCAGCACCCACACGCCGCCGTTCCACAAGCTCAACCAGGCCGCTGTCCAGGCGTCAGTGACAAGCTGCGCGGCTGCCCCGCCGAGCTGCCCAAACGGATTCCACCAGTCGTTCATTCGCCGACCTCTTCCACCCAGTCCAGCCAGCCGGACTCAACCGCGGCGGTCGAACCCGGCCACACCTGGGGAGCCGGTGCCGGGGGCTCCCCGGGAGCGATCTGCCAGCGGCCATCAGCCCAGGCCATGCGGGCGCAGAGGCCGTAGCCCATCCGCGACTCGGCCCGGATCAGCGCCTGCACGTCCAGCAGGACGCACACCACGACCCAGTCGGGCCCGTCGGCACCCTTCACCAGCGCGGCGGCCGGCGTCACCCGGACCAGCGTGGCTGGGTCCTTGTCCTGCCCGGGTTGACGGGCCGCTTCCAGGAACGCAGTCACATTACGAGTGAGTTCCCAGTCCGCTAGTGCAGGACCGCCGGGCTGTACCCACTGGCTGTGAACTTCGCGGACGATCGGCAGGCTCATCGCTTCGAGCACGGTCTTCTCGATCGCGGCGAGTTGCCCGACCGCACCTTCCGCGGTGTGGGGGAAGCCGGACGGAACACCCGCCGGCCCAGCCTCGACCGCGGGAACCGGAACCAGAATCTCGCCGGCCGGCAACACCGCTGTATCGGGAGTGAAGGCGGCCTGCGGATCGGTACTGGGCATCGGGTCGGCGGCAATCCGGTCTCGGATAGCCAGGTGGTCGTCCACCGGCGGCAGGCCGTCGGGTTGGGGAGCTGACGGCTCGGCGAGAGCGGTCCAGATCGCGAAGGCCAGTCCGGCGATCAGCACTAGCGCCACGGTGACCGTCGCGCACAGGACGGCGATCAGGTGCCGCTGGCTCCACGCGGCCGGTTGACCGCGGGAGGGACGATAGGGCTGCATCGCGGTCTCCCTAGATGCAGCCGTTGCCAAGGATGCTGTCAACGATCCCCGGCGCGACCACGTACAAGATCGCTGCGATGACGACCGTGAGCAGACCCGCAATGGCGGCCTTGTTGGCGCCATGCATCCCGAGCCACCGGCCGACCGGCAGTGCGCCGATCGCCAGGACAAGCCCAGCGAAGAAGGCGATCCCGACCCCCCACAGGATGTAGCCCAGCACCTGGTCGGCGTATTGCTGGGCCCCAGGCGGCGCGATCGGACAGACCTTCATCGGCACCAGCACTGGGACAAGCAGGGGTTGCAGCTGAGCGATCGCTCCAGCGGCCACAGTGACTACGAACATGACAGTCCTTTCACGAGAGCAAGCAGACGCGCAGCTGCCGCAGTGATCGCGGGCGGCACTGCTTCGGGGGTGAGGCCGGAGATCGCCAAGCCGCGGTCGGCCGGGAAGCAGGTGACGCGGCCCATCTCGCGCGACTGACGAAGTAGTGGCCCGGCGGCCTGTTCGACGGGGCGGGGCCACCGCCGAGGGGATGCTCCAACCAGCGCAACGTGCGTCCTATCGACACCGAGCAAGCCGATCGACAACTCCGCGCGCCGCAGTCCCGGCTGGCTGGGATGCACCGCCAACACCACCAGCTGCAAGGTCCGTGCCAAGTCGCCGACCCAACCGGGAGCGTCGATCAACTGCTCCACCGGCCACCCCGCATCGACCACGGTCAGCGGCACCAATGCGGCCGGCGGCGCGGGCAGATCGGTCGGCGCGGAGAGGTGGTCCGAGCGGCGGTCCAGCAGCACCGAACCGCGAGATCCGCGCATCCAGCCGTCCCCGAGCAGCCCAAGCTCAGCACTCGCTGCGACCGCAAGACCGGACAGGCCAGCTCCACAGCACTCCACCACCCGGGCACTTCCGGCGGCCGTCGCGATCGCCACCGCCACCGTGGTGGCGCCGGCCCCAGCAGAGGCCGGCACCACCAGCGCCACCTGTTCCTCACCCCCCGGTTCCCAGGTGGCCGCGCTCCCGCCAGCGCGGGAGCTGACTCGGCGAGCACTGCCCGTACGGAACTCGCCCCGGGCCGCAGCCAGATAGGCCTGACGCAGCTCAGCAATCGACAAGAGGGGTGCGCTCACTGGTCGAGCACCTCCAACCGCCGAACCATGCCAGCTCGACGTTCGACCTGGGGCAGCGCGGCCAGCTGTACCTTCGCGTCCTGGATCTCCTCCAGCTTTGCCATCGACATGGCCAGATTGCGGATCACCGCTGGCTCCAGCCACACCAAGTCGAACAGTCGAGCAATCCTGGCGGTTGGTTCATCGGCCACGGCCAACACCTCCTTCGCGGCCATAAGCCGCCGAAGCGGGGGCGTTTCGGACATCACGCCGCCCAGGCGATCCGCGCCAGGGTCGCGGATCTGCCACCAGCGCCCACGGTGGCCGCGAGCGCGGCGATGCTCCGTGCCGCGCGACGCCGCACCGTACGGCCTGTGACCCCCCACCGAGCCGCAACCTGGTCGGACACCCGGTCACCCAACAGCGGCAGGCAGGCCACCGCGCCCGGCGCCTCCTCCGATGTGGCCAGCACATCGAGCAGCAGCCTGCGGTCGACCTCGGAGATCACCCCCTGCCTGCGGCCCCACTCCAGGACCGCCAGAACGTCGTCGCGCGCGTCAGTCGCAGTTGTGTCCTCCTCGTTGTGCGACGCTCGAAGCAGGTCGATCGACAGGTCGAGGTAGGTCCGCGCGAGCGTGCGATCGCGGTTCTCCAGCTGGCCGCGGTCGCCGAACTCAGCCAGCACGGCCTTGCGGAGCCGCCACAGAATGTTGCCGGCCACCCGACCTGTGGTCCGCCACGGAAAACTACGCACCTCGATCCACAGCTGGGCGGCCACCTGCACGTCAGCATCCCGTTGCCCAGCCAGGCCCGCGCTCACATACCGGAGCACCCCCGGCACCATCAGCCACGCCAACACCGTCGCCGCCTCGGTGTCATCACCTCCGTCCGTCGCGGCCAACTCCGCCAACCCCCGCAGGACGCGATCCGTCACATCGGACGGCGCCGATCGCCGCCACGCTCCCAACTCCTCCGGAACCGGCACACAACCCAACGCGGGTACCCGCTCGCTCCATCTCCCCCAGCAGCGCTGAACCACCGCGGGGATCTGCTCCTCATCCAGCCCGAGAGCTTCCACAAGACTCATTGCCGGTGTCCTTCCTCGTCGCTTGTTCGACCAGGCCAGGCCAGCGGTTCGATGTGGCCACGAATGTCCCCTCAGCGCTGGGGGACGTCGATCCGAGACGAGAGGACATCGAGAGACACACCTAGCCAGACCAAGGTCCCCCCATGTCCCCCCGGAACCCTGCAGCCAGGCCTTGCGGCAGATCCAGACGGGCCACCACGACACCGGGCGTCCCAGGGCAGCACCTGGCCTCGATCCCGCCCAGAACCTCACTGGCGCTCACATACGAAGACCGACACCGAGTTGGGGTTGTCAGGCGAGCACATGCCGACCTAATATCGAACATACGTTCGAGAGTAGGTGAGGATCTATGCCGCCAGTCAGCCCCGATCAGCTGGCTATCGTGTCAGTCCGCCTGCTGCCATCCGCGAAAGAGACAGCGCAGGCTAGGCGATGGGAGGTCACCTGCGGCAGCGCGGCGACCGGGTGGCGCGTCGTTGGCTGGATAGACGAGCACCATACGGACGGCGCCCGGCCACCCCTTTACGTCGCACTTGGCGTGCATCCGAGCACAGGGAAGCACTGCTCCCTCGGGGCAAGCTGTGACTTCGATGAGCGAGCCAACGCAGTCGCGGACTTCAATGCCAACCCGACGACCAGCCGGTCGATCTCTTGGATCCCGGGGTGACTGATCGGAGTTGGACCGACGGCCCACCCACGTCCCGGAGCGCAACCAGTCGCCAACCCGACTGAGCCGCAGGCACATCCCGGCTGACGTCGCCCCTCGCCCTTCAGCGCGGATACGAAGCCGAGTTGCCACGCACATGGCTTGTGTGGTCGCTGCTCCTACAGAAGCGCTGTGCAGCGACCGCTAGCTGTTGGGTCGCTTTTCCTTCTGGGCCCACTCGTCCAGGATGAAGGCCACGGGGTCCTTTGGCATCTTGTTGATCATCTCGACATCGCGCTGCCATTGGGCGTGCCCGTCTGAGCTTGTGCGTCGCTGGCCAGCGAGTTCGAAGGGGTCGGAGCCAAGACTCCAGACGGGGAAGTCGATCTCCAGATGATCCAGCGTGAGCAGGAACCTTGGCCTGTCCGGAAGCGCCCGCTTGTAGGTTGTGACCGAACCGCATTCGCCCTCAGGTTCCAGTATGCACACCGCGTCCCATTTGGCCTCCAGCAACGCGGATATGTTCTCGAGCTGCTGCGCGGCTCGATCATCGAACGCGCGCGCTCGCCGCTTAACTTCTACCGGAACCAGGGAGCCGTCGTGGAACAGCAGCACGACATCTGCTTCAGCCACGACTCTGCCGTCTCTTAGGAACTCCACACCCGGGTGGGCGCCGACAAGCCCGTAGTCATCGAGCAACTGCACTAGCCATCGGAGTGCGAGCACATGTCCCAGAGCATCCACCTCAAGACAGCGGCGAAGGACCTCACCAATGCGGTACTTGAAGCGGATGATGTCCGGACTGAAGGAATGGTCCACAGTCGTGGTGCATCCGGGGCAGGTGTGAGGTGGAGCCATGTCCTTGGTCGGCAGCCAGAACGGGACCTTGCAGGATGGACACTCAAGTTCGACTCCCTTGACGATGACCCCCCTGTCCGTTGCCCACTCTAGCCAGGCTTTCGTCGCCGATGGTGTTCCGATACAGCCCTTGAAGTCTGTGTAAGGAAGCTGTCGTCCTTCGTTGGGTGGAGCAACTCCGGGATCGTCGCGACCCGTGCTATCTGCAAGACGCGAGATGTCGTCCTCCGACATACCGTCTCGCCGCAGCTGCTTCTCAACTCTGCTCCACCGCGCCTTCCACCAGGACATACCGCTGCGTTCCCCAAGTCGGTAGAGAAGCGCAATCAACTTCGCATTCGAGAGGTAGTAGGCCTCGTCGAGCCGACCGAGCGCTCTGAACAGCGCCATCGCGGCACGGCCTGGTTGAGATTCTCGTATCTCCAGTCCGCGTTCGAGCGCTGCCGCAGCGAGGACTGTCCAAGGCGCTGGCCACACAACGTCGACCGTTCTGCGCCCCCGCCATGGCGACGCCGCAAGCTGAACGGACCCACACTCGAACCCCTCACCCAGGCGGTTTCGGAGCGTTCCGACACTCGGGACGGGCGAGTCCACCACGGCGGCGGACAGCACCAGGGATGGTGGCCGGTAGCTGGCGGCGCTCAGGACCTCGTGGTCTGAGGGTGCCAGCGGGTTGATCCTGGCGCGGCCGTTGCTCCAGTACGCGATCGACGAGGACGGCCGGTGGGGAGCCCGAACTGGACCGACCAGTTGCCCGGGGGTTGCCGCCACCCCGGACGGAAGGAGGGAAGCGAGTTGTTCGACCTGCTTGATGGACAGAGACGCGCTGACGAGATGGAGTGGTCCGCCCTTGAGGCCGAAGGGTTGCGAGATCCCCGGTGTTTGCAGTCGGCGTAGCGCAGGCTCATCGAGCGCTTCGGCTGGCACCCCAATCGGGAGCGCCCCCCGGTCCCCCCAAGTGGCGCGTAGGTACCACAGCAAGGCGAGATCCGTGACCGATCCTCGGCTCATCGCGACGACGATGTTCGGACCTGCCTGTTCGGCCACTCTCCATGGTGATGGCAGTATCTCTTTGCCTCCCAGCAAACCGGCATTAGGTTGACGACCCGAGGCCAGATATAGGGTGCTGAACTGTCGCGGCGTGATCTTGGTGGGATCGAGTACCCGCTCGATGAGATCTTCTAGGTTTCCGACGACCGTGCGCTTCTCGACATCAATCACTTCGGTGACGTCGAGATGTCTGATACTCGCGCTCTCACAGAGTTCGTCAGGAACAGCTGTGGGCATCCAGCCCAAGGTTCCGGCATAGGCTAGTCGCCACGGGTCATTCTCACCGAGTTCGATAACCTCCAGTGTCCGTAGGTGCTCCCGCGGCGAGTGGGCGGCGA
>Ga0102832_1000416_pt1 | contig 18470 bp, 16 predicted proteins | sample EBPBio282013_DNA_FD_88942 | JGI IMG/M metagenome (GOLD analysis project Ga0102832, IMG submission 88942) | Wastewater treatment Type I Accumulibacter community from EBPR Bioreactor in Madison, WI, USA - Reactor 2_5/28/2013_ DNA (Illumina Assembly) | ecosystem: Engineered > Bioreactor > EBPR >...
TGAACGTTCAAAGGCTTGAGGGGTTGCTTTCGGGCGCGATATGCACTCCTAAATGACATGGGCGAACGGAGTTCCACGATGAAATACCTGCACACCATGGTCCGCGTGACCGATCTCGAGGCCTCGCTGGATTTTTATGTGAGCAAATTGGGCCTGACGGAGCTCCGGCGCACCGAAAGCGAAAAAGGCCGCTTCACCCTCGTATTCCTGGCGGCACCCGGCGACGAGACCGCGCAGATCGAGCTGACTTACAACTGGGATGCCGAGGTCTATACAGGCGGCCGCAACTTCGGCCATGTGGCTTACGAGGTCGACGATATCTACGCGCTGTGCAAGCGCCTCATGGACAAGGGCGTCGTCATCAACCGCCCCCCGCGCGACGGCCGGATGGCATTCATCCGTTCGCCCGACAACATCTCCATCGAACTCCTGCAAAAGGGCGCCGCGATGGCGCCGCAGGAACCCTGGGCATCGATGCCGAATACCGGCGTCTGGTAGATTTAGTGGACCGCGAGCGACGCCGCGGGAACCTGCGCCACTTTCGCGAGCAGATATTCCAGGTCGTCGTTGTCGAACTCGACGCCGATGTTCTCGTACTGCGTCAGGATGCGTTCAATGATCCGGCGTGAATAGCGTTCGGGGTCCAGATCGCGGCCGTCGAGTTCGGTCTGCGCGATGACAGACAGGGCGGCCTGCGCGGCTGGATACCCAGCGTCCGGCAGGCGCGCCTTGGTCCAAATCGTTTGAAGACCACGGCTCCCCGGATCGTGGATGAGCGCGCGCGCATTATCGACCGGCAGGGCGGCGAGGCGTGCCAGCGCATGTTCGAAGAACCGCAGATTGCCCATGCAGATCGCACGCAGGACGATGGAGCCCGTGAGACGGTTGTTGTCCTGAAGCTGGGCCACCAGCGCCTTCAGGCTTTCTTCCGAAACGCCCATGGCGAGGCCGACGGTCGCGCGTTCGCGTGTCTGGAGGATAAGCTCCAGCGCGATGTCGGACGAAATCTTGTGAGTGGAAAGGAGATGCGTGCGCAGATGTTCGGCGACACGGGTCACCAGGCGCTCGACGATGGTAATGGGCAACGCATCGCGATGGACAAGCGGTTCCTGCACGGCCTCGCTGTGCCCGAACTTATCCACCACTTTATGAAATGTCGGTTCGGCTATCGCGGCGCCCGGATTGGCGAGCAGCTTCGCGACGACGGTCTCCGAGCCGTTCTGGACGATCGCATCAGACACACGCGCATCGACTTCGCGGCGGCCGGCGATCGCATCGAGCCGCGACGGCGACCCCTGGCTCGCGATAATTTGCAACAGGTCCTCAGCCGTGAGGACCTCGGACGCGCTCAGGATCGGCAGCGCGACGGAATCGACATCACGCGCGAGCGAGACAGCCACATCGTGCGGCAGCCGCGGATTGGCACGCAGATTGGCCGACAGCGCTTCACGCACACGCACTTCGGCATCGCGCACCATCAGGCGGAAGATCTGCTCGGCGAGCGCAAGTTCGGCCGGCGCGAACGCGCTGGCATTGAATTGCTGCGCGAGTTTGGCCGCCGTCCCGGCGCGTACGGCCGGAGAGGGATCTTTCTTCAGTAGATTGACATCTTCCATGGTCAGCCCCGTCATGACTCAGCCCCAGCGGCGCTCATGCGTTTCCCCTGCCGGTTGACGACAACATAGACAGCCCGACAAGACTCACGGTTTTGCAGCATAAACGCTCTGATCGTCCTGAAGTTGTGCGGCAAAGACCGTTTGTAAGGGTTCTCTCGGCTTAGGCGACGGACGCGGGCGTTGACCGGCATGCGTGCCAGCCGACAGCTGATTTATACAACTAAAAGGCGTCATGTCACAAGCACCCGGCCGGGCGGCCCTTCTCTGCCATGTGTACGGCTGGTCTAAGCCGCTGGTTGCATTTTCGGGACAAATTTTATCGCTGGGCGTTTCGTCACCCTAAAAGGGGTGCATGCCGTGGCGACAAATGCCATGGTTTCGAGACATTTAGCCGTCTCAAAGGGGATATGGGATGCTGCGCCGGCTCGGGAACCCCATCGTCATTGCGATGGTGCTAGGGATTGTTGTGGGGGCCATCTGCCACAACCAGTTGGACCCTGCGGCCGCCAAACAGGTGGCCAGCTACTTTTCCATCATCACGGACGTGTTCATCCGCCTGATCAGGATGATCATCGGCCCCCTCGTCTTTTCGACGCTGGTTGTCGGCATTGCCCATATGGGCGACGCCTCCTCCCTCGGCCGGATCGGGGCGCGGACGCTCGGCTGGTTCATCGGCGCGTCGCTGGTTTCGCTGTTCCTCGGCCTCATCATGGTCAATCTCCTGGCTCCGGGCGAGAATCTCGGCCTCCCCCTGCCCGATGCGACCACGCCAGCCGCGGTCCAAGGCGCGTCCCTGAACTTGCGTGAATTCATCACCCACCTCGTCCCGCGATCATTCTTCGAATCCATGGTGAACAACGAGATCCTGCAGATCGTCGTGTTCTCGGCCTTCGTCGGCGTGGCGGCGATGAACCAGGGCCATCACGGCAAAGTCATCGCCGATCTGGCCAACAGCGCGGCCAACATCATGCTGCAAATCACCAGCTACGTGATGAAGGCGGCTCCGCTGGCGATTTTCGCGGCGCTGTCGTCGGTGGTCACCACCCAAGGCCTCGATATTCTTACCGCCTATGGCCGCTTCATGGGCGGGTTCTATCTGTCGCTCATCCTGCTGTGGGGGCTATTGCTCGGCGCCGGCTATCTGATCGTCGGCAGCAGTATCGGAACACTCGCGAGCAGCCTGAAGGCTCCTATTCTTCTGGCCTTCTCGACCGCGTCGTCCGAAGCGGCTTATCCCAAGACCCTGGAGCAGTTGGAACGCTTTGGCGTGTCCAAACGCGTCGCGTCTTTCGTGCTTCCTGTCGGTTACTCGTTCAATCTCGACGGCTCGATGATGTACTGCACCTTCGCAGTCATGTTCATCGCACAGGCCTACAACATCGAAGTGAGCTGGGCGCACCAAATCACGATGCTGCTGCTTCTCATGATCACGAGCAAGGGCATGGCGGGCGTTCCGCGCGCATCCTTGGTGGTCATCGCAGCGACCCTCACAACCTTCAACCTGCCGGAAGCGGGCCTTCTGCTCATTCTTGGCGTCGACCAGTTCCTGGATATGGGACGCAGCGCAACGAATGTGGTGGGCAACGCAATTGCAACAACCGCTGTCGCGAAGTGGGAGAACGAATTGCATCCCGAAGCCGTCCCGGATACAGAACAGGCACAAACCTCCTAACACCTTTTCTTAGTATTCGATGGATCTTAAACAGCACGTACGTCAGATCCCCGACTTCCCGAAGCCGGGGATCAACTTCTTCGACATCTCGCCCCTCATCCGTCACCCGCACGCCTGGCGCACGACCATCGATCGGATGGCCGATATGATTGGCCCGTGGAAACCGGATGTTCTCGCCGCGGTCGATGCCCGCGGATTCCTGGTCGCCGCGCCGTTGGCGATTGCACTGGATTGCGGCGTCATCATGATCCGCAAGTCCGGTAAACTTCCCGGCAAGGTGAAAGCGCACACCTACGGGCTCGAGTATGGAACCGACACCATCGAAATTCAGGACGACGCCGTGACCCAAGGCGAACGCGTGGTCATCGTTGACGATCTTCTCGCGACGGGCGGCACCATCAAGGCGGCCGCAAAATTGCTGCGTGAATCCGGCGCGCATGTGGCCGGTGCGTCGTGCGTGATCGAACTCTCGTTCCTGAAGGCGCGGGACGCGCTCGGCGTTCCGTTCGCCGCTCTGCTGCAATACGACAGCGAGTAAGGGCGTCAGGCCTTATAAACCGGGCTGAATGTCTCACCGCGGCGCAGATCCTTGAGCACGCCGTCGATGACGTATTCGGCGACCCCAAGCTCGCGCAGCGAATGTTCGGCCATCACAACGGCCAGTTCATGCTCGCCCATGACGGCAAAGTCGGCGCCCCGGCGCTTTAGGAATGCGAGTTGCTCGGCGCTATGACTGCGGGCGATGACTTTGATGTCCGGCCGGATTTTGCGCGCCTGCGTCAGGATATGCCCCGCGGCGAAACCATCCGGGGCCGCGATGACGAGAAGACCGGCGGTCGCGATATGCGCCGCCTCCAGCACGGCGACCGCCGCCGCGTTGCCATAAACGACGCTCAGCCCCTGCTGACGCAGCTTGTCGGCGGCCACACGGTCATATTCGATGACGATGAACGGCCGTTCCTGGCGCGCAAGTTCAGCACCGATGACGCTGCCGACGCGTCCGTAACCGACGATAATCGTATGCCCTCCCGGCACTTCGGACTTTGGAATTTCCGGCAACGCGGCATAACGATTGATGAGGCCGGTCAGCCAGCCCCAACGGCTCAGCCCGCGCTCAAGCGGCCCGATGAGCTTGAAGACAAAGGGATTCAGGGAAATCGATACCAACGCGGTGGCCAGGATCAGGCTTTGCGCTTCCCGCGTCATAATCTTCAGCTCCACGCCAAGCGAAGCCAGGATGAACGAGAACTCGCCGATCTGCGCCAGCCCCGCGGAGACCATCAGCGCCGTGCCGATGGGATAGCGAAACGCGAGGACGATGGCGAAGGTAATCAGGAACTTGCCAGCGATCGCAATCAGGACCGCGCCAGCGAGCCAGACCGGGTGGGCGAGCACGACGTTCGGATCGACCAGCATGCCCACCGAAACAAAAAACAAGACCGCGAAAGCGTCCTGAAACGGGAGCGAGTCTGCCGCCGCCTGATGGCTGAGATCGGACTCGTTCAGCACCATGCCGGCGAAAAACGCGCCTAAGGCAAACGACACGCCGAAAAGCTCCGAGGACCCGTACGCAATTCCGAACGCGATGGCCAGGACCGATAGCGTGAACAGCTCGCGCGAGCCCGTGCGCGCGACTTGGCCCAGAACCCAGGGGGCCACGCGCCGGCCCACAAGGATGACGACGGCGCCAAAGACCGCGATCTTGCCGATCGCCAGCGCGAGCATCTGCGCCAGGGGCGCGAGCTGATCGGCCTCCGGGAGGTCTCCGGCCCGCAACAACCCTCTGATCGCGGGCAGCAGGACCAGAGCGAGCACCATGATGAGGTCTTCGATAATCAACCAACCGACGGTGATCCGGCCTTCGCGGCTATCGAGTTTATGGCGCGCCTCCAGTTCGCGCGTCAGCACCACGGTACTGGCCACGGACAACGCCACGCCGAAAAGAAGGCTGGCGCCCGCCGACCAGTCCCACAGGAACCGGGCCATCGCGAAGCCAACCATGGTCGCGAGAACGGTTTTGAGCACAGCGCCCAGCAACGCAATGCCGCGCACCGCGTGCAGATCTTTCACCGAGAAGTGCAGACCGACGCCGAACATCAAGAGAATGATGCCGATCTCGGCGAGTTGGGTCGCGAGTTCGACGTCGATCTCGACCCCGGGCGAATAGGGCCCGACCGCGATCCCGGCGAGCAAATAACCAACAATGGGCGAAAGCTTGAGGCGCTGAGCGATAAAGCCAAGCGTGAAGGCCATCACGAACGCAATGGCAACGGTCGTTATGAACGCCGTTGCATCGTGGGCCATCTCGTCCATTCCCCCTGGCTGACCCCCTCCGCGGAATCGGGCGATTCCGGGCCGAAAGCCTTCAAGGAACAAGACATAATCGCGCGGACGCCGGCTTTCAACAGCCGTGGGCGCGCTAGAGCGATCCTAAACGACGGCGTCGTCGAGGGAATAGCCCGCCGCACGGACCGTACGGATCACGTCGGCGCCATCGCCGGCATTCAGGGCCTTGCGGAGACGGCGAATATGGACGTCGACCGTACGGGGCTCAACATAGATATCCGGACCCCATACGCCGTTGAGCAGCTCTTCGCGCGAAAACACCGTACCGGGGCGCTCCATCAAATACTGCAGCAGGCGGAATTCAGTCGGGCCGAGATGGATAGATTTCCCCCCGCGGGTGACGCGGTGGGCGTCCAGGTCGAGCACGATATCGCCGAAGGTCAGCTGACCTTTGCTCTGCGACGGCTTGGCGCGGCGCAGCAGCGCACGCACGCGCGCGATCAATTCCGGCATCGAGAACGGTTTGGTGAGGTAGTCGTCGGCGCCGACGTTGAGGCCGCGGACCTTATCCGATTCCTCCGTACGCGCGGTCAGCATGATGATCGGCACATGGCGGGTTTCGGACTTGCGGCGCAGCTGGCGGCAAACCTCGATCCCCGACATGCGCGGAAGCATCCAGTCAAGAATGACGGCGTCCGGCGGGATCTCGCCCGCGACAGTGACGGCTTCTTCGCCGTCGCTGGCTTCCGTCACGTTGTATCCTTCTTTCTCCAGATTGTAGCGAAGCATCGTCACGAGCGAGGCTTCATCTTCGACAATCATTACCGTCGGTTTCATAAGTTTTCCCCGAAGACCTGATTCTATAGTTCGTTCAGCCGAAACGACCTGTGACATAGTCTTGTGTCTTTCCTGATTTTGGAGTTTGGAACACAACTTCCGTATCGCCGTACTCGATGAGGCGGCCGAGATACATGAAGGCGGTGTTGTCGGACACGCGCGCCGCCTGCTGCATGTTGTGAGTGACGATGATGATGGTGTAATGGCCGGTCAGTTCGCTGATGAGATCCTCGATCTTCGCGGTGGCGATCGGATCGAGCGCGGAGCATGGCTCGTCCATCAGGAGCACTTCCGGATCAGCCGCGACGGCGCGGGCGATGCACAGACGTTGCTGCTGACCGCCGGAAAGGCCGAGGGCGCTTTGATCCAAGCGATCCTTCACTTCGTTCCACAATGCGGCGCTGCGCAAGGCGCGTTCGCACGTTTCCTCGAGGACGGCCTTATTGCGCACGCCGTCGACCTTCAGCGGATAAACCACGTTCTGGAAGATCGACATCGGAAACGGGTTCGGCTTCTGGAACACCATGCCCATCCGCTTGCGCAGCGCGATCACATCGGCATCGCGGGCGTAGATGTCTTCGCCGTGCAGTTTGATCGACCCGGTAATGGACAGGCCATCGACCAGATCGTTCATCCGGTTGATGCACCTGAGCAGCGTCGACTTCCCGCATCCCGAGGGACCGATCAGGGCCGTCACAAGCCCCTTCTCCATCGGCATGGTGACGTTGTGCAACGCCTGCGCCTGGCCGTACCAGAGGCTCAGGTTGTCGATATCGAGGACCTCGCCCGCGCCGCCACGTTTGACGTGGTACACCGTGTCTTCCCGGGCCGATGTAGCAATATCCATGTTCATAAGACGTCCGCTCACTCGCTTAAAATTGACTGCCGACGAATTTCCGTCTCAGACGGTTCCGGATCACGATCGCCACGACATTCATCACGAAGATCAGGCTGATCAGCAGCATCGTGGTCACGAAGACCATTGGTTTGCCGGCTTCGGCATTACGCGACTGAAAGCCCACGTCGTAGATGTGGAAGCCGAGATGCATGAAGCTGCGCTCAAGGTGAACAAAGGGGAACAGGCCGTCGACCGGCAGTTCCGGCGCGAGCTTCACCACCCCGACCAGCATCAAGGGCGCGACTTCGCCGGCGCCGCGCGCCATCGCGAGGATGATCCCCGTCATGATTCCGGGCATCGCGCGCGGCAATACGATACTGCGGATGGTTTGCCACTTGGAGGCGCCGCAGGCGATCGACCCCTCGCGCATGGAGCGCGGCACGGCCGCCAGCGCTTCTTCGGTTGCGACGATAACAACCGGCACGGTCAAAAGCGCGAGCGTAAGCGCCGACCACAAAAGACCGCCGGTGCCGAACGTCGGGTTCGGCAGACGTTCCGGATAGAATAGGGCGTCGATCGAGCCGCCGAGCGCGTAGGCGAAGAAACCGAGACCGAACACGCCGTAAACGATCGACGGCACACCGGCCAGGTTGTTGACCGAAATGCGGACGATGGACACAAGACGGCCCTGCTTCGCATATTCACGCAGATAAAGCGCCGTGATAACGCCGAAAGGCGCGACCGCGATCACCATCAGGAGCGTCATGGCCGCGGTGCCGAAGATCGCCGGCAACACGCCGCCCTCGGTGTTGGCTTCGCGAGGCTCATCGCCGAGGAATTCGCCCCAGCGCGAGAAATAGACGGAAAGCTTCCCACCAAGCGAGAGCGCGTTCGCCGGATAGAACCGCACCAGGTGCGCCATTTCTTCCGTCTTTTCCTCGCCACCGACAGCCACAAACGTCACGGTGTTGCCGTCGTTGAGACGCCGCAACTCCTCGACCTGCGCCGCGAGCTTGTCATAGTTCGCGCGCTGGACGGCGGCGGCGGCCTCCAGGCGTTCCTGCGCCTGACGATACTCAGCACTGTCGCGGCCGCTATTGAGTTGAACGCCGCGCAGCTCGAGACGAGCCGCTTCGAGTTGGTGATTGATGGCGCCGATGTCGTCCTTCTCGATCGCGTTGGCCTGTTTCCAGCGCTCGCGCGACGCGCGGTGCGCTGCCACAAACCCGGGATCGTCGAGTGAATTGATCGGACGTTCCATGCCATCGATGGTGACGGACTTGATGGACCCGACAAAAGGCCCCCATTCCAAGCGCTCGACGAACAGGAAGTTCGCGGGCCGCTCACGCTTCGTGACGTTGAAATCGGGGATCCAGCGGAAATCCTCGCCGTAGATGTCGAAATTGCCGGTGCGGTAAAGCGTGCGCGAGGCATACCCGTCGGCGGCCGCGATGCGCTGTTGCCAGTCGGGCGTCAAAGCCGCAAGAGCCTCCGCCGTCGGGCGGAACAGCTCTTCACGGAAGGGCTCTCCGGCCGTGACCGTGCCGTCGATCTCGGTCACGACGTCGATCGGCTTCGGGATGAAGGTCATGACGCCGTTCCAAGCGACCAGCGCCAAGAAGCCGGCGATCATCGCGATCCCCAAGGCCAGCGCGCCACCCAGAACCCACAGCGCCGGCTCGCCACGCGCGCGCATGTCGGTGCGACGGATCGCCGCACCTCTGGCGACGGGGGCCTGATTGTCCCGCGCGGTCTCGTTGATCACGCCCATGGCCGCTTCCTCACCACTCACAGTTGCGCCGCCCGCTTGCGGAACCGCTGCCGGATCAACTCGGCGAACGTATTCACGGCGAAAGTCATCACGAACAGAGTCAGAGCCGCCAGGAACAGCATGCGGTAGAGCGTGGAATCACGCACCGCTTCAGGCAACTCCACGGCGATATTGGCCGACAGCGCGCGCAGGCCGCTGAAGATGTTCCATTCAAGGAGCGGCGTGTTGCCGGCGGCCATGACGACAATCATGGTTTCCCCGACAGCGCGGCCCATCCCAACCATGATCGCGGAGAAGACCCCGCTCATCGCGGTCGGCAGGATCACAAAAATCGCCGTCTGCCAGTCGGTCGCGCCGCATCCGAGACTCGCCGCGCGCAGATGTTCGGGCACGGCGTTCAAGGCGTCTTCCGAGATGGTGTAGATGATCGGAATGACCGCGAAACCCATGGCGAAGCCGACAACCAGCGTATTGCGCTGAACGTAGGTGTCGACGATGCCACCGCGCGGATCCATGCCGATGATGATGAGGGCGAGCGCGGCGAGGTAACTCAGAACGCCCGCAGCGATGAGGGTCACGACCCAGCGACCGAGGTCCGTCAGACCCGCCAAGGTGCGGTTCTCGCCGCGCAGGATATGGCCGAAACGCTCGCCGACCATCCCCTGCGTGCTCATGAACAGCACGATGAACGCGAACGGGAAGACGAGCATCGCGGTGAAAGGCGCGCTATCGCCGTGACCGCCCGTGCTCCACGCCTTGAGATCGCCGGCGAAGAAGATGCGTTCGAACCAGGGGCCGAGCGCGAACGCCACGAAACCGGTGGCGATGAGCGCGGCGAAGATCAGGACGAATTTCGGCAAGCCGCCATAGCGAAGCGCGATATTCGACGGCAAGAGCTGCCAGAAATATGCGCCCGCGAAAAGACCCGCAGGGACAACGATAAAGGCGCAGAAGATCGCCGCAATCCAGGTTTCAACCAGCGGGGCGAGGATCAGCGCCGCGATGAAGCCCAGCACGACGGAGGGCAGAGAGGCCATCAGCTCCATGGTCGGCTTGACCACCGCGCGCACGCGGTGGTGGACGAACTCGGAGGTGTAAATGGCCGCGCCGAGCGCGATCGGGATCGCGAACAAGAGCGAATAGATGGTTGCCTTCAAGGTGCCGAAGATCAGCGGCACGAGAGACAATTTAGGTTCGAACGCATCGGTGCCCGAGGACGACTGCCACGTCAGATCGGGTTCCGGATAACCCTCATACCAAACTTTCCCGAAGATGGTCCGAAGCGTGGTTTCCGGATGGGGCACGGCGATATTCCAGGCGTGGGCCTGGCCGTCAGCTGAGATCGCCACGACGCCATTCTCACGCGGCGCCAAGGCCACGGTGTCGATTTTTGCATCCTTGGCCGCAAGCTTCAAAACAACCTGTTCGCTTGTGGAATGACGAACCCACACGTCGCCCCCGGCATCGGCCGTAACGAACAGTTTGCCGCGCTGGCTGGCATCCATGGCGACAACGGGCCCGGCATGCGGTTCCAACGTGTGCGCACGGACGAGCTGAAAACCGTCGCTGGTCTTCGCCTCCGCGCGCTGCAAGCGGAAGTAGACGTTCACGGAACCGTCGCTGCCGCCGATGACCAGCGACTGCTCACCGATCAGGAATCCGATGGCGCCGATCGCCGCATCGCCAGGCAGCAGGTCAACGGTTTCGGCGAGTTCCGGCTTGGCGAAGGAGCGGGTGTCGTAGCGATAGATATTCCCCGTTTCCTCAGCGACGTAGACCTGGTCGGCGTTGTTGGTCATCAACAGCGCATGCACATGAACGTTCGCCGGCAGGCCCGGCAGCTCCGACGACGTCATGGTCGTCGTCGTCGCGCCGGTGAGCATGTTGGTGCGCGATTCCGTGCGCGAAAGGCGGCCGATGCCGGCGGCATCCACGGTGATGAACGAGCGTGTGGGACGTTCCACGGTGCCGCCGAGACGATAGTCGATCGCGACAATCGCCGTTCCCGCCGGCGCGGCTTGTGTTTCTTCGCCGAGTTCGACCGCAATGGAGACGACACGCATCTGCTCGGGGCTGATGGCGGTATAGATCGCTTTCCCGTCGGTGAAGTCGGCATCGTTGAGGCGCTTCAGGCCTTGCGGGACCTGGGCATTGTCGACCACCACGCCGCCGACTTTCAGGGTGCCGAGACGCAACGTGCCATCGGTAAAACCAAACGCGAGGTCGCGGCCATTGAGCGTGCGATTGAAGGCGCTGACTTCTTTTCCGCCCAGATCGAAGGCCGGAGCCTCAAGCTCGGTGCCGGTCGCAATGTGGAATGCATGCACTTTCCCGGTCGCGTCGACCGAGGTGGAGACGACTTTATACTCGTCGATGACTTCCATGAGCGCGCGAGGACCGGGCGCGACTTTCACCGCGCTCGAGCCTTCAACCGATGCGCCGGTGAACAACGGCACAACGACCTGCGCAAGGAAGATCATGATCCCGAACACGGCGACGATCACACCGATACCGCCGATCCGGATAATCCAGTCCGCGGCCTTGTCGATGATGATCACCGATCGCGCGGTCTTCATGGAACGGCGCTGACGCGGCATGCTCCCCCGAGCTTCGCCTTTGGTTTCAACGTCCGCCACACACACCCCACAATCTAGAAAACGACGATGCCGGCATTTTCACCGGCATCGCGCTTAACAAACAAACGCGAGTCTCTTAGTAGCTCAGCTCAAGCGCCTTCAAGTCTTCCGAAACCACCGCGGACGGGATGGGGAAGTAACCATCCTTCACCACACCGGTCTGCCCCTGCTTCGAGAGCACGAACTTCGCGAATTCGGCGCGCAGCGGCTCCAGCTTCGCACCCGGCTTCTTGTTCAGATAAACGTAGAGGAAGCGGGTGATCGGATATTCGCCGGCATAGGCGTTCTCGGCGGTCGAGTCGAAGCAAGTCCCGCCATCGTTGGCCGAGATCGGCACCGAACGCACATCGGCGGTCTTATAGCCGACGCCCGAATATCCGATCGCGTACTTGTCCGACGCGATCGCCTGAACCACGGCCGAAGACCCGGGCTGTTCCTTCACGCTGTCCTTGTAGTCGCCTTCGGCGAGCACGACTTCCTTGAAGTAACCGTAGGTGCCGGAGGCGGAATTGCGGCCGTACATCGAGATCGGACGGGCCGCCCACTCGCCGGTCATGCCGAGCTGGCCCCAGGTCTTGAGATCCTGCTTGCCGCCATGCTTGCGGCTCTTGGAGAAAATCGCGTCAACCTGCGCGAGGCTGAGGCACTTGATCGGGTTGTCCTTGTGGACGAACACGGCAAGCGCATCGACGGCCACGCGCATGCCGGTCGGCTTGTAACCATACTTCTTTTCGAAGTCATCCATTTCGACGCCCTTCATCGGACGCGACATCGGACCGAATTGAGCGGTACCGGCGATCAGCGCGGGCGGGGCGGTGCCCGAGCCCTTACCTTCGATCTCGACTTTCACGTTCGGGTATTCTTTGGCGAAGCCTTCAGCCCAAAGCGTCATGACATTGTTGAGCGTGTCGGAGCCGATGGACTTGAGGCTGCCTTCGACACCGGCGGCCTTCTTATAGTCCTTGAGCGAAGCGTCGACCTCCACCGCACAAACGGTGGTGGCGGTGAAACTGCCAGCGAGCACACAAACGGCGCCGAATTTCTTGAACATGGATGTCTCCACGGGAAGAGAGCGGTTGTAAAAACACGCCATCCATAGCGGCGAAGGGCACACCTTTTTTGACAGATTTGTGAAAGATTTATTACAGACCAGCCAGTGCGCAACGATCTTTTATGGGCAAAAATAAAGCGCTGATTTCTCAGCGCTTTTTTGACTTTACCCGCGGAGGGCCGCGATGTTGCCGCGGTAGTCCCTGGTGCCGAAAACCGCCGTTCCGGCCACCAAAACGGTCGCCCCGGCCTCCCGCACGTCTTTTGCGGTCGCCGGCGTGATTCCCCCGTCGACTTCCAGCTCGATCGGCCGACGACCGATCATGGTTTTGATGCGGCGGAGTTTCTCGAGCTGGCTTGGGATGAAGGACTGTCCGCCAAAGCCCGGATTGACACTCATGACGAGGATGAGATCGAGACGATCGAGCACATACTCGATCACATTTTCCGGTGTCGACGGGTTCAGCGAGACCCCCGCCTTCTTACCGAGCGAACGGATGAGCTGCAGCGAACGGTCGAGGTGCGCTCCCGCTTCGGCGTGCACGGTGATGATGTCCGAACCGGCCTCGGCAAAAGCCGCGATGTAGGGGTCGACCGGTTGGATCATGAGGTGCACGTCGAGCACCTTTTTGGTGTGCGGGCGCAGCGACTTCACCACCACCGGCCCGATGGTGAGGTTCGGCACGAAATGGCCGTCCATCACATCGACATGGATGTAGTCGGCACCCGCTTCATCGATCGCGCGCACTTCCTCGCCGAGGCGCGCGAAGTCCGCCGAGAGGATGCTGGGCGCGATCTTGACCGACATGTGCTCTTAAATCCGCTTCTTGGCCGCGGCGACGACGGCGTCCGCCGTAATGCCGAAGTGCTTGTAGAGTTCCGGCGCCGGCGCCGAGGCGCCAAACGTGGTCATGCCGATGACCGCGCCTTCAGGACCGACATAACGCTCCCAACCGAATGTGCTGGCGGCTTCGATCGCCACCTTCACGGTCCCCTCGCCCAACACACTTGCGCGGTATGCGGCGGGTTGCGCATCGAACAATTCCCATGACGGCATCGAAACGACGGCGGCGGCAATGCCATCGGCCTTCAGCTTCTCGCGCGCTTCCATGGCGAGGCTGACTTCCGAACCGGTCGCGAGGATCGTGACCCGACGCTTGCCTTCGGCTTCGGCGAGAACGTAGGCGCCCTTGGCGCAAAGGTTTTCGTCCGTGTGCGTGGTGCGCAGCGTCGGCAGACCCTGACGTGTCAGCGCGAGGACGGACGGCTTCTCGGCCGCGACCGCGATGGCCCAGCATTCGGCTGTTTCCACGGTATCGCACGGGCGCATGGTGAGCAGATTGGGAATGATGCGCAGGCTGGCGAGATGTTCCACAGGTTGGTGGGTCGGGCCGTCCTCGCCGAGACCGATGGAATCGTGCGTCATCACGTAGACAACGCGTTGGCTCATCAGCGCGGAAAGGCGGATCGACGGGCGGCAATAATCGGTAAACACGAGGAACGTGCCGCCAAACGGAATGATACCGCCGTGAAGCGCAAGACCGTTCATGGCCGCGGCCATACCGTGCTCACGCACGCCGTAATACACATAACGGCCCGAGAAATCCGACGCCGAGATCGGCGCCATGCCAGCGGCCTTGGTATTATTGGAGCCGGTGAGATCGGCCGAGCCGCCAATCATTTCCGGAATAACCTTCGCGAGCGCATCGAGCACCGTCTGCGACGACTGGCGCGTGGCGACCTTGGGCTTTTCAGCCGACGTTTTCTTCTTCAGATCGTTGATGGCCTGCATCCAACCGTCGGGCAACTTGCCCGACATCAGGCGCTCGAATTCCTTGCGCTGCACGGCATCAAGCGCGCCAACGCGCTTGGACCAGTCCGCGGCGGCGGCGGCGCCCTTGGCACCCGCCGCGCGCCAGGCGGCGAGTGTGTCCGCCGGAACGACGAACGGTTCATGGGTCCACGAGAGCTTCTCGCGCGCACCTTTGATTTCGACGTCGCCGAGCGGCGAGCCGTGCGTCTTCGCGGTGCCGGCCAGCGTCGGCGCGCCATATCCGATCGTCGTTTTACAAGCGATCATGGCCGGCTTGTCGCTGGCCCGCGCGGCCTTAATGGCGGCAGCTATCGCTTCGGGGTCGTGACCGTTCACCGCCCAAGTATTCCAGCCCGACGCCTCGAAACGCTTACGCTGATCGTCGGAGACGGTCAGGCTCGTCGGACCGTCGATGCTGATGGCATTGTCGTCGAACAGGACGATGAGTTTGTTGAGTTTCAGGTGGCCCGCCAGCGAGATCGCTTCGTGGCTAATGCCCTCCATCAAGCAGCCGTCGCCGACGATGACGTAGGTGTAGTGGTCGACGACATCCTTGCCGAAGCGCGCGGCGAGCAGACGCTCGGCAAGCGCCATGCCGACGGCATTAGCAATGCCCTGGCCGAGGGGACCGGTGGTCGTCTCGGCGGCGGACGCATGCCCGTGCTCGGGATGACCGGCCGTGATCGCGCCCATCTGACGGAAGTTCTTGATCTGCTCGATGGTCATATCCGCGTAGCCGGTGAGGTACATGAGGCTGTAAAGCAGCATCGAGCCGTGGCCGGCGGAAAGAACGAAGCGGTCGCGGTCAGCCCATTTCGGCTGGGCGGCGTCGTACTTCAGGAAGCGCGTGAAAAGGACGGTCGCGACATCGGCCATGCCCATGGGCATGCCGGGGTGACCGGAGTTCGCCTTCTGCACCGCGTCAGCGGAAAGGAACCGAATCGCATTGGCCATCGAATCGTGGCTTACGGCAGCGGCGGCGGTCGGAGCGTCCTTCATCGAAACTCTATTCTTTTCAATTGGTTGTACGAAAGCGCCCCAGCGGGCATGTCGCACGCTTGTGACGGACCAAAGGAGAGTTTGCAAGGGCGAATTCCACCCGTCCGGGGCGGGCCGGAACAGGCCAAAAATGGGCCTAAAGCGCGCGTTCCTGAACTTGCACCGTGTCCTCGAGATCGGGCCGATAAAGCTGATAGTTCGCTTTGCCCTGCCGCTTGGCGAAGTACATCGCGACGTCGGCATTGTGCAGAAGCTGACTCGCGGTCGTGGCCTGGGCCGGGAGGAGTGAAATACCGATGGAGGCCGAAATGCGCCCTTCCCGCCCCGCGAGATCGAAAGGCTCGGTGAGCGATTTGATAATACGTTGAGCGACGACGGCCGCCGCCTCGAAGTTATCGATAAGCGGCATGATCACCGTAAACTCGTCGCCGCCAAGGCGCGCGACGGTATCGGCCTCACGGACGCTTTTCTCAAGACGGCGCGCCGTCGACTTCAGCAGCAAATCGCCCGCGTCATGCCCCATCGTGTCGTTGATCGCCTTAAAGCCGTCGAGATCGATGAACATCAAACCGACGCTCGTCTTCGCGCGCTTGCCTTCGAGCACGCGCCGCGTGAGACGATCCATGAACAGCGTACGGTTGGGAAGGCCTGTGAGCTGGTCGTAGTTGGCCTGGTAGATAATCTTTTCTTCATCCAGCTTGCGCTGGGTCACATCGGAAACGATGGCAATGTACTGCTGGACCACCCCGTCCGCATCGCGCACGGCGGACAACGAGATGCGCGCGGCATAGCGGCGGCCGGTCTTGCTTTTACACCACTGCTCCCATTGCGCGTCTTCGCCGTTTTCCTCAATAGGCAAAGCGCCGTCACCGCCCTGGGCCCCGTGGTTGAGCACCGCGCCAAGCGGCTGTCCCACGATTTCCGCTTCCTCCAGATTGGTAACGCGGCGGTAGGCCGGGTTGCTTTTTGTGACCCGGCCGTTCGCATCCGCGACAATCAAGCCGTCGGGGCTATATTCGAACACCGCTCCGGCGAGACGGAGTTCCGCCTCGGCGCGCCGCCGTTCGGTGACGTCGCGGAAGGTGATGACATACCCGACGATTTCACGGCCCGCGCGGAAGGGCGCAACGGTATAAACCGCCTCGAAGCTTTCACCGTCGCTGCGCGCAAGATGCGCTTCGCGCTCTAGGTAGTAAGGCCCGCCGCGGATCTGCGCGAGCAGCGGCAACGGACGGCCGGCGTTGAGATGACCGCCGCCGAAGACAAACAACCGCTCTACATTCACGCCGGCCATCGCCGCCGCGTCGCGGTTCATGAGGTCGCCGGCCGCAGAATTCGCGAAGACCACCTTTCCATCGGCGTCCACGGCGATGATGCCGTTGGAGGCCGCATCGAGGATCTGCGTGGTCATCGTCGAGATGCGGGAAGGATCCGATGCAGGCGGGGGTGCCGGCGGCGGGGCCGCCATGGATGCGCCGGCCACGGGCGGCTTCACCCGCACACCTTTCGATTTTTGCGGGCGGACGACGGGCGCGCGCTTCGCAGCCGCACGCTTCTTCGCGGCGGCGGTCCCGGCGGGCTTGGATTTCGGCAAAGCTCGTACGGCCAGCTTCGGCCCGTTTTGAGCCGGCGCCTTTACGCGGTTCCTCACACCCGTTTTACGCTTCCTCGGCATTACGCTTTTAGGTTGTTTAAGGTGTGAAACACGCTTTTATTCCATGGGGCAAATAACCATGGGTTGACAATGGCTTGCCCGCACTCGGCACAGTTTATACGCCCCCTAGCCAAATGCATAGCGGCCCGACGCGACGGCCGCCGGATCACGGAATGAGACGCCGGAATGTCACTTGGCCTTCATTTGGTTTCGGCTCTATATATTAAGGAGCACACTTTTCGAGGGCGCCATGGCAGATCCAAGGTACCAACCCGACGTCAGCGGCCTTGCCGCAGCGCTTCAGCGCGAACACGGCTTGCAGGCCCTGGATGTCGCCTTGGACACGGCACGGCGGCATATGCAGGACGCGTCCTGGAAGCAGTGCACCATGTGGCTCCAGGTTGTGAACCACCTCAACACGGCACCGCGCGCGCACGCGCGCTAAGGCGCTTACGCCCTCTTGAGTATCCGCACCGCAAAGAGAGCCGCCAGGATCAGGCCGTACGTCAGGGGTTCGATGAATCCCGCCCTCACCATCATGTAGTAGTGGATGACGCCGGCAATCGCGGCCGGGTAGACCAGGCGATGCAGGCCTCGCCAGCGCTTGCCGCCAAGCTTGCGTATCATTGCATCCGTCGACGTCGCGGCAAGAGCGATCAAGATCACGAGCGCGAACATGCCGACCGTGATGTAGCGTCGTTTCACGATCTCCTGCAGCAAGGCCTGCATGTCGAAGAAAAGATCAAGGCCGACATAACTCATGACGTGCAGCGTCACATAGAAAAACGCGAACAGGCCAAGCATGCGCCGCATGCGCCCGATCGTGTTCCACTTGGTCAGGAGACGAACCGGGGTCACGGCCAGCGCAATCAAAAGGAAGCGCAGCGCCCAATCGCCGAAATAGCGCGTGGTCGCTTCGATGGGATTCGCGCCGAGCTGACCGTTCAATGCGCGGTATCCCCACCAGGCGAAAGGCAACAGCGCAACAACGAACGCCGCCGGCTTCAGCCAGCGGCGTGCGGACGTCCCGAAATTGTGCGAAGCGCCGACCTCAGCCATGCACGAGATCAGACCGTCTAATAAAGACGCGTGAGGTTCATGCCTTTGTATAAATCCGCGACCTCTTCCTCGTATCCATTGAACATCAGCGTCGGACGGCGGCGGAAGTCGCCGATGCGCCGCTCGCTCGCTTGCGACCAACGCGGATGATCGACCTTCGGATTGACGTTGGCGTAGAAGCCATACTCAGAGCCGTTCATCACCTTCCAGGTGTTCTGCGGCTGATCCTCGACGAAGCT
>Ga0102832_1001436_pt1 | contig 18466 bp, 17 predicted proteins | sample EBPBio282013_DNA_FD_88942 | JGI IMG/M metagenome (GOLD analysis project Ga0102832, IMG submission 88942) | Wastewater treatment Type I Accumulibacter community from EBPR Bioreactor in Madison, WI, USA - Reactor 2_5/28/2013_ DNA (Illumina Assembly) | ecosystem: Engineered > Bioreactor > EBPR >...
CCGGCGAAGGTCTCGAAGCGCAGGTTCGTCGACGGCAGGGCGGCGCTCGACCATGCCCGTCGGACGTCGTCCAGGAGCGGAACCGGCCCGCACACGTACGCCTCGGCGCGCATGGGGTCCGTCGAGGCGGCAGCGAGCCGGGCAGGCTCCACAGGGTCGATGCGGCACCCCTCCGACGACGCCCGGACGTCGAGGCGCGGCCCGAGCAGCTCGGCCAGCTCGTCGAGGAACGGCATGCGGGTGCGGTCGGTGCCGGCGTAGAGGAGGGCCACCTCGCGGCCGGAAGCGACCAGCTCGCGGGCCATCGGCAGGATGGCGGTGACGCCGATCCCGCCGGCGACGAGCACGTACGACGACGCTGCTGCACCGAGCGCGAAGCCCTGCAGCGGCTGGGTCGTCACGAGGGTGTCGCCGGCCGAGAGCGCATGCATGGCACGGGATCCGCCGCGCGACGCCGGTGCCAGCCGCACCGCGACGTCGACGCGCCCGGACGACGACCGCACCACGGAGTACGACCGCACGGCGTCCCCGTGGGCCAGCGGGAGCCGCACGTCGAGGTGGCTGCCGGCGGGCGCCGAGATGCCGTAGTGGTCGGAACGGAGCCGCACCAGGGCCACGTCGGCGGCGGCCGTCCCCACCGATTCGACCGTCGCCGTCGCCCAGACGGCGCGCGCGTCAGCGACCACCGGGCACCGCCGGCGCGGCGGCCTCGGACGACGGCACCTGCTCGCGTGCCAGCAGGTCGCTGAGGATGCGGCGCACCCACATGCCGTCCGCGTCGATGTTGAGGCTGTAGAACTCGTGCTGCGGGTTGGCGTCGATCGCCGCCTGCTGCGCCCGCAGCATGACCTCGTCCTCGCCGAAGACGCGCTTCACCCCGTCGCGCAGCTGCGTCGTGATGAGTTGGCTCTCGAGCCGGTAGTTGCGCATGAAGGCCCAGAAGTAGTGGCTCGTGCGGTCGGTCTCGGGCGTGATCGTGTTCATGACATAGCCGTTGACGCCCCGGCTGCGGTCGCCCTCGGGCGCCCCGGTGCCCGCCTTGGCCACGCCGACGTCGATGCAGATCGTCGACGGCGCGTAGTAGTGGATGATCTGCCAGCGGTCGACGCGGCCGTCGTAGCCGGGGAACCGGTCGCGGATGTTCTTGGCCCAGAACGGCGGCGGCTCGACGTCGCGCATCCATCGCTCCACGGTGACGCTGCCGTCGTCCTCCAGGCGCGTGCTGAACGACGACTCGCTCAGCTCCGCCTGCCCGATCGAGCTCCCGTGCACGAACTCCTCGTGGGTGAGGTCCATGAGGTTGTCGAGGATGAGCTGGTAGTTGCAGTCGGCGTGGATGGTGAGGCCGTCGCCCGCCCACTCCGGGTGGTCCATCTGGTGCATGTCCGGGATCAGGTCCGGGTCGGCCTGCAGCGGGTCGCCCGGCCACACCCACAGGTAGCGGTAGCGCTCGACCACGGGGAACGACGACACCATCGCGCTGGGGTTCACCGTCTCCTGCGCCGGCATGCGGGTGCAGCGCCCGGCCGAGTTGAACCGCAGCCCGTGGTACGGGCACTGCACCTCGTCGGTGCCCACGAGCCTGCCCATCGACAGCGGTGCCAGGCGGTGCCAGCACGCGTCGGCGAGCGCGACCGGCCGGCCGTCCTGCGTGCGGTACAGCGCCATCGGCGTCGTGGCGATGGTGCGTGCGAGGAGCGCCTTGGAGGTGACCTCGTGGTCCCACGCGGCCGCGTACCACGCGTTGCGCGGGTGGCCGAGGATCGTGGCGCGCACGGTCTCGCGGTGCGGGGGGACGTCGCGGTCGACGGGCATGTCGCCTCCTGGAGTGGTGGCGACACCATCCGGGCAGTGCCCGCCCGGGCTCTACGAGACTTCCGCTGTTCGGAAGAGTCAGTCGGCCTCGGCGCCGAGCGTGCGCGAGATGCCGTGCGCAGCGGCGACGACGGCGGGCACCAGCGCCTCGGGCGCCACGCTCCCCCGCCGGACCACGACCGAGAGAGCGGCGACGACGTCGTGCGACGGCCCGCGCACCGGGGCGGCCACCGACACGGCGTCCGGCGTCACCTGCCGGTCGCTGATGGCGCGGCCGGTGCGCCGTACCTCCGCGAGCACGCGGCGCAGCGCCTTGGGGTCGGTGATGGTCCAGTCGGTCCACGCCTCGAGCGGGGACGCCAGCACGTCGTCCTGCAGCGGCGCCGGCGCGTGCGCGAGCAGCACGAGCCCGACGCCGGTGGCGTGCAGCGCGAACCTGTCGCCGACCCGCGTGAGCACCTTCACCGAGCGGCGTCCGGCCAGCCGCTCGAGGAAGACCGCCTCGCGGCCCTCGCGCACCGCGAGCTGGACGTTCTCGCCCGTCGCGACGAACAGGTCCTCCATGAACGGCAGGGCCTGCTCGCGCAGGCCGAGCCCGCGCGGCGCCAGCGACGCCACCCGCCACAGCCGCAGCCCGATCTGCAGCGCGCCGTCGTCGCGCCGCTCGAGCGCACCCCACTCGAGCAGCTCTCCCACGATCCGGTGCGTCGTGGTCAGCGGCAGGCCCGTGGCGCGGCTGAGCTCGGTGAGGGTGAGGGTCGGGCGGTCGGGCGTGAACGCCGCGAGCACGTCGAAGGAACGGGCGGTGAGTCCCACGGGCTCAGCGCTTCCGAGCGGCGGCCGCCGACGGTGCCCCGACGTGGGCGCGCACCAGCGCTGCCGCGTCGCGCTCGGCCGAGCCAGCCCAGGAGGCATGCGGCTTGTGGATGCGCAACGACACGAGGCCGTGCAGGGCGATCCAGATACGCATCCCCGTGTGGCGCGCCTCCGCGCCCTTCGCCGAGCCGTGGGCGCGTACCAGCGCGGCGACGCCGTCCATGATCTCGTCGCCGGTGCCGCCGGCCATCGAGCCCGCAGGCAGCGCGTCGGCGCTCTCGAAGAGCAGCTGGTAGGCGCCGGGGTGGTCGATGCCCCAGCGGACGTACGTGCGGGCCATGGCCAGCAGCCGGTCGAGCGGCTCGGCCGCCGGCTTGTCGGTGGCGGCCAGCGCCGCCCGCAGCTCGTCGTACTGGGCGTCGATGACGGCGGCGATGAGGTCGTCCTGAGAAGCGAAGTGGAGGTAGACGCCGCTCGGCGAGACCCCGACCTCGCGGGCGATCGCCCGCAGCGACGGCGGCGAGACCTGGCGCGGCTGCACGAGCAGGTCGGTCGCGGCGCGGATCAGCTCCAGCCGCAGCTGGTCGCCCTCGCCCCTGCGGTTGGCCGCGCGCCGCTGAGCCATCGACCCGCCTCCGACTTGACAGTGTTAACAGAACGCCTGTTCACTGTAACTCACAGAACAGATGTTCAGCGATGAGGAGCACATGATGGATCTCCGTGGACAGACCGCCCTCGTGACCGGCGCCAGCTCGGGGATCGGCGCCGAGTTCTCCCGCCAGCTCGCCGCGGCCGGGGCCGACGTCGTGCTCGTGGCGCGCCGCGCCGACCGCCTGGAGGGGCTCGCCGCGGACCTCGCCGCGCGGCACGGCGTGACAGCCACGGCGATCAGCGCCGACCTCGCTGCCCAGGGCGCATCGGAGAAGCTGGCCGGCGAGCTCGAGGGCCGGGGCCTGACGATCGACGTGCTGGTCAACAACGCCGGCTTCGCGACGCACGGCGCGTTCGTCGACGAGGAGCCCGCCCGCATCCACGACGAGATGGCGCTCAACGTCGTCACCGTCGTCGAGCTGACCCGCCTGCTGCTGCCCGGCATGGTGGCGCGTCGGCGCGGCATCGTGGTCAACGTCGCCTCGACCGGCGCCTTCCAGCCGGTCCCCACCATGGCCGTCTACGGCGCGACCAAGGCCTTCGTCCTGTCGTTCACCGAGGCCCTGTGGGGCGAGCTCGACGGCAGCGGCGTCTGCGCGCTGGCGCTGTGCCCCGGCGCCACCGAGACCGAGTTCTTCGACGTGGCCGGGGCGGACGCCCAGGTCGGGGCGAGCCGGCAGCCCGTCGACGAGGTCGTGCGGATCGCGCTCGCCTCGGTGGAGAAGGGCCGCCCCTCGGTCGTGACCGGCACCCGCAACGCGCTCGCGGCCCGGCTCCCGCGCCTGCTCACCCGCCGCTCGACCATCCGCCTCACCCAGCGGGTCATGGCGTCCTGACGGGCCTGCTCGGCGCACGCGGTCGGCGCACGCCGTCGGCGCCGCACGTCACCCGTCCGGCGTCTCCGCAACCAGGGACAGCCTCCGATGATCATTGTGTAGTCCACATGGCTACACATCGGACGGACGTCCTCGGGGGAGGCGATACGTGGAGCGGCTGGCGCAGCCCGGGGTGGCGCTGCACTACTCAGGACCGATGGAGCTGGCGGGGCATGCGTACCGCACAGCCCTCGCCCGGGGCCTTGTGCCCATGGACGCGCAGACCGACGGGCGCACCGGCACCTTCACCGCGGTCGTCGTGACGCCGTGCGCCTGGGCCGCTCTGCTCCGCCTCGCCGAAGACCTCACCCTGGCCACCGAGGGCGGGCTGCAGGTGGCGCGGGTCGCGCTCGAGCCGGCGTGGGAGGCCTCGTGAGCAGCCGCCGCGGGTTCGCGACCGCCCTCGCCGCCGACCGCTCGACGTCCGGGACCGCGCGCGGCTTCGACATCGAGCACGCGGTGCGGCTCGGCAGCCGCGAGTCGCTGTGCGGCCAGGTGGTCGGGCTCTCGCTGCCGGTGCGCTTCCAGCCGGACGCCGCGCACTCCTGCCCCGACTGCGCCGAGGCTGCCGGAGGACGCGCCGCCTCCTGACGGACGCCGATCAGCCAGCGGTCGCCGGGCCGGCCTCAGCGCCCGCGCCGCGCCTGGTCGTCGACGTCGCCGCGCGGCCCGGCGATGCAGTGATGGCCTGCGAGTTCAGGGCCTCCTCGAGCGCGCGGTAGGCCGCCTCGGGGTTGCCGAGCCGCTTCCAGACGTCGGCCAGGCCGCGCCAGGTGATGGCCGTGCCGCGGCCGGCCGGCAGTGTCATGAGCGTGAGCTCGAGCTGCTCGGCCGCCGCCCGTGCGGCGTCCTGCTCGCCGACGGCGAGCCGCGCCTCGCCGAGCACGAGCAGCGTGGTCGCACGCTCGCTGCGCTGCTCGGCACTGATCCGGCCGAGCGCGGACTCCGCCAGCGCGACCGCCCGGGGGCCGTCGCCCGCCAGCAGTGCCGCGCGCGCCTGCTCGGTCTCGAGGTAGGCGAGGTCGAGCTCGGTGCCGGACAGCCGCAGCTTGTCCGACGCCGTCTGGAGGATGCGCTCGATCTCCGGGAGCCGTTGCGCCGCAGTGTCATGCCGCATCCAGAACCAGGCGCAGGCGATCGCGCAGCGCGCCCAGGCTCGCTCGTCGTCGCCCTCGCTCAGCAGCGCCAGGGCGCGCTCGGAGTGCGCCACCGCGGTGGTGAGGTCGCCGCGCGCCTCGGCTACGCCGGCGGCGTTCCAGTACGCCGATCCGCGCGCCTTCCACGACGAGCCGGCGTCGACCAGCCGGATGAGGTCGGATGCCACGATCTCGGCGTCGGCGTACTGGCCCACGGTGTAGAGCTCGCCGACGAGGGTGGACATCGCCTGGACGTGGTCGTCGGTGCCCTCGAGCCCATGGTCGGCCGCCGCCCGCACCGCAGCGCGCGCAGCCTCGAGCGATGCGACGTCCTCGCCCTGCTCGCTCAGGCAGCGTGCGCGCGCGATCTGGGCACGCACGACGAGGCTGCCGTCGCCTGCGGCGTCGGCGCCGTCGACCACTCGGTCGAGTGAGGCCAGTGCCTCCTCGATCGCGCCGAGGGCCTCCTGGGCGCGGGCCAGCCCCCACGTGGCGGGCAGGCCGAACGTGCGCTCCATGGCTGCGAACTCGGCCCGCGCCCGGGCCCAGTCGCCGTTGCCGAGGAGGAACTCGGCCGACGCCAGCGCGAGCCGGTCGGCCTCGGTGAGGTCGGCCGCCGAGGTGGGGCCGGTCAGCTCCACCGGATCGACCCCGAGCACCTCGGCGAGGTGCTCGACGACGCGCGCCGTGGGCTCGCGGTTGCCGTTCTCCAGCATCGAGATGTAGCTGATCGAGATGCGGGGCCCGACGAGGTCGCCCTGCTGCAGCCCGCGCTCCGCGCGCAGCCGGCGCAGGCGTCGTCCGAACGTCTCGGCCATCGCTGTCGTCACCCCGGGTCGGTCCTGAACGGCGGATCGACGTCCTGATCGTCACCGCGGTCGGCCGACTGTACCTCCGGTATCACCGCTTCACATGATCTGTGGAGTTACACAAGTGTTGTTTACTCCTTCTGGGTGACTTCACACCTGTTGTGACATCTGGACAGGAGTACGCCATGATGCGGTTCAAGGGTTCGCTGCTCGCGGGTGCCGTCCTGGCTCTGGCGCTGCAGCTGCTCACCTCGGGGACGGCCGTCGAGCCGGTGCAGACGCAGGCCCTCAACTGGCCCAAGTGCTGCTGACCGGCTGATCGTCCCCGAGCGACGGGGCGGGACCGCGGCCGTACGGGGGTCGGCCGCGGCCCCGTCTCCCGGCGTGTCGTGCGCGCGCCCGATCAGATGGTGGTGGCCGCGCGCAGGCCCTCGAGCACGGCCTCCTCGACCGTGCGCGGAGCCAGGCAGTCGCCGATGCCGTGCACCTCGCGGCGGCCGTCGTCCTGCAACTCGCGCAGCAGGGCGTCGACCGAGCTGTGGCCCTGGGCCAGCACGAGGGCGGCGACGTCGTCGAGGATCACCGGCTCATCGGTGAGGACGTGCTGGAAGTACGCCGAGTCCGCGTCGGCGCCGATCACGCGCACGAGCGGCAGGATGGCGACCTTGCGGCGCACGGCCTCCGCGATCATCGCGTCGCGCACGTACTGCTGCAGCCGCTGACCGGCGTGGTAGCCCGTCACGCAGAGCGTGACCCGGTGGCCGCGGAGGCTCAGCGCCAGCGCGGCACCCAGGCCGTTCCAGTCGGCGCGCCAGTCGGCGACCACGACGTGCCCGGACGGCACGTCGCGGCCGGAGAGCACGTCCCACGCGGTGAGGACCACAGGGTCGTCGGCCGTCTCGAGCTCGGGTACGCGCGGCAGGGCACCGGTGGCCACCACGACGACGTCGGGGTCGAGCTCGTCGACGAGCGCGGCGTCGGCCGTCGTGCCCAGCATCAGCGTCACGCCGGCCCGCTCGGCCTCGCCGGCGAGGTTGGTGATGGCGCCGCCGAACTCCGCCCGGCCGGGCACCTCCTGCGCGAGGCGCACCTGGCCGCCTAGCCGCCGCTCGCGCTCGACGAGCACGACGCGGTGCCCGCGCTCGGCCGCAACTGCGGCAGCCTTGAGCCCGCCGGGTCCGCCGCCGACCACGAGCACGTCGCGCGGGGACGCGGCGCGCCTGCGGATGCCGTAGGCGAGCTCGCGACCGGTCTCGGGGTGCTGGATGCACGAGATCGGGTACCCGGCGTGGAAGTGCCCGATGCAGGCCTGGTTGCAGCCGATGCACGCGCGGATCTCCTCGAGCCGGCCGGCCTCGGCCTTGCGCGGCATCTCAGGGTCGCAGATGAGCGCACGCGTCATCACCGTCGCGTCGGCGTCGCCGCGCCCGAGGATGAGCTCGGCGTCCTGGGGCTGGTTGATGCGCCCCGCCACGATGACGGGGCAGTCCACGACCTGCTTGGCAGCGCGCGAGGCGGCCGCGGTGTAGCCGGGCGCGAACGTCATCGGCGGCACGATGTGGTCGGAGCCGGCGAGCGTGGCGGACGTGCCCTGCACGACCGAGACGTAGTCGACCGTCGGGCCCACGAGCTCGAGCGCCTGCAGCGAGTCGTCGCGGGTGAGACCGTCGGGGGACTCCTCCCCCACCGAGATGCGCACGCCGACAGCCAGTCCCGGCCCCGCAGCGGCGCGCACGGCGTCGATCACCTCGCGCAGGAACCGGGATCTGCCGTCGAGGTCTCCGCCGTACTCGTCTGTGCGCAGGTTGGTGCGCGGGCTGAGGAACTGCGCCGGCAGGTAGCCGTGCGACGCGACGACCTCGACGCCGTCGAACCCGGCCTCGCGCATCCGTCGGGCGGCGTCGCCGTAGCAGCGGACCATCTCGTGGATCTCGGCGACCGACATCGCGCGCGGCATGACATGGAACCGCTCGTTCGGCACGGCCGACGGCGCGAGCGCCACGGGCAGGGTGCCGTCCTCGGACTCCATGAGCTCGCGGCCGTCGTGGAAGAGCTGCTGGAAGATCCGGGTGCCGTGGCGGTGCACGGTCTCGGCGAGACGCGCGAAGTGCGGGATGCAGGCGTCGTCGTCGGCCATGAGCACGTGGGTCGTGTACTTGGCCGACGGATGGACGCCGGCCACCTGCACCACGATCAGGCCGGTGCCGCCGGCGGCGCGCGCCTCGTGGTAGGCGATGAGCCGCTCGCCGGGCATGCCGTCCTCGGCCATCACCGTGTCGTGCCCGGAGGAGACGATGCGGTTGGCGATCCGCACCGGCCCGATGTCGAGCGGCGAGAGGAGCCTGGGGAGCTGCATCACGGTCCGATCCTGGTCGCCCCCGCACAGCTCGCGCCTGCGGGCACCCGCGCCATCCCGGGCAGCACGAGGATGCCCGTTCCCCGGCGTCTGCGTCGGCGAACCGCGCCGGGCGCTACGACAGGACGTCCTTGCGCAGGAACTTGCGCCACGCCAGCGCCAGCAGCACGGCGGCGTAGGCGGTCGAGAGGATCGCGCCGCGGGCCATGTCGGACCAGACCACAGGGTCGTTGAACGCGTCGACCCACGCACCGATGTAGTGCGTGGGCAGGATCTCCCGCACCGGCCCGAGGTCCTCCACCTGGTCGAGGATGGTCGAGACGATCACGAGCATCACCGCGCCGCCGACGGCCCCGAGCGGGGCGTCGGTGTGCACGCCGAGGAAGAACGCCAGAGCGGCCACGAACAGCATCGAGACCGCCAGGTAGCCGATCACGATCGCGAGCCGGAACAGCGCCTCGCCCGCGGGGATCACGCTGCCCAGCGGTGTGCGCGCGGGCCCGAACCCGAAGAACAGCCCGCCCGCGATCAGCGCCGATACCGGCAGGATCACCAGGCCCGTGAGCGCGAGGCCGTACGACACGACGAGCTTCTGCCGCAGCAGCCGCGACCTGCCCACGGGCGAGGCCAGCAGGTACTTCAGCGACGACCACTGCGCCTCGCTCGCCACGGTGTCGCCGCAGAACAGCGCCACCACCACGATGATGAGCAGAGTCGACGATGCGAAGACCACGAACAGCGCGAAGTTGACCGCGCCGCCGGTAGCGAGGTCGACGAACCGGGTGCCGCCGGTGGCGGCGTCGCGGTTGCGGGCGAACAGCGCGGCCAGCACCACGGGGAACAGTGCGAGCCCCGCGAGCACGAGCTGGGTGCGCCGGCGCTTCCACTGCCGCACCAGCTCGACACGCAGCGGCAGCGTGCGCTGGGCCGACCACCCGGCCGCCGAGCCGTCGGGTGCCGCCGACGGCGGGGGCGGCGCCGACCGCAGGAGGTCGTGGACGCCGCGCGACGTCGACGTGCTGCTCATGACGTCGCTCCGATCAGTCCGAGGAACACGGTCTCGAGGTCGGCCGGCGCAGCATCGGCCGCGTCAGCAGCCACGACCTGGTCGAGCGGGCCAGCCGCCACGAGCTCGCCGCGGTGCATGACGACGACGTGGGTGCAGGTGCGCTCCACCTCGGCGAGCAGGTGGCTCGACACGACGACGGTGCGGCCGGTGTCGGCGTAGGTGCGCAGCACCTCGCGCACCTCGCGGATCTGCGGCGGGTCGAGCCCGTTGGTCGGCTCGTCGAGCACCAGCAGCTCGGGCAGGCCGAGCATCGCCTGCGCGATCGCGATGCGGGCGCGCATGCCTTGGCTGTACGTGCGCACCTTGCGCTCGACGTCCGCACCGAGCCCGGCCACCTCGAGCACGGTGTCGAGGTACGCCTCCTCCATCGGCCGCCCGGTCGCGCGCCAGAACAGCTCGAGGTTGGCGCGTCCCGACAGGTGCGGCAGCAGGCCCGGGCCCTCGACGAACGCGCCGAGGCGCGAGAGCACCGGCGCCCCCGGAGTCACGCGGTAGCCGAACACCAGCAGCTCGCCCTCGGTGGGGCGGATGAGGCCGAGCAGCATCCGGAGCACCGTCGTCTTGCCCGCGCCGTTGGGGCCGAGCAGGCCGAGCACCTGCCCCTTCTCGACGCGGAAGCCCACATCGGAGACCGCCCGGAAGCCGCCGGCGTACTCCTTGCCGAGGCCGCGCACGACCAGCGGGACGTCGACCAGCTCGGGGTCGACGTCCTCGGCGACATGGCGGCTGCGCCGCCGCACGACGATGGCGATCGCGGCGATAGCCAGCAGCAGAGCGACGACGATGCCGGCGCCGACCAGAAGTCCGGTGGTGTCGGCGGGCAGCGGCGTCACATCGACGACGGGCAGCGACAGCGCGGCCGATCCCGCCAGAGACACCTGGTAGGTGCGCGGGTCGGCCGGCATCGCAAAGGCCTGGTCGGTCGTCGTGATCACCAGGCGCAGCGCGTGGCCCGGCTGGATCTCGCGCACCACCGCCGGCAGCATGACGCGCACCGTCTGATCGCCGCCGTCCTCGAGCCGCACGGTGGTGACGAGCCGGTTGGGCAGCACCGCCTCGGCCCCGCCGGGCCCGACGTCGAGCAGCCGGGCGAACAGCGTGACGTCGGGCGCCTGCGTGCGGATCCGGATGTCGGCGGTGGCCGAGCCCACGAGGGTGAACGTGTCGTCGAACGGCGCGGTCTCGAAGACCGCGGACTGGCCGGGGATGTCCGGCAGCGCCCGCTGCGACCCGCGCAGCAGCGTCGACACGACCGCGCCGAGCCCCGGCAGGCTCGACACCTGGGCGGGGTTGCCGCCCGCCGGCGCGACGACCGTCTGCTCGTCGCCGTCGAGAGCGACATCGCGCCGGGACGGCGACGGCGTGCCCGCGATGCCCGGGGCCTCGGGGGCCGCGAGCACCTGCGGGTCGGCGCCGGTGCGCGCGCCGAACAGCGACGCAGGCTGGCCCGTGGCCTCGAAGCGGGTGTCCTCCGGAGTGCCGTCGTCGCGCAGGTAGCGGTCGAACCACGCGAGCGTCATCGCATCGAGGCGCTCGTCCTCCTGGTCGCCGCCGTCGTGGCCGCCCGCGAACCACACCAGCTTCACCGGTGTGCCGCCGGCTGCGATGCCTCGCGCGTTGGCGTCGCCCTCGGCGAGCGGGAACAGCGAGTCGGCCTGGCCCTGCAGGATCAGCGTCGGTGCGTCGATGCGGTCGAGCACGGACGCCGGGCTGGAGTCCTCGAGCAGGCGCAGGATCTGGGGCGTCGGCACGCCCGTCGCCGCGCTGGCGCTGTAGGCGTCGCAGACGTCGACCGCGAAGCGCCCGCACACCGTGGGGTCGGTCGACGACGCCGAGCCGCTGCCGAAGAACACTCCCGCCCACAGCCGCTTGAACACGCCCGGCTCGTCGATCGGCTGGAACGCGGCGGGGGTCGTCGGCTCGCCGTCGGCCGCGTACTGCGGGAACAGCGACTGCGCGAGATCGTTCCAGGTGATGCGCGGTGCGATCGCGTCGATGCGCTGGTCGTACCCGGCGGCGAGGAGCGCGATCGCGCCGCCGTACGACCCGCCGGCGATGCCGACGCGCGGGTCGCCCTGGCCGTCGAGCTGCACGTCGTCGCGCGCCGCGAGCAGGTCGATCAGCCGCTCGACGTCGGCGACCTCGAAAGCCGGCGCGTTGAGGTGGATGCGCCCGCCGGACTGCCCGAAGCCGCGCGCGGTCCACGCGAGGACGACGTAGCCCTCCTGCGCGAGGCGCTGCGCCTGGGCGACGAGGTCCTGCCGCTGGCCGCCGAAGCCGTGGGCCAGCAGCACGGCTGGCTTGCGCGCCGCTCCGCCGTCCGCGGTGTAGACCGCGACGTCGAGCTCGACCGGCGTGCCGTCGGGCTCGGAGCCGACGGGCACGCGCTCGACCTGCTCGGCCACGGCCGGACCGGTATCGCGCCCGACGAGAAGCCAGGCCCCGCCGAGGAGCAGTGCCAGCGCAGCGACGGCCGCCACGGCCGTGCGGAGGCGGGACGCGCGCAGCCAGCCGATCACGTAGAGCCCAACGGGCCGGCGGGCATGGGGGTTCCGTCCTCGAGGAAGATCGTGCGGTCTCCCCCATCCTGCGCCAGGTCCGGGCACCGCGCAGGTCCGCGCGGGGGTCAGCCCGCCGGTGCCAGCGCCGGTTGGGGGGCCTCGTCCGAGCTCGCCTGGCGCGGGCGCAGCTGCACGATGACCGCGGCACCGAGGACGAGCACCGCGCCGAGGATCTGCACCGGCGAGAGCATCTCGCCGAGCACCGCAGCGGCGAGCGCCGCGCTCACGACCGGCTCGAACGTCGACAGGATCGACGTCGTCGAGGCGCCCGTGCGCTTGAGGCCGGCGAAGAACGCCAGCACCGCCGTCACGGTCGACACCAGGACGATGCAGCCGATCCAGAACCACCCGGCGGCGTCGAAGGAGACGACGACGCCGCCGGTGACCAGGCTCCTGATGCCGAGGGCCGCAGCCGCGCCCGTCATCACCAGCGTGGTGAGGACGACGGGCGGCAGGCGGTGCAGGACGGTGTCGGCGACCAGGATGTAGACGGTGTAGGTGACGGCGGCGCCGAAGGCGAGCAGGACGCCGACGGTGTCGAAGCCGAGGCCGCCGGCGCCGGCGAGCACGAGCGTCGTGCCGAGGCTCGCCGTCACGAGCGCGACGACGCGGGCGGCCGTCAGCCGCTCGCGTCCGAGCAGGACGGCACCGACCGTCACCATCACCGGGAACGTGTAGAGGACGAGCGCAACCAGGGGGGCGTCGAGGCGCTCGAGCGCCATGAAGTAGAGGCTGGCCTGGACGGCGTAGCCGAACGCGCCGAGGCCCAGGGCGATGAGCACGGCGGGCCACACGGCCCGGGCGTCGCGCGCGCCCTCCTGGCGGCGCAGCGCGGGGCGCAGGAGGAGGAGTGCGCCGAGCAGCAGCGCCGCGGCCGCGAACCGGATCAGCACCAGGGCATCGGTGGGGACGCCTGCGGCGAACGCCAGCTTGCCGAAGACGGCCATCGCACCGAAGCACGCAGCCGACAGCAGCACGAGAGCGGGACCCACGCCCACCACCGTGCTGCATCCGATCCATCAGGTCCAGCGATGATTCGTGGACCTGAACCATTAGTATCGCTACATGGCTGCATGGGACCTCCGACGGCTCGGCATGCTGCGCGAGCTGCAGGAGCGCGGCACCCTCGCGGCCGTGGCCGAGGCCCTCGGCTACACGCCGTCGGCCGTCTCGCAGCAGCTCGCCGTCCTCGAGCGCGAGGCCGGCACACCGCTGCTCGCCAAGGCCGGCCGCGGCGTCCGCCTCACCGACGCCGGCCGGCTGCTCGCCGACCACGCCGACGTCCTCCTCGCCGCCGCCGACGCGGCCCGGGCCGACCTCGATGCGCTGCACGACGACGTGCGCGGAGTCGTCCGTGCGGGCGGCCTGCAGTCGGCAACCCGGGCTCTGCTCATCCCCGCCCTGGCCGCGGCGGGAGCCGCGCACCCCGAGCTGCGCGTCGAGATCACCGAGATGGAGCTCGAGCAGGCCCTTCCCGAGCTGAGGGTCGGCGGGCTCGACGTCGCGGTCAGCGACGAGTACGACGGGCACCCGCGACCGCGGCCGCGCGGCCTCGTCGTCGAGACCGTCCATGAGGAGCCGCTGCGCCTGGTGCTGCCGGCGTCGCACCCCCAGGCCCGGCGCCGGCGCGCGGTGCACCTCGAGTCGCTGCGCGACGACGTGTGGGTGTCGTCGGCGTCGGGCACCGGCCACCACGCGCTGGTGCTCAGCACCTGCCGCTCGCTCGGTGGCTACGAGCCGGATCTGCGCCACCGCTCCAACGACGCCGACGTCCAGCTCGAGCTCGTGCGCAGCACCGGCGCCGTGGCGCTCCTGCCACCCCTGACTCTGCCCGCCGACGATCCGGCACTCGCGGTCCGCGACATCGCCGACGGCGAGGTCTCGCGGCGGCTCTCGCTCGTCACGCGCGAGGGCCCGCAGCCGCCGGCGCTGCGCGCCTACCTCGACGCCGTCCGCGACGCCGCCCGCCGCCTCCCCGGACGCCGCTGACGCCGGCCGCAGTACGTTGAGCGCCCCGACGTCCCAGGGAGCGCATCGATGCCGCGGATCCTCGACTACACCGGCCGCGAGGCCGACCGCACCGTCACCGTCGCCGACATCGTCGGCCTGCGTGCGGCCGGCAGGCAGCTGGCCCAGGTGACGGCGTCGACGCCCGCCGAGGCGGCCGCGGCGGAGGCCGCCGGCGTGGAGATGGTCGTGTGCATGTCGGACTTCGTGCCGGCGGTCCGCGAGGGGTCGCGCCGCGTCTTCGTCACGGCCGCCGTCGACTTCTCCGGCGCAGTCACCGAGGACGACCTGCTCCGCGACTCCCTGACGGCGCTGAGGGCCGGGGCCGACGCCGTCATCACCGCGCGCGGCATGGCCAGCGTGCGACGGCTAGCGCACGAGGACATCCCGGTGATGGGCCACCTCGGCTTCGTGCCGAAGAAGTCGACCCTCTACGGCGGCGTGCGGGCGGTGGGCCGAACCGCGCCCGAGGCGCTCGAGCTGTGGCGCCGCTTCCAGGAGCTCGAGGACGCCGGGGCCTTCGCGGTGGAGTGCGAGCTCATCCCTGCCGAGGTGATGCGCGAGATCCACGCCCGCACCGGTCTCGCCACAATCTCGCTCGGCTCGGGCCCGCTCGCCGACGTGCTGTTCCTGTTCACCAGCGACATCTGCGGCGAGAGCGAGCGCATCCCGCGGCACGCGCGCGCCTACGCCGACCTCGCCTCGCTGCACCAGCAGATCGACGCCGAGCGGGTGCGCGCTCTCACGGAGTTCCGCGCCGACGTCGCCGCCGGGGCGTTCCCGGACGCCAGGGAGGTCGCGAAGGTAGACCCCGACGAGCTCGCCGCCTTCGTCGACGCTCTCGGGGAGCAGACGCGGGACTCCGAGCCCGCGTAGCCCGGCCAAGCGCCCATGTGGAGGGCCAGCAGAAGAGCGTCCGCGCCACCTCGATCTGGAAGCAGGTCAGCGCTGTCGGTTCCTCCGGCTCACCCGCATCGCATGTGACGACCTTGAGTCACCGTGACGTCGATCGGCGACGGCGACCGCCCGAGAACGCCTTGATTCCTGCGTCCCATGCCGCACCTACGTCCGTGCCGTCGGGGAATCTTCCCGCCAGCTCGAGGGCCACAAGTCCGTGCGCCAAACCCCACAGGGCACGGACGAGGTCGGCGTCGCCTCCCGCTACTCGCATGAGCGGAGCGACGGCCGCATCCTCGATGCCGGGTGCGAGCAGACCGCGGTGCAGGGGCCGCTCAGCGGACACGACGTAGAGGCCCGGGTGCTCCAGCGCCCACCGCCGATAGGCCACGGCGAGTGCCTGCAGGTCCACCGCATCTCCAAGCACCGCGGCCTGCTGACGCAGCGCCCGCTCCTGCAGCGCCGCCTCGATTTCCGCCTTGTCCTTCACGTGCTTGTAGAGCGACGGCGCCTGCATCCCGAGCTCGGCAGCGAGCCGTCGCATAGTGACGGCATCGAGGCCCTCGGCTTCGAGGATGCGCTCGGCGGCGTCGATCACCTCGTCCCGGCGGCTCACGCCGCGGCCTCGAGGTGAACGGACGCGCCCCTGCCGGGCGGGCGAAGGCGAGCTGGCAGGGTCACGGGCCCACCGTAGAACGACCCCGTCGGCCCGACGCCACCGGTCACGCTGCGACGGCTTGCAGCGGGGCCACGACCGCCGCCATCGGCTCGGACCTCCAGGGGGCCGCAAGGAGGAACGAGGCGACCAGCAGGACCGTCAGTGCACCGTCCCAGGCAGCCGCGGTGCCTGCCCCCTCCGCCGTAGCCAGCCAGGTCGCCGCCGAGACCGTCAGCGCCGCCTTGTTGGCGATGAGCACGACCCACACGCCGACCCCGGTTCCCGGGCGGGCTGCCAGCACGGCGAAGAGAGCGGCGAACGTGGCGAAGCCGATGGCTCGCCACGCCTCGACGAACTGCCACTCGGGAGGGGCTGCCTGGACGACGGGGGCTGCCGAGATGGCCGCCGCAGCAGCGGCGAGGGCGGCTAGGGAGAGCAGGGCACGCGCGGTGCGCAAGGCGTTCAAGAGGACCTCCGAGGTATCTGGCTAACTGTGTTAGCCTCATCATGGCTAACACAGTTAGCCATAGTCAAGCCACACACCTCACCGATCGGAGAGTTCCCTTGCGACGACCGTCCGCGCGGGCCGCTGGAATGGCCGCCGCGCTGCTCGCCACCCTGGCGTGGGGAGCGCAGTTCCCCCTCGGCGCCGACGCACTCGAGCGCCTGGACCCGGTATGGCTGACCGGGATTCGCTACCTCATAGCCGGCGTACTCCTGCTGGTGATCCTGGCCGCGAGGGAAGGCCGTTCCGCCCTCGCCGTCGACGCCGCCACACCGCGCATCGCCGCCTTGGGGGCACTGGGCTTCGGCGGCTTCAACCTGCTGGTGTATGTCGGGATGCAGGACGCCGGGCCCCAAGCCGCCTCCCTGCTCGTGGCGAGCATGCCGCTCGTCACCGCCTTCGTGCTCTGGGCGAGGACCGGAAGCCGTCCACGTCGAGCCACCTGGGGTGCCGCCGTGCTCGCCCTCGTAGGGATCGTCTTGGTGCTTACCTCCGGAGACGTCGCGCGACTGGTCTCGGGCGGTGTCACCACGTCGCACGGGCTCGTCCTCATCGGGGTCATCTGCTGGGTCACGTACACGACAGCGGCTGCCCACTACCCGACCTACAGCCCGCTTCGGTATGCGGCTGTCTCGGCGACCGCGGGCGCGCTTATGGTGTTGATGCTCGCGGCTGCGTTGACCGCTGTCGGCGCCCTGGCGTCTCCTACCTTCACGACACTGACCGGGGTCGCGCCGCAGCTGGCGTTCCTCGCGGTGGCGGCGGGCGCTCTCGCACTCCTCGCTTGGGGCAGCGCCGTGCGCAGGCTCGGCGCCGCCGGTGCCGTGCTCTTCATCAACGTTGTACCGCTCACCACCTTCGCCCTCGCCGCGATGCGCGGTACGTTGCCGACTCCGGTGCAGGCCGGCGGTGTCGCATTGGTAGTGGCGGGTGTCCTCGCCGGCTCGCGAACCTCGGCACGCCCGACGTCAGCCAAGCAAGCCTGCGGAACCCCCGGTCCGTCTCTCGATCGAGGACGGCCGACCCCATCGTCGATCAACGATGATGTCTCGCGCCAGCAGCAATGCACTGCCTGCCCGTGACGACGGACGCGGCGCCGGCCCCGACCTTTGTCGGTGATGACCTTCGACTGTGCGGTGGTGGGCGGGGACAGAACGAGGGCCCGGACGCGTCGTCCGGGCCCTCGTTCTGAGTGGTAGCGGGAGCCGTCGTAGTGCGGCGCGATCCGCGGGACGGCCGCTGCGCGGCGGAGCTCGAACCGCGTGGGCGCTCCTCCCAAATCCCGCCCCCGCTGAGGGCAGATCGAGGGCCCCGAACAACGAGCAAGGGCCCCGGACGCGTTGTCCGGGGCCCTCGATCTGGTGGTAGCGGGGGGACGTTCAACGCCCAGGGTCTGGGCATCATGCCTGTACGTGTTCCTGCAGGTCAGGCCGTTCTGCGCACCATCTGCGAGTACTTCGAGCAGGGTCGCTCAGTCGACGCAGAACACGCCGCAGGGTGGCTACCGCGCGTGGGCTCCAATCATGTGGGCGGCGATGTCCTCCGGGTCGAGGAACGACGCAGGCGGCGGCGGCCCCCACCGGAACAGCCCCCTCGCCCCCTCGACTGACTCGGGGCTCCAGAGAGTGTCGTCGACGATGCAATCCATGTCGGAGTAGTACTCGCTGAATGTGCCCGCCGGGTCCTTCAGATACCAGAAGAAGTTCGAGCCGGCGTAGTGGCGCCCAAGCCCCCACACGTGGCGCTCGGGGTGGCCCTCCAGCATGTCCATCGCGCCGCGGCCGATCTGGTCGACGTCGTCGACCTGCCACGACGTGTGGTGGGGGTAGACGGCCGGAGCGCCCATCACTAGAAGGTTGTGGTGGTCGGTACTGCAGCGCAGGAACGCTCCGACGCCCGCGCGGTCGCTCACCTTGAACCCGACGCCGTCGACGAAGAAGCGCTGCGTGGTCTCGGCGTCTGTCGTCCCGAGAACCACGTGGCCGAGGCGGCGCGGCGTGACGCGCTCGCTGCTCGAGGCGCCGTCGGCGCGGGCGTTGGTGCGAACGACGTCGCCAGGCCCGTTGTACGCGGGCGTCGTACGCGTCGGCTGCTCTAGACGCGGCTCGACGACCACGCTGACGACCGTGCCGGTCACCGGCTCGATCGACCGCACCACGCCCTCGTAGGTCTGCACGCCGAACCCTTGGCCCGCCAGGGACGCCGCAACACGACCGAGGTCGTCCTCGTCGTCGGCGCCGACCACCAGTTCGCTGATGCGGCGCCGGTCGCCCTGCCGGACGTGGAGCTGGCGGCCCCCGTCGGTGGTCGA
>Ga0102832_1001438_pt1 | contig 18440 bp, 17 predicted proteins | sample EBPBio282013_DNA_FD_88942 | JGI IMG/M metagenome (GOLD analysis project Ga0102832, IMG submission 88942) | Wastewater treatment Type I Accumulibacter community from EBPR Bioreactor in Madison, WI, USA - Reactor 2_5/28/2013_ DNA (Illumina Assembly) | ecosystem: Engineered > Bioreactor > EBPR >...
GCGCCCGATGCCGGCGCGCTGCGGGTCGGCCAGCGCGAGGCCGACCGGCTGCTCGCCGCCGCGGTCAAGGGACCGGGGCGGCGCGATTCGCTGACCGCCCGCGTCGATGCCGTGCTGCTGCACCCGGTGGCGGGGCTCGCGATCCTGCTGGCGATCCTGTTCGTGATGTTCCAGGCGGTGTTCGCCTGGGCAGCGCCGGCGATGGACGGTATCGAGGCCGCCTTCCGGCTGCTCGGCGAGGCGGTCGACGCCGCGCCCCTGCCCGACCTGCTGCGCAGCTTCCTGAAGGACGGGCTGATCGGCGGCGTCGGCAGCGTCGTGGTGTTCCTGCCGCAGATCGTCATCCTGTTCTTCTTCATCCTCGTGCTCGAGGATCTCGGCTACATGGCGCGCGCCGCCTTCCTGATGGACCGCATCATGGGCGGCGCCGGGCTGCACGGCCGCGCCTTCATCCCGCTGCTGTCGTCGTTCGCCTGCGCCATCCCCGGCATCATGTCGACCCGGGTGATCGACGACCGGCGCGACCGGCTGACCACCATCCTGGTGGCGCCGCTGATGACCTGCTCGGCGCGCATCCCGGTCTACACGCTGATCATCGGCGCCTTCGTGCCCGAGCGCGACGTCTGGGGCTTCGTCGGCCTGCAGGGGCTGGTGATGTTCGGCCTCTACGCCGTCGGCATCGCCGGCGCGCTGGCGGTGTCGTTCGTGATCAAGCGGCTGGTGTGGCGCGGCGCGGCCGGCGAGCCCTTCATGCTCGAGCTGCCCGACTACAAGCTGCCGCAGCCGCGCGGGCTGGCGATCGGCCTGTGGACGCGCGCGACGCTGTTCCTCAAGCGCGCCGGCACCACCATCCTCGCCATGATGATCCTGATCTGGCTGCTCGCCTCGTTCCCGCAGCCGCCGGAGGGCGCGACCGGGCCGGCGATCAACTACAGCTTCGCCGCGATGATCGGCTCGGCGATCCAGCCGCTGACCGCGCCGCTCGGCTTCAACTGGCAGATCAACGTCGCGCTGATCCCCGGCATGGCGGCGCGCGAGGTCGCGGTCGGCTCGCTCGGCACGATCTACGCCGTCGCCGGCGGCGAGGAAGCGGCGGCCCAGGTCGGCCAGGCGCTGGCCGGCCACTGGAGCCTCGCCACCGCGCTCGCCTTCCTCGCGTGGTTCGTGTTCGCGCCGCAATGCGCCTCGACGCTGGCGGTGATCCGCCGCGAGACCGGCAGCTGGCGCTGGATGGCGGTCACCTTCGTGTACATGCTGGCGCTGGCCTACGCGGCCGCGCTGCTCACCAACCAGGTCGCCCGCGCGCTCGGCGCGGGCTGAGACCTTCTCCCGGGGCGAGCCGACGCCAGCCCGTCACAGTCCGGCCGACGGCCCGAGGTCACGATGGCGTCCTTCTCCCTCAAGCCCCAGCAACGCACCGTGCGCTACTGGCTGCAGCAGCTCCACCTGTGGATCGGATTGATCCTGCTGCTCCCCCTCGTCGTGATGGGCGTCAGCGGCGCGGTGCTGGTCTATGGCCACGACATCGAGCACCTGCTGGGCCAGGGCGAGCCGGCCGCGACGACCGTCGGCGAGTGGCGCGCGCCGTCCGAGCTGGTCGAGGCGGCGAAGCAGGCGGTCAGCGACCCCAACCGGGTCGCCATGGCGGTGCGCTGGCCGGCCGAGGTCGGCGAGCCGGCGGCGGTGCGGCTGTCGCGGCCGGTTGGCCCGGTTCGCGGCGAGCCGCGCAACCAGAGCCCGTTCGCCGGCAGCGTGCAGGTGCTGCTCGACCCGGTGTCGCTGCAGCCGCTGAAGTCGCAGGGCATGACCGGCTGGGTGCGCTTCTTCCATGACCTGCACGGCCACCTGTTCCTGCAGGGCGGTGTCGGCCGCGAGATCGTCGGCTGGCTGGGCGTCGCCCTGCTGGTGCTGGGCTGCTCGGGCCTCTACCTGTGGTGGCCGCGGCCCGGCCAGTGGAAGGCCGCGTTCCGGGTCCGGCGCGGCGCCAAGGGCCTGCGCCTGCACCGCGAGCTGCACGGCGCGGTCGGCATCTGGAGCCTGGTGCTCTTCATGCTGGTCAACTTCACCGGCGTCTACATCGCCTTCCCGCAGACCGTGGGATCGATCATCACGACGGTGCTGCCCGGCCGCGACGTGCGCGCGGCGACCCAGCTGGCCCGCGTCGAGCCGATGCGCGGCACCCAGCCGATGGGCATCGACGAGGCCGTCGGGCTGGCCAGGAGCCGCGTTCCCGACGCGCGCTTCCTCAACGCCTTCCTGCCGACCCGGCCGGACCAGGCGCTGCGCGTGTCGCTGGTGCGCGACGACCACCGCGACGGCGCGCCGCCGGTCACGGTGGTGATCGACCCGCTGCGCCGCACCGTGATGGACGTGCTCGATCCGCGGACCATGACGACCGGCGAGCGCTTCCTCGCGTGGCAGCGCGCGCTGCACTACGGCCTCGGCCTCGGCCCCTTCTACAAGTTCCTGGTGTTCGTGTCGGGCGTGATCATCCCGCTGTTCGCGATCACCGGCTTCTTCATGTGGTGGATCAAGCGCCGCAACCGCCGCGCCGGGGCCCGCGCCAGGGCGGCGATCCAGGCGGCGGCCGGGCTGAAGGCCGCGGAGTAGGGCTCCCGGCCCGGCGGTCTCAGCCGGGCAGGGGCCCGCGGAACACGAAGAACGCGCCGGCGCAGATCAGGGCGAAGCCGACGAGGTGGTTCAGCGTGATGCGCTCGCCGAGGTAGAGCACCGAGAACAGGGCGAACACGGTCAGCGTGATCACCTCCTGCATGGTCTTGAGCTCGGCGGCGGAATAGACCGTGTGGCCCCAGCGGTTGGCCGGCACGGCGAAGCAGTACTCGACGAAGGCGATGCCCCAGCTCGCCACCACCACCAGCCACAGCGGCCGATCCGTGAACTTCAGGTGCCCGTACCAGGCGAAGGTCATGAAGACGTTGGAGATCAGCAGCAGGACGATGGGGGCAACGGCCGGGGGAAGCCAGGTCATGTCGATGTCTACTCCGCCTTGATTCCGATCTTCTTGATCAGCGGCACGACCAGCTTCTCTTCCTGGTCGAGCATCGCCGCCAGTTCCTGCGGCGTGCTGGCCTTCGTCTCCGCCGTCAGCTCGGCGAACTTGGCGACCACCGCCGGGTCGTTCAGCACCTTGACCATCGCCGCGTTCAGCTTGGCGAGCACGTCCGGCGGCAGCTTGGCCGGCGCGAACAGCCCGGTGTAGGTGCTGAAGGTGAAGTTTTCGAGGCCCTTCACGCCCGACTCCTTCATGGTCGGCACGTCGGGCAGCTGCGGCAGGCGCTTGTCGGACGACACCGCGATGGCGCGCATCTTGCCGGCCTTGATGTGGCCGATCGCGGCGTTGATCTGGTCGACCTGCGCCGGCACCTGGCCGGCGATCAGGTCGATGTGGGCCTGGCCGCTGCCCTTGTAGTGGATCGGCGTGTACTTGGTGCCGGTCAGGTCGGCGATCAGCTCGATGGCGATGTGGTTGGTCGTGCCGACGCCGGAATCGGCGACCGAGAACTTGCCGTCCTTGCCCAGCGCGATGAAGTCGGCCATCGACCTGATCGGCGAGTTGGCCGGCACCACCAGCACGGCCGGCACCGACTGGATGTGGCTGATCGGCTGGAACGCGGTGCGCCAGTCGTAGGGCGCGTTGCCGTAGATCGCCGGCACGGCGACCAGCGAGTTGGCCGAGACCAGCAGGCTGTAGCCGTCGGGCGCCGAGCGGGCGACGACGTCGCTGCCGATCATGCCGCTGGCACCGGCCTTGTTCTCGACCAGCACCGGCACGCCCAGCACGTCCTTCAGCTTGTCGGCGACGATGCGCGCGGTGACGTCGATGTTCCCGCCCGGCGCGTAGGGCGCCATGATCTTCACCGGCTTGTCGGGGAACTTGTCCTGGGCCGTCGCGGCGCCGGGAATGGCGAGGCCGAGCAGGGCGGCCAGCAGGACGAATTTGCGCATCGGTTTCCTCCGGGTTTTGGAAGACCCTAAGGGATGGTCCCGGGCGGCGCAAAGACCCCGTGCGGGCGCTAGCCCCGGCCCATCACCCACTGCGGCAGGCCGAGCGCGATGTCGGGGAAGGCCATCAGCAGCGCGATCAGCGCCAGCATGGCGCCGACGAAGGGCAGTGCGCCGCGGATCACGTCGGCGATGGCGCCTGACGACCGCAGGCTCTGCACGACGTAGAGGTTGAGCCCGACCGGCGGCGTCACGAGGGCGGCCTCGATCAGGATGGTGAGCACGATCCCCCACCAGATCGGGTCCCAGCCCAGCCCGACGACGATCGGGAACACGAACGGCGTCGTGAGGATCATCATCGAGATGGTTTCCATGAAGCAGCCGAGCACCAGGTAGAACGCGACCAGCAGCAGCATCGTCCCGTACTTGCCGAGCCCCAGTGAGCCGATCGCCTTGGCCACGCCGTCGGTGACGCCGATGCTGGCCAGCACGAAGTTCAGGAACTGCGCGGCGATGATGATCAGCATGATCATCGCGGTGGTCCGCATCGTGCCCTCGAACACCGCCTTGAGCATCCGCCAGCTCAGCGCGCGTTCCCACGCCGCCAGCAGCAGCGCGGCGAAGACGCCCATCGAGGCGGCCTCGGTCGGCGTGGCCCAGCCGGCGTAGATCGAGCCGACGACGACGAGGAAGATGAACAGCGGCGACGCCAGGTCCTTGAGGCCGCTCAGCCGGTCGCTCCACGTACTGCGGATCGGCGTCCCGCCCTTGGCGGGCGTCAGCAGGCAGGCGGCCAGGATGATGATCATGAAGAACGCGGTCAGCAGCAGCCCGGGGACCATGCCGGCGAGGTAGAGGCGCGGCACCGAGGTCTGGGTCAGCAGGCCGTAGAGGATGAAGTTGATCGAGGGCGGGATGAGGATGCCGAGCGTGCCGCCGGCCGCCAGCGTGCCGAGGAACAGCGGCTCGTCGTACTTGCGGATCTTGACCTGGGGCAGGGCGACGACGCCGACCGTCGCCGCGGTCGCCACGCTCGAGCCCGAGGTCGCCGCGAACATGGCGCAGGTGCCGATGTTGGCGTGCATCAGCCCGCCCGGCAGCCACGACAGCCAGGTCGCGATCGCGGCATAGACCCGGTTGGCGATGCCCGAGCGCAGCAGGATCTCGCCCAGCATCACGAACATCGGTATGGCGATCAGGATGTATTCCGAGCTGGCGTTCCACACGATGTCGCCCATCGCGAGGTAGAGCGGCACCGACGAGAAGAACTGGTTGAGCGCCAGGCCGAGCACGCCCATCACCGCGGCGACCGGGACGCTGACCGCCAGCAGGGCGACGAGGAGGAGAAGCGCGGTGCCCAGCATGTCTATCGCCTCTCGCCGGCGTCCGGCGTCCCGATGCCCAGGGAGCCAAGCTCGCCCTTCACTTCTTCGTCCTGCGTCGGCACGCCGATGATCCGCGACGCCGCCGCGAGGTCGCCGCGGACCAGCGCCTGCAGGCTGCGCAGGAAGGCCACCGCGGCGGCGGCGAGGAACAGGGCGAAGCCGGCGAACCACGGCGCCTGCGGCCAGGCCAGCGGGACGCGCAGCGGCGTGTTCGACCGGTTCGCGCCCTCGAGGTTGTCGATGAAGATGGCGCCGGCGCGATCGACGATGGCGAGCACGAGGATCGTCAGCCCGACCAGCGCCACGAGGTCGAAGGCGGCCCGGGCGCGGGGGCCGAGCGCCCCGTAGAGCACGTCGATGCGGACGTGCCCGCGCGTCACCAGGACGTGCGCCATCGACCACGACGTGCCGACGGCGAAGAGGTAGGCGGCGATCTCGTCGGAGCCCGAGAAGGTGAAGGACAGCAGCTTGCGGCTGACCACTTCCGCGGTCACGACCACGGCCGCGAGCAGGATCATGGCGCCGCCGGCCCATGCCCCCCAGAGAGCGGCGGCCGAGACGCCGCGCCACAAGCGATCCATGCTGCCTCGCCGGCCCCGGACGGCGTCCCCGTCAGTTCGCCTTGGCCGCGAGGCCGTACTTCTTGCCGACCATCTCGGTCCACTTGGCGGCGCAATCCGCGCCGCAGCGCTTGGCCCACTCCGGCAGGACGGTGTCGTTGAGGGCCTTCTTGACGGCGGCGCGGTCGGCGTCCGACGGCACGAGCAGCTTGAGCTTGGCGGCCGGGCCGACCGAGCAGGGGCCGTTGCCCGTGTTGCAGGCGATACCCTCCTTGGTGTCCTTCTCGACGCTCGCCCAGGACGCTTCCTCGAGCTTCTTGAACTCGGCGGTCATGAATTCCTGGGTCGGCTTGGAAAGCTTGTTCCAGGCGTTGAGGTTCACCGCGACGAAGCCCGCCGTGTAGCCCAGCGAGACGTCGACGACGGTCTTCACGACCTCGGGCCACTTCGCCTGGTAGCCCGGCAGCGTTCCGGTGATGCCGCAGTCGACCACGCCCTTCTCCAGCGCGGGCACGACCTCGCCGAACGGGATGGTCACCGCCGCGCCGCCCAGTGCCTTGACCAGGTCGGACTGCGAGACGCCCTGCACGCGCACCTTCTTGCCCTTGAGGTCGGCGAGGCTCGCGATCTCGTCGCGGCAGAAGAAGACCTGCTGCGGGAAGGCGAAGGTGCCAACGATCTGCGCGCCGAACTTGTCGCGCATGATCTTCTGCATCTCCGGCATCCAGGCGTTCAGGATCTCGCGCTGCTGGGTGATGCTGGCCGCGGCACCCGACAGGTCGGACGCCTCGAAGACCGCGGCGCCGTCGTCGACGTAGATCGGCAGCGCGTGCGCCACGTCGTAGACGCCCGACTTCAGCAGTCGCAGCACCTCGGTGCCCTTCAGGTTGAGCTCGGTGATCGACTTGATGTTGCCGGTCAGCTTGCCGCCCGAATCCTTGCCGAGCTGCTCGCTCCAGAACGGCGCCTCGACCACCTTGTTGATGTTCAGGAAGTTCCACGTGCCGACCACGTTGAACTTCTTGGTGTCGAGATTGGCGGGCGCCTGGGCCGCGGCCATGCCGCTGGCGCCGACGACGAGCGCAGCCGTCAACCCGAGAATCCTCGCGACCTTCATGAATGCCTCCCAGCGATACCGTTTTTCGTGAAGCGGCCGTTCGGCCTTTTTTCCCTGTCGTGGCGCGGACGCTAGCATCAGGCCAACCCACGGGGAAGAGAAACGCCGGTCCGATGTTTCGCCCGGGGCGCCGGCGTGGCGGGTCTCAGGACGCAGGCGGTCGGTGCTGCGCCCATGGGCGCGTCGCTTCGAGCAGCGCGCCCATCCGCAGCACGTCGGTCTCGTGGCCCCAGCGGCCGACCACCTGCACGGAGGTCGGCAGGCCGTCGTCGCCGAAGCCCGAGGGCAGGGCGAGCGCGGGGTGGCCGCTCAGGTTGAAGGGGTACTGGTAGGAGGTCCAGCCCTGGCGGGTGATGCCGCACTTGTGGCCGTCGATCATCACGTCGTCGTTGGCGGCGTCGTGGCCGACATCGAGCGCGGTGCGGGCGTTGGTCGGCATCACCAGGAAGTCGTAGCGCGCCAGCAGCCCCTGCAGGCGGCGGAACAGCGCGGTGCGCGCGAACTGGGCGTTGCGGAAGTCGGCCAGGGTGAAGGTCGCGCCGCGCTCCATGAAGGCCAGCGTCACCGGGTCCATGCGGTTCTGCCAGCGCGGCAGGTACTGGGCGCAGAACACCGCGAAGTTGGCCTGGTAGAGGACGCGGCCCTCGTATTCGATCCAGTCGATCGCCTCGGTGATCTCCTCGACCGCCGCGCCGAGGCTCTCCCACGCCGCCAGCGCGGCCTTCGTGTTGCGCACCACGTCGCCCGCGACACGCGGGTTGGCGGTGCGCTCGATGTAGCCGATGCGCACGCCCGACAGGTCGTTCGACGCAAGCCTGGGCGACAGCGGGTGCTGCACGCCGCCCGACAGCGTCCACGGGTCCTTGTCGCTCGGTCCCTTCAGCACGTCGTGCATCAGCGCCGCGTCGGCGACGCCGCGGGTCAGCGGCCCGGCATAGACGTTGTTGCCGAAGGCGTCGCGCGTGGTGTCGGCCGGCACCGCGCCCAGCGTCGGCTTCAGCCCGACCAGGCCGCAGCACGAGGCCGGCCCGCGCACCGAGCCGGCGCCGTCGGTGCCCAGCGCCAGCGGCGCCAGCCCGGCTGCCACCGCCGCCGCGCCGCCGCCGGACGAGCCGCCCGAGGTGCGCTCGAGGTTCCACGGGTTGCGGGTGACGCCGAACGACGGCCCGTCGGTCAGGCCCTTGACGCCGAACTCCGGCGTCGTCGACTTGGCGAACACGATGGCGCCGGCCGCCCGGAGCCGCCGCACCAGGATGTCGTCGGCCGCCGCCGGGGGATTGTCCTCGAAGATCGCCGAGCCGTGCCGGGTCGGCACGCCGGCGACGTCGATCAGGTCCTTGATGCTGACCGGAACGCCGTGCAGCGGGCCGAGCGGCTCGCCGCGCATCACCGCGTCCTCGGCGGCGCGGGCGTCGCGGCGGGCGGCCTCGACCATGACCTCGCGGAAGCAGTTGAGACGCGGGTTGGCGGCCGCGGTGGCGGCCAGCACGGCGTCTAGGTACTCGACCGGCGACAGCTTGCGGGACCGCACGAGCGCCGCCGCCCGGACGGCCGGCATGAACAGGAGATCGGTGTCTGGCATGCCCCCGGTTAGAGCACCGTTCGGCCGCCGGCACTAGATCACAGGGACTAGATCGCCGGTTCCTCGACCTTGTCGGCGGGCGCGGCGTCGTCGACCAGGCCCACGACCTGGCGACCGCTGGTGATGCGCAGCGACTCCGGCGCGCCGTGCAGGGCATCGGCGGCATGCAGCGGGTCGGCGAACACCACGCCGGTCAGTTCGGTGATCTTGGCCAGCGACACCTGGTAGCGCTTGAAGCGGCCGGCGCCGAACGCCTCGATGCCGAACTTGTCGACCACCGGCTTCTGGCTGAGCACGAAGCCGAAGGTGCGCAGCCGCTTGCCGTTGCCGGTGGACGGCTCGGCGACGCAGACGACCTTCCAGAAGCGCACGGGATAGGCGATCTCGCCGTCGCCGAAGTCGGCGACCGGGTCCTTCGCGTCGAGCACCGGCCCGGCCAGGATGCACGCCCGGGTGTCCTTGCCCTTGCGGCTTTGCTGGATGTAGTTCTCGAAGTCGCCCCACAGGCCCTTGATGTCGCCGTAGTCGCCGCCGGGCGACGAGCGGTTGAATGCCGCGTGCTGCGGCGTGCAGTTGGTCCAGTGGAACGTGTCGGAGTTGGCGAACTCGACCTCGCGCTCGGTGTCGCCCCACGCGTTGTCCTCGCGGCGCACGATGTGGCCGCGATCGACCTGGCCGGCCGGCTTGTAGAAGTCGGGATCGGTGAGCTGCGCCGTCGACGGGATGCGCTTGTCGAGGATCCACTTGTCCTTGCCGAACGAGGTGCGCGACCCGTCGGGCTTGCGTGCCGGATCGTAGTCGACGTTGGCCGCCGACCACATCTGCAGGCGCCGTGTCTCGTTCATCGCCAGTTCGAAGTGGTGGTACTTGAGGACCAGCGGCTTGCCGTCGCGGCCCTTCAGCATCTCGTCGAGGCGCTCGGCCGCGACGGTCGGCGCCGGCACGCGGATGTCGCCCCTGGGGTCGAGGAAGGCCGGATCGTAGCCCTTGCGGTTGGCGTAGTTCGGGTCGAAGCGGATCGACGCTTCCTCGGCGGCCGGCGCCGGCGCGGTCGCGACGACCGCCCCCGCTGGCGCCGCCGCCGGTGCCGGCGCGGCCGTTCCCGGCGCGTGGACGTGGATGGTCACGGGACCGTTGAAGATGAACTGGTTGTTGGCCATGGCAGCCTCCGGCGGGAACGGGATCGAGAGGGACGGGCCGATGCCCGCAAGGGCGACGCTCTCCGGCGCGAGCGGGTTCGCCACGACGGCGGTACGCCGGTTGATGTCGTCGACGGGATCGGTGGTCGAGGCCAGCAGGTCGCGCAGGATCGCCTGCTCCTCCGGCTTCGCCAGCGTCATGGCGGAGAGCCGGCCGACGATCGCGCTGACCCGGATGCCCTCGTTGGCGATCCAGTGGATCTCGTCGTCGCGCATCCCGTCGGTCCAGTAGCCGCCGCCGGCCGCCACGATGCGGCCGTTCTTCATCTCGGGAATGCCGGCGTGGTGCAGCGCCACCAGTTCCCATTGCTCGCTGAAGGCGGGCGATCCGGACGAGCCCTCGAGGGTGTCGGTCTCGTAGTGCAGGAAGCCTTCGCGATCGAGGATGTCGACCAGCCGGTTCTGCCGGATGGCGTACCGCTTGGTCCCGCCCTCCGGGTACTGGATGATGTTGACCGGCTGGCCGCGCAGGATCTTGGGCGTCGCCTCGACCAGCGTGATGACGCCCAGCGTGTCGAGCGTCGTGCCGGTCAGCGACTTCGGCTTGACCGCGACGATGGCGAAGTCGAGCGCCTCGTCCGAAACGTAGAAGCGGTCTGGGTCGAGCTCGAACACGACGCCGGCCTCGGTGCCGCGGTCGGACCGCTCGTAGAGGAAGTTGGCGCCCACGCCGACCGCGTCCGAGCGGGTCGGGAAGACGTGGTGGTTGGTCATCAGCAGGTCGGTGGCGACCAGGAAGCCGGTGGCGAAGCCCTCGGGCTGCAGCCCGGCGCCGATGTTGTCGACGATGCGCGCCACCGGCCGGCCGGCCTTGCGCGAGACCTCGCTCGGCGCGCCGTCGACCCAGTCGAGGGTGGCGCCGATCTTGCGCTCCAGCCCGACCGGCAGCAGGTGGGCGCTGCGCAGCGCCCGGGCCTTGCCGAACGCCTCCATGCGGGTCGCGAAGCGCGACCGCCGGCCGGCCGAATCGGCGGCGCCGGGGCCCAGCGTCTCGACCGTCGCCTTGTTCTTCTCGCGTTCGGCGGCCCGCGCGGCGTAGCGCCGGGCGGCCGCCATCTGCGCCGCCCGCTGCGCTTCCTTCAGACGATCCAGACCGGCCATCGCGCGCCTCCCGGCGGGGGCCGCGTCAGCCCGGGCCCCGCATCCTGCCCTTGTAGGAGGGGGTTGGGAGACCGCTCAGTGGCAAAAGTCACGGTCGAGCGCGTCTCCGACAAGGCTCCCTCCAACAGGGCGCCCTCGACAAGGCGCGCGCGGGTGCGCTACGCCGCCCGGCGGATGTTCTCCCTGCCGATCCTCGTCGCGCTCGCCGTCGTCGCCGTCGTCACCTCGTTCATATCCGGCATCTTCGGCATGGCGGGCGGCATGCTGCTGATCGGCTTCCTGCTGGCGGTGCTGCCGGTGCCGGTCGCCATGGTGTTCCACGGCATCATCCAGATCGCCGCCAACGCCTGGCGGGCCTGGCTGTGGCGCCACCACGTGAAGTGGAGCGTGGTCTTCCAGTTCGGCTCGGGCGCGGCCACGGCGCTGCTGTTCTTCTCGTTCCTCGACTTCGTGCCCGACAAGGCGCTGGTGCTGATGGCGGTCGGCCTGACGCCGTTCGTGGCGCTGGCGGTGCCGCAGCGCTGGGCGCCCAACATCGAGCGCGGCGGCCAGGCCTTCATGGCCGGTGCGATCGGCGGCGGCATCCAGCTGGTCTCGGGCGTCACCGGCCCGCTGCTCGACATCTTCTACGTCCGCACCGGCATGACCCGGCAGGTCAACGTCGCCACCAAGGCGGCGGCCCAGGTGCTGGGCCATCTCACCAAGGTCGCCTATTTCGGCGCCCTGATCGACAACCCGGCCGGCCGCGACCTCGAGCAGTGGCTGGTCATGGGCTATGCCTGCATCTTCGCCGTGATCGGCACCACCTTGTCGCGGCGCTTCCTCGACCGTATGTCGGACAAGCAGTTCTACCACTGGACCCGCCGGGTCATCCTGGCGCTCGGCTCGGTCTACGTGGCGCAGGGCCTCTGGCTGATGGTGACGCGATGAGCGACGGCAAGGCAACGGACGTGAAGGCGGAAGTGCGGGCGCTGCTCGACCGGCTGCCCGACGACTGCAGCTATGCCGATGTCCAGCGCGGCATCGCCGTGCTGATGTGGCCCAAGCATCCCGACGGGACGCTGCAGACTCCCGGCAGCGCGCCACCGCGCCTGTCGCCCGAGGAAGTGAAACGCCGGCTGCGCGACTGGCTGAAATCGGAGAGCGAGAAATGAAGGACCGTGTTTCGATCGAGCTGAAGGACGGCGTCGCCGACGTCCGCCTGATCCGCGCCGACAAGATGAACGCGCTCGACCCGGCGATGTTCGAGGGCATCCTCGAGGCCGGCGCCCAGCTCGCCACGATGAAGGGCCTGCGCTGCGTCGTGCTGTCGGGCGAGGGCAAGGCGTTCTGCGCCGGCCTCGACATGGCCTCGTTCGCCGCCATGAAGCAGGACGGCGACGCCGTGCCGGGCGTGCGCGACCTGACGAAGCGCACCCACGGCATCGCCAACCGGCCGCAGCAGTGCGCCTGGCAGTGGCGCGCCCTGCCGGTGCCGGTGATCGCCGCGGTGCACGGCGTGGCGTTTGGCGGCGGCTTCCAGATCGCGCTGGGCGCCGACATGCGCTACGCGACGCCGGACGCGCGCTTCTCGGTGATGGAGATCAAGTGGGGCCTCGTGCCCGACCTCGCCGGCACGCAGCTGATGCGCCACCTCGCGCGCGAGGACATCGTGCGCGAGCTGACCTACACCGGCCGCGTGTTCGACGGCCGCGAGGCCCGTGAGCTGGGCTTCGTCACCCGCGTGGTCGACGACCCGCGCGCGGCGGCGCTGGAGACGGCGCGCGAGATCGCGGGCAAGAGCCCCGACGCGATCCGCGCCAACAAGCGCCTGCTGAACGATGCCGTCGCGGTCGACGCCGCGACCGGCCTGATGGCCGAGTCGGTCGAGCAGCAGAAGCTGATCGGTTCGCCCAACCAGGTCGAGGCGGTGATGTCGAACCTGCAGAAGCGCGCCGCCAACTACCGGGACTGACATCATGAACCGCCAGTGGCTCTACGCCCGGCCGCCCGCCGGCAAGATCGGACCCGACACCTTCCAGTGGACCGAGACCGCGATCCCGGCGGCGAAGGAGGGCGAGGCGCTGGTGCGCACGCGCCTGCTGTCGCTCGACCCGGCCAACCGCGCCTGGATGATGGGCAAGACCTACCGCGACGCGCTCGAGCCCGGCCAGGTGATGAGCGGCTTCGCGATCGGCGAGATCGTGGAATCGCGCAGCCCGGGGCTGAAGCCGGGCGACATCGTCGAAGGCGACTGGGGCTGGCAGGACTATGCCGCGGTCCCGGCGCGCCGCCTCGTCAAGCGCACCACGAAGGCGCCGCTCGAGATGCTGATCGGGCCGCTCTCGGTCACCGGTCTCACCGCCTACTTCGGCCTGCTCGAGGTCGGCCGGCCCAAGGCCGGGGACACCGTGCTGGTGTCGGCGGCGGCCGGCGCGGTCGGCACGATGGTCGGCCAGATCGCGAAACTGTCGGGCTGCCGCGTTGTCGGCACGGCGGGCGGCGCCGACAAGGTCGAGTGGCTGGTGCGCGAGCTCGGCTTCGACGCGGCGGTCGACTACAAGGCGCCGGGCCTGCGCCGCGCGCTGGCGGCGGCCTGTCCCGACGGCATCGACGTCTACTTCGACAATACCGGCGGCCCGGTGCTGGAAGCCGCGCTGTCGCTGATGAACCTGCGCGGTCGCATCGCCTGCTGCGGCAACGTCTCCCAGTACGACGTCGACAAGCCGGCGCCCGGCCCGATGGCGGTGCCGGGCCTGGTGGTCACCAAGCGGCTGCGCATGGAAGGCTTCATCGTGATGGACTTCTACGACCAGCGCGCCGTCGCCGAGGCACGGCTGGCGCGTTGGGTCGAGCAGGGCCGGATCAAGGCGATCGTCGACGTGATCGACGGGCTGGAGAACGCGCCGCAGGCCCTGGTCGGCCTGTTCGAGGGCCGCAACCGCGGCAAGTGCGCGGTACGGGTGGCTTAGTCCCGCCCTCCTGTCATCCCGAGTGCCCCCTCTGTCACCCCGAGCGCCCCCTCTGTCATCCCGAGCGCAGCGAGGGACCTTTCTCTTGTCACGGCCGTTGTGAAGGGTCCCTCGCTACGCTCGGGATGACAGGCAATTGGAGTTTCCCGCATGGCGCTCGTCCTCCACGGTCACCCGTTCTCGTCCTGCACCCAGAAGGTGCTGGTCGCGCTGTACGAGAACGCGACGCCGTTCACGTGGCGCGTGCTCGACACGCCGCAGACGTTCGAGGAACTGGCGCGGCTGTGGCCGCTGCGCCTGATGCCGGTGCTGCTCGACGGCGACACCCCGGTCGCCGAGACCAGCATCATCCTCGAGCATCTCGACCTGCACCACCGGGGGCCGGTGCCGCTGCTGCCCGACGATCCGGCGGCGGCGCTGGCGGTCCGCGCGCTCGACCGCTTCCTCGATCTCTACGTGATGACGCCGATGCAACGCATCGTCGGCGACGCGCTGCGGCCGGAGGGCACGCACGACCCGCGCGGCGTCGCCGAGGCGCGGGCGCGGCTCGAGCAGGCCTACGCCTGGCTGAACACCAGGCTGGTCGGCGGCGAATGGACGGCGGGCCCGGATTTCACGATGGCTGACTGCGCCGCCGCGCCGGCGCTGTTCTACGCCGACTGGGTGCAGCCGATCGACACGGCGTTCAGCGCGGTGCGCGCGCTGCGCCGCCGCCTCTTGCGCCGCCCGTCCTTCGCCCGCGTCGTCGACGAGGCCCGCCCGTTCCGTCCGTACTTCCCGCTGGGCGCGCCGGATCAGGACTGATGCACAATTCAGAAGACAGAATGAAGCACAACCAGTGAGGGCAATAGTTATCGAATAAGCGACCCGTTGTGTGGCAGGCTGGCGCTGCGTTGGGCGGTGGCTGGGCTTGTCGAATGGGTGGTCGGTGGAGGCCGGAGGCAGGGGAAGGCCCCCGTCGACGAGATCGAATGGTCGACGAGGCCAAGGCTCGCCTCATGACCGAATTCTTTCCTGAAGATGCCCAGGAAGTCTTCTATGGCCGACAACTCGAAGTGTGGCTTGAGAAGTCCTACTTCCACTGGATCACGCGTAAGGCGTTAGTGGAACTGAGGGAGGAAAAACGCATCAAGTTTTCCAAAGAGGCGACTGCGCTTCACGAGGCGCACTTCTACTGGCCGAGAAAGCATCGCTATCCGCGACGGCAAATCCAGGAAATCGTGAAGCTGATTGATGAATTCTCAGAACCGGCATTCACGAGGGCCGTGGGGCACCACGCGGAGATGCTGTTCGATGCGAGCCTCGCCTATACCGAGTTCAAGGTATCGGCGCAGAACGTGCGAACATGGAAAGGAAGAAGCTGGTCGGAATCCCAGCACAACCTCGACCGCGTGATCGAGCGGGACGGGCGAGCCTACGGTGTGGAAATCAAGAACCAGCTTGGATACATCGACCAGACCGAGTTCGAACTGAAACTGCGGATGTGTCAGCATCTACGTTTGCGGCCATTGTTCATGGCCCGGATGATGCCGGCGAACTACATCAACGATGTCATCAGGGGCGGTGGCTTTGCCCTCATCCTCGGGGAAGTGTTCTACCCCCTGATGACGGATGATCTGGCAAAGCGGGTTCGCAGCAGGTTGAAGCTACCCGTGGTCAGCGTCCGTTCCCTACCAGATTCTGCATTGAAGCGATTCATCGACTGGCACGAACGCGATTCCATGTGAATTGGGGTGGTCAATTCACATGGCGCCCATGTCAAGTGCTTGATTTATCAGGGCTATTTGGGTCCCCCCTTAATACAAGTTGGCTGCCGCCCTTCTCTGTCATCCCGAGCGCAGCGAGGGACCTTTCGGCTACTTCCCCTTGAACACCGGCTTGCGTTTCTCGACGAACGCCTTGACCGCTTCCCTGTGGTCCTCGGTGCGCGAGGCCTGGACGAGGCGCTCGGCCTCGCGGTGCAGCGCGGTCGGGTAGTCGATCGAGAGCGCGTCGTCGAGGTTGTCCTTCATGTTGCGCAGTGCAATCCGCGGGCCCTGGGCCAGCGTGCGGGCGAACTCGAAGGCGGCGTCCTTCAGCTTTTCGTCGGGCACGACCCGGTTGAACAGGCCGATCCGCTCGGCGCGCTCGCTGTCGACGCGGTCCGAGGTGAACATCAGCTCGCGGGCCCGCGCCGGGCCGACCGTGCGGGTCAGCAGCCAGGCGATGCCGTAGTCGCCCGACAGGCCGATCTTGGCGTAGCCGGTGCTGGCGAAGGCCGAGGTCGCCGCGATGCGCACGTCGCAGGCCAGCGCGATGGCGAGGCCGGCGCCGGCCGCGGCGCCCGGCAGGGCGGCGATCGTCGGCTTGCGCAGCGCGACCAGCGCGCCGGTCAGGTTGGACTGGCGCCAGCGCAGGTCGGCCAGCCGTTCCTCGTAGCTCATCTGGCCGCGCGGGCCGCGGCCGCCCATGCCCTTGACGTCGCCGCCGCTGCAGAAGGCGGTGCCGGCGCCGGTGATCAGCAGCGCGCCGACCGCGGGGTCCTCGCCGCGCTCGCGGATCTGGGTGCGCAGCGCCGGCGTCAGCTTGTCCGACAGGGCATTGCGCGCCTCGGGCCGGTTGAGCGTGATGACCGCGACGCCGTCGCGCACCTCGCACAAAAGTTCGGTTGTGCCGGTATCGATTTCCATGGAAGCCTCCGTCCCATGACATTCCCGGTCACCGAACACACCGTCAAGACCGCGCGCCACACCACCGGCTTCCTGGCCTGCGGAGCGGAAGACGCGCCGCTGCTGGTCTTCTGCCACGGCTGGCCCGAGCTCTCGCTGTCGTGGCGGCACCAGCTGCCGGCCTTCGCCGCGCTCGGCTTCCGTTGCGTCGCGCCCGACATGCGCGGCTACGGCCGCTCCAGCACCTACGCACGCCACGCCGACTTCGCGCAGGAAGAGATCGTGGCCGACATGCTCGAGCTTCTGGCCGCGCTCGGCCGTGAGCGCGCGGTGTGGATCGGCCACGACTGGGGCAGCCCGGTGGTCTGGAACCTCGCGGCGCACCACGCCGACAGGGTGGTGGGCGTGGCGAGCCTGTGCGTGCCCTACCTCGCCACCGGTTTCACGCTCGACACCGTGGTGCCGCTGGTCGACCGCACGCTCTACCCGGAGGACACGTTCCCGGCCGGCCAGTGGGACTACCAGTTCTTCTACGAGGAGAACTTCGACAAGGCCTGCAAGGGCTTCGAGGCCAATATCGGCAACGTCGTGAAGGCACTGTTCCGCAAGGGTGACCCCACACGCGTCGGCAAGCCGGCGCCGACCTCGATGGTGCGTGTGGCCGGCGGCTGGTTCGGCGGCGGCGCGTGCCCGGACGTGCCGCGCGATCCGGATGTGCTGACCGAGCAGGACATGGCCGCCTACACCGCGGCGCTGACGCGCAACGGCTTCTTCGGGCCGGACTCTTGGTACATGAACCACAAGGCCAACGGCGCCTATGCCAAGAGGGCGAAGAACGGCGGCAAGCTGTCGATGCCGGTCCTCTTCCTGCACGGCGCTTACGACACGACCTGCGAGACCATGCAGTCGAAGCTCGCCGATCCGATGCGGCGGGACTGCGCCGATCTCACCGAGGTCGTGGTGCAGTCCGGCCACTGGATGGCACAGGAGAAGCCGGTCGAGGTGAACGCGGCTCTCGCCAAATGGCTGGCGGCGAAGCTGCCGGACTACTGGAAGAGCTGACCGCCTATTCGGCGGCGATCTTCCCGGTGTCGATCACGTCCTTCCAGCGGGCGATCTCGTCCGTCAGGAACGTCTTGAACTGCTCGCCGTTCGTGGCGACCTCCCCCGCGCTGACCTGGTGGCCCTCGGCGTGACGGAGACTCGGCTCCAGGACTTGATACGCAGGGGCGTCATCGTCCGGGTAGGTCGCGCGACGTACGGCGTACCACGGCCACACCTCAGCCCTGAGGAGGCACACCAACGATTGGCTGCCGCGACCCTGCGGCGCTACGAAGGCCGGGCCGTGCTCAGTCATCACAGCGCGCTGGCTGCGGCGGGCCTGCCCCTGCACGGAGTGCCTCTCGGTGTGGCCCATGTGACCTCGCTTCGCGGAGCGCGGTACCGGCGCCGTACCGATCACGTCCTGCACGCCGCGGACGTGTCCACCCGCCCTCCGTCGGACTCTCCCGAGCGGGTCGGTACCGGTCTCGACGGCCGGGTGCACGTGGCGCATGCCCTGGTGCAGACCGGGCTGCGGTGGGGTGCCGAGGCGCTGCTGCCGTCCGCGGATCAGGCCATGCACCGCGGACTGGTGACGCGGCAAGAGCTCCAGGCGGCGGTGACCGACTACGCCCACTCCCCTGGGATGTCCGAGGTACGGCCCGCCGTTGCCGCCGTCGATCACCTGGCCGAGTCGGTCGGCGAGAGCCTGCTGCGATGGCGAGTGCTCCAGCTGGGCTACCCGGTCAGGAGTCAGGTCGACCCCGGCTGTCGCGGCCACAACTACCGCGTCGACCTGGTCATCGACGGATACCGGGTCGCCCTGGAGTTCGATGGCATGGACAAATACGCGCTACGCCCCGGTGAAGACGAGGCAGTGCGCCGGGCCCGCA
>Ga0102832_1001441_pt1 | contig 18392 bp, 17 predicted proteins | sample EBPBio282013_DNA_FD_88942 | JGI IMG/M metagenome (GOLD analysis project Ga0102832, IMG submission 88942) | Wastewater treatment Type I Accumulibacter community from EBPR Bioreactor in Madison, WI, USA - Reactor 2_5/28/2013_ DNA (Illumina Assembly) | ecosystem: Engineered > Bioreactor > EBPR >...
GGGTAGTTGACGCCCCGTTTCGCTCGCCAGAGCAAACAGCTGAAAAGGGTGTAGAGCAACAATTTCGTGGCTCTTGATCTGCGCCTGCAAAAGAACTGAGCATGCAGCAACCCTCACGGGAAAGCGATGCACACGATCTAAGGAGCCGGCGATCAGCGATCCCCGTACTAACGAACGAATCAACGCCAAGGAAGTGCGTTTGGTTGGTCCCAGCGGCGAACAGGTCGGCGTGGTGCCGATCAGCACCGCCCTGCGCCTCGCCGCAGACGCTGACCTCGACCTTGTCGAGGTTGCCCCGAACTCGAAGCCGCCCGTGGCCAAGATCATGGACTTCGGCAAGTTCAAGTACGAGGCTGCGCAGAAGGCGAAAGAGGCTCGCCGCAACCAGGCGAACACCGTGCTGAAAGAGGTGCGTTTTCGCCTGAAGATCGACAAGCACGACTACGAGACCAAGACCAAGCGAGCCGTCGGCTTCCTCGGTCAGGGCGACAAGGTCAAGGCGATGATCCTCTTCCGCGGCCGCGAGCAGTCGCGCCCTGAGATGGGCGTGCGCCTGCTGCAGCAGTTCGCCGAAGACATCGCCGAGTTCGGCACCGTCGAGAGCTCACCCCGCATCGACGGTCGCAACATGGTCATGGTGATCGCGCCGCTCAAGAACAAGAGCGAAGCGAAGGCCGAGCAGAACGCTCGCCGCGCCGAAGAGAAGGCATCGCGCCGAGCTGATAAGCCGGGCGAAGCCGAGGCTGAGGCCGCACCGACCGAATAGTTTCACGGCAGCCAGCCAGCCAGCTGGTCTTGCCGACACCCACGTAGTCGCCCAGGCGACGCGCACCACAACAAGGAGATAGAGATGCCTAAGCAGAAGACCCACTCGGGGGCGAAGAAGCGGTTCAAGGTAACCGGCAGCGGCAAGCTGATGAAGCAGCAGGCCGGCATGCGCCACAACCTCGAGGTGAAGGCCTCGAAGCGCAAGCGCCGGCTGAACGCTGACCAGGTGCTCTCGGCTGGCGACGTCAAGCAGGCCAAGAAGCTGCTGGTGCGCTAAGCACCGCCCGAGCTACAAGAACTTTAAGGAAGAACTGAAATGGCAAGAGTAAAACGGGCCGTCAACGCCCACAAGAAGCGTCGCGTTATTCTCGAGCGCGCAGAGGGCTACCGCGGACAGCGTTCGCGCCTCTACCGTAAGGCCAAGGAGCAGGTCACCCACTCGCTGGTCTACTCGTACAACGACCGCCGCAAGAAGAAGGGCGACTTCCGTCGTCTCTGGATCCAGCGCATCAACGCTGGTGCACGCGCCAACGGCCTGACCTACAACCGCTTCATCCAGGGCCTCGCGCTCGCAGGTGTCGAGGTTGACCGCCGCATGCTCGCTGAGCTCGCAGTGAACGAGCCTGCTTCGTTCGCGGCGCTCGTCGAGGTTGCCAAGAAGGCTCTGCCCGAAGACGTGAACGCAGCCAAGACCGCTGCCTAAGCGTTCTCGCTTCGCTGAAGGGGTCGGCACACCGGTAACGGTGGCCGGCCCCTTCAGCTTTCTTCGCGCCGGTAGATTGAGAGTATGAGCATGATCGATAACCTGAAAGCGCCACGTGTGCGCCGCGTCGCCGCTCTCGCGCGCAAAAAGGATCGCCTCGCCGCGGGTCAATTTCTCGTAGAAGGCCCGCAAGCTGTGCGCGAACTGCTCGCGCACTCCCCTCAGGCTGCGATTGCGGTCTACGCCACGATGGGTGGCGAGCCCTGGCAGTTCGAGATCGATCGTCTGGCCGACGAGGCAGAGGTCGAAATAGTGCGGGTGAGTGATGAGGTGCTCGCCGCTATGGCCGAAACAGTGCAACCCCAGGGCGTGCTCGCCGTGGCCCGAATCGAACACAGCCCGATCGAGGCAGCGTTCGCGTCGGCCAAGTTGGTTGCCGTGCTGCACGAAGTGCGTGACCCTGGCAACGCGGGCACCGTGTTGCGCGCCGCTGACGCTGCCGGCGCCGATGCGGTGGTGTTTGCCGGGGAGAGCATCGACCCTTGGCACCCGAAGGTCGTGCGTTCAACGACAGGCTCGATGTTTCATCTGCCCGTGGTGACTGCCGGGTCGCTCGCAGACGTCGTTGATGCGGCTCGCAGTCACGGCCTCGCAGTGATCGCGGCCGACGTGAACGGTGACGAGCTGCAAGCCGGAGACGCCTCGCTCTCGAAGCCCACCGCCTGGGTGTTCGGCAACGAGGCCTGGGGCCTGCCTGAGGCCACCCGCGCCCTGTGCGACGACGTCGTGCGGGTGCCCATCCACGGCCGTGCCGAGAGCCTCAACCTGGCCACGGCCGCTGCTGTGTGCCTCTACGCCAGCGCGCGCGCCCAGCGCCGCCGCTGATCCGCGTACGCCCGCAACCCCCTGCTGCACAGGGGTTCTCTACGCCGGGTGGGCGTCTCCCGAGCCGATTCGGCAAGGCTTCCCTAACCACGTCATGTGACGAAATCCCTACGGCGACAAGCGCTTTCGGTGCTTGCGCCCGGGCCATGTCCAGGCACACTGGCCGAGGCGCCGCCTCCCCGCGGCGGCCGCGCCTGGAGGAGGGCCAGCTCATGTCTTCGCGTCACCTGCACCTGCCGATCCTCGAGGAGACGGGCTACGTCGTCCTCGACAGCTACCAGCAGCCGATCGACCCCGCCGAGTGGAAGAACCTCGAGTACGTCGACTGGAAGTCCTCCGGCGACACGCGCTTCGCGCCGCTGGCGTCCGCGTACGGCCAGATCGAGTGCAACGGCTTCTGGCACTTCGACCCGCCGAAGGCCGACAAGGACGGCGTCTGGATCGACAGCCAGACCGCGATCGCGCCCACGCTCACCCGTCGCGTGCAGGAGATCGGCACCAACGTCGGCCGCTGCCGCATCATCGAGCTGCAGCCCAACAGCTACGCCGACGCGCTGTACAACAGCCACCTCGACGACAACAACCGCCTCAACCCCGACGGCGAGGGCTGGGTGCTGCGCCTGTTCATGCAGCTCACCCACAACCCTGACTCGGTGATGATCCTGCGTGAGGACATCAACGACCCCTCGACCGAGACCCGCATCTCGCTGCCCGCCGGCGCGCAGCTGCTCGTCGACTCCGAGCGCATGTGGCACTCCGTGTGGCACCAGGACCCTGCCGGCGAGCCGCGCTACTGCCTCATCACCTCCGTCGAGAGCGGCCCCGAGCTCGAGAAGTGGGTCTTCGAGAACTCTCCGCGCACGAAGGTCGAGAGCGCCTTCCTCGACCAGGGCCACGCCTACCGCGGCGAGGTCGAGGCGCAGGAGCGCCGCGCTGCCCGCACCGCGTTCTACGGCTACGACCCCACCTCGGTGATGTCGGAGGCCTGAACGCCCGGAGCCTCTCCCACGTGCCCGTCCCGCCTCGCGGGGCGGGCACGCGCCCGTCCTGCGGCCGCTGACCGGACGCGCCCGCGCACGATGACGTCGGACACACCTCTACTTAGGCATACCTAACCTGGCGGGGCGGTAGGGCAGAATGGTCGCCGCCCCACCGACCCCCCACCCCGCAAGGACGGTCATGGCCCTGTACGAGGAGAACGGCTACACCAAGATCGAGGCGCTGCGCGAGAACGGCTACGTCGTGCTCGACATGTACGACGGCACCATCGATCCGAAGGAGTGGCTCGACGTCGAGTACGTCGACTGGAAGTCCTCGGGCGAGACGCGCTTCGCGCCGCTGGCGTCGGCCTACGGCGACATCGAGTGCGACGGCTTCTGGAACCACACGCCGGCCAAGACCGACAAGGACGGCGTCTGGATCGACAGCCAGACCGCGATCGCGCCCACTCTGACCGCCCGTGCGCAGGAGCCGGGCGCCAACGTCGGCCGCTGCCGCATCATCGAGCTCCAGCCCAACCAGTACGGCGAGACGCTGTACAACTTCCACCGCGACGACAACAACCGCCTCAACCCCGAGGGCACCGGCTGGATCATCCGCGGCTTCTTCAACCTCACCGACAACCCGGACTCGGTGATGGTGCTGCGCGGCGACAAGGACGACCCGTCGACCGAGACCCGCATCGCCCTGCCCGCCGGCGCGCAGCTCATCGTGGACACGCAGCGGCTCTACCACGCGGTGTGGCACCAGGGGGACGAGCCGCGCTACTGCCTCATCACCTCGTGGGAGTCCGGTCCCGAGCTCGACGCCTACATCGAGAAGTACCACGGCCAGGGCTACGTCGAGTCCTACCCGCTCTCCGACGAGCAGCTCGCGGCGGGCGAGGCGCTCGCGCAGTCCAAGCGCGAGGCGCGCGCGGCCGCGCTCGCGGCCCGCGGCCAGGACCCGCGCTTCGGCGACGGAACCCTGCGCGTGCTCGAGGAGCAGATGGGCGGCGGGATGGAGATGGAGCAGCTGTCGGAGGCGTGAGCCTCGCATGAGCACGAGGCGTGAGCCTCGCATGAGCACGAGGCGTGAGCCTCGCATGAGCACGAGGCGTGAGCCTCGGATCGCGGTCGACCGGGCGCGGGCACGGCACGTAGGGTGGTGCTGTGACCCGCGCCCGTTCGTGCTCCCGCCCCGGCATCGCCGCCGGCCGTGCGGGCCTCGGCGCCTGCGGGCGATTTCTCCAGCGCTGACCGTCGTGCCCGCCGGGCGCTGACGGCCGGCGCCGCCAGCGTTCCCTAGACTCGACGCGCCCGGCCGGTCTCGGCCGGCCCCGGCTTGGAGAAGAAGAGCGAGCATGTCCGCCCCGAACAAGAGCTTCGACCCCGTCGAGGTCGCCGTCCTCAAGCCGGAGGCGGTGGACGCCGCCGTCGCCGACGCGCTGGCCGCCATCGCCGCGGCGTCCGACCTCGACGCCCTCAAGGAGGTGCGCCTCGCGCACGCGGGCGACCGCAGCCCGCTGGCTCTGGCCAACCGCGAGATCGGCGCCCTGCCCCCGCAGGCCAAGGCCGAGGCGGGCAAGCGCGTGGGCCAGGCCCGCGGCCGCGTCCGCGAGGCCCTCGAGACCCGCCAGGTCGAGCTCGAGCTCGAGCGCGACGAGCGCGTGCTCGTCGAGGAGGCCGTCGACGTCACCCTGCCCTACGACCGCCGGCCCGCCGGCGCGAGGCACCCCCTCACCACCCTCGCCGAGCGCATCGAGGACGTGTTCGTCGCGATGGGCTGGGAGATCGCCGAGGGCCCTGAGGTCGAGGCGGAGTGGCTCAACTTCGACGCGCTCAACCTCGGGCCCGACCATCCCGCGCGCACGATGCAGGACACCTTCTTCGTCGGCAGCGAGGACTCCGGCGTGGTGCTGCGCACGCACACGAGCCCGGTGCAGATCCGCTCGATGCTCGACCGGCCGCTGCCGATCTACGTCGCCTGCCCCGGCCGCGTCTACCGCACCGACGAGCTCGACGCCACGCACACCCCGGTCTTCCACCAGGTCGAGGGCCTCGTCGTCGACGAGGGCATCACGATGGCCGACCTCAAGGGCACGCTCGACCACTTCGCCACCGCGATGTTCGGCCCGGAGGCGCGTACACGCCTGCGGCCGTCGTACTTCCCGTTCACCGAGCCCAGCGCCGAGCTCGACCTGTGGTTCCCGCAGGCCAAGGGCGGTCCGCGCTGGATCGAGTGGGGCGGCTGCGGCATGGTCAACCCGCGCGTGCTGCGCGCCTGCGGCATCGACCCGGACCGCTACAGCGGCTTCGCGTTCGGCATGGGCATCGAGCGCACCCTGATGTTCCGCCACGACGTCACCGACATGCGCGACATGGTCGAGGGCGACGTGCGCTTCACCACCCAGTTCGGCACGGAGGTCTGACCCGATGCGCATCCCTCTCTCGTGGCTGCGCGAGTACGTCGACGTCCCCGTCGACGAGACCCCTGAGCGCATCGGCGAGCGCCTCGTCGCGGTCGGTCTCGAGCTCGAGGACATCCACGTCGTCGGCGGCGGCGTCACCGGGCCGCTCGTCGTGGCGCGCGTCCTGCAGATCGAGGAGCTCACCGGCTTCAAGAAGCCGATCCGCTTCTGCCGCGTCGAGGTGGGCGCCGAGCACGGCCACCCCGACACCCCGGGCGAGCGCGGCATCGTCTGCGGCGCGCGCAACTTCGCCGAGGGCGACACCGTCGTCGTCGCGCTGCCCGGCGCTGTGCTCCCCGGCGACTTCCGCATCGCCACGCGCGAGACCTACGGCAAGGTCTCCGACGGCATGATCTGCTCCGAGCGCGAGCTCGGCCTCGGCGACGACCACGACGGCATCATGGTGCTGCCCGAGGGCACGGCCGAGATCGGCGTCGACGCCGGTCCGGTGATCGGCCTCGGCGATGTCGTGCTCGACGTCGCCGTCACGCCCGACATGGGCTTCTGCCTGTCGATGCGCGGTGTCGCCCGCGAGCTCGCGCACCAGTACGGCGTCGAGCTGCGCGACCCCGCCGCGCTCGACGACCTTCCGGCCCCCGAGCCGGGCACCCCGCACGAGTGCGCCGTCGAGGCGCTCGACGCGTGCAGCCTGTTCACCCTCCGCACGATCGTGGGCTTCGATCCCACCGCCCCGTCGCCGTACTGGATGCGCCGCAGGCTCTCGATGGGCGGGATGCGCCCGGTGTCGCTGGCGGTCGACGTCACCAACTACGTGATGCTCGAGACCGGTCAGCCGCTGCACGCGTTCGACCTCGGCAAGCTGCAGGGCCCGATCGTGGTGCGCCGCGCGCGGGCGGGGGAGACGCTCGAGACCCTCGACCACGTCGAGCGCACGCTGTCCGACGACGACCTGCTCATCACCGACGGCCGCGGCCCCATCGGCCTCGCGGGCACCATGGGCGGCCTCGAGACCGAGGTCGACGACGCCACCACCGCGATCGCACTCGAGGCCGCGCACTTCACGTCGTCGGTCGTCGCGCGGATGAGCCGCCGGCACAAGCTGTCCAGCGAGGCGTCGCGCCGCTTCGAGCGCGGCGTCGACACGGTGCTCGCGCCGTACGCGTCGGCCCGCGCGGCCGCCCTGCTGCTCGAGCACGGCGGCGGCAGGTACGTCGGCATGACCGGCGTCGAGGCCCCGCGCGAGCCCGTCACCATCACGATGTCCGCGGAGCTGCCCGGCCGCACCGCCGGCATCCGGATCGACCGTGGCACGGTGGTCGAGCGGCTCGAGGCGGTCGGCGTCGCACTGGCCGACCCGCAGGCGGAGCCGCTCGTGGCGACCGCGCCGACGTGGCGGCCCGACCTGACCGACCCCGCCGACCTCGTCGAGGAGGTGCTGCGCCTCGGCGGCTACGACGCCATCCCGGCGACCCTGCCGCGGGCGCAGGCGGGCTTCGGGCTCACCGGGCCGCAGCGCGCCCGCCGCAGCGCCGGCCGCGCGCTGGCCGGGGCCGGCTACGTCGAGGCCCTGTCCTACCCGTTCGTCGGCCAGGCCGAGCTCGACGCGCTCGGCCTGCCCGCCGACGACCGCCGGCGCCACCAGCTGCTCCTCGCGAACCCGCTGTCGGACGAGCAGCCCGGCATGCGCACCACGCTGCTGCCGGGCCTGCTCGCCACCCTGCGCCGCAACGTGGGCCGCGGCCAGTCGGACGTCGCCCTCTACGAGGCGGGCCTGGTCTTCCACCTGCGCGAGGGTCAGGACCCCCGCGGGGTCACGGATCCGCCGCGCCCGTCGGTCGACGGCCGCCCGTCGCACGACGACCTCGTCGCGCTGCACGCGCTGCTGCCCGACCAGCCGCTGCACGTCGCCGTGGCCCTCGCCGGCAGCCGGACCCCCGGCGGCTGGTGGGGCCCGTCCGAGCCGGCGTCCTGGGCCGACGCGGTCGAGGCCGCGCGCGTCGTCGCATCGTCGGTCGGCGTCGCCCTCGAGGTCCGCAAGGGCGCGGCGCCCGCGCCCTGGCACCCGGGCCGCGTCGCCGAGCTCGTGGTCGCAGGCGGGGTCGTGGGCTACGCCGGCGAGCTGGCGCCGCGCGTCTGCGAGGACGCCGGCCTGCCCAAGCGCACGGCGGCGATGGAGCTCGACCTCGACGCGGTGATCGCCGCGGCCGGAGGCCCCGTCAGCGCCCGCGGCCTGTCGACGTTCCCCGTCGCGAAGGAGGACGTCGCCCTCGTGGTGGCGTCCGACGTCGCGGCTGCCGACGTCCAGAGCACGCTGGCCGCCGGCGCCGGCGACCTGCTCGAGTCGATCCGGCTCTTCGACGTCTACACCGGCGAGCAGGTGGGGGAGGGCCGCAGGTCGCTCGCCTTCGCCCTGCGGTTCCGGGCGCCGGACCGCACGCTCACCGTCGACGAGGTGGCCGCCGCGCGCGACGCCGCTGTCGCTGCCGCAGCCGAGGCGCATGGGGCGGTCCAGCGCGCATGAGGGCTCTGGTCACCGGGGCGACGCGGGGGATCGGGCGCAGCCTGACGCTCCACCTCGCCGCCGGTGGCTGGGACCTCGCAGCGGTGGGCCGCGACCCCGAGGCCCTGGAGCGGGTCGCTGCCGAGGCCGAAGGGCGCGTGTCGGTCCACGTCGCCGACGTCACTGATGCCGCGGCCCTGGGCGCGGCCGTCAGGGCGGCGGGCGACCTCGACCTCGTCGTCGCCAACGCCGGCGTCCTGCTCGGCGCGGGGCCCCTCTGGGAGGCGGACGAGTCCGCGTGGTGGCACGGCTTCGAGGTCAACGTCCGCGGAGCCGCCCTCACCCTGCGGGCCGCGCTGCCGCGGATGCTCGAGCGGGGGAGCGGCCGCGTGGTGGTGATGGCCAGCGGCATCGGCACCGCGCCGTCGCCGTGGGACACCTCGTACGGCGCCGGCAAGGCCGCCGTGCTGCAGCTGTGCTCGAGCGTGCAGCTCGAGCTCGCCGGCACCGGGGTCGGGGTCTTCCCGATCAGCCCCGGCATGGTCCGCACCGACATGACGCGCTTCCCCGACGAGCTCACCCGGCACGTGCCGGAGCTCGCCGACATCCCCGACGACCGCTTCACCGATCCCGGCCTCGTGCTCGCGCTCGTCGACCGGATCGCGGCGGGGTCGCTGGACCCGCTCGCCGGCCGGTTCCTGCACGCCCGCGACGACCTCGACGCCCTGCTCGCCGCCGTCGGGCCGGACGACGACGGACGCGCCCGCACGCTGCGCGTCGCTCCCGCGTACGACGGCGACCCGCGGGCCTGAGCCGTCCCGGGCGCGAGAGGGTATACGCATATGTGTATGTTCCTCCTGTGACCCGTCTGACCGCCGCCGTCGCAGGCGCCTCCGGCTACGCCGGCGGCGAGCTGCTGCGGCTCCTGCTCGGCCACCCGTCCATCGACCTCGGCGCGCTCGCTGCCGGCAGCAGCGCGGGCCGGCGCGTGACCGACCTCCACCCGCAGCTGGTACCGCTCGCCGACCGCACCTTCGTCAGCACCGACATCGACGCCCTCGCGCAGGCCGACGTCGTGTTCCTGGCGCTGCCGCACGGGGAGTCCGGCCCGATCGCCGCGGCCCTGCCGCCCGGCCGCCTCGTGGTCGACCTCGGCGCCGACCACCGGCTCGCCGACCCGGAGGCGTGGTCGCGCTACTACGGCGGTGCCCACTCGGGCACCTGGACCTACGGCATGCCCGAGCTCGGCGACCAGCGCGCCGAGCTCGCGGGTGCGAAGCGCATCGCCAACCCGGGCTGCTACCCGACCGGCGTGATCCTCGGGCTCGCGCCGCTGCTCGCCGCCGGGCTCGTCGAGCCCGACGACGTCGTGGTGGTCGCCGCCAGCGGCACGTCCGGTGCGGGCCGCAAGCCCAGCGACACGCTGCTGGCCACCTCCGTCATGGGCCAGCTCTCGCCGTACAAGGTGGGCGGCGTCCACCAGCACACGCCCGAGATCGAGCAGGCCCTCACCGGAGCGGCGGGGGAGCAGGTCACCGTCTCGTTCACCCCGGTGCTCGCCCCGATGCCGAGGGGCATCCTCGCGACGTCCACGGCCCGCCTCGTCGACGGCGCCACCACCGAGGTGCTGCACGAGGCGCTGCACAGCGCCTACGCCGCCGAGCGGTTCGTCACCGTGCTGCCGCCGGGGTCGTGGCCGCAGACCGGCGCCACGGCGGGTGCCAACACGGTCCATCTGCAGGTGGCGGCCGACCAGCACGCGGGACGTGCCATCGTCGTCTCCGCGATCGACAACCTCGTCAAGGGAGCCGCCGGGCAGGCGCTCCAGAACGCCAACATCGCCCTGGGCCTCGACGAGGCCGCGGGCCTGACCGCGATCGGGGTCGCACCGTGACCGTCACCCTCCCCGCCGGCTTCCGCGCGGCCGGCGTCGCCGCCGGGCTCAAGTCCAGCGGCCGCCCGGACGTGGCCCTCGTGGTCAACGACGGCCCGCAGTTCGCCGCGGCCGGCGTCTTCACGCGCAACCGCGTGAAGGCCGCGCCGGTGCTGTGGTCGCAGCAGGTGCTCAAGGCCGGCGTCGTGCGGGCCGTCGCGCTCAACTCCGGCGGCGCCAACGCCTGCACCGGCTCCGACGGCTTCCTCGACACGCACCGCACCGCCGAGAAGGTCGGCGAGCTGCTCGCGATCGGCGCCGGCGACGTCGCGGTCTGCTCCACCGGCCTCATCGGGGAGCGGCTGCCGATCGACAAGCTCTTCGCCGGCCTCGACGCCGCGCACGCGCAGCTGTCGGCCGACGGCGGCGATGCGGCAGCCACAGCCATCATGACCACGGATTCGGTGCCCAAGACCGCGGCCGCGCACGGCGCGGGCTTCGCCGTGGGCGGCATCGCCAAGGGCGCAGGCATGCTCGCGCCGTCGCTGGCCACGATGCTCGTCGTCGTCACCACCGACGCCGTGGCCGACGCCGACACCCTCGACGCCGTGCTGCGCGCCGCCACGCGCGTCACCTTCGACCGCGTCGACAGCGACGGCTGCACCTCCACCAACGACACCGTGCTGCTGCTGGCATCCGGCGCGTCCGGCGTCGCGCCGCCGTACACCGAGCTGGTCGAGGCGGTCACCGACGTGTGCGCGTCGCTGGCCCGCCAGCTCGTCGCCGACGCGGAGGGCGCGAGCAAGGACGTGCGGATCGACGTCGTGAACGCGGCGAGCGAGGACGACGCCGCCTCCGCGGGCCGCAGCGTCGCGCGCGCCAACCTCGTCAAGTGCGCGATCCACGGCGAGGACCCCAACTGGGGCCGCATCCTCGCCGAGCTCGGCATGACCGACGCGCGTTTCGAGCCCGACGACGTCGACGTCGCCATCAACGGCGTCTGGGTGTGCCGCGGAGGCGCCACCGGCGACGACCGCGCCCTGGTCGACATGAGCGCCCGCGAGGTCGTCATCACCATCGACCTCAAGGCCGGATCGGAGTCGGCGACGATCTGGACCAACGACCTCACCGCCGCCTACGTCCACGAGAACTCGGCGTACTCGACATGACCCAGCAGACCCGCCACCCCGAGGAGCGCGCGGCGGCGCTCGCGAAGGCCGCCGTGCTGGCCGAGGCGCTGCCGTGGCTCGAGCGCTTCCACGGCGCCACCGTCGTCCTCAAGTACGGCGGCAACGCCATGGTGGAGCAGTCGCTGTCGGAGGCCTTCGCCGCCGATGTGATGTTCCTGCGCATGGCCGGGCTGCGCCCCGTCGTGGTGCACGGCGGCGGCCCGCAGATCTCCTCGATGCTCGACCGGCTCGGCATCCCGGGCGAGTTCCGCGGCGGCTACCGCGTCACCAGCCCCGAGGCCATGGACGTCGTGCGGATGGTGCTCACCGGCCAGGTGCAGCGCGACGTCGTCGGGCTCATCAACGCGCACGGCCCGTACGCCGTCGGCCTCTCCGGCGAGGACGCGCACCTGTTCACGGCAGAGCGCCGCGACGTCGTCGTCGACGGCGAGGCGGTCGACATCGGGCTCGTGGGCGAGGTGGTCGACGTCCGGCCGGAGTTCGTGCTGCGCCTGCTCGACGACGGCCTGGTGCCCGTCGTCTCGTCGGTGGCGCGGGGCGAGGACGGCAACGTCTACAACGTCAACGCCGACACCGCGGCAGCCGCCCTGGCCGTGGCGCTCAAGGCCGACAAGCTCGTCGTACTCACCGACGTCGAGGGCCTGTACGCCGACTGGCCGGCGAGCGACGAGGTCATCCGCACCATCCACGTCAGCGATCTCGAGGGGATGCTGCCCACGCTGTCGAGCGGCATGGTGCCGAAGATGGAGGCGTGCGTCCGCGCCGTGCACGGCGGCGTCCCGCGCGCCCACGTCATCGACGGCCGGCTCCCGCACGGCGTGCTGCTCGAGCTCGTCACGACCTCCGGCGTCGGCACCATGGTGCTGCCCGACGACGCGTTCCTCTGGGAGGACGAGTCGTGACCGCCGTCGTCGGCACGCGCACCGAGGCGCTGCAGGCGCGCTGGTCGGCCGTCATGCTCGGCAACTACGGCCTCCCGCCCGTAGCGCTCGAGCGCGGCAGCGGGTCGACCGTGTGGGACGTCGACGGGCGGGCGTACCTCGATCTGCTCGCCGGCATCGCGGTGTCGTCGCTGGGGCACGCGCACCCCGCCATCGCTGAAGCCGTTGCACGCCAGGCGTCCACGCTGGTCCACACCAGCAACCTCGCGATGCACGAGCCCGGCATCGAGCTCGCGGAGCGCCTGGCCGCGATGGTGCCCGCACCAGCGCGCGTGTTCCTCTGCCAGGACGGCGCCACCGCCAACGAGGCGGCGCTCAAGATCGCGCGCAAGCGCGGCAACCTCGTCGGGCGCCACCGGGTCGTGAGCACCGTCGGCGGCTTCCACGGCCGCACCGCGGGCGCCCTCGCGGTCACGGGCACACCCGCCAAGCGCGAGCCGTTCGAGCCGCTGCCGGGCGGCGTCGAGTTCGTGGCGTACGGCGACGTGCAGGCGCTCCGGGACGCCGTCGACGCGTCGACCGCGGCCGTCATCCTCGAGCCGGTGCAGGGCGAGGGCGGCGTCGTCCTCCCGCCCCCCGGCTACCTCGCCGAGGCGCGGGCCCTCTGCGACGCCGCGGGCGCCCTGCTCGTCGTCGACGAGGTGCAGTCCGGCATCGGGCGCGCCGGGTCGTGGCTGATGTCGGTCGACCAGGGGGTCGTGCCCGACGTCGTCACCCTCGCCAAGGGGCTCGGCGGCGGGATGGCGATCGGCGCCGTCATCGCGACGGGCGAGGCCGCCGAGGTCCTCGCGCCCGGAGACCACGGCACGACGTTCGGCGGCAACCCCGTCGCGTGCGCCGCAGCCCTCGCCGTCATCCGCACGATCGAGTCGGAGCACCTGCTCGACCACGTCGTCGCCGTCGGGGAGCGCTGGTCGGCATCGTTCGACGCGCTCGACCACCCGCTGCTCGCCGGGCAGCGCGGCGTCGGGCTGTGGCGCGCGCTCGAGCTGGCCGAGCCCGTGGCGCCCGCGGTCGAGGTTGCGGCGCGCGAGCACGGCTTCCTCGTCAACGCCGTGCGGCCCGGGAGCATCCGGCTCGCCCCGCCGCTCGTGCTCACCCCCGACGAGGCCGACTCGTTCAGCGCGGCGCTGCCGGCGATCCTGGACGCCGCGGGGCAGTGATGAGCACCCCCAACACCAAGGCCGCCCGCCACGCCAGGATCATCGACCTGCTGCAGCACTCCGCGGTGCCCAACCAGGCGCGTCTCGCCGAGCTGCTCGCCCAGGACGGCGTCACCGTCACCCAGGCCACGCTCTCGCGCGATCTCGACGAGCTGGGCGCGGTCAAGGTCGCGCACGGCGACGGCACCCTCGTCTACGCGGTGCCCGCCGAGGGCGGCGACGCGTCGCCGGTCGCGGCGCTCGGGGAGGAGGCCGCGCGCTCGCGGCTGGCCAAGGTGTCCGGCGAGGTCCTGGTGTCGGCTGAGGCGTCGGCCAATCTCGTCGTCCTGCGCACCCCGCCGGGCGCGGCGCAGTACCTCGCGTCGGCGATCGACCACAGCGTCCTGCCGTCGGTGCTCGGGACGGTGGCGGGCGACGACACCGTCCTGCTCGTCGCGCGCGACCCCGACGGAGGCGCGGCCCTCGCCGCTGCCATGCTCTCCCTCGCGGAGAACGGCCGCTGACCCGGCTGCGACACCCGCGAGCATCTGCGATCAACGACCTGAAGGGCGACCACCACCGTGGCTGACGAGACGACCGGCGGGAGCCAGCGCCTCTGGGGAGGCCGCTTCGGCTCCGGGCCGTCCGACGCGATGGCGGCGCTGTCGCTGTCGGTGCACTTCGACTGGCGGCTCGCGCCCTACGACCTCGCGCAGAGCCGGGCCCACGCCCGTGTGCTGCACCGCGCCGGCCTGCTCGCCGACGACGAGCTCGAGCAGATGATCGAGGCGCTCGACGCGCTGGAGGCCGACGTCGCCTCGGGCGCCTTCGTGCCGGTGGCAGCCGACGAGGACGTGCACACGGCGCTGGAGCGCGGCCTCACCGAGCGGCTGGGCACCCTCGGCGGGAAGCTGCGTGCGGGCCGCTCGCGCAACGACCAGGTCGCCACCGACCTGCGGCTGTTCCTGCGCGACCACAGCCGCCTCGTGGCGGGCGCCGTCGTCGACCTGCAGCGCGCCCTGCTCGAGCAGGCGGGCCGCCACGTCGACACCGCGGCGCCCGGCTTCACCCACCTCCAGCACGCGCAGCCCGTCTCGTTCGGGCACGAGCTGGCCAAGCACGTGCACGCGCTCGGGCGCGACCTCGACCGGCTGCGCGACTGGGACCGGCGGGCCGCCCTCTCGCCCATGGGCGCGGGCGCGCTCGCGGGCTCGTCCCTGCCGCTCGACCCTCAGGCCGTGGCGGCCGAGCTCGGCTTCCGCGGCGCGGTGGCCAACTCCATCGACGCCGTGAGCGACCGCGACTTCGTGGCCGAGCTCTGCTTCGTGCTCGCCATGGTCGGTGTGCACCTCTCGCGGCTCGGCGAGGAGATTGTGCTCTGGACCTCGCGCGAGTTCGCCTGGGCGCAGCTCGACGACGCATGGTCGACCGGGTCGTCGATCATGCCGCAGAAGAAGAACCCCGACGTCGCCGAGCTCGCGCGCGGCAAGGCCGGGCGCCTCATCGGCGACCTCACGGCCGTCCTGACCGTCCTCAAGGGCCTGCCGTTCGCGTACAACCGCGACCTGCAGGAGGACAAGGAGCCGGCGTTCGACGCGATCGACACCCTGCTGCTCGTCCTTCCGGCGATGACCGGCTGCGTCGCCACGCTGCGCTTCGACGTCGAGCGGATGGCGGCGTCCGCGCCCCAGGGCTTCGCGCTCGCCACCGACATCGCCGAGTGGCTCGTGCGCCAGGGGGTGCCGTTCCGAGAGGCGCACGAGGTCGCGGGCGGGTGCGTGCGCCGCGCCGAGTCGCGCGGCGTCGAGCTGTGGGACCTCTCCGACGAGGAGCTGCAGCAGATCAGCGAGCACCTCACCCACGCCGTCCGCGGCGTGCTGTCCGTGCGGGGGGCGCTGGAGTCCCGGTCCGCCTACGGCGGCACCGCCCCGGTCCGCGTCCGCGAGCAGCTGGCCGAGCTCGCGGTGCTCGTCGACGACGGCGCCGCCTGGGCCTCCACCGCCCCCTCGGCCGGCTGACGCCCGGACGCCGCATGGGCCGGGTCCTGCCGCGGTCGTTCTACGCGCGCCCCGCCGACGTCGTCGCGCCGGAGCTGCTCGGCTGCATCGTGGAGTCCGAGACGCCCGAGGGCCTGGTGGCCGTGCGGCTCACCGAGGTCGAGGCGTACGCGGGCGAGGACGATCCTGCGTCGCACGCCTGGCGCGGGCCGACGCCGCGCACCGAGGTCATGTTCGGGCCTCCGGGCCGCCTCTACGTGTACTTCACCTACGGCATGCACTGGTGCGCCAACCTCGTGTGCGCCTCGGACGGCGTCGCCGCCGCCGTGCTGCTGCGCGGCGGAGAGGTGGTGGCGGGGGAGGGCCTCGCCCGGGCACGTCGAGGCGCCAGGCCCCCCGTCCGGCGCCTGGCCTCCGGGCCCGCCAACCTCGCGTCGGCGCTCGGGCTCGACGGCTCCTGGCACGGCAGCGACGTGACCGCCGCGTCCGGCGGGCTGCGCGTGCGCCGTGGTCGGGCTGCGGACGCCGACGAGGTGATCGCCGGCCCGCGGGTCGGCGTCACCCGCGCCGTCGACGTCGCCTGGCGCTTCAGCCTGCACGGCGACCCCACCGTCAGCCCGCCCCGGCCGCGCGCCGGGTGACGGCGGCGGAACCGGTTCGAGCCCGGCGCCCCGTGTACGGGAGGATGGCCGCGTGGGAGAGATGACTGCAGCAGCGCCCGAGACCGACGCCGACGCCGCCCGCCGTGCGGCGGTGCTCGACGACCTCGCCTGGCGGGGGCTGATCGCGACCTCGACCGACGTCGACGCCCTGCGCGCCGAGCTCGCGGCAGGGCCGATCACCCTGTACTGCGGCTTCGACCCCACCGCGCCGAGCCTGCACATGGGCAACCTGCTGCAGATCCTCACGGTGCGGCGCTTCCAGCTCGCCGGCCACCGACCGCTCGCGCTCGTCGGCGGCGCCACCGGCCTCATCGGCGACCCGAAGGAGTCCGGCGAGCGCACGCTCAACCCCGTCGAGACGGTCCACGAGTGGGTGGAGCGGATCCGCGGCCAGCTCGAGCCGTTCTTCGACTTCGACGGCGTCCCCAACGCCGCGGTCATGGTCAACAACTACGACTGGACGCAGGGCCTGTCGACGCTGGAGTTCCTCCGCGACGTCGGCAAGCACTTCAGCGTCAACCGGATGCTCGACCGCGAGGCCGTGGCGGCCCGGCTCGCCGGCGCCGGCATCTCCTACACCGAGTTCAGCTACCAGCTGCTCCAGTCGCACGACTACCTGCAGCTGCACCGGCAGTACGGCTGCGCGCTGCAGACCGGCGGCTCCGACCAGTGGGGCAACATCGTCGCGGGCGTCGATCTCGTGCGCCGTGTGACCGGCGACCGCGTGCATGCGCTGACGACGCCGCTGGTGACCAAGGCCGACGGCACCAAGTTCGGCAAGACCGAGTCCGGCACGGTCTGGCTGTCCCGCGAGCTCACCACGCCTTACGCGTTCTTCCAGTTCTGGCTCAACTCCGAGGACTCGATCACGCCGTCGCTGCTGCGGTACTTCTCGTTCCGCAGCCACGAGGAGATCGAGGCGCTCGAGGAGTCGCTGCGCGAGCGGCCGCAGGCCCGCGAGGCGCAGCGGGCGCTGGCCCAGGAGCTCACGGACCTCGTCCATGGACCGGACGAGCGCGCCAAGGTCGAGGCGGCCGCCTCCGCCCTGTTCGGACGGGGCGACGTCGCCGAGCTCGACGGCCCTACGCTCGACGCCGCCCTGGCGGAGGCGCCGAGCGCCGTGGTGACGGCGGAGGAGTGGGCCGAGGGCATCACCGTCGCCGATGCCTTGGCGCGCACGGGATTGGTGGCCTCGCGCGGTGCCGGCCGCCGCACCATCGCCGAGGGCGGCGCCTACGTCGCGAACGTCCGCGTGGCCGACGAGAACGCCGTCCTCACCGACGCCGACGTGCTCCACGGGGGCTGGGTCCTGCTCCGCCGTGGTCGGCGTCACATCGCCGGTATCCGGGTCGAGCGCCCCTGATCGGCGTGTGCCGAGGTGTGGAAGCCACGAATCCCATCGCTGTGATCCCTTGCGCTGCAAGCGGTCTCACGATCGGATCGGACACCGACGCACTGCTGAGCGACCGGATTTGACTCTGCGCGCCGGCCCCGCCTAATGTTCTCGACGTCATTCTTATAGTAAGGAAACGGCGCCCGCCGAGAGGCGAGAAGGTGGCCGGTCCCGGGGCCAGACTCCCGGCCGAAGCGCTCGGACCTCTGCGGTCCGATGACCACTGGCAGCAGCTCGTTGCGACGATCTGCGGAGTCGCGACCACACAACTGCAAGGCCTGCACGACACGGGGCCGGAGCCGATTTGACCGGCTGCACCGGACCCGATAAGTTAGGCGAGTTGCCCCGAAGGCCCCCGCAGAGACGATCTGCGGCTGCTGAGGTGCGCGCCCGCTCCTTGAGAACTCAACAGCGTGTCAACAATCGATGCCAACAAACCCCGTCTGGGTCGGCACCGCGGCGATTCCGTCGTAGGTCCGCTTCAGACTGGTTCAATCCTTTGGTATTGATCGAGTCAAGCTCGATCTTTGCCAGGTACTCTCTTAAAGTCGTTACGGCAGGGTTATTCCCCCGGCCTTAACACAAGACATCAACGGAGAGTTTGATCCTGGCTCAGGACGAATGCTGGCTGCGTGCTTAACACATGCAAGTCGAACGGTGAAGGAGGGCTTGCCCTCCGGATCAGTGGCGAACGGGTGAGTAACACGTGGGCAACCTGCCCCTCACTCTGGGATAACGCCGGGAAACCGGCGCTAATACCGGATACGACCTCGCGAGACATCTCGTGCGGTGGAAAGAACTTCGGTGAGGGATGGGCCCGCGGCCTATCAGCTTGTTGGTGGGGTAACGGCCCACCAAGGCGACGACGGGTAGCCGGCCTGAGAGGGCGACCGGCCACACTGGGACTGAGACACGGCCCAGACTCCTAC
>Ga0102832_1001442_pt1 | contig 18385 bp, 12 predicted proteins | sample EBPBio282013_DNA_FD_88942 | JGI IMG/M metagenome (GOLD analysis project Ga0102832, IMG submission 88942) | Wastewater treatment Type I Accumulibacter community from EBPR Bioreactor in Madison, WI, USA - Reactor 2_5/28/2013_ DNA (Illumina Assembly) | ecosystem: Engineered > Bioreactor > EBPR >...
CGCCCGTGACGCGGGTGTGAATGTCGGCTTTTTTACGTCGAATACCGGTTATTGGCGTATCCGTTTTGAGCCTGATCCGGTGACGAATGAACCGGACAGCGTCATGGTGACTTACAAGTCAACCGAAAGCGGCAGCCCTGACCCCAGCGGCGAACCAACGGGGACATGGCGTGACCCGCAGGGGGCGAACAATCCTGAAAACGCGCTCATCGGTGTGATGTATATTGGTGATAACGACCGCATGTATTTCCCTTTACGCTTATCGTCCGAAACCATCTCCGATCCCTTGTTCCGGCATACAGGCTTACAGGACATGCCGCCAAACAGCTACATTGATGTGGGCAACCAAGTCATCGGTTGGGAATGGGACGCGGTTGCGGATAATGGTGTTTCACCGGACGGTCTGACCGTGCTTGCGAAAACGCCACTCTACGGGTTTTTGCTGCAAGATGCCGGACGTTCGGCAAACGGGAACATGGGGTCAGCCAGCGCCTATACAACACGCTATACTGCTCCGAGCGGCGCGATTGTGTTCGCCAGCGGCACGATACAGTGGTCATGGGGGTTAGGCGCGCAAGGCTTAGAAATCACACCGGTTGACCCCTACATTCAGCAGATTACCTACAACTTATTTGCGGATATGGGCGTACAGCCGACCACGCCAGTCGCTGACCTCATTCTTGATGGCAGCGATACGCCAGACCTCGCCCTGCCAACCGGCCAGATTAAGACCGAGGGTGAGGCTGCTCCACCCATCATTAGCGATGTGCAATCAACCGCTGACGATACCAGTTTTACCGTCTCGTGGAAAACCGACTTGCCCACGACCGGACAGTTGTGGTGGGGAACATCACCCGACCATATTATCAATCCGGCCTACCTGAATACGGAACATACGACTGACCACCGTTACACAGCGACAAATCTGATCGCGGGGCGCACCTATTACTTCAAATTTGTGACGATTACCGAAGAATGGGTACATACGGTTTCCGATACCGGAACAATTACCACTTCCACTGGCTCCATTCCGCAGCGGGTGCGTGCTGCCGTCGAACCGATTGCGCGTCAGGGTGCGTGTTGGGTGCGGGCGAACCGAACAGGAGCTGTTATCATGGGGGTGTTGGGTGTAGCGATTGTTGTGCTGTTGGTCACACCGTTCGTCGTGATGCGGCGCAGACGGCGGATGCAGCCCGCTTAGGGATATGCCGTTTCCCAACATTTCTGTAAACATTTAATCCGTGTTACGATCAGGTATCCAGTGTGAGCGCTGGATACCGTTATTTTTGGAAGTGTTTCGCCAGTCAAGTTTTGAGCAGGAGTTTCATGGACGTACATCTTTTGGGAATTCGGTTCTTTCCACGCCGGTTTGTCTCTACCCCGTTGTTCGTCACCGTTATTACCGTCCTGTTGGGATTAGCCACCACACTCCCTATAAAAGCCCAATCCACCTGTCCTGAGAACCCTGCAAATCCAGTGGTCGCCGAGAACTGCCTCGAAGGCACGACCGGTTGGATGATGAATAACTTCCTGAATGATGTTGAAGGGTTTGCTTCCAGTGATAGTGTGAACATTGGTGAAGAAGTTCACCTTTACGTGAATACGACTGCCCCGACCGTCAGCCTAAAGATTTTTCGAAGTGGCTATTACGGTGGTACCGGTGGCCGCCTGATCCGTGAAATCAATAACGTGTCGGGCAAAATTCAGCCCGAATGTATCTTTGCCGCCGATACCGGCCTGCGGAGCTGCGCCAACTGGGTCGCCTCTTATACCCTGAAAATTCCAGCCGATTGGGTATCGGGTATCTATGTCGTCAAATTGACGCGGCCAGATACAGGCGGCGAGAACTATATTCAGTTCGTGGTGCGGAACGACGACTACGATTCGGCCATTTTGTACCAGCAGAGTACCACAACCAATGCCGCTTACAACTTTTATGGGGGCAAATCCCTCTACGATTACAATAGCAATAATGTTTGTTTAACCGTTGCCGACTCCCAACGTGCGGTGAAAACATCACTCTTTCGACCGGAAGCGCATCTCGGTTGGAGCCATCACGACTTCTACAAGAACACCTATTTTCACTCCGAGTATCCGATGGTGCGCTGGTTAGAGCAGCAGGGCTATGATGTCACCTACTCAACCAACATGGATACCCACCGGTCAGGTAAAGCAGGGGCGCATAATGAACTGCTTGACCATCAGGTGTTCTTGTCGGTCGGGCATGACGAATATTGGTCGCAACCGATACGCGACGCGATGACCGCAGCCCGTGATGCCGGTGTGCATTTAGGCTTTTTCACCGCCAACACGGGTTACTGGCGCATTCGTTTCGAGCCTGACCCGATTACCAATGTACCGGACAGTGTGATGGTGTCTTATAAGTCGACCGAAAGCGGCAGCCCTGACCCCAGCGGCGACCCAACGGGTACGTGGCGTGATCCGGTCGGCGCGAACGACCCTGAAAATGCGCTGATGGGGGTGATGTATATCGGTGATCTGACACGCCTCTACTTCCCGCTGCGCCTGTCGTCCGAGTTCACTGCCGATCCGCTGTTCCGGCATACGGGCTTACAGGATTTGCCCGAAAATTCGTACCTTGATGTCGGTGATCAAATTATCGGCTGGGAGTGGGACGCGCCCGCTGATAATGGCGTATCACCGGATGGTTTAACCGTGCTTGCCAAAACCCCGATGTACGGCTTCCGGCTGCAAGACGCAGGGCGGTATAAGAACGGCAACCTCGGCCTCTCGGATGCCACCACGACGTATTATGTCGCGCCGAGTGGGGCGATTGTGTTCGCCAGCGGCACGATACAGTGGTCATGGGGCTTGGGCGCGCAGGGTGTACAGATCGTACCAGCCGACCCCTATATCGCTCAGGTCACATACAATCTACTCGCGGATATGGGGCAGCAGCCCGCTACGCCGTCCGAGGAACTTATTCTCGATGGCAGCGATACCCCTGACCGACCACTCCCGACCGAACGTATTCGCACGGTCGGCGAAGCAGTGCCGCCCGCCATCAGCGATATTCAAGTGACCGCTGACGACACCACCTTCACCGTCAATTGGAAAACCGATGTGGAGGCGACCGGGCAGCTCTGGTATGGCACAGACCCCGAACACCTCATCAACGCGGTTTTAACGGAGAAGGTTCTGGTACGCGAACACAGCCATACGGCGCAGTATCTGGTTTCCGGTCGTACCTACTACTTTAAAGTCGTGTCGGCGAACGCCGAATGGGCGTTTACGATTTCCGACGGTGGAACAATTACAACACCGACTTCATCCATTACCCAGCGTTTACGCACCACCTTCGGCCCGCTGGCCCAGCAGGGCAACTGTTGGATACGCGCCAACCGAACGGGTGCGATCATTATCGGGGTATTGGGCGTGGTGATTGTCGGGTTGCTGATTGCTCCATTTGTCATCATGCGGCGGCGGCGTAAAGCGCGGGCGCTGCGAGCTGCTTAAACAACAAAAAATCCCTGTCAACTTGGCAGGGATTTTAATTTCAGTGTTTAAATTAACGTGTGTATTTACACCCGCATCAAGCGAATGCTTTCTTCGAGCTTGCCGGTTTTCGACCGCGCATGGGTGGAAACCGCAAAACGGTTGTCGCCGCTTTCGTCCTGCCGCAGCGCGAGCGTCAGCGTGAGTTTGCCAAAACGTACAAGATCGCCATCGCGCAGGTAGCAGGGGCTAAAGGCTGCAAGGGCTTCGCCGTTGACGAAGGTTCCGTTACGGCTGCCCAAATCCATCAGATAAACACCCGCTTCGTTGCATTCCAGCGTTGCGTGAATGCGTGAGATACCGTGTTCCGCTGCTTGAAAGCGTGCCAAATCGAGATCAGGGCGATCTGCCATGCGGTTGGACTGGCGACCCAAAATTAGGCGTTCCGCCATCTTGAGTGATATGGCGAGTTGGTCATCACCGATATGGAAGGTGAGGGTATGAATAGGTTGATGACGGCTGCCGGGGTAGCTCAGGGGTCGTGTTGCGTCGAGGTTATCGGTTAAAAGCTGACCACATTCAACACAAACAGGTGACTGCTGCGCGTTCGCAAATTGGCATCGCGGGCAAATATGCTGGTTCACCCTGCACCCCCTGAAAGTCAAACGAAATGGTGTGTTACGAAGTAAGTAACCTATATATCATAGCGTGTGCTATTGATAAGCGCATGGGAATTTAGTACTGGTAAAGCCGTGTTTCAGGATTGTAATGGCGATTTCGAATATCACAGGGGATATATTCGCGGCTGCTACAGTGCGTCAAACGTGCTATCGAAATGAATAAGAGCGAGGCGACTACCCCGCTCTTATTTCGTGATTGACCGGAGCGAACTCCAGCTTTTATTCCGAGAGGGTCAGCACGATACGGGCAAGACCCGTTTCTTGGTCATAGTTGCTGGTGATGCTGGCGCTGCTGACGAGGTTCAAAAGGGCGGCAAGCTGTGCGCTATCGCGTGAACTGCCCATCAGTTCCATGACATCTACGAGCGGTTTCAATCCTTCGCTGCCGAAGTAAGCGACGATGCTTGGCGAAGAAACGAAGTACTGTCCGGCTTCAGCAAAGGCAGCGTCGCTGTCGAATCCGCCGCTTCCTTCGAGGGCGGCTTCCGCTGCGCGGCGCGTGCCGAAGAACAGCAGGTTATCGCTGCTCGCCAGTATCAGCTCGACGGGGAAGGGTGCGCCAGTTTGAATAGGCGTAATCACAAGGGCTTCGATGCCGCCGATTGTTTCGGTCGAGAGTTCGAGTTCTTCGGACTCATTCAGCGACTTGGTAATGCCTTCCGCAATCGCCGGGCCAATGGTCGGGTCGGTCATTTCGGTCAAGAAGCCGAAATCGACCGGAAGCTGCTTCATGACATCTGCTTGGCTGGAAAGGTCGCTTAAGGCGGGGCTGAGAGTCAGGTACAGCGCGTAATCACCTTCCATCGCCGGCAAGATTTCAGTTTCGAGGTCTTTACCCGTGAGGATCTTAATCAGCGCACCAACCTGCCCGATACCCTTTTCAATATCCGCCGATTGGAATTCACTCGACTGCATCATGTCGGCTTGGGTCTTCAAATTATTGATGCCATTCAAAATACTGGCACCGAGGTTCGTGCTGTGAATGACCAGCGGTGAACCCGTGAGAATGTTGGCGGCGAATGCGGGATCGACCGCAACCGGCATCGCGGTGTTCATACCCGCCGCCGATAAATCCGACATGATTTGACCGTAGGGCAGCGCAACATCAATTGTCAGTGAACGCTCATCCAACACCGTAAAGCCGATGACTTCGGGTGGGAAGTTCTCGAACAGGGGGAGGTAATTTTCCATCATCGCGGCTTGCGCGTCCGCCATACCCGATTGGTCGGACAGGGTTGCCATCGCTTGCTTGAACACATCCGCCAAGTTGAAGTACAGGGTGATGTTGTAATCAGGTTCCGGCAGCAGGGCGAGACTGTCGGTGAATATGGCATTTTCACTAAGCGGCGACTCTTGACCTTCTAACGGAAGATCCTCTTCATAAACCGCTATGAACAGCACGTCGTTACCAATGGCGACGATACCGGGGCCGCGTTCCGTGTTGTCCGACTTGAAGATGACGAAGTCGCCCTCAGTGGTCTTTTCGTAGGTTGTCGTTGACACTTTCGCAAGTGCTGTTTCCCAGAAGGCTTCCGCAGCCGCTTTATCCTTTAATTGGGCAGCCAATAAAAAGTGTGGTGGGGGTTCCTCCTCTGCGCTATCCGCACGTCCCATCAAGCCTTCAAAGGACATAATGCCGATGCTGGCGACATCGCCCAGCCACGACCGGACTTCCGAGTCGAAGTCACCATCGCCAAGACCTTCGCCAATGGCTTTGTCGAGCTGGTCGGCAATCGACTCCGGTTTTTCCATACCCGGAATTTGGGCGGCGATTTTGGCGAACAGGTCGTCAATTTCCTGAATATAAGCATCGTCCGTTCGCAGGCTGACCAGAAATGCGGTATCGGCAGGGAAGTAGCTTGCCAGCGTGTTTAATTCGGCTGTTGGGGCGGCTGCCACCGGGGCGATCAGTGCGCTGGCTGCCACTAAAAGAATCACGAATAGGGCTATAATTTTCTTCAAAATGTCCTCCTAATGCTTCATATCAAGGGGTAAGATTTTTCACTTACACTCCCTCTACAGTACGTTCGAACCTTTGGAAAAGTTCCCACTGCGGCGTTTTTTCCTCGTTTTACGGCTCAAAATTACCTTTGTTTCAAGACACTGATTGCGTGTTATTGCGACCTTAACAGACCGTCTCTATGGTCACATCTCATCGCAGTTGGATGTGAATATGATGAGAACGGCTTACAGAGAGCCTAGATTTTTTGTTTTAGGCTTGTGGTTTGTTAATATCAGTCGCTCAATTGACCGTTTTGGTCAATATAATGTGTCCGTGTAGCCAAAGGAAATTCTCATGTCTAGTATCCGCGAAATTGCTTTACCCGGCATCGGCCAAAAGTTTGAGATTATTACCCGCAGCGGTGATAAGCTCGTGGTCATCGTGCATGATGACGGTCGGCGTGAGTTGTACCACTTCTATCACAACGACCCGACCGACAGCATTTCGATGATTAGCTTGGATGATGTCGAGTCCCGTCAGGTGTCCGCCATTATTGGTGGGGCAGTCTATAAGCCGAAGGCTCTGGAGTCGATTGAAGTCATGCTCGGTGACCTGGTGATCGAATGGTACAAACTCGAACCCAATAGCTGGGGCATTGGCAAAACTATTGGTGAATTGGAAGTTCGCAAAAAGACTTCCGCCACCATCGTCGCCCTCATTAATGCTGACGAATCCAAGATCGTCAACCCGGGGCCAGATCAAGTGTTACGTACAGGTATGACCGTAGTCGCGATGGGTGAACGGCAGCAGATTCACACCTTCAAGCGGCTTATCTTGAACGGAGGACCGTAAATTTGGAACACCATATTGTATTCGAAGCTGGCGTTGCCCTCGTCTTAATGGCTGTTGCGGGCATCATTTCCTCGCGTTTGCGTTTCTCCATTGTTCCTCTGTTGATCCTTGCTGGTATGGTTGTCGGCCCACATGCTCCCCATTTTTGGATAATCGATTTACGGTTTATCACCACCGCGCCCCTCATCGAGTTTATGGGACGGCTCGGCGTGTTGTTTCTGCTTTTCTATTTAGGGCTGGAATTTTCAGTTGGCCGCTTAGTCAAAGCCGGTCGGTCGATTGCTGTTGGCGGTACGATTTACATCGCCATCAACTTTACACTTGGCATCGGGTTTGCCCTGCTGCAAGGCTGGCCGCTTAAAGAAGTGTTGGTCGCGGCTGGTATCACCACCATTTCTTCGAGCGCGATTGTCGCCAAAGTGCTGGTCGATCTGCGGCGTACCGCGAACCCTGAAACCGAGATGATCCTTGGGATCATCATGTTTGAAGATGTGTTTCTCGCAGTCTATCTGTCGATTGTTTCCGGGCTTGTACTCAGTTCTGCCGCTTCGCTAGGAGCAGTGGTGAGTTCTGCCTTACTCGCCTTAGGGTTTATGATTGGCTTGCTGGTCGTTGGACGGCTCGCCATTCCCTTACTGAATCGCTTCTTAAACATCACGTCTGATGAAGTGTTCTTACTGGTTGTCTTTGCCATGCTGCTGTTAGTGGCTGGCTTTTCCGAAACCATTCACGTTGCCGAAGCTATTGGCGCACTCTTGGTTGGTTTGGTGCTGGCGGAAACCGAGCATGTTAAACGGATTGAGCATCTGGTGATCCCGTTCCGTGACTTTTTCGGCGCGGTGTTCTTCTTCAGTTTCGGACTCTCGATTGACCCATTGACGTTGGGGGGGGCCGTAGGCATCGCTTTAGCCGCCGTTATCCTGACGATTATCGGTAACTATGTCGCCGGTATTTTCGCAGGGCGGAGTGCAAATTTACCGCCTCGCGCGTCGTCCAACATCGGGTTAACCATTGTTTCGCGTGGTGAGTTTTCGATCATCTTGGCAAACCTCGCCCAGAGTGGTGGTTTGCTCCCGATCTTGCAGCCTTTCTCGGCGCTCTACGTGCTGCTGCTCGCCATTTTAGGGCCGCTGCTCACTAAAGAGTCGAAGCATATTCATAACTTCGTCAGCCGGTTTATCCCTGCTTTACGCGCACCGCCAAAAGTGGAAGCTGCCGCTGATTAGGAAGCTGTGTTTGCTCGTGCTTACTGAACTCAGTAAGCAGGAAGGGAATGGCCTCGAACCATTTCCTTTTTTATTGCCTGCATTCATTTGGGGATGACCACCGACTTACGCTAAAATGGGTACACGGCTAAATACATATTCTTACGGATAAAACTTATGACGACCCAGCCTGCCGATTTGCCGCTGTCTCCACCCGAATACCCCACCGCTCAAACCAAACCTCAACGTCGGCGTGTCCCTTGGCGCTGGATTATCGGCATCCCGCTGATGCTCATCGCGGCGCTGATTGTGGCGGCTGCGTACCTGCCCGTGCCGGAGGATAAACCAATCCCCTTAGCCCAGCAGGGCGGCGGCGCTCGGCAAGAAGGCGCTGCCATCAGCGGTTTACAAGCCGCGTGGCCGGAAGTCGCCACGCCTGACCCTGACCAAGCCGCGCTCGGTAAGCTGCTTTTCTACGATCCCATTCTCTCGGCAAATGATGACCTCTCGTGTGCGAGCTGCCACCATCCCGACTTGGGCTTTAGTGATGGCAAGCCAGTTGCGATTGGCGCACACGGCGAGGATTTGCGCCGTAACGCCCCTTCGCTCTGGAACGTGGCCTATATGACGAGCTTGTTCTGGGACGGTCGTGCCAAGTCGCTCGAAGAACAGATGCTCACGCCATTGACCAATGAGAATGAAATGGCCGCCAACCCTGAGGAATTGGTCACGCAGCTTGCCGCTATCCCTGAATATCAAACGGCGTTCAATGCCGCCTTCACCGATGGCCTAACCATGAATAACGTCGGTATGGCGATTGCGGCCTTCGAGCGCACACTCGTGGCTCACGACTCGCCGTTCGACCGTTTCGCGGCGGGTGACTTTAATGCGCTCACGCCTGCCCAGCGGCGCGGTTTCAACGTGTTCCGCAGCGCACAAACTCGCTGCTTCGAGTGCCACACCTACCCGACTTTCACCAACAACACCTTTAGCGTCCTCGGCGTGCCGGATACCAACCCGCTTAACCCTGACTTGGGACAGGTCGAAATCGTCAACGGGCCGGATTCAACCCGTGCCTTCCGCACTCCCGGTCTGCGGAACGTAGCCCTAACTGCGCCTTACATGCATAACGGCGTATTCACCACGCTCGAAGAAGTGGTCGATTTCTATGCCAAAGGTGGCGGCCCGGCCTTCGGTGTGGATGTGCCGCCGGATGAGTTCCTGCAAGGCTTCACCCTGACCGACCAACAAACCAGCGATCTGGTCGCGTTTATGTATGCGCTCACGGATGAGCCAACCGACCTTATCGCCGTCCCAACGAGCGTACCATCCGGTTTGCCTGTTGTGGCGCACATGCAAAATCCGGCGCGTGATCTGGTCGAACGTTCGGACGCGCCGCCTACCGCTGCCCTTGAAGAACGCCCACCGCAAACCATCACGGTGAAGCCCGGCGACACCATCCAATCGGGTGTCGATCAAGCCCAGCCGGGGGATACGGTACTGGTCGAGCCGGGTGTTTATAACGAAACGGTCTATGTCGATATTCCCGGCATCACGATCAAGGGCATCGTCAATGGCGGCGAACGCCCGTGGCTCGACGGTCAAAAGGTGATGAGTGACGGGTTTAACACGACCGGCGACGACTTCACGCTGGAAGGCTTCGGAATCAAGAATTACATCGGTAACGGTGTACTGACGACCGGAGCCGAGCGCGTCATCTATCGGGACATCATCATTCAGGATACGGGTTTGTACGGCCTGTATCCCGTGGAAAGCACCGACATCCTCATCGAGCATAACATCGTCAGCGGTATCGCCGACGCGGGTATCTATGTGGGGCAAAGCCGGGGGCCGATCATCGTTCGCAATAACGAGGTGTTCAACAACGTCACCGGCATCGAGATCGAGAACAGCACCAATGCGGATGTCTACGACAACTACGCCCACGACAACAGCGGCGCGATCCTCGTGTTCTTACTGCCCAACAACCCATCAAAGGTCGGTTACAACACCCGCGTCTATAACAACCGAATCGAGAACAATAACCACCCGAACTTCGGCAAACCGAATTCGACCGTTTCCAAAGTGCCGCCGGGAACGGGCATCATGATTATGACCGCCGATAACACCGAGGTCTTTAATAACACCATCACTGGCAACCAGAGTTTCGGTATTGGCCTCACCAGCCTCTACACGCTCTACAGCCGTGACACGGTGTTCGACCTCGGCGTGCTGCCGGAAAATAATTGGATACACGACAACCACTTCGAGAACAACGGTTATGCGCCACAGGGGATGCTCAAAGAGTTGGGCTTGGACGGCGCGGATTTGTTGTGGACGGGCGAGGGTTGGAACAATTCGTGGGACGAACCGAATGCCAGCCGCTTCCCGCCGCTGCTCCCCGGTCGCAACTGGGCAGACCCGGCCAAGCGCGGCATCTGGCGTGTGTACGACATCCTCATCGGTATGCTGCTGTAGTTAACTTCTAATATATGGGAGCACCTGTGTGTGCTCCCTCTTTAATCCACTTTAAGGAAATGTGATAAAATTCAGATTAATTCCCACAAATCGTTTCATTTCACCCCCTGCTTGCTCTTACTTACTTGGGCAGCAGTCCTTTCATGCGGCTGTACATAAATCGTGTTGCCCGCTTGGGACTCGCGCGATAAAGAAAATTCATCATCTTGGCATCATTACCCACATAAACCTGAAATTGATCGCGTTCCATTCCGTTGATGATAATCGCTGCTGCGTCTGGTGCCGATGTCGTCGGGAAACTTTGCGACGATTCACTACCGCCTGCCGCTGGTATCGCTACGCCGGAGTTTTGAGTAATGTTGGTTGCAATCGCACCGGGAAAAACAACCGTAACACGAATATTGGTTTCGGTCAGCTCGGAGTACAAGCCTTCTGATAATAATTTCACTGCTGCTTTTGAAGCGCCATATACGGTTTGCCCCGGCACCGGGAAGAATCCGCCCATGCTCGACACATTGACAATGTGGGCGGTAGGGCGCTTGTACAAATGCGGTAAGAAGGTTTTGGTCATATAAATCACGCCATACAAGTTCACATTCATGACGCGCTCAATCGCTTCATAGGTCAAATCGTTGAAGCGCACAAAAGGTTGAATGATTCCCGCATTGTTGATGATGCCGTCTACCGTATTGTGTGCTTGTATAACCGCTTCTGGCAAGGCTTCGACCGCTTTACGATCCGTCACATTTACGACATGAACACTGATGTTGTCTCGCTGCCCTCCGGCAAGGGCGACCGTTTCATTTAAGGCGTTTTCGTTAAGGTCTACCGCAGCAACACGCGCCCCTCTGTTCACCAATCCAAGCGCGAGGGCGCGCCCCATTCCACTGCCCGCACCTGTCACCACAATGGTCTTATCCTTCACCTTCATGAGATTATCCTTTCAAAGAATTAATTTTCACAGCCTATCTCGATGTTGGATGCAGCCTGAGCCACGTAGATCATGGCACATGGGTAAGGCAGTTCGCAAGTATCCAAAATCTCATCAATCCCTTATCCACTTTTGCCGACTGGTTCTTCCATTTAACCACCATGCTCCTACAATAATCGCGTTAGTAGTTCCATCTATTCAAAACGAGGTCTTTTCTAATGCAACTACGAATTCTCTCTTTACTAACACTGGCGATGATCCTCGCCGCCGCGTGCAGCCCCGCCGCGACCCCGCCGACGGCTCAGTCTCCATCGGCTTCTAGCGAAAGCACACCCACGCCTGAAACCCTACAGGATGGGGCAGCAGGTGCGGTTGCCAGCAGCGACAGTGGTTTGGGTGGTATCGCCCAGCAGCCGGTCGCCACCTGCGCCGACGTGACCGACCCGAATATCACCATGCCGGAAAACAGTAACCAGCAGCAGTTCAGCGCCCCTGAACAGGTCATCGAAAATTCACATACCTACTGTGCCATCGTCACGACGGAGCATGGGCGCTTCATCATCCAGTTGAATCCCGTGAACGCGCCCCAAAACGTCAATAACTTTGTGTTCTTGGCCTCAAAAGGTTTCTATGATGGCATTGGCTTCCACCGCGTCATCCCCGGTTTCATGGCGCAAACAGGTGATCCCACCGGTACGGGTGGCGGTGGCCCCGGTTACAACAACATTCCGCTGGAAGCCACCGGCCCGATGAAGTACGACAAGCCCGGTGTCGTCGGCGTGGCGCGTACTAACCAGCCGAACTCGGCGGGCAGCCAGTTCTTCATCACCTTTGATAACGCCTCGTTCCTCGACAACGGCTATACCATCCTCGGCGAAGTCGTTGAAGGTATGGATGTGGTCAACCAGATTAAGGTGCGTGATACGGACTCCGACCCCAATGCCAACTCGATTGTGCCGGAACGCCTCATCAGCATCCGCATCGTGGACATCGGCGCGAAATAAGCGAACTCGGCATTAAGGCCGATAACACAATACGTAAAAGGGCGGACATAATTGTGTCCGCCCTTTTTGTATACTTGAAACGTTCGTGGTTTAGAGGATCGGTGCATTCGGCTTGCGGTGAACGAATTTACCTTCGCCGTTCTTGCCCAGCCACAGGTTGCCGTTGACGAGGCGCTTGCCACGCAGATACACCTGCTGCGGCACACCCTTAACAGTCATGCCTTCATAGACGTTGTAATCGGTTTTCATGTGGTGGGTGCTGGCGCTGATGGTATGACTTGCGTTCGGGTCCCACACGAGAATATCGGCATCCGTACCCACGGCAATCGTGCCTTTTTGCGGGTAACAGCCAAAAATCTTCGCCGGATTGGTGCTGTTCAGTTCGACGAAACGGCTCGGTGAAATCTTGCCGCTGTTCACACCGAGGTGCCACATGACCATCATGCGGTCTTCGATGCCGGGCATACCGTTGGGAATCTTGGAGAAGTCGCCCTTGCCCAGTTCCTTACCGGGGCGGCGGTAGCTGGGGTCTTGCGCTTCATACGCAGTCCAGTCGCCACCGTTGTGCGCCTTCGCCCATTCTTGGACAGGGCCAACACCGCCTTCGTACCAGAAGTCGCAGTGGTCGGTGCTGACGGCTTGCAGCGTTCCGTCTTTAACCGCTTGCCACAGGACGGCATGATGTTCTTCGTTGCGGACGGGCGGTGAGCAGACGTATTTCGCGCCTTCAAAACCGGGAGCGCCGAGGTGCTTATCGCGGGTGACGTAGAAATACTGGACGCAGGTTTCGCCCATCACCGGATAACCCAGCTCGCGGGCGCGGCGGATCGCTTCGACAGCCGGTTCGCAGGTGACGTGTACGACGTACAGGCGGCAGTTGGTGAGGCCGGAGAGGACGGCAGCGCGGTTGGTCGCTTCGCCTTCGATTTCCGGGGGGCGGGATGAATAGTGGTCAACCGGATCGGTTTTACCCGCAGCGAGCAGTTGCTTACGCAGTTGTTCTTCGACATCACCATTTTCGGCGTGAACCATGACCATCATGCCGTGCTTGGCGGCTTGGCTCATGGCGAGGTACAAGGTCTTGTCGTCGATTTGGAAAACATTCTTGTAGGCCATGAACAGCTTGAGGCTGGTGACACCTTCATCAATGAGCGTGGGGATTTCCTCCAGCACCTCATCGCGCAGGTCGGTCACGCCGATGTGAAAGCTGTAGTCGATCTGGGCAGGTTTGGCTTTTTCGCGCCAGATGTCCAGCGCATCATGCAGTTTGCCACCTTTAGGCTGCATGGCGAAGTCGATATGCATGGTCGTTCCGCCGAACGCCGCCGCTTTATGTCCGGTATCGAAGTCGTCGTTGCTATACGTGCCACCGAAAGCGAGGTCAAGATGTGTATGCACATCAATACCACCCGGCATGAGATATTTGCCATCGCACGGGACAACTTCATGCCCTTGCGTGGGGATGTCTTGACCGATTAAGACAATTTTTTCGCCTTCGACCAAGACATCCGCTTTAACCATATCACTCGCCGTTACGATGGTGCCGTTTTTAAAGAGTGTTCCCATAAAGATGCTCCTAAAAGGGTGCTGTTGGCGATTAACTCGAAATTTGATTGTAACGCGGCGAAAGCAGAATGGGTATAAAATGCGGGTGAACGGGAACCAGATGGCCTGACAAAGCGTCATCTTATAGAGTAAGTTGGGTTCGCGCATCACCGGACATTTTTGCCAATCGTTATTCATTAAGGAGGACATCAATGTCAAAACGCTATCAATGTCACGTTAGTCTATTATTCGTATGGCTTCTGGCGCTCGTTGGCATCTCCGCCGTGGGGGCGCAGGACACACTGCTGGAAGAACAGCCCCTGATGCAAATGCTGGCGCGTATTCCAAATACGACTTTAGCCCGCACTGAAATTTACTTCAATGACAAGCAAGCGGTGGAAACGGCGTATCCCGATACACGGGTGCCGGAAAGTTTTGCCGAGTTTGTCGCCGCGAACGATGCCAACGGCGAAGACCCTGACTTGATGCCAATCGAGTTGTGGTGGCGTGTATGGCGCAATCAAGCATCGGCGATTTCCGCGCGTTACATGCAGCTTGGCGATGAGACGATGGCAGCTATGGGGTTAGATTACTTTCAAATCGACCAAGAAATGACCTATGGAACACCCCCCAACCAGAGCATGCAACTGGCTGGTAATTTTGATTTGAATAAGGTACGCGCCGCCTACATGCTGCGTGGCTATGTGGCTCAAGAGGGCGATGTCGAACTCTTATGCCCCGAAGCCGGATGCGATACCGGCAGCAAGACCAACCTCGCTGACCGCAACCCGGCGAACCTTTTCGGCGGCGATCTTGGGCGCAGCCAACCCGTGCTGATTGCAGATGGCGCATTGATTAGTTCGCCCAGCGAAGTCGCCATGAATGATAACGTAGATGTAATCACCGGTGATGAGCAGTCATTAGCCGATTTGCCCCAGTACCGTGCCGCAGCCGCAGCCATCACCTCCGAAGGGACGTTGCTCCAAGCCTACTTCTGGGATGGCGAACTACTGTTGAGCATGAATCAGTTTTCACCCGCCGCACTAATTCTTGGTGAACAAGCGACACCGGAACTCATTAAACGCTTCTACGAGGACTTACTGAAAGATTACGTTGAACTTCCGCCGTATCAACTGATGACATTTGCGGATGTAGCAACCGAAACCGAGCAAATGGGTCAGGTCGCGCTGGTCTACACCACCGAAGAAGCCGCGAACACAGCGGCGGAAGTGATCCCTGCCCGCATCGACACGTATGAAAGCATCGCGGTGAGGCGGTCGCTGCGTGAGATACTGGATGAACGTCGGGTAGCGGAGCCAGTCATTCGCATTGTGGAACATGAAGGCGCTTATGTCGTTCTCGTGAGCTTCCCCACGCCCAAAGCCACTGGCGAAACGCTGCTCCAGTTCGATGTTACCAGTCCCGTACAGCCGGACGTTACACCTCCGGGCTTGATCTATCGGTTGCTAATCGACGGTGCGATGCGCCGCGACTTGGGTTGGTTGAATACCGTCCCGCGCTCAACAATCGAGGCGTTAGCAGGGCAGTAGAACCCGATGAAATAAAAACGGCGACCTGCCTCTCGAAGTTGAGGAGCAGGTCGTCACCTGTTACGTATCCGTCTTTTAGTCTGCTGTTTTCGGCGTGACCCGTACCGTATGCACGGCGATGTCCGATGTGTGCCGGAGCAGCAGCAAATCCCCTTCGATAGAATAACTGCCGTCCGAAACTTCGACGGTGTAACCCTGTGGATATTGGTAATCCGGCAAGAAGATTTCGGTAGGCGCAGTCACGTTAGCATCATGACGAAAAACCAGTTCAAAGGTTTTGGTCGCCAGTTCGAACGTCATCCTCATCGGTTCCCCTGCCACTTTAGGGGCGTAAGGCCGCACAATCGCCGGCAGCCCACGCCCGCCCGAATGAATGTCATCCGCGTCCTGCTGGTCACGGCTAAAGATCGACAGGTCTTCATCGTTCCACAAGTCACCCCGTTCGTTGCTGTTGTCGGCGGTGTAGTTCCAGATCGTACAATTGAGCAGGTTGGCATCCATCGCGTCGTAATACATATCCAACGCTTGGATGTGTGTCGAGAAGTCACCGGATTGATACGCCCGTTTTTCATCCAGATCAAACGGGATACCGAACTCACCAATAAGCGTAGGAATATTGCCCATTTGGTTATGGCTTACTGCTTTTGCGGCGGCAAGTTGGTCAGTAAACGCTTGAGCAACGGCTTCCGCGCCTGTGACGGCCTCTTTCGTCGTGAAGTTGACTGTAAATTCCGGGTTGAACTGCTTGGTCATCAGGGTGATGCCGTCATACCAGTGGGCAGCATTTACAGCCTGCGCGGCATCATCATCGCTCCAATGGGGATGTGCGCCGCCGGGAACACCTTCTAGAAATAGCAGGGCTTTGGGGTGTATTTCGCGGATTGTCGTGATGAACCGCTTCATAAATGGTTTGAGGTATCCTTCGGCAAAGTTGACCGGATGCCCATCTTTAACTGCAAAATGATCGGGTCGCAGCAGTTGGGGCATACCACCCTCATCTGACCATACCCCATTTTGTTTCCACACACAGTCATAACCTTTGCGCCACAAGTGTACGCCTTTGGGATTCAACATTTCTTGACCGACAGTCTCTGCACCGTTGAAGCTCATTTGTAGGACATCTACCGTTTGCGGGAAGCCTGCACCAAGCAGCATGGCTTGGTAGGGCGTAGGCGATGCCCCCAGTGCCAGCAGGGATACATGATGGTCGGCAAGGTTACGGATGCCGATGAAACCACCGCCGGGTTCGTTCAGGCTGTCGTAGCCCACCACGTTGGGTAAATCGTTCAGGCGTAAGGCCACCTGCTTAATCGCATGGATGTAGTGGCTCTGTAGATATTCCTGCACTGGAACGCCGTCAATTTTGGTCGCAGGTGCAAAGTCACTGCCGCCAAAGAATAAGGTAAACATTGTGCCTGCGCCCAATTTATCATAGTTGGTCGGCCAGATCATGCGTGGGAAAGGGTCGCCATGTGTTTGATGGGTGATCGCCGCCCCTGTCTCGGCAATTTTGGTGATGTCCATGCCGACCGCTTCCAGTGTCCAACCGGGAGCGCCATCACCACCTGTCCAGCGACTCCACACATCCTGATGCGGGTCAATAAACACACTGATGTCGTACTCAGCCGCTTTGATGATGATTGCGCGGATGTAATCAAGATAGGCTTGGTCATACTCACCGGGCGCGGTATGTTCAACCGCTTCCCACGTAATGAGGAATCGCAGGAAGGTCATACCCCATGCGCGTAAGCGGCGAAAATGCTCATCGGCTTCGGAAAGAGGGAAAGGCCGCCCGACAAACGATACTTCCCGGTGATCGTAAAACCCTTCGCGGCGATACGTGGCACCGTTGGGGGAAAATGGCAGTTTGGTGCTGCCGCCGAGGTTGACACCGCGCAGAATTTGTGTTCGTCCCTGTTCATCCTTAAACCACATGCCATCGGTGTACATCATCACTCCTTTTTAAAGTAAAAGGCTGATTATGACATGCTAACAACATACTGTCAGTGAACGAACGCATGACACGAATGTGAGATTGTTTACTTCTTTGGGGGCAAAGACAAGCGTTTCGCCGCAAGTTCGGCTTCCAACTCGGCGCGGCGTTCGGCGCTGGCGACACGGGCAGCCGCGAGGGTTTCTTCCCAACCGGCTTTGAGGTTGGCGATAAGCTGTTGGCCGGATGTGGGCGCGAACAGCGTGACGACCAACGCACCGACACCCGCACCGAGCGCCAAACCCAAGAATAAACTGGCAATCTTCCGCATGGTATGAACCTCCGTCAATATGCTTCTATTATACAGAGTATTGTAACGGGTGTCAGTTTGCGGCTTATAGGTAAATCCGCTATCTTTCTATGAGTAATATAGGCTAATGTTAGCAGTGAGAATGAGGTCAATATGCAGCCGACACCCCCAGTAGAACCAGCAGCCGAGCAGTGGGTTTGGTCGCCGTGGGTGCGCCAATTCGTAACCGTGGCGCTGGTGGTGGCTTGTGTCTACGCCCTCACGCTGTTAGGGCCAATCTTAAGCATCCTCATCACCACATTCTTGCTCTCATTCCTCATCTTCGTGCCGTCGCGCTTAATCGCCAAGTACACGCGCTTGAATTATACCGGCTCGGTGCTGCTGGTGTTTCTGTTCATCTTGATCTTGATTTTTGTGCTGGTGCTGGTCATCGCGCCGAGCGTCGCGCAGGTTTCGAGGACGGTAGGTACAGGGCTTTCGACCGAACTGCGAACGTTCG
>Ga0102832_1001444_pt1 | contig 18349 bp, 13 predicted proteins | sample EBPBio282013_DNA_FD_88942 | JGI IMG/M metagenome (GOLD analysis project Ga0102832, IMG submission 88942) | Wastewater treatment Type I Accumulibacter community from EBPR Bioreactor in Madison, WI, USA - Reactor 2_5/28/2013_ DNA (Illumina Assembly) | ecosystem: Engineered > Bioreactor > EBPR >...
CTAAAATTCTTTGAATGAACTTCTTTTACTCAACTGGAAAGTCCAATTTAGCATCTGGATACTTACTTTCCATTACTCTTACCATTGATCCAATTTCATCAACAAGACCTTTTTAGAGTCCTTTTTCACCAGTGTAAACTTGACCACTGAAAAGTTCAGGATCGTTTGCTAATTTTGTTGTTCTGTACTTTTTGACATGGTTGATAAACTTTTAATGGGTATAATGCAATCTTTATTTCAAAAATTATTTATCTTGTTCAGTCCAATCGTTGAAAGGATTCAAAATATCAGCGACGAGTTTTCTTTATAAATTTAATACTTTACTCATTTGAGGCAAGACTCTTTGTTTCAAGAGATGCGTGTTCGAGAGCACCTTTAAGAGCAAATTTGTTGAGAAGTACACCAATACTGCCAAGAATTGTGTTTCTATCAGCGACTACATGATCACCAACAGAGAGGACGAAATAGCCTCCACTTGCAGCAAGATCTCCAGCGAAAGTGAAGAGTTTCAAGTTATTTTTTCTTGCGAAGGAAAGAATTTTATTGCTGATGATTTCGCTTTGTACAGGGAGTCCTCCTGGAGAGTTAACGGAGACAGCGAGAGCAACAGCTCTTGAAGTGTTAATTTCAGACAATCTTTTAGCGACTTTATCAGTTCTACGCGAAATAAGATGAAAATTACAAATCTTGTTTAATGACTCCGTGAACGTTGATAACTGGGATGATTGAGCCCAAATATTTTCGTTGAAGCTTGCCTATCATTTATATGAACCTAAGAATTTAAGATATAAAAATAATCAAATTGCATCTTTTATAATTTCCTCTTTATTTGATTCATGTTTTATATTTTAGTGTCATTTACGATCTGTTCCAGAACCAAAATTTATATAATTTTTAAATCCTATGCAATCTAATTCTCAATATACCTCTCTCATCGATATGGGCTGTAGTCCAGTCCTTTCAGAAGCTGCTATCAGACAGTTAAAAACTTAAGATATCATGGCTCTTTTAGACTGGATTTCTGATCATTCTGAAGAATAATAAAAATGGGCCAATTGGCTCAAGTAAAATCAGCAATCAACTGAAAGTCAATCTTAAAATCAACAAGCACAAGAAGGACAAAGTATTTAACCTTTGATCAAAAAAGATTTGAGGGACGCTTTGATGAGCAAAGGAAATTCTAAAAACGTTTCTGAAAAGGCATTACTTCTGACAGGTAAAATTTTAATTTATTTCAGGAAACACAAGTATCTAATCTGCGTAAAAATGGATTGAGTAACACAAATATGAACCTGATTTTGAATAAGAAATGAGACTCCAAGGTCAAGCTTATTAATAATCGAAACTCTCACCTTAAGAAGCTAGAGCTAAACTTGAGGAATTGACTAAAAAAGCTCGTGAGATCAGAAAACAAAGATAATAAGAAGAGGCTAAATAAAGATAAAAAAACAGAGTCAGATACACAAAAGAAATGCAAGAAGCTAAAAGAATTGCTGAATAACAAGCCATGAAGAGGAAAGTTGAACTTGATAAGATTTAAAAACAAAGAGATGAGGAGTACAAAAGGAAACTTGTTTAACAAATGAGACGTTAAAAAAATGCTAAACTCGGAATTAAGTAAGAAGAAGGTAAGAATGTTCCAGTTCAAGCAAAAAAAGAAGAAATAAAACTGTCACTTTTTGAGCAAGTAGAAATTCAATGTGAACAAGTTAAGGTGGGCAACCATGCTTATCCAGATGTCGCTAGAACATTCTTTGAGACAGCTCAAATTTACGTTAACAATATCATTAAAAATAACGGTTAATAAAAGTTCAGAAGAATTAATAAGGAGAACAAAGCATTCCAAAATAGGATCTGTCAAGCTTTTGGAGGACTCTAATTTTTACATGTATTGGGATATGAAGAAGAAGACAATAGTTTGATCCTTAAGAATTACAAGATCGATGAATTAAAGAAAGTTAGCGATTTGTTGGAAAGATACAAAGCTTACTATTGACTGGAATTCTATATTGAGATTATTTCTAAAATCTATTTAATTAAAGCTTAAGACTAATATATGATTTGTCAAAATTATGAAGAAAAATCAATAAAATTCTTTACTGACTGAATGACTCTTATAATTTTTAGTTTTTATCAATTTTATTAAGAAAAAGATTTTTTGACATAAAGATTGGATTCAGGACTGTAGTAATTAAGAAGGGTCTTTATATTAATGAAAATTACATAAATTAATCTGTGAAAAGAAACTCCGTTAATTTGGTTGTTCAGTATGATAATATCTGGGATTTTATATTTTTTAGAAATAAGTCCTGAAATTTGTGCAGTATTGATTGCTAATGCCATTACCAAGGATCGTATAATTTATTTAGACTCGAATTTTTATTCAGGAATTCTTGATAATTTTCCCAGACTACTAGCAAGTAGTTTCTCAGGAAGTCCAATAGACGATGAGTCCTTTCCGTAAATATCCTATACAAGTAGATCAGGATTTCTGTCAGCTGGTTATTCTAAGCAATTCTAGAACCCTTTTGAGAAGTCAAAATTTTTTATGATTGATTTGTTATTGGAAAGTTTCTATTTTATATCTTTGACTAGCTGCAATCCTAAAGGATTAGTCAAAAGAAGTTTTCTTTAAAATTGGTGATCGTTAAGTCTTGTTAAAAGATAGATTTTTAGACTATTTCCAAACTCTATAGCTATAATTTTATCTGCTTTTATTTATTAGACTTTTATTCTTGATAAGGACTCTTTATCTGTCAAAATAGCTTGATGAAAATGATCATAACCTAACACATGATTCTTATCGAACGAGTAAAACTATTATTTCAACTGTATTACTTAATTTTCTCCCTTGATTTAAATATTCGTACCTACATTGAAATCTTTTAAGACAAAAAATACTAATCTAATCTAAGATTTATTTATTTATTAAACTTTTTTTCTCCAAAAAATCAAAATAAAATATATGATTAAAGAAATAAATAAAATAGCATTTTAATCCCGATAATCTTTTAAATTAAATTAAATTACTTGGTTTCAGTATTTCTATATTTTTCTCTTAAATCAACATAAACCAATAAAGTATTCATGTCTCAAAGCCTAACTGATACTTATTCGTTCATTAGGATTTATTTTTAACATCTTTTTGAGTAAATCATTTCCTTCCATACCAAGAATCGGAATAAAAAATTATCTTTACTAAAATTTCGGTAAGGATGGCATCATGTATTGCCAATCTTTCATATTTTTATTTTCGTGAATTGATGGAGTTCCAAACAGTCTAAAGATTTGAAAGATTTGTCCAATTTAATTAAGACTGTCAAATAAAGGCTTACCAGTAACCAATTCTGCAAATATGCACCCTAAAGCCCATATTTATACTTTGTTAGAATAATGTTAAAATCCAAGAAGTAACTCGGGAGCTTTGTACCAAAGAGTTGAAACTTCTAAAGTTTGTTTTTCTTTGTAAAGACTTTGAAACGATATTTTTTTAGATTGTCCAAAATCGATCAATTTGACCTTTCCTTCTTTAGTTAACATAATGTTTTGGGGTTTAAGATCACGGTGCATGTAACATCGAGTTTCGAGATATTTTAAACCTGTTAGTATTTGGAGTAAAATTGACTCAAAATAAACAAAAATCTGTACCTGAACAGAAAAGGTCGAAATTGACCCCATTCTTTTGAGAAAATCTTCAAGGGTTTATTCTAAATACTAAAATGTAATGGCCAGTTTCTTTTTTGGTGGATCGTAAGAAACATTTAATATTCTACATTAACCATTCATTACTTGATGATGTTGGGATGGTCCAATTACTTTAAGCATTGAATTTACCTCAAAGCATTTATAGGAATGGCTTTATAAAAGTAAAATTACTTTACTAATCTTCCTGAAATTTCAACTTTTTTATGGCCACAAAAATCTTTTATTTATTGTCGTAAAATTTCGTAACACTGCCATAAGTTCCCTCACCAACTTTTTTAATCTTTTAAAACCTCTTTATTTCCGTGTTTACAAACATCTCAAAGTTAAAAATTTAATAAAAGCAAAAATTGTTGACCATTCTTTTAGTCAGTTTTAGTAAAATGCAAGACAGGGAATTCAGTAAAAAAAAGTTGATTTTATCAATAAATTTTTAATAAAAAAGTCAAATATAAATACGAGTTGAAAATATCTTTGCTAATAAAAATTATCGAATGTCATCAAGAAACTTTTTTGATACTTACGCCAGAGGCCAACAATCAACCAACGGTCTCACCTCATCTATCGCCAGAGGCTAACAATCAACCAACGGTCTCACCTCATCTATCGCCAGAGTTGAAAGCACTTAATCAAACTTCGAAGCCAGAAGATCAGAAGTTGAAGGAGAAAAATAAGCCATCTTCAGATATGCTCAAGATAGTTTGGTCATCGCTTCAGGTTCAAGTGATTATTCAAAGATCGCTACCTTAAAGGATGCTATTCTTGAACTCAAGAGTTCATATTTCAGCACTGGAGGTATTTCTGTTAAGGGTGAAAAAAGAGACGATCTTGATAGAAGATTCCTTTTGATCGAACACGAAATCGATGGTCTTTTGAGAAGAAGAATTGAATACTCATCAAAGGATTATGAAGGAGGATCAAGATTTCTTGATTTCACTAATATCCTTAACGAAAAGGAAAACCAAATCATTGAATTAGAAAAGAAAATTAATAACCTCGAAGAAAGACTCAGAAGAGCCACAGCCAGAGAGGTTGAACTTGAAAATAAAATTGTTGCTTTGAGAGCTGAAAATATCCAAATTAGAGATAAAACTTTGACTGGAGACAGACTTTACAATGCTCTTCAAAGAGAAGCCGATTTGGAAAAAGCTAACAGAGAAATCGAAACCATGAGAGCTAACTTCGCATCAGCTGCTTCCGTTTGGAAGAGTCAATTGTCAAGATTAGTTGCTAAATACCCAACTGAAAGAGCCGATTTGGATTATGAAATTACTGACATTCTTCAAAGAGCTGGAGTCAGTGCCTACACAGTTAATGGAGCTGAAATCGTTGAAGTTCACAGTGAAAAGACTGTTGAAGTTCCGGTTCAAGACTCAAGAACCAAGCACTTAATCCATCTTTTGGCCACAAACTTGAAGACTTTATCAGCCAAGTATCCAAAACTTTTAACTGAAATTGACTCAAAATTAGTTTAATTCTTCCAACAATAAATCATTGATGTTATGGAAGTTGATGAATTTGATAGACTTGTTGAAATCGTTAAGTTTGTCCCACAAACTGTCAGAGTTTAAAACGTTTACTCTTACTGTAGTGAAAAGACCAGAAGAGTTGAATTCCATCTTAGAGTCCTCATCAAGGCCCTCCTTGAAGAACTTGAAAAGGTGAGAGTCAGAACTGGAATTGCTCTTGAAATCGATGAAGGAGTTATCGGTATGATTAACCAATAAATTATGGGTGTTGTCAGCGTTGATGATATTCTCAAAGTCTTCAGAGTCGTACCTAAGATTGTTGAAGTTTAAAAGATTGTCGAAAAAGTCGTTGAAAAGATTGTTGAAGTACCACAAGTTGTCACAGTTGAAAAAATCGTTGAAAAAATTATAGAAGTTCCAAGATATCAAGAAATCGAAAAGATCGTCCATGTTCCAGTTGAAATCGTTAAAGTTGTTGAAAATATCGTTGAGAAATTCGTTGAAGTTCCATCTTTGGCTGAAAAAGTTGTCGAAGTTCCAAGAATTATTGAGAAAGTCGTTGACAGAATCGTTTAAGTTCCAAAAATCATTGAAGTTGAAAAGATCGTTGAAAAGGTTGTCAAGGATACTGAAGTTGTCACAATAGAAAAACCAGTTCATCACGTCGTTACTGAACCTAAATAAGTTATTGTTTACAGAGATAAGATCATCCCAACAGAAAGAGTCGTTGAAAGAGTTGTTGAGGTTCCAACTTATGTTGAAAAAATTGTCGAAAAAGTTATTGAAGTCCCTAAGATTGTTGAGGTTTAAAAAATCGTCGAAAAAATCGTTAAAGTCCCAGAAATTAAAGCTGTCGATCAAAATAAGATTGTTGTTAATGAAATCATTAAATAAATTCCAGTTGTTAAAGAAAAAGTCGTTGTCGTTAACAATGTTATTGAAAAAATTGTTTAAGTTCCACAAGTCATCGAAAAGATCGTTCAAGTTATTAATTAAGTTACCAAAATCCAAGAAGTTGAAATTATCAGAGAGAAACTTGTTACTGTTATTCAAGTAAAAGAAGTCGAGAAAATTAACAATGTTGTTGTTCCATTGATTAAGGAAGTCGAAAAGATTGTTGATAGAAGAGTCGAAGTTCCTATCATTCAAGAAAAGATCGTTAAAGTTCCAGAAATCATCAATCAAGTTATTATTGAAAGAGTTGAAGTTCCTAAAGTTATTGAAGTAGAAAAATTAGTCGACAAAATCGTCACTGTCACTAAATTGGTTGAAGTTGAAAAGCCAATCGTTCATTACATCAAAGACATCCAAATCGTCAAGGCAGTCGTTGAAAAAATTGTTTAAGTCCCAAGAACTGTTTAAAGAATCAAATAAGTTAAAGTCAGAATTGAAAAGATTGTTGAAAAGATGGTTGAAGTACCAAAGGTAGTTGAAGTATAAAAGATTGTTGAAAAAGTCGTTGTTGTTCCAAGAGTTATTGAAAAGATTGTTGAAATTCCTCAAATCGTCGAAGTTCCAGTCGAAAAGACTGTCGAAATCGTCCAAATCAGAGAAGTTCAAGTTGCTGCTGAAAAGATCGTTCAAGTTGAAAAACCAGTTCAAGTCGAAGTTGTAAAGAACGTTTACATTGAAGTTGAAAAGCCAATTGAAAAAATTGTTGAAAAGATCATTACCGTTGAAAAGCTTGTTGAAAAAGTTGATGTTGTTGAAAACATTGTTGAAAAAATTGTTGCCATTAAGAACGAAGTTCCAAGAGAAATCGTTGTCGAAAAGATCGTACCAAAGATTGTTGAAACCCAAGTCTTCGTCGAAGTTGAAAGACCAGTTCCAATCACCATCGAAGTTCCAGTTGAAGTTGAAAGAATCGTTGAAAAAGTTGTTCCAATCGTTAACATTCAAGAAAAGATTGTTCAAGTTCCTCAAGTTATTGAAAAGATCGTTCAAGTTGCTATTGAAAATACTCAAATCTAAACTGTTGATCAAATCGTTGAAAAGGTCATTGAAGTTCCAAAGGTTCAAGTTCACACCCAAGACAACGTTGTTATTCAAGAAAGAATTAAAGAAATTGAAACAATCAGAGAAAAGATTGTTCCAGTCAAAGAAACTGTCATTCAAAGAATTCCAGTTCAACAAATTATCGAGAAAATTGTTGAATCTGTTGTCGAAGTTCCAAAGATTGTTGAAGTTGAAAAGATTATCGAAAAACTTGTCGAAAAGCACCAAGTTGTTGAACTCGAAACCATTCTTCCTCAATTGGTTAAAGTCCATGAAGTTATTAAGGAATATGTTGATAAGATCGTTTAAGTTAGATAAAGAGAAGAAATTATCAAAGAGGTTCCAGTTGAAGTTGAAAAGATCGTTCAAGTCAATTCAAAGGACGTCGATGTCAAGGAAGTTTAAATCGTAAAAGAAAAAGTTGTTGAAGTTCCAAAGATTGTTGAAGTTATCAACACTAAAAATTATGTTCAAAATCAACTCCAAGTCGTTGACAGATTCGAACAAACCTCAGTCCCAGTTTACACAACTGTCTAAAAGATCGTTGAAGTCCCACAAATTCTTGAAAAGATTGTTGAAAGAATCGTCGTTATGCCACAAGTTGTTGAAGTCTTGAAATACGTTCACGAAGTTTGTGAAACTGAATCTCTCGGATGTGCCGTCACTGCCGATGTTCAAGTTCAATAAGCCAGATACAGAGAACTTTACACCAACTCCAAGCAACAAATTGAAATTCTTCTTGTTGAATTGAGAAAACTCAGAACTCAACAACCTGAATTCAAAATCATCATTGATCTCCTTGAAAGATTCCTCATCGACTTCGATAAACTCGCTGCCGTTCAAAGAATTATTGGAGTTCCAACTGAAAAGATTGTCGAGAAGGAAGTTGACAGAGCTGTCCTTGTCCCAACTAAAGATTCCGAAGTTATCAAGAACGAACTTGCTATGTCAATCTTGATTGAAAAACTTATTCTTCAAATTAAAAATCTCAAAAAATAAAATCCATCAATTCAACTTAATCTTGATGATGATGTTCTTTTGGTCTTCTTCACTGAGCTCTATGATCAACAAAACATGAGAGTTTCAGCTTCATTCACTCAAAACTTAAAAGAATACACTCAAACTGCCATTAGCAAATTCACTCAAATGGGAGGAAACTGGACTTCTGATCACGAACTTATGTTAAACACTATCTTGGAAGAAAGATTTGCTATGGCCAATTTGGTCAAGCAAGCCAACCTTGAAATCGAAAAGGTTAAATCTATTTCAGACAAGAGAGCTGCTGCTTTGAGAGAAAAAGAAACTCAATATCAACAAATTTCTAAACAACTTGCTGAATTCTACAAAACTGTTGGAACTTTGTACGATACTGTTGATGGAAAGAAAGTTTTATCAGGTTCATCAACATTCTCAAGACTCTTCACTGACTTAGGACAATGGATTAACTCCGGATTCGCTGTTAAACTCGAAGAACCAGTCAAGATCATGGGAGACATCCAAGGATCAGGAAATGATTGGAACAGACTCCAAAGTCTTTTGAGAGAAAGAGAAAGAGACATTGAAGTCCTCAGACTCAGAATCTTAGAAATCGAAAAGGCCTCAATGAAAAAATCAACTGGAGGACAAGAAAACACCATCGCTTTGTTGAGACAAGAAAACGAAAGATTAAACAGATAAATTACTAACTTAAGATCAAGCGCTGCAAGAGGAACTGGAAATGAAAATACCATTGCCTTCTTAAAGCAATAAAACGAAAGACTCAACCTTCAAATTACTTCATTACAAACTTCAATTAGCAGCGTTACCAACACCAGCAAAGGTCAAGAGTTAACCATTTCATCATTAAGAAGATAACTGTAACAACTTAACCAACAAATTGCAGTTTTCTCAAGTGAAGGATCAGGTAAAGGAGGTCAATAACACGTTATTGCTTTGTTGAGACAAGAAAACGAGAGATTGAACTTAGAAATCAGCAACCTGAAGACTCAATTGGCTTCATCTTCATCATCCACTCAATTGAGAGAATTGGAAATTAAATTGAAGACAGCCAACTCAAGAATTGAAGAATTGGAATCACAAGTTAGAAACTACGAATTACAATTGAGACAATTCAAAGACAGCAAATCATCAGCTGCCTCATCAGTTATTGACGGACAATCCAGCTCAAGAATCCAAATGACTGAATCTCAATACAGTTCATCATCAAGCTCATCTAACAAATACATTTCAGGAGGATCCACATATCAAACTCCAACCTATGGACAATCCACTTATACTACTGGAGGACTCTCTGGGAGTGCTGTTAAAGACGTCTCTTCCCCTGCCTACCAAACTTCAACCACCAGCTATGGTACTACAGGCACCACCTCTTATGGAACCACTGGAGTAACTGGATCTACTTCTTATGGAACTACAGGAGGACTCTCAGGATCAAAGGTCCAACTCGGACAAACTACCACCTCCACTTATGAAAGAAAATCAAACCTCAGTGGATCAGGTATCAGTGGAAGCGGATACTCATACCAAACTAAAAAATATTGATAAAAAATGACCAATAAAAATGATTTTATTATTTGTAAATTTCTTTTCTAATCCTTCTTTTGCATATATATAAAATTTTATAGTTTGTAAATTAAAATCTTAAAAAAAAATATGACAATTAGATTGGGTTATTGATATCAATATCAAGCAATTGGGAATGATGAAACTTCTTGAATTCCGCATTTACCTTTTCCGTCTCCGTTTCTTTCGATCAAAATGTAACCCTTAAGTCCCCATCCGGCTCCCCAAGAGTTCTTGACTCTGTAATATTTCTTTCCGTTTTCTTCTCCATATCCAACAGCAAGGACACCGTGATCCAATCTTGTTCCGCAAAGACCTGAGTAAACACCTCCCTTGTAAAGTTGGAATGATAAATGATCAGCTTCAATGGCAACTGAGACTGGTTGTTGAGCGATAGCAGCAACCAAAGCTTGTTCCTTAAGAGGAGTAACGTCAGTGCAGTCAGAAATGGTCCAGGCTTTATCTTGGTCAGTATACTTGCATGATCCACCAACTCCTCTATATGGATAAGTTGATTCCAAAGTAATTCCGTTGTCCTTCACATACCAGAAAGCTTGGTCCATAAGTCCACCATTGCATCCGTGGTTTCCATATGAAGTTGAACAGTCAACCAATTGTTGTTCTGAGAATGAGTCGAGTTTCTTAGTGGCAACATAATGAGCTCCTTCCAAAGAACCGGTGGTTGAGAAAGCCCAACATGATCCACATTGTCCTTGGTTTTTGACAGGAGTAACAGCACCTTTATCAGCCCAGTTGGCTTCAGCTGGAAGGTTATCAGTTGGGGCTTGTCTTCCGTTACACTTGTTGGTAGCCTTGATGGTTTTGTCGAATCCGAGGTATTTAGCGGAGAATTCTTCATTGGTCAAGTCAGCAAATTGATTCATTTCAAGTTCATAGGTCTCAACACCAGCTTCATATTTAGCGTTGTGTTATCTGACATATTGCCAGTTGTTGAGCCAGATTTGGAATCTGTATTGGTGTTCGGTAGCATCATAGTTTTTATTCATTTTTTCTTTCCAGATTTCAAACATGAGGTTTTCGTGAGGCTCCATGCTGGATTTCAAGTTGAAGAGACCAATGGCGGCCACTGCAATCAATGCAATAAGGACGAGTTCGGTTTTTCCCATTTGTATGAATTTAATTAATGATGATGTTAAGATATTTAAGGGATTAATATCTCAGTTAAAATTAATAAATCTACCACAGTAGCTTTTAATGCATCTAAAAATCGTCACAAAATTTTTAAAGCTTAATAAATGTTTTCTATATTATAGATTACAATGAATTTTGTATTATTGAATATTTTTCTTAGATTTTGATATAAAATAATTTATGTTTTCGATTGATTTTAAAAATAAATATAAAGGAATTTAGAAATTTCTTTCATATCATCATAGAAAGCCAAAATAATTGAAATCTAATGCATGAGTTCTTTTTATAGAACAAAATTAAATACTTTCGAAAAAATAGATATGAGTTTATTATCTTTAAAAGCTATAATCAGCCTTAGTTTTTTATTTGTTAAAAAGGCGAAGACTTCTTCGGTTAAGTACTAAAGTATGATAATAACTAAAAAGAGGCTAATGAAATATCGAAATCGAAAGTAATATATACTATCATAATGTAATGGACATAATATAAAGTCACCGATATTGTATATTTATGTAAACAGACTCAGCAAACTCTGTAAAGTTATCTCAATTTTTCTGCAAGTTGACTTTGAACTTCAATATGAGTAGCCTTTTTAGTTTTATCCATTCTTTTAGAAGTTAAAGTGGAAGTTTGAGCTTCTGTCTTCAAAAAGTGGAAAATCAATATCCTTGATACTTTGTTGTAGAAAGCTTGTTCTGAACTGCTATACACAGACTCATCCACGTTGCCCGTTTTCATGTAAATTTTCATTGTATCTTCATTAACGTAGTGGCTGATTTTATTTTTTAACATGTTTTGATAAAGATAGAATCTCTTAATGGACCACTCTTAATTCGTATTATATTTTTCAAATATTTTTTATGTTATACTGAGGGACTTGTTTTTTTTCTGAACGAACGATAAAATTTGGTTAACAATGTTGGGAATGATGTTTCTATTTTAATTTTGTTGGTTCTTCTTCAGTTTCTTTCCTTGAGAGCTTCCTGGGGTGTATTCTTCATCTTAAGTTTCACACTTTTAATTAGAATTCTATTTTTTGACCGGTTTTAATTCTTGTGAGAATTCTTCAGTCGTTTTTTCTTCAGATAATGAAGGTGGTGGTATCAAGATATGGGAAAAAACGATTTTGTTTTTTTGAGTTGAAGTTGTCTGTTCCATTTATTGTTCTGAATAAAAAGATGAGTTGTAAAAAGCCCAGTTGAAGAAGAGAGGAGTGAAAGAATCTTGACAAGGGATTGAAAACTGAATAAAGAAAAAAGTTACCATTGAAGGGATTATTTGTTGGATTTTATTTTTATTTATTATTAACAATTTACTTATTCATAGTTTTAATTCTGAATTTTTAGATTTTAAAATTAAGACGGTCATTGAACAGTCAATACTGACATAGAGGAAAGAATTAATTTAATTACTAGGTATCTCTTAAGGAAATATGTACTTCTAGCACTCAACTGAAATGTGAAATTTAAAAAAATTTTGGGAAAGAAACTGTAAAAATATTAATTTTAAAGAGATTATCTTAATTCAGATTGGTAATTATCGTTTATCAACATTCATATCGCATCACAAAAAAATAAAATAAATCCATTGACAGAAGTGGAGATAAAAATTTGGCTTGAACTTTCAAAATTGTTCAACAAATACTAAAAATCTTCTTATTTCAGCAGTTATTTATAAAATTTTCATACGCAGCTAGAAAATTCAAAATTAAGACTATACAATCTCCCTTATCTTAAAAAAGATTTTTCCATTTTTTCATTTAAAAATGAATCTCTTTGCAATAGTTAAACCAGATCCAAATTAACTTTCAATTTCTTAATCCATGCTATTCTTTGAAGATTTATCGTTATAAATCAAAGTATAAAGTAAAAATGTATTGAATTAAATTCAAATATTTTTTACTTTATTTTTTTTTCATTTAAACTTCTTAATGTATTTTTAATTAAAATTTATAAATGTCTAGTTCAAAAAATTGTAAATTAATTAAAATGATGTTACTTTTTTTCATTGGATTAAATTTATCAAAATAAAATAAAGTTCATTTTTATGCTCAAACCTCATCGGCCTATAAGTCGAGATAAAAATCAACAAAAAAGTGGTTATGGTCCCTTGTTGATAACCGAACTGCATAAATAATAGATAGCTTTCAAATCCTTTGTTTCCTCCCTTAACAAATGTCCCAATAGATATTTTCCTTTAAATCAAAATCCATAGTAAGAAAGGAATAAAAAATTTTCTACCTCCATGACGCACAGATATGTAAAAAACTTACAAACACCTTAAAAAGTATTAATAAACTCGAAGATCGAGACAATAGAAAAGATAAAAAACTCATAAGATATCCCTTTGACGAATTTTAGAATCTCTAAAATAAAAAATAACTAAAAATCCCTTATTTTTGATCTATTTCAAAAGCCTATATCATAAGTTGAAAAAAAGAATACAAATATAAATGTTGATCCAATAAAGAAATTAAGGTTATAAAAAACAAGTTGTCTGACTTGGGATCCAAACTCAAAATAATTTCTTTCTTCTTTCTTTTCATCATCATCAAACTAATCCATCTCAACATGCCGATCAAATTTCCTTCTGTCTCTGCTAAATTTAAACATTCAGAACACAATTAATTTTTTAACAAAATAATCGCAAACAATTTCAAACATTGATGAACTTTAGGTTAAAAGTATTTGCAACTTTTTCTAAAATATTTTAGAACTTAATCAAATAAAATCTCTTTAAGAGCCTTTAATTAAGAAATACAGCAATTGCATTTTTTATGGCGAAAGACCCAATTTTGTGGGAATTCATGCTGGAATAATAATTTACTACAATGGAAATTCATACTTTGGGTCATTATCAAATTTTCAAAAACATGGAATCGGTATTGAATTGGTAAAATCCTAAAAACTCAAGTAAAAAAATTCTATAAACAAAAACATGAGGGAAAATTCTAATTTTATAAATTAATCTCAAGGAGCCAAAACCTTTGTCATTTACCAAGGAAAGTTTTAAAGAAACTCAAAAACCGGTCTGTTCAAGGTAAATGCATCTAATTACATTTATGAAGGACAACTATGTAAAGGTCTTTTCTAAGGATAGGGAACATTAATAAACTCTAAGTCAACTTTCAAAGGTAAATGGTAAAAGAATAAAAAAGTTTAAGGACTTTAAATCTTTAGCAAAGAATAAATGACGTATTAAGGTTCTTATGTTGAAGATAAGTTTCATGGATTTGGTCAATTAAGGAAAAATACTTAATTTTATGAAGGATAATTCTTCTAAAGCCAAAAATCTGGAAGGGGAATAATTGTCAATAAATAGTTTATTTACGAAGGGAGTTTTAGATTTGACATGAAACATGGAAAAGGGACGTTGTTTGACAAACTTTAGTACGAATAAAAAAATTGTGATCTCAATAAATAAGATTACGACTTCAAGTAATGTGTCTATTTTGTCTAATTTAACTAAGACAACATGATCGACAAGATTTAAATTAAGGAAAATAAAAATGGAGAATTTTTATAATAAAATCTGTAAACTTTTGAGGAAGATAAATCAGACAAATCCTCCTCAATATTATAGTTCTAAAACTCTCGACCATCAAAAATTCTTAATAAGGCCTTAAATGATCGGCTTTACGAAAAACTGGAAAACTCAAGATAAACTTTTCAAAATTTCCAAAGATACAGGCGAGTTCTTTAAGTTATTCCCTCTTAACCCGAATAATAAATTCAGTTTACACATAAGGTAAATACATATCTTACTGGGAATCATAGTTATCGCTCTCCAAAAAAAATAATAAAGTAAAGGTCATGATAAAAAATCAAGTAAATCTCAAAAATCATTTGATTTAGGGTTTAAAAAGTATAAATTAAATTTTATTTGTATTAATTAAAATAGAAAATTTTATTTTATCGATTAAAATATTTCTTTGATTTGAGGCCATAGAAATTTAAAATAAAATTTGAAAATCGATTTAAAATGAAGTTGCTAAGTTAGTTGGGTTGTAGGATTTACAACAAGATAGATTTTTTATTATGATGACATTATGAAGATTTGGAAAATGATAATTATTTTTTTTCAGAATCAAACAGCTCTCTTAATAACCTTTTATTTGCCTTCAATTTTATATAAGCCACTAAAATGGGCAACGAAGTCTGTGTAAAAGAAGGAGATTTCTGCTGCGGCGAGTAATCAGGGACCAACAAGTATCGGTAGCGTTCACAGTCGGAAATGGGCAGCAGACTGATGTTGTCAGCAAAGTCTTCTAAAATTAGTGATGAGTACATAATACTTCACCCTGCGATTGGAAAGGGTTCTTTCGGATGTGTGTATAAAGCTGTGAACAGGTCAACTAATATCATGCGAGCAGTCAAGAGGATTTTAAAGAAGAATAAAAACTCAGCTGGTTTGTAAGAAATTCTGATACTGAAGAAACTAGTACAAATATTTTTGAGTCATATTTTAGGATCACCCCAATATTATAAGAATCCATGATATTTACATTGAGTAACCCTTTATTTACATTGTAATGGAGTATTGTAGTGGAGGTTAGCTTTTCTAACGAATTGTGGAACAGCAAACCATTACTTAAAATGAAGCAAAAATTTATATGAAACAACTGTTGTCAGCAATGACCAATTGCCATTCAAACAAAATCATGCACAGAGATCTCAAACCTTAAAATATTATGTTTGCCTCAAAAGATTCCAATTAACTCAAAATTATTGATTTCGGAGCTGGAACCTGCTATCGAGATGACGCTACAGAAACTCTTAAAATCGGCAGTGTAATTATTTTATTCTACCAAAAGATTTACTATATTGCTCCTGAAGTTATCAAAAAAAATTATAACGAAAAATGCGATATTTGGTCACTTGGTGTCATTCTTTTCATCATGCTTTCAGGTACTCCACCTTTTAATGGCAAAACTGACAAAATTATATACGATAAAATTTTAAATGGAAAAGTAAACTTCCCTGAAAAAAAATGGAGCAGAGTCAGTCCTTAGGCTAGGCAATTAATTACAAAAATGCTCGAGTATGATCCGTAAAAAAGAATTTCAGCCAGACAGGCCCTTCTTAGTCCTTGGATTCTATCTGCAACAAAAGAAGGAGACCAAAATTTGTACATTTCAAATGAAATGTAAGCAATGAAGCAGTTTTCAAAAGTAAACAAATTCCAGTCCGCTGTAATTTCTTTTATTTCCTACAATCTCGTTTAATCTCGAAGCCTTAACAAACTACAAAACGTTTTCAAACAGATCGATGCAAATAACGATGGTAAAATAAGTTGGAAAGAGTTTAAATCCTGTTACCTCTAAAACATGCCCCCAGCGTCATAGGAATAACTGATTTAAATGTTTAAAAAGTTGGATCAAAACTCATCAGGATTTATTGACTACACAGGTAGATTTTTTTATAAAATTAGAATTTATTGCATCAGCCCTTCACAAAAATTATGAGGAAAATTAACACTTATTGGAGAAAGCTTTTAATATCATTGATAAAGATGGAGATGGTTATCTTGATATTGAATAACTTTAAATATCCTTTGGTAACACAGATCGCTAAATAGCAGAACAAATGCTAAAATAAGCGGATTTGAATGGAGACAGAAAAATAAGTCGTGAGTAATTTAAATATGCGATGAGAAACATTACTTTAAAATCGAAGACTGAAAATTTTGCCACACGAGCAACTAAAAATTAATGATTTTTTCTTTTTTCTTATTTCTTTTTTGACAATATGCCAAATTTATGAGGAACATTTTTATTGATTATTAAGACCAAAATAAAAATATAATTTTTTGAATTTTCAAAAGAATTATTAATGTAAGATTGATAAGAATCGTTTATAAAAAAATAAATTTCTAAAAGAAAAATGGACGAAATGGACTTCAACATGTAAGAACAGTAAAGAAGAGCCAAATAAATTGAGATGAAAAAGAAGAAGAATCCCAAAGTGAAGGGAAAACAGGGACAAATTTTTGATTCTGCCAATTACTACTTAGAAAAGAGTAAGTCCAAGAAAACAATCGAAGATGAGTAAGTAAAAAAACCTTAATAACCTGAAGCTAAGTAAACAGAAGAGACAGCACCTAAATAATGATTCTCAAAGACTCGAATTTTTTTAGTCACTGATCAATAAATATCTGTATTACTTTACTATTTCTGCCTTTTTTATCTCAATAGTGAACTTTTCTATTAATTTTCTATTGCTAAAATATCAAGAATAATTAATAATTTTTTTCTCTTGTTAAAAGGTCCTATAATAACCTTGCCAAATTTATATAAACAACTATAATTTTCAACTTTATTTCCCACATGTCAGAACATAGAAAACCCATTCTAATTCTCGATGCTAATGCCTTCATTTCTTGCTCCAAAATTACTTAACTTGGTAAAAATCATCGTTTAATCACCACCTCCGATGTTGTCGCAGAATTGAGAGATTAAAAAACCAAAGAGTATTTTGAAAAAATCCCCTTCGAAATATAAGAAAGAAATTTCGATGAAAAGTCATTGTAACTCGTCAAATAATTCGCCAAAAAAACAGGAGATATCGGATCATTGTCAGACGTCGATATGGAGTTGATTGCATTGGCACATACATTGTATGTCGAATAAGGTCTCAGTTCAAAGTTAAGAAAGTAACCTCTTCCTATCGTTCAAAAAGTAGTCGAAGAAGAAGAGTAAGCAGTCTAAGAGTAAGATAGCGAGTAATAAGAAGACGAAGATTCCGAGACTGAAGAACCATTGGATGACTAAGAAGGGTGGATTAAAGTACCTTAAAACAAAAAGAAGGCTTAAGAAGAGTAAGACAGTGATATTGACGATTAATAAGGTTGGATTACCCCCAATAATTACACTAAAAAAATGGCTGAAATTAACACTGCATATGTTGAGGAAAAACCAACAGCCAAATAATCAACCTAAAGTAAAGTACTTGAAGGATAATAAAACCAAAAATAAGCTGAGTAATAAGAAGAGTTTTCCATCGCTTTGATCAGTGCCGATTTCGCCATTCAAAACGTATCCACTCACATGGGTATCAAACTCATTTCACTTGATGGTCGAGTTATCTCTTCAATCAGAAGATTCATTTGGGAATGTTACCTTTGTTGGAAGCAATTCAATGTTGTTTAAAATAAAATAAAACTTTGTTCTGGATGCGGTTATAACAGTCTTTCTAAAATTTCATACTCCATGGACATGAACGGTAACGTGATTCTTCACAGAAAAAAAGGCTGGAAACCAAACCAGAAAGTCCAAGAATGGAAGTAGAAAAAATTCCAATAACAACAAAGAAAAAAAAAACATCAACACGAAAGACGTAAAAAAAGTAATCATTTTTATTAAACTTAGAACAATCTATTTTCGACACTGTATGATTCCTAAACTTCATCTTTTTTTAAGTCTTTATTTATATTTACTTATTTTCTTAAAAGAGATAATAATTATATTTATC
>Ga0102832_1001445_pt1 | contig 18345 bp, 21 predicted proteins | sample EBPBio282013_DNA_FD_88942 | JGI IMG/M metagenome (GOLD analysis project Ga0102832, IMG submission 88942) | Wastewater treatment Type I Accumulibacter community from EBPR Bioreactor in Madison, WI, USA - Reactor 2_5/28/2013_ DNA (Illumina Assembly) | ecosystem: Engineered > Bioreactor > EBPR >...
GCGGCGTCGATCGGCAACAACGTGTTCGGCATCAAGGCCGATCCGTCCTGGACCGGCCCGCGGCGCTCGGTGTGGACCCGCGAGGTCCTCAACGGCGAGAGCGTGATGATCGAGGATTGGTTCCGGGACTATCCCTCGGTACAGGCCTCGATCGAGGACCACTTTCGGTTCCTGCGCGACAACGACCGCTACCGCCGCGCCGGCGTGTTCGACGCGAAGTCCGACCTCCAGTACTTCGAGGCGCTGCAGCGCGCGGGCTATGCCACCGATCCGGCCTATGCCGAGCGGCTGATGGACGTGCTGCGCACGGTCCTGCGCTTCTCGGCTGACGCGGTGTTGGCCGACGAGGAGCGCAAGCCCTCGACGGCGCCGCGCCTCCTGATGGTCGGATGCGTAGGACCGGACGTGGCGGCGCTGCAGCGCAAGCTGGGCCTCTCCGAGACCGGCGCCTTCGACGGTGCGCTGACCCGACAGATCATCGCCTATCAGCGCGACCATGAACTTGCACCCGACGGCATCGTCGGGCCGCGCACCCGCGCCTCGCTCGGCCTCTGACCAGGAGCATCCATGACCCAGCCTGTTCCGACCATCGGCCGCATAGTCCTCTATACGCTCAACGAGCAGGACGCCGAGGCCATCAAGGCGAGCCGTCGGAATGCCGGCGAGGTCCATCTCTCGAACGAGGTGCGTGCCGGCCAGGAGTTCCCCGCGGTCATCGTCGCGTCGTGGGGTGACCAGCCGACCAGCGCCTGCAATCTGAAGGTGATGCTGGACGGTCCCGACCACTTCTGGGCGACCTCGCGCAGCGTCGGTGACGGGCCATTCCACTTCCGTTGGCCGGTGCGCGCGTGAGCGGCTGGTTCCAGGCCGCGCTCGCCCTGACGCTGGCTGGCATCCTGGCTGGCAGCGGCGCCTACTTCATCGCGGTTCGTCAGACGGGCCTGCGGGGCGGCGTCGGATCGCTCGTCATCGGCGGCATCGTCATGACCGGGTTTCTCGGCCTGGCAATCCTGTTCGCGCTCACCGGCATCGCTGCGAGGTACCTGTCATGCTTCCCCTGATCCCGATCCTCGCCTCGCTGGCGCCAACCGTCGCCTCGTGGATCTTCGGCGACAAGACGGGCAAGGCAGTCGAGACCGTCTCGACCATCGTGCGCGAGCAACTCGGCACCGACAGTCCGGACGCCGTGCAGCAGGCGATCGCGTCGAACCCGGAGCTCGCCGCGCAGCTCCGGCTGGCCCTGATCAAGGCCGAGGCCGAGGAGCGCGAGCGCCAGGCGCAGCTGCTGCGCGAACAGCAGCAACAGCAGCACGACGAGCTGCTGGCTCAGCTCAAGGACGTGCAGGATGCCCGCTCGCAGACGGTGCAGCTGGCGCAGGCTCATTCGCCGATCGCCTGGGGTGTCGTGGTGGTGAGCGCCATCGTGCTGCTGGCCTTCGCCGCCATGCTCTATTTCGTGATCGGCCGGCCCACGCCGCAGGCCGAGTCGCAGAGCGCCCAGCTTCTGCTCGGCATGCTGGGCACGATGGCCACCGCGGTGGTGAGCTACTGGGTCGGCAGCTCGCGCGGCAGCGAGCAGAAGAACGCGCTCATCCAGCAGGCGATCAACGGGAACGTCATGCCCTTCCCGCGAACGGCCGCCGACCAGGCGCGGAGGGCGGCATGAGCGCGGAAGCCTGGTTCAAGGCGGCGGAGCTCGGGCTGCTGGTCGCCCAGGCCGTGGTGCTCGCGTTCATGTTCCTGCTGCGCAGCTCCTTCGCCAGCAAGACGGACCTCCGCGACGCGCACGCCCGTGCCGACGCCGCGCACCACCGCCACGATGTGCTCGAGGAGCGCCTGCGCGGCTATCCGACCTACGAGGTCACCAACGCCCTGGCCGAGAAGACCAGCCACCTGGAGGCCACTCACAAGGAACTGGCGGCCGAGCTCCGGTCGGTCGATCGCAAGGTCGACCGGATCGACGAAGGCGTGATGCGCATCGAGCAGCACCTTATGGGTCGATGATCAGGGACTTCTGCGGGTAACGGGGTAAGCATGAACACCAATCCGATCTATGCCGCCACGCTGCGCCGCACGCGCCGGCGGGTGATCCTCGAAATCCTGTCGCAGGCCAGCCCGCCGGCGGCGAGCGAGATCACGCTGGAGCCTGTGCTCGACTCGCTGCGCATCTACGGGTCGGACCGTGACGCCATCCGCAGCGAGCTGGCATGGCTCGCCGACCGCGGCTTCGTGGAGATCGAGGACGTGGCGGGCATCATGTTCGCCACCCTGCTGGCGGATGGCGCGGCGATCGCCGCCGGCAAGCGGGTGCATCCTGACATCGAGAAGCCGCCGTTGCGGAAGCGCTGATGACCGACAACCAGCGCCCTCCCGGCGACGACCAGAAGGTCGTCGAGTTGCGGCCCGGCAAGAAGCGCCGGCGGCTGAGCACGATCGACCTGCTGCCCAAGGACGTGCGCGACGCCCTGAACGAAGCGATCGCGGAAGGGCGTATGCGGGTCGATGACCTGTGGGACCTGGTGCGCGAGAAGGGCGGTGCCGAGATCTCGCGTTCGGCAGTGCAGCGCTACAAGGTCCGCGAGGAGCGCGCACTCGAGCAGGTCCGCGAGATGCAGCGGATGGCCGGCGTGGTGGTCCAGGAGGCGGGCAAGGACCCGAACGGTCAGGCCAGTCGCCTGCTGGGCGAGCTCACCAAGAACGTGCTGTTCCGCCGCCTGTCGACGATGACGCCCGGCGAGATGGAGAAGATGGGCACGCGCGACATGACATTCCTCGCGTCGGCCGTCCGCTCGATCGCCTCGGCCGACAAGATTTCGGCCGAGCGCGAGGCGATGATCCGCGACCGCGCGGTCCGCCAGGAACGCGAGCGCGCGGGCCGAGAGGTCGAGAAGGTGGCCAAGGCCGCTGGCATGAGCCGCAAGACGGTCGAGGAACTGCGCGCCGTCATCATCGGTGGGGCGACCTGAGATGGCCCGCCAGCGGACGTCGAAGCCGGCGGCAACCGAGGTGGTGGCCGATCCGCCGGTCATCGGGCCAGTGATCGGGCCGCTCCCCGATCAGGCGCCGGCGCCGGCGCACGACGACGGCCTGCCGATCCTGCTCGGCTACCAGGGCCGCTGGGTCGCCGACAAGTCGGCGGTGAAGGTGGCGGAGAAGAGCCGGCGTATCGGCCTCACCTGGGCGGAGGCATTCGATTGCGTCACCATCGCGGGCGCCGATCGCGCGGCGGGCGGCATGAACTGCTTCTACATCGGCTACAACTTCGAGATGGCGCGCGAGTTCATCGCCGCCGCGGCCATGTGGGCCAAGCAGCTGCAGCAGGTGATGTCGAGCAGCTCCGGCGAATTCCTGTTTCGCGACGCCGCCGATGATGGCGAGACCCGCGAGATCAAGGCTTTCCGCATCGCCTTCGCGTCGGGTTTCTCCATCATCGCGCTGCCGAGCCGGCCGCGGTCGCTGCGCGGCATGCAGGGCGTGGTCATCCTCGACGAGGCGGCCTTCCACGACGATCTGCCCGGCATGATCAAGGCGGCCATGGCGCTCCTGATGTGGGGCGGCCGGGTGCGCATCATCTCCACCCACTTTGGCACGGCGAACGCCTTCAACGAGCTGGTGCAGGACTGCAAGCAGGGACGCAAGCCGTACCGAGTCCACACCATCACGCTCGACGACGCGCTGAAGGACGGGCTCTATCGCCGCATCTGCACGTCGACCGGCCAGGCTTGGTCGAAGGCCGCCGAGACGACGTGGCGCGACGGGCTGATCGCGAACTACGCGCCGAACGAGGGCGAGGAGCTGTTCTGCATTCCGTCGGAGGGCGGCGGCGCCTTCTTCACGCTGGCCTCGCTCGAGGTGGCGGCGAGCGACCAGGTGCCGGTGCTTCGCCTCGAGCTGCCGGGGGCCTTCGCCCAGAAGACCGATGACGAGCGGCAGCGGCTCACCGCGCTCTGGATCGACGCCGAGTTGCGCACCGTGCTCAAGGGACTCGACCAGGACCTGCCATATGCGGTCGGTGGCGACTTCGCTCGATCCGGCGACGTGTCGAGCCGCTGGGTCTACGCCACCGACACGACCGGCCGCCGGCGCACCGCGCTGGTGCTGGAGATGCGCAATGTGCCGTTCACCGACCAGGAGCAGATTGACGCCGCCCTGATCGAAGGCCTGCCGCGCTTCCAGGCCGGCAAGTACGATGCGACCGGCAACGGCGCCTACCTTGCCGAGCGGATGCAGCAGCGGTTCGGCGCGCAGCGCATCGAGGCCGTGAAGTTCACGGCGGCCTGGTACATCGAGAACTTCCCGCGACTGCGCGCCGCGATCGAAGACCGCACCGCCGATTGCCCGCGGGACGGCGACATCTTCGCCGACTTTCGCCTGGTCACGCTGGTGCAGGGCACGCCGAAGGTGCCGGAGAACAGGCGCACGGCCGAGAAGGGCGCCAAGCGCGGCCAACGGCACGGCGACACGGCGATCGCCGCGGTCCTGGCCTACGCCGCTTCGCGCGCCGTGACCTTCGAGGTCGGCTACGAGCGCGCGGTCGCGCGCGACGGCGATCAGTTCGAGCCGCGCGGTGACTACGCCGACTTCGGCGACGGCGATCCCGACAGCCTGTCGGCGTCGGCCCCCAGGACGTGGTGAGGAGAGCATGCCCGAGGTAACCATCTACGGCCCGGATGGCGCGCCGATCGACCGCTCGGCACTCCAGCGCGAGCAGGCCGGCCCCATGGTCACCGGCGTGCGGCACTCGTTGCCCGACCATCCGTCGTGGGGGTTGTCGCCGGAAGGCCTGGCGGCGATCCTGCGCCAGAGCGAGAGCCAGCACCCGACCCGGTACTACGCGCTCTGCGACGACATCGAGGAGCGCGAGTGGCACTACCGCGGCGTGCTGAGCCAGCGGCGCAGCGCACTTGCGCAGCTGCCGATCTCCGTGGATCCCGCCAGCGACGATGCCGAGCACGTGCGGCACGCCGACTTCATCCGCTCGATTGTTGCCATCCCCGACTTTTCGCTGGTGCGCATGGACCTCAGCTCGGCGCTCGGGCCCGGCATGGCGTTCTGCGAGATCGACTGGGACACCAGCATGGGCCAGTGGAAGCCGCGCGGCTTCCAGATGCGCAACCTCGCGTGGTTCCGCTACGACCGGGTCGATCTCACGACGCCGCTGGTGGTCGACGACGTGGGCCAGCCGCAGCCGCTGGTGCCGTACAAGTGGATCGTGCATCGCGCGCGGCTTCGCACCGGCATCCCGGTGCGCGATGGCCTCACCCGCGCGGCGTGCTGGGCCTGGATGTTCAAGAACTTCGACATCAAGGCGTGGACGATCTTCCTCAACAAGTACGGCCACCCGCTGCGGCTGGGGAAGTATCCGGGCGGCACCAAGCGAGATGACCTGACGCGGCTCCTGGGTGCACTGCGCCAGCTCGGCACAGATGCCGCCGCGGCCATCCCCGAGGGCATGACCATCGAGTTCATCGAGGCGGCGGCGGCGCGCGGCGATGCGTTCCAGAGCCAGGCCACCTACCTCGACGAGCAGATTTCCAAGCTGGTCGTGGGACAGACCGGCACCACCGATGCGTCGAAGGGCGGCTATGCGGTCGGCCGCGTGCACGACGGTGTGCGCGCGGCAATCAGCCTGTACGACGGCATCGTGTTGTCGAGCACGCTCAACCGTGACCTGGTGCGGCCCTGTGTCGACCTGAACTTCGGGCCGCAACAGGCCTACCCGGTGATTCGCATCGGCCTCGGCGACACGCGCGACGTCGACGTCACGCTCTCGCGCATCGGCGAGCTTGTCGATCGGGGGCTGCCGGTCGAGGCGTCGCAGGTCTATCCGCTCCTGGGGCTGACCGAGCCCAAGCAGGGCGAGGACGTCGTGCTGTTGAAGCCCGCCACGCGCTCGGCTGCCGCACCGGCGGACGGCGCCGCCCCGGCGGGCAGCGTGAGCGCGTCGGCCAACGACCCGGCCGCACCGGCAGGGGACAGCATCGACGCCCTGGCCGATGAGATGGCGGGCAACATGGACCTGCTGACCGAACTGCGCCGGCAGATCGACGAGGCGATCGACCTCTCGACTTCCGCCGACGACCTCCGGGCGCGCATCGCCGGGCTCGCGAAGGGGCCGGCGAGCGCACGGCTGATCGATGCGCTGGCGACCACCATGTTCAACGCGCGGCTGGCGGGCGAGGTCGGCGCGCCGATCGGCCCGACGTGATCGGCGGGGCGCGGCATGGCTGACCCTGTCGAGTTGAAGGCCCTGCCGCCGGCGGAGGCGATCGCCTTCTTCCGCCAGAAGGGCTACCGGCTGACCTACAGTTACCGCGACCTCATGCAGGCCGGGCACAGCGACGCCTTCACGGTAGCCGGCGTGTCGCGCCTCGACGTGCTGCAGGACGTGCGATCGGCGGTCGACGAGGCGGTGAGCGACGGCAGCACCTTCGCTGAGTTCAAGCAGGCCGTTCGGCAGAAGCTGGCTTCAAAGGGCTGGTGGGGACCTGTGCAGGTGAAGGACCCGGCAACCGGCGAGACCAAGACGGTTGACCTCAGTCGCTCGCGCCGGCTGCGCACCATCTTCGACACCAACCTGCGAACCGCCTACGCCGCTGGTCACTGGCAGCGCCTGCAGCGCAACAAGGACATCATGCCGTTCCTCCGCTACTCGGCCGTGCTCGACAGCCGAACGCGGCCGATGCACCGGCGCTGGGGCGATCCGAAGTTCCCAGTGATCCTGCCGGTCGAGCATCCGTGGTGGCAAACGCACCTGCCGCCGAACGGCTGGAACTGTAGGTGCACCGTCGTGCCAATGACGGCCGCGCAGGTCGACCGCGCCGGCCTGCACGTGATGCAGGACGGTCCCTACGATGGTCCCGACCAGACGGTGGTCAACGAGCGCACCGGCGAGACCTTCAAGGTTCCGCCGGGGGTGGATCCAAGCTTCGGGTACAACGTCGGCGAGACGGCGCATTTCCCCGACCCGGCGAAGTACAGCGAGCCCGAGCTGGCGCGCGAGGCCGCGCGCCTGTCGGTGCAGAGCCGCAACTTCTCCCGCCTGGTCGCGGGCGAGGTCCGAGGCACGGCGCCGGTGTCGTGGGTCGACGACACGCTGCAGGCAGCGCTCAACGCCGATGTGCGCCGCGTCGACCTGTCGAGCGACACGCTGGCCAAGCAGAGCCTCAATCATCCCGAGTTGACGCTGGAGGACTACCGGCAGCTGCCCATGGTGATTGGAGAGGGCATCGTGGTGGCCGACGAGACCGATGCGAGCATCCGCATCCTTGGATTGCTCGACGGCGACCGGCCGGTCATCGCTGTCGTGAAGCGCACTGGCACAGGGCGGGCGCTCTTCGTGGTCACGTTCTATAGACTCAAGTCCACCGCCGTGGCGGCGGCGCTGGCCGAGGTTCCCATCCGGGACAACGCCGCTCTGCGCGCCTTGCTGGCAAGGTAGGTCGCTAGGGACCGCTGGATGAAAGTGGCGGGTGGTGGGGCCTGGCTCGCCCCCACAATTTGCTCCGTCGGGTGTGACCGCCGTGCTCGGGTGGCCAGGATAAATCGCCCGGTCGCACCCGCCTAAGGCACCTATAGGGCTGTCCTGCACCACCTGCAAGCCGGGTGGCGGACTGGTCCCGACCAAATCGGCCCGTAAATGGCTCCAGGAAGCGATCTCGCTCCGGCTGGGGGGTTGATGGGTCCCGGCGGCCCGACCCCCTTCAGTCGTGAATTATCGTGAATTATTCGCTATCCCTAGCGGGCTCGGCGGGTCACCCCGCTACCTGGCGGGGTTCTGACCCCAAATCGGGGCCGAATGCCCTCCCGGAGGCGACCTCCGGGCCGATCGGGCGAGCTGGTCGGTCTCTGCCGGCCCGGAAGCCCCCTGCCGCCGACCTGTTCCAGCATGAACCGCCGCGCGCCAGGCGCTTACGGTCGCCGTCATGGGCTCGGAACGCAAGACGATTTCTGTCGCGACCTGGATGACCGCCAGGTGGCAGGTGCTCGCCGCCGCGCTGAGCGGCGTGTTCGGCGGGCGGCAGCTGCTGACGACGGCCGAGCTCTCCGCCAGCTCGCGCCACGAGGCGATCGCCGCCGAACTGTCGGCCGCCGCGACGCAGCCGCTCGAGCTGCAGGCCGGCCGGGCGCCGGAGTGGATCACGTTGATCCCGGCTGGGACCTTCAGCCTGGTCGACGGCCGCGGGCCGTTCCACAACTTCAACGCCGACGCCGTGATCTCGGCGAGCCTGGCGCGCAGCGGCACCGTCGACCTTGCCGGCGACTACGACCACCACATGGATGCGCCGCCGGAAGCCGGCGTGAAGGGGCTCGCGTCGGGCTGGATCCGCGAGCTGAAGAACCAGGGCGGCGCCGTGATGGCGCGGGTCGAATGGACCTCGGCCGCCCGCCAGCACATCGAGAACCGCGAATATCGCTACGTGTCGCCGCGCTTCGCCTACGACGCCGGCCACAACGTGCTGGCCCTGGTCCGCTTCGGGCTGACCAACAAGCCCGCGATCACCGACCTGCCGGCCATCGCGGCCGCGCAGGCCGATCACCGCCAACCCTCCGAGGAGAATGACGTGAACCTGCTTCAACGCCTGATCGGCGTCCTGGCGATCTCCGCCAGCGCGACCGAGGACCAGCTCGTCGAGATCGTGCGCGGCCTCACGGCCAATGCCAACGCCATCACGAAGGCGGCCGGCGTGACCTCCGCGGCAGCGGCCGAGGACGTGATCACCGCGCTCCGCGCCAAGGCGGTCGAGGGCTACGTGTCGGCGTCCGATCACAAGAAGGTGGTCGACGAGCGCGACCGCCTGGTGGCCGAGCAGCAGACCGCCGCGAAGGATCGGCTGACGCGCGAGATCTCGGCGGCGGTCGAGGACGGCGTGAAGCAGGGCAAGATCGTCCCGGCCGGCAAGCAGACCTGGATCGACCTCTGCACCCAGGCGGGCTCGGTCGACCCGGTGTCGAACTTCCTCAAGACGGCGCCGGTGGTCCTGAAGCCGGGCGTGGCGAGCGCCTCGGCCACGCCGTCGACCGGCAGCCTCGATGTCGAGGACGCCCAGGCGATCAGCGCGGCGGCCGCCGACTACATCGCCGAACAGGCCAAGCGCGACATCGTCGTGTCAGCGGCCGAGGCGGTCACCCACGTCCTGAAGCAGAACGGCAACCAGGGAGCCTAGTCACATGGCGCGTTCGGATTTCATCACCAACGGCACGGCCGAGGGCACCATCCCGGCCTACACCATCGTCAAGTACGGCGCGACCGACGGCGGCTGGGTCGCCGCGGCGGCCGCCACCGATCTCCTGATGGGCGTCAACGACTCGGTGCCCGCCGCGTCGGGCGAGCGCGTCGACATCGTCCGCGCCGGCATCGCCGACGTGCTGTACGGCGCCACGGTCACCCGCGGCCAGCCGCTGACCGCCGACGCCTCGGGGCGCGCGGTGCCGGCGGCCTCGACCAACCGCGTCATCGGCTTCGCCGAGGTCTCCGGCGTGGTCGGCGACGTGGGCTCGATGCTGCTGGCGCCCGGCGTCTTCTAGCGTTCCCCGGCCACCCTTCGGCTCAACTCTCTTCAAGAGGCTCAATAAATGCTTCGCAATTTCCCCGTCGTCGCCCGCCTCACGTCGGTGGCGCTGGCCTACCGCAACCAGGACATCGCGCTGATCGCCGACCAGGTCCTGCCGCGCACGCCGACCTCCTACGAGTTCCGCTGGCTGAAGTACGACCTCGCCCAGGGTTTCACGGTTCCGGAGACCCGAGTCGGCCGCAAGAGCCTGCCCAACCAGGTGGACTTCAGCGCGACCGACCAGACCGATCGCTGCACCGACTTCGGCCTCGACGACATCGTGCCGAACGAGGACATCCAGGTCGCGCGCGACCAGGGCCAGGGCATCGACCCGGAAATGATCGCCACGCAGTACCTCACCAACCTGATCCAGCTCGGCCGCGAGATCCGGGTGGCGGGCCTGGTGTTCAACTCGGCCAGCTACAACGCGGGCAACGTGTCGACGCTGTCGGGCACCAGCCAGTGGTCGGACACCGCCAACTCCGACCCGGTCAAGGCGATCCTCTCGGGCCTCGACCAGCCGATCGTCCGGCCGAACATCGGCGTGTTCGGCCAGGCCACCTACAGCGCGCTGCGCAGCCACCCCAAGGTCGTCCAGGCGATCCGCGGCACGGCGCAGGGCGCCGGCATCGTCAGCCGGCGCGAGATCGCCGACCTGTTCGAGCTGCAGGACGTCTACGTCGGCGCGGGCTTCGTGAACAACGCGAAGAAGGGCCAGACGACGAGCATGTCGCGGGTGTGGGGCAAGCACGCCGCCTTCATCTACCGCGACCGCGCGGCCGGCCCGCAGGCCGGCGTGACCTTCGGCTTCACCGCCGAGTTCGGGACCAAGTTCGCCGGCAGCCTGTCGGACGAGCGGCTGGGCCTCACCGGCTCGACCATCGTCCGCGTCGGCGAGCGGGTGAAGGAGATCGTCTGCGCCCCCGACGTCGGTCTCTATTTCCAGAACGCGGTGGCGTGAGGTTGATCATGGCCAAGAAGTATTCCGACCAGGCGGTCTACACGCCCGTTCGCTCGGCGCTGTCGCATGACGGCGTCGTCTACCAGCCCGGCGAGCCCGTGACCCTCGACGTCGCGGCCGCCAAGCCGCTGCTCGAGCTCGGCGCCGTCGAGCACGTGGACCCTGCCGCGCCGGCCGATCCGGCCAGCAACTAGGTCCACATGGCTGACCCGATCGCCGGGACCAGCTCCAGCCGGCGCGTCGCGGCACTACCGCGGCGCGTTGCGGCTGCCGGGCCCGGCGGCGGGGCCTAGCGCGAAGCGGAGTATCCTTGAGCACCTACTGCACCCAGCAGGACCTCGTGGTCCGCTTCGGCCTCGCGCACCTTCTCCTGCTTGCAGACCGCGACCAGGACCAGGTGCTCGACGCCGACGTGGTCGCGCAGGCGATCGCCAGCGCCAGCGCGGAGATCGACCTGGCAGTGCGCGGGCTCTACGCCGTGCCGCTGTCGCCGGTGGATCCCGTGATCGTGGACATCGCCTGCGATCTCGCGCTGCTGCGCCTGTACGTGGCGCCGACCAACCTGCCCGAGGGCGTGTTGGAGGCGGCCAAGGTCGCCCGCGCGCTGCTCACCGAGATCGCCGCTGGCCGACGTGACCTGACGGCTGCACGCATCAGCGTGGCCGCGGGTCCTGCTACCAACGACGTCCTCACGGCCGCGGACGATCCGATGTTCACCCTAGACGGGCTGAAGGGCTTCTGATGGCCGGGGTCAGCGCCCGCCTGGAGTTCAACAGCGCCCCGCTGTCGGCGCTGCTCGCGCGCCTGCACGATGCGGCCAGCGAGAAGCGCCCCGTGCTGGACGCGGTCGGCGGCATCCTCGAGGCCAACACCAAGCATCGCTTCGAGACCGGCAAGGGGCCGGGTGGCGCGTCATGGAAGCAGTCGCTGCGGGTCCGCCTGTTCGGCGGACAAACGTTGCGCGACCACGGCAACCTCATGGCCTCGATCTCCTACCAGGTCACGGACGACGCCGTGGAGTGGGGAACCGCCGACCGGCGCGCCCGCATCCACCAGTTCGGCGGCACGATCGTGCCGAAGGGGCCGAAGGGCCGGCTGGTGTTCAGGCTGCCAGGCCTGCCCGCGGCCGAAGCGTCCGGCGACGATGGCCTGCGCTTCGCGCGCAAGGTGGTGATGCCGGCGCGCCCGTTCATCGGCTTCGACGCCGACGACGAGCGCGACGTGATCGATGCGGTGGCGGCACGCCTCAAGGCGATTGCCGCGCAGCCGCCAGCAGGCGCGGCATGAGCGACCTCGTGCAGCTGGCGATCCCGCGCCTCAGGACGGTCGGCACGCTCCACTATGTCGCGGGCCTGCTGGCGCTCAACGCGCTGCAGCAGCCGCCGATCGACAAGATGCCGGCGGCCTTCGTGCTGCCGCACGAGAAGACGGGCTACGGCGCCAGCGGGCTGCTGGCCAGCGTGCGGCAGACCGGCCGCGAGAACCTCAGGGTCGTGCTGATGATCGCCGCCCGGGCACCCCAGGGCGATGACGTCGTGAACCCGCTGCAACCGGTCGAGGACGCCGTGATGACCAGCCTGCTGGGCTGGCAGCCGGATGCGGACCAGGGCGCGCTGCTGTTCGGCGCGTCGCGCCTGCTCGATGTGCAGCCGACCTTCTTCACCAGCGAGATGGTGTTCTTCCGTGACCACACGGTCCGAGCCTGACGGTCGCGCAACTAGGGAGACGAGACGATGTCACGAGAGCAGCAGCCGGAGTTCCCCAAGTCGGGCGGCTCCTACGAGCGCCAGCCGGACCAGTCGCTGAAGCTGGTCGAAGCGCCGGACGTGCCGGTGGCCGACGAACCGCACCCCACCGCGCCGGCCGCGCCGGCCACGACCGCCGAACAGGAGTAACCGATGGGCATTCGCTTCGAACGCAAAGTCGTTCTCGCCAAGATCGAGACCACCTACGGCACCGACCCGACGCCGACCGGCGCGGCCAACGCCGTCCTGTTGCGCGGCGTCGACATCGACATCGCCCAGGGTGAGCGACTGCCGCGCGACGTCCTGCGTACCGGGCTCGGGCAGCTGGGCACGCTGCTGTTCGGCCGCCGGGTGACGCTCACCGCGACCGTCGACCTGGCCGGTTCCGGCGCCGCCGGCACCGCGCCGGCCTGGGGGCCGCTGATGCGCGCCTGCGCGCTCGCCGAAACGGTCACCGCCGGCACCCGTGTCGACTACACGCCGGTCGACCAGGGCTTCGAGAGCGTGGCGATCTACTTCAACCTCGAGGGGTCTCGGACCATCCTGCTGGGTTGCCGTGGCTCGGCGAAGCTGATGCTGCCGAAGGGCAAGCTGCCGCAGATCCAGTTCTCGCTCACCGGCCTGTGGGTGTCGGACACCTCGGTCGCCTACCCGTCGCAGACGCTGACGGCATGGAAGGACCCGCTGCCGGTCAGCAAGGCCAACACGCCGACCTTCACGATCGACGGTCAGGCCGTGCAGGGCAGCAACGTCGAGCTCGATGGCGGCCTGCAGGTCGGCTACCGCGAGCTGATCAACCTGCGCGAGATCGTGGTCGAGGATCGCCTGCCGACCTTCTCGGCCACGATCGAGGAACTGCCGCTCGCGACCAAGAACTTCTTCGCGCTGATGTCGGGCGCCAACGTGGCGCTGGCGCTCACGCACGGCACGGTCGCCGGCAACATCATCCAGCTCGCCTCGAGCACGCTGCAGGTCCAGGACGTCAAGCGCGCCGAGGACCAGAAGATGGCGATGCTCAACATCACCGCCATGCTCAAGGTCGGCTCGCCCGACTTCACCATCAGCGCGCTCTGAGGAGCCACCGGGAGACCGATCATGTTCGTGTTCAAAAAGGTGTTCCCCTTCACCACCGCGGTGAAGGTGCCGGAGGGCGTCGTGCCAGGGTTCGAGTTCAAGGCACGTTTCGTGGCGCTGCCGCAGTCCCGCCTCGACCAGCTGCTGGCCGAGCGCCCGGAGCGGGCCGACGAGGCGATCGCGCGCGAGGCCTTCAAGGGCTGGCTGGATGGCGAGTTGCTCGACGAGGCTGGCGAGCCGCTGGCGCCGACCGAGGAGAACATTGCCGCCGTGATCGATCAGCCCTGGCTGCGCGGTCCGATCATGCAGGCCTACTTCGGCATCGTGAACGGCTGGCGCGAAAAAAACTGACGCGCGCGGCGCGTTGGTGGGCCGGCGATCGCACCAGCCCCGACGACGCCGCGCGGAAGGTCGAACGCAGTTCGATCGCCGACGAGCTCGTGGCGCTCGGTGGCGATCCCCAGGCGGTGATGGAGACATGGACCGGCAGGAGCGACACTTCGGACGAAGACTGGCTGCATGCCGTCGAGAACGGCCGGCTCGTGTTGCCGGCCGAGATCGAGCCGTCGGTCCGTGCGTTCACGCTCTGCGCCACGCAGTGGCGATGGATCGCCACTGCGTGGGACCGGCCACGTCGGGTCGGCCTGGACTATGCGGCCGCTGCAGCGGCGTTGCGCATGGCGCGCCTAAAGGTGACGCCCGCTCTGTTCGAGGACCTGCGCTTCCTCGAGGCCGAAGCCCTGCAGGTGCTGGCGCAGTGAGCGTCGCGCGACACTACGCCTGGAGGTCCGCGTGACCGACTTCGTTGTCCAGGGCCGGCTCACGCTCGACGCCTCGCAGTTCGAGGGCGCGACCAGGTCGGCCGCGCGCGCGACCGAGGAGCTGAAGAAGGGCACGGCGCAGGTGCCGGCGCCGGCTCTGCCGGACATCGATCCGGCCGCGCGCCGCTACAGCCAGTCGTCGAAGGTGCTGGGCGAGGCCAACGACAACGTCGCCGCCTCGGTCGACCGGGTGACCCGTCAGCTCACGAACTTCCAGCGCACCCAGCTCAGCTTCCAGCTGAACGACGTGTTCACCCAGCTGGCCAGCGGCCAGGGCGTGGTGCGCACCGCGGTCCAGCAGGGACCGCAGATCACGCAGATTTTCGGAGGGCTGGGCAACACGCTGCGACTGATCCCGGTACCTGCGCTCGCCGCCGCCGCCGCCATCGCCGCCGTCGCCCTGCCGATCGGCATCGTCGGCTCGCGCGCGGCGGCCGAAGCTTCGCAGGTTCGCCAGTTCAACGTCGCGCTGGCCGCCATGGGACGCCAGGGCGAGGTGACGGCCGACCAGCTGGGCGGCGTGGTCGATCGCATGCGCCAGGCCGGCACGGCCCGCGAGGATGCACGCGCGGTCGTGACCTCGCTGCTGCGCAATCCGGACGTGCCGGCCGACCAGATCGGTCGCTTCAGCCGTCTCGCGCCGGACCTCGCCGCGGCCATGGGCACGGGCGTGGGCGATGCGGCGCGGCAGCTCGGCGAGCTGGCGAGCGGCGGCTACGACGCCATCATGAAGCTCGACCGCGCGCTCGGCGGCTTCCTGAGCGTCTCGCAGCGCGACAATATCCGCCTGCTGGCCGAGCAGGGGCGCCAGTCCGAGGCGCTAACCATCGCGCTCGGCGCCCTGGAGACCCGCGTCACTGGCCTGCGCGACCGCGGCCTATCGCCGACCGAGAAGTCGGTGAACAGCCTCTCGGCATCGTGGGACCGGCTGGTCACCGCCATGTCGAAGGGCATCGTGGCAAAGGTCACGCTGCAGGTGGCGCAGGCCGTGGTCGGCGGCGCGGCCTGGGTGGCCGAGAACATCGGCTTCACGCCCACCAAGCCCGAGGACGCCGCGCGCGATGCCTTGGCCATTGCCGTTGATCGCCTGGAGAAGTTCAACCAGGCGACCAAGAACTACCGCAGCCAGGATGCCGAGGTCACCATACCGGGCTTCGGCTTCGGTGCGCCCAACTCGATTCGCGCCCAGCTCGAGGCATTGGTCGAGAAGGCCCGCAGCGAGGTAGAGCGTCTCGACCGGGCAGCGGGGCGGATCGAGGATGCGGCCGCCCAGCGGCCGACGGCCGAGGGCCTGCCGCCGGTCGGCATTCCGTATTCAACCGCACCGGCGATGCGCGAAGAGGTGACCCGGCTGCTGTCGGACCTCGACAAGCAGCAACGTGTCGCGACGGCCGCGCCTGGAGATCGCCCGCGCCTGCAGGCCGAGATGCAGGCCGAGACGATCATCCGCGAGCGCAACCTCAACACGCTCGAGGCCGAGGCCCTGAAGCGCCGCATGGTCGGCGCGGCGATCGCCGAGCAGGCCGCCGCCACGGCCCGCCAGATCGAGGCGCTGGCATCCGAGGCCCAAGCCTCGCTGATGGTGGCCGATGCCTATGGGAAGTCCCGGGAGGCCGGCCTGCGTGCCGTTGCGGTCCAGCAGGCGCACTCCGCTGCACTCGCCGGCCAGATCATGTCGGGCGAGGAAACCGCCTTCGCGCAGATCATGCTGGAGAAGCAGGCCGGCGCGGCGATCGCGACACAGGCGGAGAAGAACCGGGCCTACGCCGACGAGATCGAAGGCATGCGCCGGGTGGCCGCCGCAGAGAAGATTTCGAGCGAGGCGGCGCGCGAGGCCGAAGCGGCCAACAAGGCGGCGGCCGTGGCCGAGGCACTACGCGCGTCCGCGGCCGCGACGAACAGCCCGGTGCTGATCGAGAAGGCCCGGCAGCAGGCCGAGGCCTATGCCGACCTCACCCGTCAGCAGCTGCAGGTCGATCGCCAGCGAGCCGGCAACCAGCTCAACGTCCAGTTCGACCCGCAGGTCGGACTGCAGCAGCGCATGGCGGGCCTGCGCACGCTCCAGCAGCAGGGCGTGCTGACCGAGCGCACGGTCGCCGAGGCGACCCGGCGCTACCAGCAGGAAGCGCTCGATGCCTCCCGTGATGCCACTGATGGCATGCAGGCGGGTCTGAGCCGCTACGCCGACGAGGCCTCGAACGCTGGCCGCCAGGTCGCCGACGCCATGTACCAGAGCTTCCAGCGCATGGAGGACGCGCTCGTTCAGTTCACCACGACTGGCAAGCTCGACTTCGCCAACCTGGTCAACTCGATGATCGCCGACCTCGCACGGCTGGCCATCCGCCAGTCCATCACGGGGCCGCTCTCCAGCGCGCTCGGAAGTGCTCTCGGCGGCATCGGCGACTGGCTGTTCGGCTCCAGCGGCAGCGCTGCCAACGGCACCGCTGTCGCCAAGGGGTCCACGCCCGTGTTCGAGCCGAGTATCTGGTCGACCACCAGCAAGCATGCCGGCGGGTTCGTGGGTGATGCCGGGCCCAGCCGCGACCTGCCGTCCTGGCTGTTCGCCGGCGCCCGCCGCTACCACACCGGCGGCATCGTGCTCGGCGCAGACGAAGTGCCGATCATCGCGCGGCGCGGCGAGCGGGTGCTGACGCAGGAAGAAGCGGCCGGCTACGGCAAGGGCGGCGGCAAGACCGAGATCCACATCCACACGCCCCAGGGCATGCAGGCGCGCCAGCAGAGCACGCCGACGGCCGGTGGCGGCGAAAGCATCATGGTCATGTTCGAACGGGTCGAAACCCAGATCGCGCAAGGCATCATCGATCGCCGCGGTCCGGTCTCGGGTGCCCTGCAGCAGGTCTACGGCATGCAGCCGATGGGCCGGACGTGATCGCCGTGCTGACCCAACTCCGGAGCTGAACGATGTCCCATATCAAGCGCGACCTGGTGCAGGAGACCAGCAACTCCGTCGGCTTCGGCGACATGGTGCTTCTGGGCGCTCCCATCCGTCGCAGGACGTTCGACTCGGAGATGGATGATGGCGCCACTGCCTGGGTCCTTTTCGAGCACGACACGACAGGCGAGTACGAGCTCTGCCTCGCCACCTTCGGCGCGGCCGGCAACCTGCTTTCGCGCGGCACTATCCTGCGGTCGAGTGCGGGTGGCGCCAGAGTGAGCTTCTCGGTCGGCGCCAAGACAATCTCGCTTGTCGCACCAGCGTCGAAGATGCTCGTAGAGGACGACAACGGCGATGTGAGCTTGACGCGCAATCTCACGCTGCGCGGCGCGTACACGAGCACGGCCGGAGCCACGAAGGGCCTTGTCTCGATGGAAGGCGGCGACGCCACGAGGACAGGCTATGTCGGCTTCTACCAGAAGAACTCGGTCCGTCAGGGCTACGTTGGCTTTGCCACGACCGGCATGAGCTATGTCGCGGATAGCGGTGCGCACGGCTTCACGGCGTATGGCGTGACCTCCGGTGCGTTCGGTGAGTTCTGGGGCTCTGCCGACAATCAGCTCTACCTCCGTTCCACCAATGCCTCGACCGGAAACAATGCGGTCGCTGGCTTCTTGTGCGACCTCGCAAATATCGGCAACGCCTACACGTTCGTGTCAGCCAAGAAGAACTCGGGAACGCCATTCGGCTGTATTGAGACCGGCGTAGGAATGACGGCTGGTCTCTACTACCAAGTCGGCTACGCCAGCGGCGCGCACGTCTGGACAATCGGGGCTGGGCAAGTCCTTGTGATGACCCCGACGATTTTCCGTCCAGGCACTGACAATGGGCAGTCGATGGGCCATGCATCCTATCGGTGGTCGGTGATCTACTCCGCGACCGCTGCGATCAACACGTCGGACGGCGAGACGAAGGTCCGCAAGCGTTCGGGGATCGACGCCGAGCGCCGCGCCGCCCGCCGCATCCTCGACAAGGGTCCCGTCTTCTACCAGCTCGCCGAGTCTGTCGCCGAGAAGGGTGACGCCGCCCGCATCCATGTCGGCTATGTCGCTCAGGACGTGCGCGACGCGCTGGAAGCCGAGGGACTCGATCCGTGGCGGTATGGCTTCCTCTGCGCCGATCCTGTCATGGCGACCGAGGAATACTCGGTCGCGGTCGAGCGGCCGAAGGTCCGCAAGGTCAAGGCCACCGAGCGCGCCGTCGAGGTGGTCGACGGCAAGCCGGTGCTGGTCAC
>Ga0102832_1001446_pt1 | contig 18343 bp, 7 predicted proteins | sample EBPBio282013_DNA_FD_88942 | JGI IMG/M metagenome (GOLD analysis project Ga0102832, IMG submission 88942) | Wastewater treatment Type I Accumulibacter community from EBPR Bioreactor in Madison, WI, USA - Reactor 2_5/28/2013_ DNA (Illumina Assembly) | ecosystem: Engineered > Bioreactor > EBPR >...
AAGGGGTTACCATGTCTACTTTTCTGTCCAAGACTATCAAAATATCGTTATCTTCTTATCTCTCCTAAATTTAAGAAAATGAGCTTCTTCTGGCTTATAAATGTTCTAATATGGATTTGGCTGATTTTCCCTTACCTAAAATGTTTTTGAATGACCCTCGCATGAATTACAATTTTAACAAACTTTCGACCATACAACATTCAGATTCGATTGAGGTTAAATGTTGGGGTAACTCTAAACTGAAGAGAGATTAAGTGAAGGGAATAAAGTTAAAATCGAGTTTTTTTATTTTAACTTTCTACCATACTCCCATTCTTTTCAGTTCCTCTTCGCAGAGATAGTCAACAGCAGGTACAAAATACAGAAAGTATTATTTTTTTATAAATCTTGATTCATTGTGCAAAATAATTGAGGCGATTGTACTCATGGATTGAGGTCGAGCATAAATTAGAAACATAACATTTGTAGCTGGTTCATTATCAATAGCTTTGGGATCATCAACAAATGAATAAATTTTGTCACAAATTCCAGTTGTTTAGAACTTGAAGTCAAAGATAAAGTTGATTATGTTGAGAATTTATTGATGTCCATACAGACATTTAGGTGTTGATAAGTGATTGAATTCATTTTTAATTCTGGTCTGAAGTATCTCTTTGATCAGTTAAGATTAAATTTCTGGGGGCGATTATGGAGATAAGGACATATTTGAAAAAAGAAACTATTTGTAATTTTGGTTTTTTATATTTGAGATAGATTTGAATCTAAATTTGGATTATAGACCAAATTTATTAATCATTAAAAAAAGCATCAATGAACATTAATTAATTTGAAATGATGATTAACAGCAAATTGTTTAAATAAAATGATAAAAAATAAAGCATTTAAATCATCACGAATGATTTTTATTGATTTGGAATTTATCAAGCTATTACTTATTTTGTTTTCATATCTATTTAAATACTATAATTTAGATTTATCTTTTTTCATTGTTTTACCAACTCCATTGGTCTTTAGAAAAACAGTTCTTTAGAAGATGAAAATCTTTGTGATGACTTATATTAAAGGAGATGAATGAGATTCAATAAATCAAATAAATTGTTGTTCCTCATCCTCATCATCGTCTTAGTCATCGCTGTTCTCATCCTCCTCCATTTCGTTACTGTTCAGCGAACTCTCGCTACCGAGTTCCTCTTCGTCATCTGACAAGTCCTGTATCTACTCGATCATGTATTCTTGTAAGCCCTATTATAAAGACTCGTCTATCATTTATGACTCTGTCTCTCCTGAGCTCCATATTATTACTTACTTATACCCGCTCATCATCAAATTGTCCTCAATGATGAATGTGCCTTCTCCCATCCATTATCTGTACTTGTTTATGGTCACATTTTACATAATGTTTCCATTCATATTTCCATTAATTTAATTTTAATCTCTCATTTTGTTTTATTTATTGACAACATCAAGTACTTATTAAACACTCTTTTATCCTTAAATTTTAGTGCCATACTCAATATCGTTCCAATCAAACCTTTTTACAAATAAAATTATTAAAAAAAACCCTTTTCAAAACCTAATATCAAGCAAAAGATCCATTGCGATAAATTTAAATTTTATCTTCAGTAGACATCAAGCAAAAGAGAATATCAGGATGAATTAAAAAAAGTAATAAATAATCAGTTGGAAGGACGTTTTTGCATTTTCACAGTATTTTTTTTATTTTGTGATAATCGAAAAGTCTCAGCAAACTTTTTCCTTTTTTATTTCCTCAACAAATCTTCAATCGAAGGATATGTTGAAATCGTTTGCTTGCGTTCGCCTTCCTATCGCTTTTGATTCTGATTGACATTTGTTTCTATTGATGATTAGCAGCCCATTTTCTTCTCTTTCTATAATTTTATTATGAGGTTAATTAATTCTTCTATTTTAAAACCTATAAAATTCATTTAATATCATTTGTACCGTAAAGAATACTCAGTACCATTTCTTAAAGGCTCTAAAATAGTTATTCTAACAAATAACAAAGAAAGAGTGTTCAAAATGGCTTTTTATTTAAATGACAGTATTTTAGTTTAAAAATTTGAAGTGATTTCTTTTCTATCGTCAATGAAACCTATAATTCGATATTTTCGACTAAAGTAAGGAATATAAACATAAATAGGAAATAAAAGGATAAAAACCCATTACATTCACTTCCTATCGATTAGTTTGTTTTAAAATTAAGGAAATCATTTGGAAAAAAAAAGAACAAAAAAGTGACTTATAATAAATTTAAGCCTGTTGATTTAAGGGATAAATTTTTTATGCCTTTTATTTGGATTTTTTAATAAAGAAATATCCATTGTTTGATAAAGATGATTGATGAAAGGTAAAAGTGAAGATGTTTTATTTGATTTAATGAGTTTGTGGGAATTTCGAGGATAAAAAATGAACTTTTATTTTAGTTTTATATATGAATAAAAGTTAAAGAATTTTATTAAAATAAATTGATCAGACTTATTAAAGGAATTTTTATTAAGAATAGATTGAAATTATTCGAATTTAAAGTTAAGAAAAGCAGATAAATTATAAAAATAATGACTTGACTTGTTTTTATAAACTAAAAAAGGTCATGTTATTAAAAATGAATTAAGTAAATAAAGAATTTAGAAATATTTTCAAACCTTTTTTCTTTAATCCCCAAGTAAACTCACGAAATAATCATAAAATCATCCCAAAACAGTCCTTAAAGTTTGAAATAAAAACATGCATTACACACCTTACTAATACCATAAAGTTTAACAATAATTTCTGCAGTAATTCAAACTCAGATCTGAAGAGTTTTATGATCATAATGTCAACAACTAAAGTCTAATTTAATACAAAAAACTCATCAATCTCATACAGTCAAACAGAAAGGAAACCCTCAAAAAGAAACAAAGACTCACAATTGTCAAATAAAAACAATTATCTTCTTAACTTGATACAGTAATCTCTTTAGTAAAATAATAACAAAACAATTAATTTGAATAAGAAGAAGAGGATTTTCAAAATGGCTTTTATCTTACTGAAAACATTCAGACTTCAATGAAAAAACCTTACTAATCTTAAAAAAAAGAAAATATTACTCTTTCTCAAGCAAAATCAATAACTTCCAGACTAAAGCAATCAACCATAAATATTCAGTCAAGAATTATGGGTTCCTAAACAAACGAAAATCTTAATCTTGACTCAATTCAGGATCGTATTTACACGCAGTATAATGTTTTGGAATCTTTAAGTCATGAATAATCACAAGTCCAGGAGTCAATATTTTGTTTTAAACGAAGAATCAGCGATCTTCAGTAATAATTATCAGCTCAAAACATGAGGTGGAAGGAAATTGAAAGACTATTTGTCGAAAATAACAATGAAATGGTACATAATTACATTAATTTTAGATGCATGTAAAATATACGAATCAAGAAGTAAAGTCGGCATTTACAAAAACAAAAAAGCATTTTAATCTCGATCTTTAAGGCCGTAAACAAATCCAACAAAAGTTTTCATAAACAAACAAAGTTAATTTTGAACAAAGCATTGTAAACTACATTTATCTTCAGGTACCTTTTTTATTATTTTGAGAAAATGAGACAGAAAATTAATTAACAATAAAAATAATTAATTTAGTTGTATGAGAAAAAGGAATAACTCGACGACAAGTAGAAAAAATACCAATAAATTTATGAAAAAGAGCAGTAGTTTTTAAAAGTTTATGACACCATAATCAAAATAAACCCAAATAACTTTATTAAAGACAGGGTTATTTCCATTTTGGAAAAGTCGTTCGATTAATTTGAAGATCATAATGAAAATAAAAAGATTTTTAAATCTTTAAAAAGCACGAAAAAGCTGAAGTTGAAATCAAAAAACTCTTTTAATCTTCTCAATTAATCTCTGAATAAAGAGTAATCTCTTACCAGTATTGTTAACTCTCTTATTGATTTGTTTAAAAAGCTAAAGCATGAGTCAGTTCAAAAAGCGAGTGAGTTTAAAATTCTCATTTCCTAAAAAGATTAAAAAGAGAAGTAACTTTCAAGAATTTTAGAAAAAGTCAATTCAGTAAATGATTTTTATGAGTAATAAATTCAACCTAAAAGTGAAGGAAATAGGACTGAATTGAACAAATCAATAAAAAAATCAAAGTAAATCCAATAAAAATGTCAACTTATTAACACCATCACAATCAATATCGAGGAAAGAATTGCTTTTTGTCTCTCTAAATATCTAATCTTAGTATAGAAGGTTATCAGATCGTTTCTAAAACGTGATAAAGAATCTGTAAACTTTTTTCAAAATCTCCTTAAAAAGACCTTTCAAGTTCCTAAACTGTTTAAAATCTTAAAAAACCAAAAATATTCGGAAAATTCGGCATTGGAAGATGGCTAACTTCACATTTAAGACTCTCGCAATTTACTTATCAACAGCTTTTAAAATTGGTAAAACTACATCGATTACATTTACATTCTTCATGAATCACAGTACATCCAAAATTATCTTTCTTAAAGGAAATTATTTAAAATTTTCAAAAGAATTATCAAAACGAAATTAGTTAATAAACAAATACCAACTTAAATAATATTTTAAAAAGCCATAACACAGACATTTGAGGAAAGTCAATAATATGAGGAAAGTCAATAATATCATTTACTCAAAATAAGAACACTTTTGGAAATCTTGAAAGAACTTTGCAGTTACATTGAAAAGGTGAAAAACGGCTCTGTCAAAATTCACTGTACGATAAGTTATGAAACTTTCCATAAACTTTAAGAGACAAACCAAAATTAAGAGGCAAGTAAAAATCCCTCTCAAAAATAACTGATAAGAAGCAGCAGCAACAGCAAAAGTAAAAATTCACTCAATCAAAAGACACTTCCTTTTATCGCCAATACCCCGATAAAAACGTAAAAAAATGTTTATCGATAACAATAAATTTTTCACACTTTTTCATCGACTCAAAAACATCTTCAGCCAAACAATCCAAGTTAATTAAATTTTATGTCAAAGCTGAAGAAAAGGAAACAATTGGGTTCAGTTCTTAACATTCACGATTTTTACGAATAAATGAGAGAGGAAATGCAAAAAGTTCATAAAATGTCTTTGAATTGAAGACAAAAATAATATTTTACATTTTTCAATTTTCTTTTAATTTCAATATAAGTTTTTATTCAACTAAAATAAAGATAAAGTATAAGAAAGTACAAACTATTAAGCAAATAAAGTTTTTAACGCAATTTAAAAGTTAGTTCATTCATGGCTAAATTCTTTTTTTCTTTGTTTTCAGATTTTTCATCAACATTTTTCTGTAAACATCCTTGAAATTGCATTCTATGTTTTACTTGTCTCTTTGGAGAGGCGAAATGGATTTCTTTGATTTTATGCTTATGGAGCTCTTCTTCAAAGGTGAGCATGAACTGCTTACTTCATAGTCAGGAGAAATTCCTCTTACTTTACGACTCTCTTAATATGGTGAATAAATCTCATTATTGGAATGTTTGGAACGAGAGGATCTTTCAGTAAGCAAGTTATTTTCTGATCTTTTTTCTCTCAGAATCAGGATTGGTTTATTGACCAAAGATTTCCTACTTTATAAATGGGACTTTTTCAGAAGTTTATTGTAATTGATTTACAGCTCTTAAAAGTTTTGGTTTGCAAGGTAGACGAGATTTTTAAGAAATTTAGTTTATTTTTGACAACCTTACAATTGATTCTTTAGGTCAGTATTCTCATTAAAGATTGATTCAAATTATGCAGATTTTTGTTTGTACTGATCGCTAAGTTGGTAATACGTGTTCCACAAGTCTTTTTGTTACTCATCCAGTTTGATTAAAGCTTCGAGAAGTTAATCTGTTCCTCTTTTCTATTTTGCCAGTTGTTACTCAATCAGTAAATTTCTATGTTACAGTTGTTCTTTGCTTTTGATTATTTCATCGATACCTGTGGTTATTTGGAATACGATTTGAGATTGGATTTTAGTCAAACCAGTAGCTTGGAGCTCTTTAATTAATTGCGAAATTAGTGAGTTTTAGGTTGTGTGGAATTATGAATTTTTTACAGATAAATTTGCAGACTGACTGGAGTTTTCTTTGTCCATTGATGACGATTAAGGTTCACTTGCGCTCAGAATGACACTTAATCTTCCTGAAGACTTGATGGATTTGTAAGCAGTAGGATTGGTGGTTTGTAAAAGATTGATGAAATTTCTCAATTAAAATTTTATATCGCTGACTTGTTGAGGTGATTCGTGATTGGACATTTTATCGATTTTTTATTAATTGATGGAGTTAATCGTTATTATAGTCGTTAGGATTTATGATTTATTTTTTTATTTTTTTGTTTAAAAATTGGAGATTTTAGATTAAGAACTTAAATCTACTTTTTTGTTCATCTTAAGATTTTATAATTAGTTTTAAGGAAATCTATCAAAATTGAAATAAAAAATCTTAAAATCATTCAGTTAAACCTTATTTTTCCTTTCTCACTTAATTTCCAATTAACTAACAATTTTCACCCACTTTTTGGTGAACATATCGCTATCTTTTATTGATTGTTATATTTTAGAGTACATATCGGTAACTGTTGACGTATATTTTGATCTGAACTATTAAAGACATTTTTATCTTTCTTCATAAATTGCTTTTTGACGCCATGTTTTAAATGTCTCAATTTCTTTGGATACAGTAACATTTTAATTTTGTTGAGGCATGTCATTACCTGGTTTTTTAGCTTCTTTCTTTGCACCTTTTTTATTATCTTTAGTTGCAGGTTCTTAGACTTAAGCCTTTTTGTAAATAAACTTTTTGTCATCAAAGTTGATGATTGTGAAGTCAATTCCTTGCCATTTTTTACTGAGATTTCTTTCACTTGATGAGTCGATTGACAATCCTTTTTGTTTCATTACCATTAATTTCTTAATGTTCAGTTTTGGTTTATTTTATTCGTCATCTTAAATTAAAATAATAATTACCTCCGTTTACTTTAATGAAGTCTTCGAACAAATACAAAGAGTCGGCATACTGAATGAGAAATTAGTAATTGTTAATCAGACATGATATGAAAGTTGAACCATTAGCAAAGTGTGAAGATTTAAACTCATCCCTTATGTTATTGATAGATTTGGTAAATTATGACTGACGGGAAAGTTCTCTTGAATTGAGTTCTTTAAGTTAATCTTGACATTTAGGATTGGCCAAGTTAGGTCTGAGAAGCCTTAAATTTTCAGCTCTTTCTTTATCCTGTCTTTGTATGTAATCCTAAAACTATCTCAATACTTTGTGATAACTCTTGTTATTTTATTTAAGGAAATAGTTGCCTATTTTATAGAAAAAGAGGTTCCCTATTTCAGCCACAAAATCATTGAGTCTGATACAGCTTTACCTCAATTATCTGACGGAGTTTTGTCGAAAATCTTCAGAAGATTGTTTCATTTGTTGAATGTATTTACGAAGAAAATCAGGAAGTTTATCGGCTCCTGTCAAATATTTTGCCTTGTCTCCGACATAAATTGTCCTTGATTAATCCGAAATGATTTTTTAAATGTCGAGTACAAATTTTGAGAAAGGTTTTTCTTATTTTTGTTCTCCCAATGGACCAAGATTTTTTAGTTCCTCTTCAATGAGTTTTTTGTCCTATTAAACGGATGTAACTGTAGATTCTGCAAGACTTTCATCATAATTAACTCTTGGCATTGGTTTCACTTTAAGGTCTTTTTTTAGTGCTTCAATATGCTTGGAGTATCTTTCTATGCAAGTGAACAAAGTCATAAGTTGTTTTCTCCATTTGAGAGTTTCAGGTCTTGATTATGCTTTAAATCCTTGTGAGTTTTATTTTTGATAAATTTCGATTAATGATTACAACTGTTTAGTGATACTGAGTTGAGCTTGTTAGCATTTATTCATTTCCAGTCTGATTTTTTACTGAGCTGTTCTTTTTGGTTTACCGTATACTTTTCCTGTTCCTTACTTGGCTGATAGTTCTTAAATTTGAGCAGAGTATTATTTTTATATTTTTTCCAACAGTTACTTTCTCCTTTTTTCACATTGTTAATTGATTTCTTTTGCCTTTTATTCTCTTTTGGATTATTGAGTTTTTAACTGAGCAGTAATTTAATTCATCATTTCTTCATACCATTTTATTTCTTCTTCTGAATATTCGCCTCCATCTTTCATCAACTTTGATTATTTGATGAAATCTTTGTTTTTTTATAGCAAGATTTCTACTTATATTTTAGACAAATGGTTCAATTCAGCTACAATTTGATTCAATTATTGGCCAAATTTGTTTGAGTTTTATCGTGCCTTACTGAGTATTCCTTGAAGTTAGGACAGGTTTTTTCCTTGAGGCAATTTTTATCTGAGTTACTTTTGGGCTTGATTGTGAGTCTTTAAGTTATTGAGTCCTTTTTCAAGGAGGAAATTAAATCTCTCAGTCTGAAGGTCCATTTTTTATCTGACGGTTCTTGCATATTTTTCATACCTTTTCTTATGGTTTGTAATCTCCCCTGATCTTTTAATGAAAATTTCAGCTTACAATTATCCTTTCAATGAGTAATGCCTTTTTAATCGATCGTCAAGCATTGTTAATGATTACTCCATCAGATCTTCGTCATGTTTTGATGCTTAATCTGAAATTCTGGCTTTTTTGGTGCTGATATTTTCAAAGACTTTTTCTCTCAGATTGAGAAGTAATGAAGAGACTTCTGAGATTGTCAAAAGGGTTGTATTTGTAGTTATTGACTGTCCTACAGTATTTTTTACTGGTTAAGGTAATTTGTCCACTGCCAAAATATTTTCTGTTGAAGATTAATTGTGACTGTTTATTTGTGGATTTTATTATTTTTTCTCACTCTACTCTTTAGAAGGTTAATAAAAATCAGAAGCCATTTGTTACAAAGATTTATAAACCAACCAGGTATTTCCTGAACCTGTTTTAATTTATTAAATTTTCTTTTAACCCATTTGATTTAATATCACTTTTTTCCTTTACTAAATTTATGCAGCAAGTTTTTTAGGGTCTTTAGGTTTTGGTGCTGGTGGGACTTTTCCACCGTTCTTTTTTATCAATTAAAGTTGTTTTTATTCTTCTTATTGTTTTTTCTTATCTTCTTCTTCGATTCTTTTCATGGCTTATCTCTCAGCATCTTGTTTGTTTCTTTAAATCAGTTCGTTTCTTTTGGTTTATTCATAGAGTTGGAAAATGAAGGCAATTTTGGCTTCAAATGATTGCATAAACTTTTCAATAATGGCAGGTCGAGCTGCAGTAAGATTTTTGTTATCTTAATGGGTTTTCCTGTAGGCTTTTTCGATTTCGTCAATTTTTTAGAAACACTTTTTTTAAATATCTTCCAATTTAAGATGATGGAGACTTTCTCTTAATTATCTTTTAAGCTGTTATAATTAAATGTTGAGTTTTTACACAAGTTATTAGTCATCGTCAAGTATTTTGGCTTTTTAAAGTTAATGCTTTTGATTTAAAGAGGAGAAATCTTTGGCGAAATCGTCATTGGTTTGTGAAATGTTGAGGAAGAATTGGTAGAGATTTTGAAGGAGAGTGTTTTATTTTTAATCATTGAGTTAAGCATATGATGCAGCCTGTTTCATCAGTTATTGAGCTGTATTGTTATTTTTATCGACCATAGGTTTGAATTTGTCTTCAATCATTTGGTTGATTTCTTACTCAGTGTGGTTCTGAATATATTTGAGTCTATTTTAGAGATGCTGGATAAGTTACTGATGTTTATCTTTGCTTTATTGATATTCTTACATAAGTCTCTTGACGAGATCATCCAATTTAGTATCGAACTGATCATTAACTGACTTAACTAATTACTGCCACTTCTCGATGTTTGTCTTTCGTAAACTATCGACATGTTCTTAAAGAATCAAAGACTAAAGACACTACTTTTTCCTTTTATGGTTCTATTCTTGCAATGCTATCAATTATGTATAAAGTTTTTGACGACTTTTACAGTTTAGGTAAGGCTCACTGTTGATTGCTTACTCAAAACTAGAAATCTCATAATTCTCCTTTATTTCTCTCCACCTTTTTATCACATTGTCAGTCTTCTCTCTCATCATCGCATTTTTCTGCTACTGACCTTAAGACAACTTTCCAATCGATTCTTTATACTTCAAGTAAAACTTTTCCTACAATTCGCTTATCTCTTGCTTTTCCTTACTTTAAATTTATCTCGCCTCATCTTACAATACGAATGCAATATCGACCAATTTCAATCTCAAAAATTCACATGTTTATTATACCACAGTACCTCGACTCGTTCTGATTCTTTACAACTCTTCAAAAGTTTGTTACAACTTTTACTTGCTGCCTGTCTGATATGAAAATAACTCAGTTTAAATTTCATCCAAAAGTTATTTCTACCTGCCTAAAAGATACTCATCTGATTGAGCATTTAAAAATCCTAACATTTGTTGTTATTTTATGGACAAGACTTGCTGACAATCGTTATAAAGAGACTCGTAAATTTATTGTAAATTATCCTTGTAATCTTCGAGATCCTCCTTAAAATTGTTATACGCTTCAATGTGCTGTTATCTACGACGCAATTTTATATTTTCGATCATGTTTTTTGTCTTTTCCCTTGTCACAGGTACTTTGAAGTTATCTAATGCAGCCACTTCATCCATTAATGATTATGATTAAGGTTTTTGCTTCGATATCATGGTTGACGAAAATTCTTTTGTTCCCCCTGATTTTAAACCCTGCATTGTCATACTGTATTTTGATTATTAAGCTTTTTTAGGTTTTACTAATTGTGAACGTAAATCATTTCCTCCTTTAAATGTGTTATTCAACTGTTTTTAGTCTTTTATTTGGACTTAATGCACTTTTAAACTGTTCAAAGCTGACATACGAAAGGGATTTTCACGCGTTTTCATTTTATTCTTGTTTATTTAAAAAATTGGTTGATTTTTTATTTCTTCAAAAGAGAATGGGATAAGTTATAAAAAATTTCTATTTAAACTTAAACTAATTGATTGTATAGGAATATAAAAATAATTGTATTGGGATATAAAAAATAAGAAATTAATGAGATTAGATAAATAAAAATAAATAATGTGAGAAAGTAAAAATATTCCGCATCCGGGGATCGAACCCGGCCCGCCAGAGTGAGAGTCTGGTATCCTAACCATATAGACTAATGCGGAAGCTCTATCTATTAAACTCGATCTAGGATTATCAACCTTTGTATAAACACTTTTTTTGAAAAAATTTAAATGCTAAACAAAAAAAGATTGAGACAAATGGATTTATTAGTTTTTAAATAAAAGAAAGACCGATCAAAATTTATTAGTTACTACTGAAAAATTATCTGCCTCACTTGATGAATCTCATCCCAAGGTAAAATTGGTCCTTCCTCCTGGCGGATTGTGAACCTTTACTGAAGTCTTTTCATTTCTTGCATTTTCATAGGGATAATCAAATCCACCTCTATTTATTCCTTGTCCATTGTTTCTTTCATACATGAAAGGTGCCTACTTTGGCATATTCCTTTGATTTTGTTGATGTCCGTCTTGTTTCCTAAAATAAGAACAAAAAATTACCAGTAATCGTATTAACTTCCGAAAATATCGTTGTTTCTTTGCTGATGGATTTTTACACAAGGTTTTGTTTCATTCGAATAATCTTGATAAACCGAATTTGAAGTGTTTTTAGGTTGATTGGAACGTTGACCACGACTGCTTTCGACTTTGTACTTTTGCTCTTCAAGGGCCATATCGAGCTGATACTGAGAAAAGTTTTTGTTTGAAGAGTTTGGAGGTTTATAAGAGGGTTCTTGATCCAAAATTGGATTGTACCTATTTTGTTGCACAAATTAATTTCCGTAGCTTTGAGAAGATGATTGATAGTTTGTTTTGTTTGAATTTTCTCCATGAGTGATTGGGTTGTAGTTATTGTATCCGTATTAACCTCCAACTTGTTGCTGACCGACTGGATAAGTGGTTTTCCTACCATAAGTTTGTTGGGATTATGGCATGTTCCGATTGTTGTTCTTTTCTGGGTACCCATTTTAGTAACCATTATTACTGTAATTGGGCTGGTTAGTGTATTGATTGATTTTTTATGGTTTTTGACGATCGTAAGCTTTTCTATCAGGTTATTGTACGGGCTCCCCCCATCCTAAGGAGAAAGAACTGGACCCTCCTGGTGCCTGGTTGATACGTGTATTGGTTTTGTTTCCTCCGAAGTTCGTATAATCAGGATAGTTTCTGTTCATAAGTACTTGAGTATTTTTTAAAAGAGGTATTCTTTAAGAATAAAATAGTTTAAAAATTCTTTATTCAATTAAACATAGAAATTATTATTTATAACTACTTTTTATGACGTATGCATTTTTATTGCTAGAATTATTCTTAAATAGCTTTATTTGTAAAAAGATTAAAAAAACAAAAAAGGAAAAACTTTTCATACAAAAACAGTGGCCTGCTTCCCAGTAATTGGATCGTATCTGAAAAACTACCTACGGTTTGGTCGCTTCAAACTTTATCCTCTATCTTGAAGAACAGAAGGGACATTAATTCTTACAGAGTTGCTTACTGGTTCATGTAGTTTCTTATGTATTTACGGGAGTTTAGAGTCATTCACATAAGACTTTTCAATGAATTAAGATTTCATTCTTCTGCTGGTTTATAAGTTTTGAGAATGTTATGCTTTAAATGAATTATTAACCAAAGGCTCTTTCGAAAGGTCAGTTTTTCTTTAAATGACTTCAGTCTGAATTTTTTAACGATTACTTACAGCTTTTGATCTTAAATGAATACTTTAGCTTTGATTTTGGTAGTGCCTCTGAGGATGGTAAATGGGTTTATTTTCATTGATTTTAAACCCATAATGTTCTTATGGGTTGAGTCTGTTGGATAGCTTCACGTATTCACTTGAACTTCTATTTTCGTCTCTTTTGGTTCCTTTAAGTTGACTTTAGTTATCAACCGCTGCAGTGTATGATCTTTAATGTTGAGTATTTAAGTGTTTGCTAATGTAATGAAGTTGTCTTTTTCTTTCATGACTTAATGGATTTCGTCCTAAAAAAGCTGGTGATGAATCTGGCTCTAATTTATTGCTCAAGTAGAAAGGATTTATTTTAGGGTCAATTATTTGTTGTTTCTGTTCAATTCTACGCTGATTATTCTGACTGATTTGATCATTCAGATATTTTATGTATGCCTTCTAAACAGGTTAAGGTGATAAGGCAAAGCGATTGCTTGGGTCTTAGGTTTTTTTAATTCTTAGATACTTATTTTTAAACTTTTATCTTTCTTCAGATCTCTTTGAATGAGTGTGCTCAACATAATCGATGAAATTATTCTTTTGTTGCCATTATTGGTAACGATTGATATTTTTTTCGCGATTTTTCAGTTCTTATTGAATATGATTGATTTAGTTTTGCTTGACCAATTTTTCTCTTAAATTTTTCATCCGGGTATCTTGGTTATCTACGAGTTTGACAAAGGGATGCTCAAGATAATTTCTAATGTTTTAACTCTACAATTTCTTGGATGTAGATTTAAGATTTTGCTGAAACTACAATAAAGATTCATTTTAGTGACCGTATTGACGATGAATTTATTTCGTTTGCTGCTTTTGTTTTTATTTGGCTCTCTTTTAAGCTTATGCGAACATTCGAGCCTCTTAAAGTTCCCGCTGTTTTTGGGCTGATTTGATAGAATTTTAGTAATGTTTAAACTAAACTTCACGATCAAGCTCATTCTTGTAAGCCAGCTTATTGAACTTTTTGATATGTTTTTACAACTGATCCTGCTCAAGGTTGGCAGTTTACACTTTGTGAATGACTTAAGACCAATTTTAAAGAGTCGACATTATTTTATTTTTATTATGGACTTTATTGATTTATTTCGAGTTCTTAGATTATTTGAAGAATTGTCAAATTATACGATAAAAATTATTTTATTCACCGTTTCTTATATTCTCTGTTTAGATTTGTATTTAAAAGATAATTATATAAAAAGTATTGAAAACTTAAAATTTTTGTAAAATAAAGTCTTTCTCCTATCTTTTGAAAATGAATCTGTTTAAACATTTGTCCCTTAGACTCAATGTTTCTAAAAAAGTTAATTGTAAAAGAAATGAAATAAGATTTGTTCACACGTTGAAACAAATTTATTTTCATTCAGAATCTAAAGCTACAATCCCTCTCGTTTCTTAATTGCCGGAAAGAAAAGTTTAATGGAATTTCAGATCAATTGATTCGAATAAATCCAAAGTAGATTGTTTACTTGTACTTAATAACGACCATATTAACAAAAATTGGATCACAAAAGTACTTCCTCAAACTTAAAATATCCTCCTTGCCGATGGAGGTGCCAACATATTTTATACCACACTTTTATAAAAAGGACAGAGATATCCTTAACTTATTAAAAAAATAAAAGCAGTCATTGGTGACCTTGACAGTGTAACCGATGAGGCTCGTCGTTTCTATAAAACGAATGGAATCAAAATTATGAAATAATTTGACCAGTAAAAAAATGATTTTTAAAAAACTTTGCTTCATGGTCTTTAATTAAACTGTAAAAACTTTATCGTCTCAGGAGCATTTGGCAATCGTCTCGATCACTCCTTATCGACGATGTCAATCACTTAAAAATACACTAAAAATTTTAAAGATCTGAACATAATTCTTTCAAACAAATAATCGATTTATTGTCCTCTTCGTGCCGGATTAAATAATAAATTTTATATTTCTTAAGACATATAAAAATCAGGCTGTGGCATTGTTACATTTGGAAAAATCAGTCATATTGAAACCAAGGGTCTAAAATGGAATTTGGGAGAGAAGGAAAAATAGAATTCAATTTAATGGGGAAGCTTCTTATCAACTTCAAATCGAATTCTTAATGATTAATTTTAAGTCACTTTCGATAATGATAAAAGCGAAGTTGCTTATTTCGTTGCAAGCCTTAAAAAAGACTCAAAATGAGACTTGTATTTTATCAGTTGATTTATTGTAGTTTTAACTTTAATTAAAATTTTCTATCAAAACCTTAAAGTTCTTTGAAATAAATGAAAAAAACTATCTTTAAGTTACTGAAGTTTAATTAGTCTTATCTTGTTTATCTGTTCATCTGATCATTCCCCTTTAACTTTCCACATTCCCATTCCTGTCTGAATTAAGTCCCATTTGTTCACCATCGTTCGATAGTTGTTTGTAACTCACTTTTAACATTGACTGGTGAACAGGTACAACTTTTCTGTTTCTTAACCTTAGTAAAGTGATTATTAGCAAGACAAGAGCGGCAATGCCAAGTCCTACTGGAACCAATATAACAAGCCATGTCGGATTATCCACACAATTTGATTACACCTCACAAAATTAAGTACCCAAAAAAGACCTACAACAGCCTCCTCTACAAAAGTTAGGGTCTGCACATCCATTTGTTTAAACCATTCTTTACAATAAACTTTTTCTGAGGTATTTCGATAAAACCTTTTTACGTAAAAATATATTTTTATAGAAATAGAGTTAATAAACTAATTTTTTATTTCTTCAAACTTCTAAATGAAAATTCTTAAAAAATTAATATAGGATAGACCAACAAAATTTAATAACTCTTAAATCAGAAAAATTAATAAATTATAAAGCTTATACAAGGCAATCAAAATAAAAGACTAAAGATCATTAGAAACTTGATATTAAAATAAATATGAACATTCCGATCTACAAAATAGTTGTTCTGGGTGAAGGTATTTCAAAAATAATAATGCAGGGAGAGTGGGCAAAACATCAATGTCATTGAAATACGTGCGAAATGAGTTCAGCGACGAGCAATAATCAACTACCAATGCATCATATTTGGAAAAGAAGTAAAAAGTAGACGGTGATCTCATGGTAAAAATAGCCATCTGGGTACATTGTTTTTTAACTCAAGGATACCGCTGGTCAATAAAAGTATAATGCCATCGCTCCTGTTTATTATAAGGATGCTGTCGGTGCCATCGTTGCCTATGAAATAGTTTCAAGAGAATCTTTCTAAAGAGTAAAAAAATGGGTCAAGTAACTTTAAGAAAACACTTCTTCCAAAATTATCATCACAATCGCTGGAAACAAGTCCGATCTTTAAAATCTAAGAGTAGTCAGCAATAAATAAGCTGAAACTTTTGCTAAATAACATAATGCCTCTCACTTCGTAGTATCTGCAAAAAGTGGAGCTAACATTGATAAAATGTTCAAGGACCTTGCGAATAGAATTTATTAATCAAGAAAAAGTTAACAGTCGCCTAACAAAGGAGCAAGGAGAAATCCAAGACTTAAACTGGAAAAGTAGTCAAGATAATAATCTGTTCCTATGAAAGAAAAAAAAAGTTGCTGCTGATTTTTTTAATCTAAATTTTTGTATCAAAACCTTCTTTTTTTATTTTAATAATATTCTTTAAATTTTTTTATTTCTTTTGATTTAATAAATTTCTTAGATTTAAATTGGGGTAAAATAGAAAAAAGTAATGAAGTGAATTTTTAGGTTTCTTGGTGTTATTCAAATATAACGATTCACAGACTTAAAGTTTGAATTTATTTTAGATTTGCAATTGAACTAAGAAAACATTTGTTGATATTTACTTTGATTGAGAAGGACACTTCGATAAAGTTAGTCTTAACATTATGAAGAGTCTTTTTGTAATTTTTACAAAGATATTAAAGATTATTTATTTTCCTACGTAAAGTAAGCTTAAATTGGCTAGAAGGGATTTGGAGTAACCTTTCTTTATATGAACATTTATTTCTTGCTCTCTGAGAAGTTTAACCATGAATGAGTCATTATCTTTTAAATTGATGGCCTTTCCGCTGGGTTTTATTTGAGAAGTAACTCAATAAAGTTGTTAAAATTTAAATCTTCAACAATACAATTAACGGAATTATCGGATATTGAGTCACTAGTTCCCTAAAAAGAGGCACTTATTTTTCTTTCATTGTTTTTGTACTACCAATAAGGCATCCCATAAGCAATTTACCACAAAATAAGTCCGAGACTGTAAAGATCAGATTTATTATCGAGCAATTTTATAGGATTTTAGACTGTTAATTAAGGAGCTTGATAACCTCTGGTTCCTCTAAGATCAGTATTCTGGCAGCCATAATACTTTGCTGATGAAAAGTCAACTACACAGAAGTACCCCTTTCTGTCAATTAAAATATTTTAAGGTTTGATATCTCCATGGATAATCCCTCTATTATGGAGAAACTTTAATGTCAAAAGTAAACAAATTGCGATAAATTCTAAAATAATTTAAAAAATACGTAATTGTTATGTGTTGAATGTTTTTTTAGTTTTAATAAGTTTCCTTAAGTTTCCATTTTCAAAATATTTAAGCACTAAGTACAAGTTGAAACGGTCTTGAGAACATTAAGTCAAATGAGAAATGAATGGGAATCCTTCATAAAGTGATAACAGTTCCAAAATCAATTTTTATGACATAATGCTTTGAAATTTCTATGATTTTATTATTTCCGCTTTGTCAAATATTTTCACTGCTACTTTCTTGTGTGTAAAATTGTGATAAGCTATTTTCACTTCTCCACTGCTTCCTTTTCCTAATTTATGGCCAAGTGTAAATTTGTCAAAAAACTCTATATTAATGTATATTTTTTACATTAACTTTCTTGATGGTAAAATGAACGATACAGATCGTTTCTACTTGAACAACAACTGTTTCCCATCTCAATTTATACTAAAATTTACTGTTCAAATTTTCTATAATAATAATTATTATTGATTTTAAAGTAAAACTACAAAAATGCCAATGAAAACAAAACTGATTCAATTTTTTTAAACAAAATTACGAAAGATTGTTTTCAGGAAGGTAGTATCAGCCCAACTTATTGAAGAAAATAAATTATTTTATCGAAATCGTATTTTCAAGATTTAATTTATTTTATATCAGATTTTCCGATTGATTTTTAAATGCTTTTAATATTTATCGATAGAATCATTTTAATAAACAAAATCATCGTATTTTGAAATAATTTATTTAGATTTCATAGAAAAAGTTTGAAATTAACTTGAAAATATTATTGTTATTTTTTATAAATTAGGATTATAGAAAGTTTTAAGTAAACTAAAATTAATAGTTTATTAATCTTTTTATTTCAATTTATAAAATATTTTCATTACTTTTTGTAAATTTTTCAGACATGAAAGATATGAGGAGTAAAAAAGATAGGGTCATCATAAATATCGAGTAAAAAGAGAAAACAATAGAACAAAAGATACTGAATAATTGGCTAATATATGAAATAAAGATATCAAAGAGAAATACACTTATTTTGAGATTGAGCTTAGATAATTATAAG